>ERZ1026890.69-NODE-69-length-82020-cov-90.314671_pt1 | contig 82020 bp, 69 predicted proteins | sample MGYA00380175_ERZ1026890 | MGnify/ENA primary metagenome ERZ1026890 (study PRJEB33269, sample SAMEA4719811) | human gut metagenome | biome: human-associated habitat; feature: organic feature; material: feces | place: Cameroon | collected 2013-10 ...
CAACAATATTTTGAAACAAGCAAGAAAATCGGGAGAAAGTTTTGAAAAAAAATATAGTGGGGGTTTCATGGCATCAGGAGTTTTATCAAGGAAATAAGCGAACCAGAGTGCTTTATAAAGCTTTTGCCCCTTCAGGGCGCAGGGCGAAATGCGATGATACCCAGGGCGATGCCCTGGGCTACGAGCTTCTGCCCCTTCAGGGCGTGTGGGGCAAGCCGAAAGGGTGCAGCCTAAATATACACTACACCTGAAGCGGCTTCAATTCTTCTTCTGTCAATCCAGTTATCTGCATGATTTGAGACCAAGACATTCCTATTGCCAACAAGTTACGGGCTACTGTCAAACCTTTAGATAATTCACCTTCTGCACGACCTTCTGCACGACCTTTAGCTATACCTTTAGCCATTCCTTTAGCCATTCCCTTAGCTATTCCTTTTTCCTCGCCTTCAACATAAGAGCCATAAAGGCCAGAGTAGTAGTCGTCAACAGCCTTAATACTCTCATCGTATTTTTCCTGCTCCTCACTACTCAAGCAACGAACATCTGCCAATTTTGCAAGATGATCGAATATCTTCTTCTGCGCCGTAAACGGCAATCTTTCCAATACTTCCATATATTTCAATACATAAATCCATTTTTCAAAACCCGTCACGCATTCTTCCTCACTCTTATCAAAGAAAGGAAGAGAAAGATAGATGAAACGAAGCTTGTCAGAAAAAACGGAGTCGCTAGACTTCTCCCTCAAAGCAACGTCTGTCCTAAACTTTGTCACCTCATGCTCCCTTGGCATAAAATTCATGATGCAAACCACATAAACCGGCACAAACTGGTATAAAACAGCAGTGCGGACACCAGCTTCATCAAACTTCTTGCGCTGGGCAACAAAAGCCTTGCTAGCATAATAGAAAATTACAACCATAACAAAATTCTTGCCTACTTTCGTTCTCCATAAGAAAAGCAAGGTTGCAAGTTTTTCAGCTCCTGTTCGCCCCCTTTGGGGACGATTGGAGAGAGTATTGCAGCTATCCGCAGGTTCCATTCCCTTCGGTCATTCCACCAGCGGTTATTGAAAGTTGGCCCCCTCCGGGGACCGGAGGTTATTTACGAAACTAGAGTGCTTTATAAAGCTTTTGCCCCTTCAGGGCGCAGGGCAAAATGCGATGATACCCAGGGCGATGCCCTGGGCTACGAGCTTCTGCCCCTTCAGGGGCGAGGGGTATCAATTCTTCACTTCCTTCCAGTCTATCAATCCCTTGCCCATATCATCCAGCTCCACAGCAAGAACCACTACATTCCGCTTATCCGCCTTGAATGGCTCGACATATTGATTCAACAGGATTTGCTTCTCGGCAGCAGCAAGACCGCCATTCTTGGAGAGTTTCAATTCCAACACATAGATATAACTATAGATTTCTACCACCATATCGATTCTGCCAGTAGAAAGCATGTGCTCCACCTCCACACGACATCCTATGGCATTGAATATCGTACTTATGATAAGGCGATAGCGTTCTTCCATATCCATCGAGGCTAGTTTCTTGTTGCTATAAGGCACATCAGCAATTAAAGCTTTAAGGCATTTCATCGCTTCAGGCAGATTGCCTGTGCTTAAATAGGCTCTAAGAAAAGCTTGCGTGGATTGCAGATTGCCCACTCTACGCATGGAAAGAGCTGGCAAGACCATCTCATTGAGTGCCTGTCTTACCTCTTGATTCGGGAACCCCAGAAAATAGACGCCATTCGCATAACTCTTAATCGTGAGATAGCCCGACTGGTAAAGAAACAATTCTGCTCCGCCACCAGTTACATCAGATGTTTCAGCCACTCTGCCCAGCAAGGCACAATGGTCAAAATCCTGCAAACGAATTTCAAAATCATCCACAAACTTTGGCAATAAGGAGGTGGCACCCGACGACGCCCAATAGTTCTTTATCTCCCTATCAGCCAATGCATTGATAAGGCTGAAAGGATTGAAAACATCCACCATGTTGTTACGGCTGAAATGATATCCATCATAATTGGCTTTCAGCTGTTCTACGGCTTCATCTACAGTCCATCCATTATTCTCTCCCATCGCCTCTATCTCTGGCATAAAGTTGTCGGTGATTTCCTGCTTGGTAATACCACAAATGGCTGCGTATGGAGCATCAAAACTGATGTTGCTGAGGTTATTGAGCACGGAGAAGAGGGAAATCTGTGTAAACTTAGTGATGCCCGTGATGAAGACAAACTTCTCATACTCATCATCCGCCTTCAAGATGGCAAAGACGCTGCGATAGACATCAGTACAACCTTCATGCTCCGGTGTCTTCCAAGAATGCTGGAGAGGAGCATCATATTCATCAATGAGGATAGCAACCTGCTGACCAGTCTGTTCGTAAGCGGTCGTAATGATGGCATCAAAACGATTACCTAGCGAGTCGCCCTCAATGGTCTGGATGCCATATTCTTTCTCATATTTGGCAAAGATGCGGTTAAGATAGGCACGAAGTTCGACAACGGTAGCACCACCTCGACTCATATCAAGGCGAATAACAGGACGAGCTGTCCAGTTTTTCTCCATATCCATGATTTTCAGCCCTTCGAAGAGTTCCTTCCTGCCTTCGAAATAAGCTTGGAGGGTATCCACGAGCACTGACTTACCAAAGCGACGAGGACGGCTCAGGTAATTATATATTTTTCCCCTGTTGGCAAGTTTCCATATCAAATCGGTCTTGTCAACATACAAAAAATTCTCTTCCCTAATTTTTTGGAAAGACTGAATGCCTACAGGCAATCTTCTATTGTTCATTTCTTCCACCATAATCTCTACTTTTCTACTGCAAATATACTACTTTTATCTGAAACAAAGCTGATTACCCCTTAATTATTATTTTTTTTTAAACGAAACTCGTCAAACTGCCTAGAAGGCGTTACGTTACAGATGTGACAGTTTTATCCGGAGGGGTAAACCTATTTTTTTGAACTTTCAATCTGTAAGTAATATAAATTAACTTATATATAAATATATATAAGTTACTTCTAAAAACTGGCTATAAGGGGGTTGCGATAAAAACTGTCACATCTGTAACGTAACGCTTTTTGGCAGGATGATGAATCCCTGCACCCCGAGTTACTTACAGAAACTCATAGTTTTCGGAAAATCATCTCGTAGAGTTCTCTCAAAAGAATCTATGAGTTTTTTTATTTAACGGAAAACGGCGCAAACGTTAATTCCGTTTAACACAACTGTGCTGGGTGATTTTTGGCGGTATCAGATAAAAGCCGTACCTTTGCACCGTCATTCAGAGAAACCACCCACCCTGGTTTCTCGGAACGGCAAGAGTTAATCACAAATTTATTCATCACTAAAAATCACTAAAATTATGGGACAGGGAAATATTAAGTATCGCAAAGTGAAGCGCACTCCCCAGACGGGCGAGAACGCAGGTAAGGAACTCTGGTATGCCACCGTGGTGACCGACCGAGAGATGAACTTCGAGGAGTTCGTGGACCACATCTCATCTCACAACTCGCCCTACAGCCGAGGCACCGTGCATGGTGTGATGATGGATATGCTCGACTGTCTGAAGGAGCTGATTCTCGACGGCAAGAGTGTTCGTCTGGGCGACCTGGGTCTCTTCTCCATCGGCATGAGTTCTCATGGCGAGGTGAGCCGCGACAAGGTTTCAGCCGCTAGCGTGGAGGGCATCCATTTGTTGGTAAAAAATACCAAAACTTGGAGCAATAACGAGCTGAAGAAGCTCTGCAAGATTACTGCCTACGACAGCTACGGAGCTGAGGAGACTGATGGCGGCGGAACCAATCCGGGCGGCGGTTCGGGTAACACCAGCCAGGGCGGCAGCGGCAGCCAGGGCGGAACCGGCACCCAGGGCGGCGGCAGTGAGAACACGGGTCAGGGCGGCGGCTCCGATTCTGGCACGACCGGCGGCGGAAGTGACGGCGACAGTACTGACGTAACCATCTAGAGCAAGCCCCTTCGGGGGCTTCTCTCCTCTCCTATCACATCACTAAGAATTAATCACTAATCAATAAAAAATAATCACTAAAAACATTACTTGAAAATGAAGAAAGAAACTTGGAAAACCGTGATTCAGATTATAATCAGCATTCTCACTGCCATTGGCACTACGCTGGGCGTAACGAGCTGCATGAGTTATTAAGGAAATGAGTTAAGAAAAAATGCAACGGCATTAAAACTATAAGGGCTGCAGACGGCATGATGCCGTCTGCAGCCCTTTCTCATTATGTATATAATCCGAATCCTCAGATTACAATCCCAAGACCGAGCAGGTCTGAAATCTGCGTGATTATCCTCCCATACCTCTTCTTTTTATTCTTTTAAAAAGAAAATCCCATAATTTCTTGGCAGTTTCAATAAAAAAGTGTATCTTCGCAGCAGAAATGCAATATTGCGTCCACGACCTTATAAAACGTAAGAAGATGGCAAGATTTATAGACCCACGTGTCGATTGGGCTTTCAAGCGAATCTTTGGAAGCGAAGACACTAAAGAATGCCTGATAACATTCCTCAACGGACTGTTTGAAGACGAGTTGGTAATCAAGGACGTGACGTTTGCCAAGACCGAAAAACTTGGCTTGCGCCCCGATGACCGCGGTGTGGTCTTCGATGTCTATTGCGTCACAAACGAAGGCAAGCATGTCATCGTCGAGATGCAGAAGAAAGAACAGGAATACTTTGCCGACAGGGCATTGTATTACACGGCACGTGCCATTGTGCAGCAAGGCGTTCGTGGAATCTGGGACTATCACTTGGCTCCAGTCTATACGGTATGTTTCATGGATTTCGTGTCGTCGAGTCCGATATTAAAGAAGTTTCGCACCGACTTGGTGCTTACCGATTTGCAGACACGCCAGCTAGTGTCCGACAGGATGCGTATTGTATACCTCCAGTTGCCATTGTTCGACAAGCATACGGAGGCAGAGTGTATGGATATATTTGATTGTTGGATTTATATAATGAAGAATATGAACATGTTTGAGCAGATGCCATTCAGCGAGAAGTATCCAGTCTTCCGCAAGTTGGCAGAAATAGGCGACCTCCGCAAGCTTTCCCGCGAAGAACTTGAGCTTTATGACGAGGACATCAAGAATATGCGTGATATTTATGCCACCAGAAAGTTTGATGAGAAGAGAGGAATGGAAAAAGGAATGGCGAAAGGTCGAGCAGAAGGTAAAGCGGAAGGTAAAGCGGAAGTAGCCCGTAACTTGTTGGCAATGGGTATGTCTTGGACTCAAATCATACAGGCTACTGGATTAACAGAAGACCAGCTGAAGCAACTTCAGTCGTAGTGTATGTACATTATCCTCTAGTCGTTTCTCTTAGTATAAGTTACCCGTCAGGTGTATCTCTGGCTTTTAAATTGCCGGAGCACCTGACGGGTAAAATCTTTCTACCGGAGTTGTGATTCAGCCCCAAGACCGAATAGGTTAATAATCTGTGTGTATCTGTGAAATCTGTGGGAAATAGAAAAATCAGCGAAGAAGATTTGCGAAATTCAAGACCGAGCAGGTCTAAAATCTGCGTAATCTGCGAATCTGCGTGATTATCCTCCCATACTTCTTCCTTTTCTTCTTTTAAAAAGAAAATCCCATAATTTCTTGGCAGTTTCAATAAAAAAGTGTATCTTCGCAGCAGATTTGCAGACACGCCAGCGAGTGTCCGACAGGATGCGTATTGTGTACCTCCAACTGCCATTGTTCGACAAGCATACGGAGGCAGAGTGTATGGATATATTTGATTGTTGGATTTATATAATGAAGAATATGAACATGTTTGAGCAGATGCCATTCAGCGAGAAGTATCCAGTCTTCCGCAAGTTGGCAGAAATAGGCGACCTCCGCAAGCTTTCCCGCGAGGAACTTGAGCTTTATGACGAGGACATCAAGAATATGCGTGATATTTATGCCACCAGAAAGTTTGATGAGAAGAGAGGAATAGAAAAAGGAATGGCGAAAGGTCGAGCAGAAGGTAAAGCAGAAGGTAAAGCGGAAGGTAAAGCGGAAGTAGCCCGTAACTTGTTGGCAATGGGTATGTCTTGGACTCAAATCATACAGGCTACTGGATTAACAGAAGACCAGCTGAAGCAACTTCAGTCGTAGTGTATGTACATTATCGTGTATCTGTGAACTCTCACGCTTCCTACCCCTAGAAGCGTTACATGACAGTTGTGACAGTTTTATTTCGCAGGGGGTATTACGATACCTTATAAAAATAAAATAGGTCTAGCAACACCGCGTTTCACGGGGTCGCTAGACCTATCTTGTTATATATCAAGAACTTATATTCTTATATACTTATATAATCATATACTTATCTTCTTATCTTACTCCGCATCAGCAAACTCATTCAGAGTATATGCACTGCTGCCATCAAAGCAATGGGTACATACCTGGCACTTTGGAAGACCGATAGCCTCAACCAACTGCTCGATGGTGTTGAACTTCAATGTAGTCAAGCCCAACTGGCGGGCAATCTCATCCACCATCTTCTGATACTGAGGAGAACCCGTGGTGGCATACTTCTCCAAATCCTTGTTGGCATCACCCTCAAACTTCTCGATGATGCGGCGAGTAATCAGCTCCATATCACTCTTGGAAGAAGTGAAGTTGATGAACGGACAACCGTATACCAACGGAGGACACGCAATGCGCATGTGGCACTCCTTGAGGCCAGCCTGGTCGAAAAGCACCTTCACGTTGTCGCGAAGCTGGGTGCCACGAACGATACTGTCGTCGCAGAACAATACTCGCTTACCCTTCAGCATCGCCTTGTTAGGAATCAGCTTCATCTTTGCCACCAGCGAACGCATGCTCTGGTTGCTAGGAGTAAAGCTGCGAGGCCATGTAGGCGTATACTTGGCAATGCAGCGCTGGTAAGGCACACCCTTGCCGGCAGCATAACCCATCGCCATACCCGTGCCCGAATCAGGAATACCGCTGCAGCAATCCACCTCCACATCATCCGTCTTGGCAAGATTGAAGCCGTTGGTGAAACGCGCCTCCTCCACATTCTTGCCCTCGTAGGTAGATGTAGGGAATCCGTAGTAAACCCAGAGGAAAGAGCAAACCTGCATCTTCTTGTTGGCAGGACGAATCTGCTCCATGCCATCAGCAGTAATCTTCACGATTTCGCCCGGTCCCACCTCGTGCACGGTCTCGAAGTCGAGATTAGGGAAGGATGTACTCTCGCTGCTCACGGCGTAGGCATCCGCCTTCTTGCCGATGATGAGAGGCGTACGTCCCCAACTGTCGCGCGCACAGATGATGCCATCCTCGGTGAGGATAGTCATGGTGCAGGAACCCTTGATGTGGTGGAATACGTTCTCGATGCCCTCGCGGAAGGTTTTGCCCTGAATGATGAGCAAAGCCACCAGCTCGGTGGGGTTGGTACTGCCTGAAGACATTTCTGCAAAGTGCATGTTCTTGTCTAGCAGGTGCTGAGTAAGTTCTTCCTTGTTTACAATCTTGGCTACGGTGCAGATGGCGAAACGGCCCAGGTGTGAGTTCATGATCAATGGCTGCGCATCTGTATCGCTAATCACTCCGATACCCGATGTGGCACCCTCAAACTTGTCGAGGATTGATTCAAACTTAGTTCTGAAATAAGAGCTTTCGAGGTTGTGGATAGAGCGCACGAAGCCCTTCTCACTGCTGTAGGTTGCCAAACCGCCTCGACGGGTGCCGAGATGTGAGTTGTAGTCGGTGCCGTAGAAAAGATCTGCGACACAGCTTTTCTTGGAAATAGTTCCGAAAATGCCTCCCATAAGAGTATAATTCTATGTTTTATGTTTGAAATATGGGTGCAAAGTTAATATAAATTCAGAAAATATGCAAAACTTTTTGCGATTTTTCTGCAAAAAGATAAAAATGATTAACGCTTGCACCCATATTTTATACATTATTATGTTTCTAGAACTGATATTGCAATCCCAGACTCAGGTCGAATGTCTTGCTCCTGACATCGTCGTGATAGGAGTAATGCGTATCGCGCCAATAGTTCGACACGTTGAAATCGAGCTTCAGGCGATTCGACAGGGCGAGCCCGAAGCGGGCATTCACCACCAGCAGCGAGGCATTGCCCTTGTCGCCCTGGGCGTTGAGATAGAGCGGGTCGGTGGTAGCCAGGTCCTTGCCCTCGTAGCCCTTCCAGGTGAAGATGCGGTAGTAGTCGGCTCCTATCTGGAAGCTCGCCACCTTGCCGAACTCCATCAGGCTGATGGCCTTCACGCTGTAGCCGCTGCCCATGTTGTAGTCGCGGTCTATCACATTATAATAATCTGTGAGACTGCCGCCCAGCAGGATGCCATCCACGAAGATGCGCTGCTCCAGTTTGGTGAGATTGCCCACCTGAGGAAAGCGGTAGATGATGCCGGGACCCACCGACGCTGCCTCGGAGATGCGATATGGCACAAGACTGGTGCCATCCTTCACCGGCTGCGAATCGTAGTAGTTGAAGTGCTGGAAGATGCCGAACTCCATCTCCGTGCCCTTGCTCACCTCCACCGGCACGCTCCACAGGCGGCCCAGCAGATGCAATCCCGTGATGAACGGCTGGTTGCTGCTCAGGCCGAAGGTGGCATCCAGCGTGAAGTAATCGTATGGCTTGGTGGTGGCACCATCAAACGGGTCGCCATAAACCAGATTGAATCGCACGTATGGATTTCCCTCACCACGGAACAGCGTGTTGTTATCGGCAAGATAGCGATAACCCGCTGATGCCGAGAAGCTGACAGGACTGCGACCGTAGTCGTGATACTTGTAATATCTGCCACGCACACGCCAGGCATCGCCGCTCAATATTCGGTTCAAGCCCTTAATAGGACAGATGATGGTGCCCAGGAACTCTCGCCAGAAGCGTGGGAATCCGCGCAGGCGATCGTCGTAAACCAGGTCGCTGATGCGATAGGTTACTTCGCCCAGGCACACACCGCCAATGGTGGTGGCCATCAGGTCGTTGATGGCTGGCGGTTCTATCTCGCAGGTAGTCTCCCACATCAGGCTTCCGCAGAAGGAGTAAGGCACTGATTCCCAGAAGTTCATGCCGTGGGTTCGGGCGGCGTTGAAATAGAGTCCGCCGTGGTAAGGATGGGCGAAAAGATTGGTGGAGAACTGGTCGTTATCCCACACGAATCCGTTCTGGATATTGTGCTTGATGCTGTGGAAGGAGATCTTGGCGAACTCCTCGTTCATCACAAACTGGTCGAAGCACTGCACGCCCACGTTGATGGCGAATGCCTCCACTGCCGCCTTCCAAGGATGCTTCTTCTGCCGCTTGGGGTCATCGAAGGCAAAGATACTCCCCTCTTTCCAGGCCTCCATATCGTAATCTGACAAGGCAGAAGAGGAGGATTTTTCAGAAGATGATTTTTCAGAAGAGGATTTTTCAGAAGAACCTGGGGCATAGAACGCCTGATTGCGCTGCAGCTTTACGGCTAATCCCGCCTCCAGGATGGCACGGCTGCGATATCTGCCGCCATGATAATAGCGGGTGTCGCCATAGCCCACGGAGGCGAAGGCGCTGGTGTATTTGCCCAACTGATAGTCGGCATTGATGCGAGCCTGCAGGGAGTAGAGCCGTTCGGGCTTGTCCTGCGAATGTTCCTGGAAGGATTCCACATGATAGAAGCCCACATCGCCGCTGAGCGAGAACTTTGGCGAGAGCTGGAAATACTGTCCGATGCGATAGAACAGGCTGCCCGAGAATTTCTCGTCCAAGCCGAAGTAATGGGTGCCGATGCCTAATATATTATAGGTAGAGCGGTTGCGGAAGCGCACGGCGAAGTTGGTTTTGGTGGCTGAACCGCCATAAAACATGTAGTCGATGCGAGTATGGGGGTTCACGTTGACGAGACCTATCTTGTGCGCCACGGTATCGCGGCTATAGTTGATGACGCCTATCTGCACGCCTCGCGGATGGCTCACGCAGACATTGAGGATGCCTATCTGCGAACCGTTGAGGGTATCGGCATAGTTGTATCCGCCCATCTGCAAGCCGCGCATATACGAGGAACTTACGTTGGCGGAAGCAATCTGCAGTCCCCTCTTCATGCCCATGGAGACATTAGAGAGACCGCTGATCTGCACGCCGCGGAATGGCGAGGAGGATATATTATTGAATAAAGACAGCTGCACGCCGTTGCCTCCCTTCACCACATTGGATACGCCAGAGATCTGCACGCCCCTCATATCGCCGCCCACGGAGTTGATGACGCCAGCCAGGCTCAGTCCCCTCATCTGCTTGTAAACCACACTAGAGAAGGCGCCCAGCTGAGCCCCTCGCAGCGTATCGGGCGAGCAGAACAGCCCCACGTTTCCGCAGCTATAGCCCTGGGCATAGCCGGCAGAAGGTGCAAGCAGGAGCAAGAGTCCCAAACCGATAATCTTCTTTCTTTTCCTATTCATGAACTAAAATTTTATAAATCAAAATGGCGAGAGGTCAGGATGACCCCTCGCCGAAAAAATGCGCATTATCATGTCCCCTAATAATGCACAAAAAAATCTTTTAATCCAGCTTCAAGCTCTTCTTGATGGCCTCAATCTTATCCATCGCAGCAGCTGTGCAGCGGTTGTAGCAGCCAGCGCACTTGAATGAAGGATCCTTTACTTCAATATAGAACTTAATCTTAGGCTCTGTACCTGATGGGCGGACACTCACCTTGGTGTTGTCATCGCAGAACCACTGGAGCACGTTGCTTGTAGCAGGCATATCGAGCTTCTCTACGCTGCCGTCAGCATGCTTAGCCTCCAGGCTCTGGTAGTCCTTCCAGGTAACCACCTTGCTGCCACCCAACTCCTGTGGAGGGTTGGCACGGAAGTCTGCCATCATCTGCTTAATCTCGTCAGCACCTGTCTTACCTGGGCGAACCACGTTGACAGTGAACTCCTTGCTGAAGCCATACTCTGCGTAAATCTGCATCAACAGGTCGTAGAGAGTCTTGCCCTGATCCTTAGCCCAGGCTGCAATCTCGCAAATCAGGCAGATAGATGCAGGAGCATCCTTATCGCGTACCTTATCGTATGGCAAGAAGCCGAAGCTCTCCTCACCACCACCGATGTACTGCTGCTTGCCCTCAGAGATGGCAATCTCACGTGCAATCCACTTGAAACCAGTGTAGCAGTCGCGCAACTCTACGTTGTTCTTCTTGGCAATCTCAGCGATAACCTCTGTAGTTACGATGGTCTTGACGAGGAAGTCTGTTGGCTTCAATTTGCCCAACTTCTTCTTGTTCTCGATGATGTAGTAGCAGAACATCATGGCTGTCTGGTTACCGTTGATGATCATCCACTCACCCTTGTCGTCGCGGCAAACGATGGCAAGACGGTCAGCATCTGGGTCGGTAGCAACCACGAGGTCAGCGTTCAACTTGGTACCGAGCTTCATACCGAGGGTCATAGCCTCAGCATTCTCCGGGTTAGGAGAAACCACTGTTGGGAAGTTGCCATCTACAACCATCTGCTCAGGCACTACATTGATGTTCTGGAAGCCCCAAGAACGCAGGCAGAGAGGAACGATGACGCGACCTGTGCCGTGCATGGCAGAATAAACGATGTTGAGGTCCTTCTGGCGGTTGATGACATCCTGGTCGATCATTGCCGAGTGAACGGCTGTCATGTAGTCGTAATCCATCTCACCACCGATAATCTTGATCAAATCCCAGTTAGCCTCGAACTTCACCTGGTCGATAGTAACCTTGTTCACCTCCTCGATGATACCTGTATCGTGTGGAGCCAAAACCTGAGCACCGTCGCTCCAGTAAGCCTTGTAACCATTGTACTCCTTAGGGTTATGAGAAGCAGTTACGTTGACACCAGCCTTGGCGCCGAGCTCACGGATGGCGAAAGAAATCTCTGGTGTAGGGCGGAGGCTCTCGAAGAGATAAGCCTTGATGCCATTGGCAGAGAAGATAGCTGCCACGGTCTCAGCGAAGAGACGGGAGTTGTTACGGCAGTCGTGACCCACAACAACAGAAAGGTTCTCCTCGCCTGGGAAAGCCTTGAGGATGTAGTTAGCGAAGCCCTGAGTAGCCATACCAACGATATACTTGTTCATGCGGTTGGTACCTGCACCCATGATGCCGCGCAAGCCACCAGTACCGAACTCCAAGTTCTGATAGAAGGCATCAACGAGTGCTGACTTGTCCTCAGCCTCGAGCATTGCCTTAACTTCTTTACGAGTTTCTTCGTCGAATGCAGGTGTGAGCCACTGCTGTGCTCTTTCTTCACACTGCTTAATCAATTCTGCGTTATTAGCCATAGTTGATTCTATTTTGTTATTAATTAAAGTTCAATCAGAGGGTTGTGCCCGAAAACAGCACAATATTTCTCTTTTTGCGTACAAAGATAAATAAAATATTTGAGAAACCAAACAAGATTGGAGTTTTTTTTGTATTTTTGCACATTGAAAAAGAAATGAAATAAAATAAAGCTTATGGAATTATATTATACTGGCGTGATCATCGCCGTTTCCACCTTTTTAATAATAGGAATCTTCCACCCTATCGTTATCAAGGTTGAGTATCATACGGGCACCCGCTATTGGTGGGTGTTTCTGGTGTGCGGAATCATCAGTGTGGGTGCAGCCTTCCTGGTTGCCAACGTGCTCTGCTCGGCACTGCTGGGCGTGCTGGGAGCCTCGTGCCTATGGAGCATCGGCGAGCTTTTCGAGCAGAAACAGCGCTGCGAGAAAGGCTGGTTCCCGAAGAATCCGAAACTGGAGAAGAAAGGATACTATAAGAGTTAAGAGTTGATAGTTGATAGTTTATAGAGCTTACTGTTTAAAGTTAATGCGATAATCAAGGAGGATACTATTTAAGGATACTATTTAGGAAATGAAGACAGAATTGATATTGGTCGGAAAGACCGTGAACAAGCATTTCGTGGCGGGCATCAAGGATTATGCCGAGCGCATCACCCACTACATGCCCTTCAACATCACTACCATCCCGGAGCTCAAGAACACCAAGAGCCTCAGCGAACAGCAGCAGAAGGAACGGGAGGGTGAACTGATTCTGAAGCAGATTCAGCCTTCGGATACCGTGGTGCTGATGGATGAGCACGGACAGGAGTTCCGCAGCATCGAGTTTGCCAAGTGGATAGAGCGCAAGCAGGCCACTGCCCGAAGACTCGTGTTCGTGATTGGCGGTCCCTACGGCTTCTCGCAGGCAGTGTACGACCGCGCCAACGAGAAAATCTCGCTCTCCAAGATGACATTCTCCCACCAGATGGTGAGACTCATCTTCACCGAGGCCCTCTACCGCGCTTGCACCATTATAAAAGGAGAGCCGTATCATCACGAGTAAGGGAAAGGAAAAAAAGAAAAAAGAAAATGCCAAAAGATAAATATATAGAAATTAAAGGGGCGAGAGCCAACAACCTGAAGAATATCGACGTGAAGATTCCACAGGGCAAATTCGTTGCCATTACGGGAGTCTCAGGGTCGGGAAAATCTTCTCTGGCTTTCGATACCCTATACGCCGAGGGCCAGCGCCGCTACGTGGAGTCGCTGTCGTCCTACGCCCGTCAGTTCCTGGGAAGAATGACCAAGCCTGAGTGTGATTTCATCAAGGGATTGCCGCCAGCCATCGCCATCGAACAGAAGGTGATAGCCCGCAACCCACGCTCCACCGTGGGCACCAGCACAGAGATTTACGAATACCTGCGACTGCTCTTCGCCCGCATCGGAAAAACCTATTCGCCTATCAGCGGACAGGAGGTGAAACGGCATACCACCGAGGATATCCTTGCCTGCACCCGACAGTATTCCAAGGGCACCAAGTTCGTAATCCTCGCCCCAATCCATGTCATCGAAGACCGCACCCTCAGAGAGCAGTTGGAGATGTACATGCAGGAGGGTTATGCCCGCATCATGCAGAAGGGTGAATTCATCAGAATAGAGGATTTCCTGGAAACTGGAGACAAGGAGCTTCTGGATGCGAGCGGTGAAGAACTCACCCAGATGCTGAAAGAGCAGAATAGGGAAATCTATCTCGTTATCGACCGAGCATCCGTGAGCGACGAGAAGGATGACATCAGCCGACTCTTCGACTCTGCCGAAACCGCCTTCTATGAGGGCGACGGCGCCTGCCGACTCGTCTTCCCGCCAAGCAACATCTGCTACGACTTCTCCACCCGATTTGAAGCCGACGGCATGAAATTCGAGGAACCCACCGACAATATGTTTGCCTTCAATTCGCCGCTGGGCGCCTGCCCTACCTGCGAGGGCTTCGGAAGCGTCATCGGCATCGACGAGAAACTCGTGATTCCTAACACTTCGCTGAGCCTATACGATGGTTGCGTGGTGTGCTGGCGTGGCGAGAAGATGGGCATGTGGCTCAAGGAATTCATCCGCCGGGCGGAACCTTACAAATTCCCTATCTTCAAGCCGTACTACGAGCTGACGCAGCAGGAGAAAGACTGGCTCTGGCACGGACTGCCATCTGAAAAAGACCGTGATCCGCACGACCGTGTGAGCATCGACGAGTTCTTCAGAATGGTGAAGGAAAACCAGTATAAGATTCAATACCGCGTGATGCTGAGCCGATTCAGAGGCAAGACCATATGCCCCGACTGCCACGGCACCCGACTCAAAAAGGAGGCGAACTACGTGAAGATTGGCGGCAAGAGCATCACCGAACTGGTGGAGATGTCAATCTTGAACCTCAGCACCTGGTTCAAGAACCTGGACCTATCGGACAACGAAAAGGAGATAGCCAAGCGCCTGCTCACCGAGATTACCCATCGCCTGCAATTCCTGCTGGATGTGGGACTGGGATATCTTACGCTCAACCGACTGTCCAACACCCTTTCTGGAGGTGAAAGCCAGCGCATCAACCTGACCACCAACCTGGGTTCTTCGCTGGTGGGAAGCGTGTATATCCTGGATGAGCCGAGCATCGGACTCCATAGCCGTGACACCGACCGACTGATCAAGGTGTTGCGAGAGTTGCAGGAGCTGGGCAACACCGTGGTAGTGGTGGAACACGACGAGGAGATTATGCGGGCTGCCGACTATCTGATAGACATCGGTCCGGATGCCGGACGCCTGGGCGGCAGACTGGTATATGCCGGTCCTCATTCGGAATATACCACCACCGACCCTGCCGAGCAGCAGGCGTTGCTGGAGAAATATCCCGAGAGTCACACCATCCAGTATCTCACGCACCACGAAACCATCGACCGCCCTGCGAGCCATCGCATCTGGAACCGATTCATCGAAATCAAGGGTGCCAGAATGAACAATCTGCGTGGCATCGACGTGAAGATTCCGCTCAACGTATTCACCGTGGTAACAGGCGTATCAGGATCGGGAAAGAGTTCGCTCATCAAGGGCATCCTCTACCCGGCAATGCGCCGAAAGCTCGACCTGGTGGCTGATGCTCCGGGCGAATACGCATCGATGGAGGGCGACGTGGACGCCATCAAGCACGTGGAGTTCGTAGACCAGAATCCTATCGGCAAGAGCACCCGCAGCAACCCAGCCACCTATCTGAAGGCATACGATGCCATCAGAAGTCTCTTTGCCAACCAGCCGCTCGCCAAGCAGATGGGCTTCACACCGCAGTACTTCTCCTTCAACACCGAGGGCGGAAGATGCGAGGAATGCAAGGGTGCGGGATACGTAACCATCGAGATGCAGTTTATGGCCGACCTGACGCTGACCTGCGAGGCATGCAAGGGCAAGCGGTTCAAGCACGATATCCTGGAGGTGCACGTGGCAGGAAAGAACATCAACGATGTGCTCAACATGACCGTGAACGAGGCCATCGAGTTCTTCAGCGACGAGAAGAACCAGTGCCATGAAGGCGACTTCGACTTCTGCCGCACCATCGTGAGCCGACTGAAACCTTTGCAGGATGTGGGACTGGGATATATCAAACTGGGACAGAGTTCGAGCACACTTTCGGGCGGTGAGAACCAGCGCGTAAAACTGGCTTATTTCATCAGCAAGGAGGAGCAGGCACCAACGCTCTTCATCTTCGACGAGCCAACCACGGGTCTCCACTTCCACGACATCAAGCGCCTGCTGCACGCCTTCAATGCCCTGATAGAAAGGGGTCATTCGCTGGTGGTCATCGAGCACAATCTTGATGTAATCAAATGTGCCGACTACATCATCGACCTGGGTCCTGAGGGCGGCGACAAGGGCGGCAACCTGGTGGTGGAAGGAACTCCTGAGGAAGTGGTAGCCTGCCGAGAGAGTTTGACGGGACAGTTCCTTGCCAAGCTCTAAAATTCGTTGCTAATTAATAAATATCGCCACTTATTTTATAAATAATGTAAAAAAGTGGCGATATACTAAACTTTATATGTAATTTTGCATCCAAATAGATAAAAGAAATCTAAAGATAAGAAAGGAAATAAAATGAAAAGAATCATATTGGCTCTGACCATGCTTGTAGCCATGGTAACAAGCGCCTCTGCCCAGGCAGAGATCAAGTTTGAGAAGGTGGTACACAACTTCGGCACCTTTGAGGAGACTTCGCCAGTTCAGAAGGCTACATTCACCTTCACCAACGTGGGCAACAAGCCTCTCGTTATCAATCAGGCTATCGCCAGCTGCGGTTGCACGGTGCCTTCTTACACCAAGCAGCCTATCGCTCCTGGTCAGAAGGGGCAGATCAGCGTAACCTACAATGGCAAGGGCATGTTCCCTGGTCACTTCAAGAAGAGTATCACCATTCGCACCAATGGCAATGTGGAGATGTCACGCCTCTACATAGAGGGTGTGATGAATGAAAAGAAATAAGCATGATATTTTATTTCTCAGGAACAGGAAATACCAAGTGGGCGGCGTCAAAACTGGCGTCGGCTACTCATGAAGACTTGATTTCCATTGCTCCCTACATGAGGGCAGATGATTCAAGCCATACATTAGCCGAGCCGTTTATTCTGAAAGAGAATGAACGGCTCGGATTCGTTTTCCCCGTACACGGCTGGAGAGTTCCCAAGCTGGTAAGGGAGTTTATCGGAAAGATGAAGGTTCAGAGGGCTGAACCGGATGCTGCCGGAAGCCAGACTTTATCGGATATTTCCGGAAATTCGGCCTCAGCCGGAAGCCGATCTTTCGCCTATTGCGTTTGTACGGCGGGCGACAGCATCGGCCTCACTATCGAAAATCTGAACCAGACCATCTCTCAGAATCCGTCGCTTCAAGCCCTGGGCATCACGAAGGTATCTTCCTCCTACTCTCTCATTATGCCGGAATCCTACGTGGGTCTTCCCTTTATGGATGTAGACCCCAAGGAGAAGGAAATCTGGAAGAAATCGAAATCGGCACAGAAACTAGCCGTAATCTGCGAGGAGATTTTCGACCGGAAGGAAGGCGTAAGCCGATTGGTAAAGGGGCCTATCCCATGGTTCTTCACCAAGGTAGTGGGCGGTTTCTTCGAGAACGTACTCATCACCGACAAGCGATTCCATGTAGAAAAAGACAAGTGTGTGAAATGTGGCATCTGCGCCAATGTCTGTCCGGTGGGCGATATCAAGGGCGGACACGGAGAATATCCCGAATGGCTTCACCACAAGGATTGCCTCACTTGCTTCACCTGCTATCACCACTGTCCGCACCACGCTATCGAATTCGGAAAGCAGACTCAAAAGAAGGGGCAATATTATTTTAAATAAAACAACTTGAATAAAAAAGGTTTAAATAACCCAACTTGAATAAAAAAGGTTTAAATAACCCAACTTGAATAAAAAAGATTCAAATACCCCAACTTGAATAAAAAAGATTCAAATACCCCAACTTGAATAAACAAAAATCAATGAAAAGAACAATACTAAGCTTAGCTTTTGCCTTGCTGTCAGCCACTTCCATGTTTGCGGCAAAGGCACAACCGGGCATCTGCCAGGTTCAACTCGCCGACGGCAGCATCGTCTCAGCTTCACGCTTTGGCGATGAAAACTTCTGCTATTACATCACCACCGATGGAACTCCTCTTAAACTCAACGACAGCGGAAAATACGAAAAAGCCACCATCCAGGAACTCGATGCACAATACTCCGCAGCGATGCAGGCACGACAAATCAAAGCCAATCTGGTTAACCAGGCTTATCAGGCAAATCAGGCTTATCAGGCAAATCAAGCCAGCAGAGCCAGCGGCATCAACGCCCAAAACAGATACTTTCCACATACGGGCAGTCCCAAGGCACTGGTCATCCTCGTTGAATTCCCTGATTTGAAATTCAAGAGCAGCGACCCAGTGGCTACCTTCAACCACTATCTCAATGCCGAGATGGGCGAAGCAGCTCCAGAGGCCGATGCAGCCGTGTATTCCCAGGAATCCAGATACACCAATTATGGATCAGTAAGAGAATACTTCAAGTTCTGCAGCGAAGGAAAGTTCACCCCTCAGTTTGATGTGGTGGGCCCTGTCACCATGAACGAAAGATACGCCTATTACGGAAGAAACAGAAACGACTATGACATCGACCTGGGCAACGATCAGATGCTCAGCGAGGCATGCGACAAGATAGACAGCAAGGTGGATTTCTCGAAATACGATTCTGACGGCGATGGCGTCGTAGATCTGGTATACATCATCTACGCCGGCTATTCCGAGAGCATTTCGGGCAATGAAGCCAACTGCCTCTGGCCGAAATCGGGTACCACCACTTTCTACCGCTACGACGAATACGGCAAGAAGCAAGGCATATTGAAGTGCGATGGCAAGAATTTCTCACGCTATGGCATCAACAACGAGCTGAACGGCAAGCCAGCAGATACAAAGAATGGCCTCTACCAGATTAATGGTATCGGTCTATTCTGCCACGAGTTCTCGCACACCCTGGGCTTGCCAGACCATTATCCTACCAGCTCGCCAGCCAGCACAGCCGATAACCAGAGTCCGGAATACTGGGATCTGATGGATGCAGGCGAATACACCTATGATGGCTATCGCCCTACCCCATACACCCCATGGGAAAAGATGATGATGGGATGGGTAGACCCTATCACGCTAAGTCCTACGGAAGCTGCGCAGATAACCCTGGAGCCATACGATGTGGCATCGAAGGCCTATAAGATTGATGCCGACGTGAACGATGGAAACTTCTCCATCAACCCGAACTCAGACTACTCATCGGGCGATGTGAGCGACCAGACCAAAAAAGATCTGAAGGAGAGAGCCCAGGGCGAATTCCTGCTGCTCCAGAACATCCGCAACGAGGGCTGGTACAAGTATCTCACGGGATATGGCATGCTGGTATGGCGCATCGACTATGCCGACAAGAGCACCGTGAGTCTGGGCGATTTTCCTAACAACGAAAAGGGCATTTCAAGGGTGATGGTGGTTCCAGCCGATGGCCTCGTCATCAACCAGGCAAACTGCGGAGACGGCATGAAATATACCTGGGATGAATACGATCAGAACGCCCAAAACGACCCGTTCCCAGCCTATAACGCAGGCGAAGACGGCAAGGACATCAACAGTCTTACCCAAGTGAAGTTCAACTGGAGCACCCTGACCACCCGTCCTCTCTACAACATCAAGAAAGATGAAGCCACTGGCATGGTAACCTTCGATTACCTAAAGAATTTCGCTGTCGATGCCGCCGTCAAGGGCATCACGATGGATGAAGACAACCAGCCAACGAAATACTTCGACCTGGAAGGCCGCAGCGTGCAGACCCCAAAGAAGGGCCATCTGTATATAACAAACAAGGGAAAGAAAGTGATCTTATAGCAGATCACTTTCCTTCCCCACAAAATGATTATTTCAATCTTAATATACCCTAGGTCCGAAGATGGTGGTACCCACACGAACCATCGTGCTGCCGTGCTTGACGGCGATGTGATAGTCGTGACTCATGCCCCAGCTGCGCTCGCAGAAGGCAGGAGAATCGGCGAAATACTTCGATTTTACTTCATCAAAGAACTCAGCGGCAGCATCAAACTCGCAGGCTATCTGCTGCTCATCGTCCGTATTCGATGCCATCATCATCAAACCGCAAATCTGAACATGAGACAACTCTCGCCACTCACCAGCTTCCAGAAGCTCACGGCAGGCATCCAGTGACAATCCCGATTTCGTATCCTCCTCGGCAATATGAAGCTCCAGAAGAATCTTCACCACACGGTCGTGCTTCGCTGCCTGCTTGTTAATCTCCTTCATCAGTTTCAGGCTATCCACCGATTCAATCATGGAGATGTAAGGGGCAATGTACTTCACCTTGTTGGTCTGAAGATGACCGATGAAATGCCACTCTATGTCCTTAGGCAGAGTCTCCACCTTCTTGGAAAGCTCCTGCTCATGGCTCTCGCCGAAGATGCGCTGACCTTCAGCGTAAGCAGCCTCAATATACTCGTTGGGATGAAACTTGCTGATAGCCACCAGACGGACACCGGCAGGCAAACTGCCCAACACCTCATGAAGATTTCCTTTTACATCATACATAATTCAATTAATAATTTATAATTAATAATTAATAAATGATTCCTTAGCCATTTGCTCTTGCCGGAAGTATGACATCAGGATATCTATTTACTCGGCTTTTCCCTGCTCGTACTCCGGAACGTCGTTCTTCTCCTCCTTCTTCTCGCCAGGAGCGTGGTGCTCGAACACATCCATCAGCTTGGTCTCGTTGAGACCCACGATGTCGTAATCAATCATGGTCTTGCCCATCACCTCGTCGATATAGCGCAGTGCACGAGCCAATGACTTAGCCTGAACCAGGTAAGTAACGTTAGAACGCTTCTCCTTCTCAGTCTTCTCATCGATGGTGATAAACTGCAGCTTAGCCTTGTACCACTTGTCGTCATCATCCAGGTCGCTGAAGAAAATCTCACCATAGCAAGCCTTGCCGATGCCGCTCACCTTCAACTCGCCACTCACGTAAACAGACATCTCGTCGATGATGGCGCTCTCAGCCTCGGTGAAGCTCAAGGCATCCACAACGTAAGCCTCAGATACAACCTTCTCTGAACCATCTTCCATGGTCTTCTGATATTTAACTTTAGTCTCAAACCAAGTGCTTGTTCTACTTCTCATAATTTCTTTTCCTTTTCTTATTTTTTTTAATTTTCGTTTATTTTCTACTCTTGTCCTCCCTTACCTTATTATATAAGGTAGCCGGAAAAAGGCGCAATTATGATGCAAAGTTATAAAAAAGAATGCAGAAGAACAACAGAATAAAGAGTTTTTTACTAAAAAATGATTTTTTAACCGAATCTATTACGATTTTTCAATGAAATTGCTTACCTTTGCAAGCGAATTGCGAAAAGTTGGGATTTCGATTTAATCGATTACGCAACCCTCGCTATGGATAATTAACAGATAGAAATTTTAAAAGATGCCTGAAATATCAGTACGCGGCCTCGAAATGCCTGAGTCACCTATCAGAAAGCTGGCTCCTCTGGCTGCCGCAGCAAAGAAACGTGGAGTTAAGGTCTATCACCTCAATATCGGTCAGCCAGACCTCCCTACTCCTCAATGTGGTCTCGATGCGCTCAAGCACATCGACCGCACCATCCTGGAGTATTCTCCAAGCCAGGGCTATCTCAGTTATCGTGAGAAGCTGGTAGATTATTACAAAAAATTCAATATCAATGTTACTGCCGATGACATCATCATCACATCGGGAGGTTCAGAAGCCGTGCTCTTCTCGTTCATGAGCTGCCTGAACCCGGGAGATGAAATCATCGTGCCAGAACCTGCATACGCCAACTATATGGCGTTCGCTATCTCGGCGGGTGCCAAGATCCGCACCATCGCCACGACCATCGAGGAGGGTTTCTCGCTGCCTAAGGTGGAGAAGTTTGAGGAGCTGATCAATGAGCACACCCGTGCCATCCTGATCTGCAACCCTAACAACCCTACAGGCTATCTCTACACACGCAGAGAGATGAACCAGATTCGCGACCTGGTGAAGAAGTACGACCTCTACCTCTTCTCTGACGAGGTTTACCGTGAGTACATCTACACCGGCAGCCCATACATCAGTGCGATGCACCTGGAAGGCATCGAGCAGAACACCGTGCTCATCGACTCCGTGTCTAAGCGTTACAGCGAGTGCGGTATCCGTGTGGGTGCCTTGATTACCAAGAATGCCGAGATCCGCAAGGCGGTGATGAAGTTCTGCCAGGCCCGTCTCTCTCCTCCACTCATCGGTCAGATTGTAGCCGAGGCTTCGCTCGATGCTCCTGAGGAGTACTATCGCGATGTATACGATGAGTATGTGGAGCGCCGTAAGTGCCTGATTGACGGACTCAACCGTATTCCTGGCGTATACTCCCCAATTCCAATGGGTGCCTTCTATACCGTGGCAAAACTGCCTATCGACGATTCAGATAAGTTCTGCCGCTGGTGCCTGGAAGAGTTTGATTACGAGGGCGAAACCGTGATGATGGCACCAGCCTCCGGTTTCTACACCACTCCTGGAGCCGGAAGAAACCAGGTGCGTATGGCATACGTGTTGAAGAAGGACGACCTGAACAGAGCATTGATAGTGCTTGCCAAGGCACTGGAGGCTTATCCGGGAAGAGTTGAAGACGAAGGACTGTAAGATATGAACTTTCCTCTATTTATAGCAAAGAAATTGTATAGCGACCAGGGCGATAAACGTAAAGTTTCTCGCCCTGCTATCCATATAGCCACCGCTGGCGTTGCCATCGGACTTGCCATCATGATCATGTCGGTTTGCGTGGTGCTGGGATTCAAGCATACCATCCGCGACAAGGTGGTGGGATTCGGAAGCCACATACAGGTGGCGGATTTCATGACCCTGCAGCAGCAGAACCAGTATCCCGTGGTGATGAACGACTCCATGATGGGCGTGCTCCGAAAGATTCCGGGCGTGAAACACGTGCAGCGATTCGCCATGAAGGAAGGAATCCTCAAGACCGACAGCGACTTCCTGGGCGTTGCCTTCAAGGGCGTGGGACCGGAGTTTGACTCCACCTTCATCCACCAGAACATGGTGGAAGGAAGCATACCGAAGTTTGACGACAAGGCAAGTCACAACAAAATCCTGATTTCCAAGCTGATGGCCGACAAGCTGAAGCTGAAGAACGGAGAAAGAATCTTCGCCTATTTCATCGACGACAACGGAGTGAGAATGCGACGGCTCACCATTCAGGGCATCTATCAGACCAATCTGAAGAAATACGACGAGACGATGGTCTACACCGACCTCTATACCGCCGTGAAACTGAACGGATGGATGGACGACCAGGCCAGCGGAGCCGAACTGACGGTGAACGATTTCGACAAACTCAACGAGACGGAAGACTATATTATAAATAAGGTGAACCGCACCGTAGACCATTATGGCGAAACCTACAGCAGTGCCACCATCAAGGACTTGAATCCGAACATCTTCCAGTGGCTCGGACTGATGGACCTCAACGTGTGGATCATCCTCGCCCTGATGCTCATCGTGGCAGGCGTAACCATGATCAGCGGACTGCTCATCATCATCCTGGAACGCACCTCGATGATTGGCGTACTCAAGGCCTTGGGTGCCCGCAACCGCACCATCCGCCACACCTTCCTCTGGTTTGCCGTGTTCATCATAGGCAGGGGAATGCTGCTGGGCAACATCATCGCCCTGGCAATTCTAGCAGTGCAGTATTTCACAGGGGTGCTAAAACTCGATGCGCAGACTTACTACGTAAGCACGGTGCCTGTGGAGTTCAACTGGCTCTTCATCGTGGCGCTGAATGTAGCCACCCTGCTCATCAGCGTGTTCATGCTCGTAGCCCCAAGCTACCTCATCTCGCATATCCATCCAGCCAAATCGATGAGATATGAATAGAAATCATCCCATTATTGCCAACTTCAAAGGGTAATAATGGGATGAAACTTATCCTTTTTTCCTAGTTTTGCAATTAATTTGCCATTACACTCAAAATAACGCACATATTTTTTTGTAGTGTGCAGTATTTTCCGTATCTTTGCACAAAATTTTGTAAATTGTGCAATGAATTCAATACCAAGTTTTAACTCGTATATTGAGAGAAGCATCATCAAGAACTGGAATCTGGATGCGCTCACCGATTACAAGGGAGCCACCCTGCAATACCACGATGTTGCTAGAAAGATTGAAAAGCTGCACATCCTGTTTGAAAACAGCGATGTGAAGAAGGGCGACAAGATTGCCGTCTGCGGAAGAAATAGTAGCCAGTGGGCAGTAGCCTTCCTGGCCATTATTACTTACGGTGCCATCGTCGTACCTATACAGAACGAATTTAAGCCTGAGCAGATTCACAACATCGTGAACCACAGCGAGAGCAAACTGCTCTTCGTGGGCGATGTGGTGGCTACGGAAATCAATCCCGAAGAGATGCCTACTCTGGAAGGCATCATCTATCTGCCAGATAATTCGCTCGTCATCTCCCGTTCAGAAAAACTGACCTACGCGCGTGAGAACCTCAACGCCATGTTCGGCCACAAATACCCAAAGTATTTCCGGGCTGAGCACGTAAAGTATCACGTGGATGATCCGGAAGAACTGGCGATGATCAACTACACCAGCGGAACCACAGGGTTCTCGAAGGGTGTGATGCTGCCCTACAGGGCACTCTGGGGCAATCTCGACTATCTCATCGACTCCGTGAGTCCGAAGATAGGAAAGAACTGCAACATCCTCTCTACCCTGCCGATGGCACACATGTACGGACTGATGACTGAGTTCCTCTTCAACATCGTGATGGGTAACCACATCTTCTTCCTCACCCGCCTGCCGAGCCCAACGCTCATCTCTGAGGCACTGGCTGAGATTCAGCCCGACATCCTCTTCGCCGTTCCGCTCGTGGTGGATAAGATTGTAAGAAAGGAAGTGTTCCCACATATCCAGACCAACCGTGCCCGACTCCTGATGAACATGCCTGTCATCAACAAGCGCATCAAGGAGAAGGTTCGCGAGTTTGTGCTCCGCAAGTTTGGCAATCGCCCTTACGAGGTGGTTGTGGGTGGCGCACCACTCAACAAGGAGATTGAGAACTTCTTCATCAGCGTGGGCTTCCCTATCGCCATGGGCTACGGAACCACCGAAACCGCTCCACTCATCACCTTCGCCCATCAGGACAACTATGTGGCAGGAAGCTGCGGCGTTGCCGTGAAGCACATGGAGGTGAAGGTATTGAGCGATGACCCTGAAAACGTGGCTGGCGAACTGGTTTGCCGTGGCATCAACGTGATGAAGGGCTACTACAAGAACCAGGAGGCTACGGATGCCGTAATCGATGAAGACGGATGGTTCCACACGGGCGACCTGGCTACGATGGACGCCGAAGGCCACTTCTTCGTAAGAGGAAGAAGCAAGAACATGCTGCTGGGCCCTAACGGACAGAACATCTATCCGGAGGAGATTGAAGACAAACTCAACTCCATGCCGATGGTGAACGAAAGCATCGTACTCCAGAAAGACGACAAGCTCGTGGCACTGGTGCATCCGGAAATGGACGAAAGCCAGGAGATGGGATTCAGCCAGGAAGACCTCGTCAACATCATGGAGCAGAACCGAAAGGACCTGAACCTGCAGATGCCAAGCTTCGCAAAAATCTCGCGCATCCAGTTGCACGACACTGAATTTGAAAAGACGGCAAAGAAGTCGATTAAGCGCTACCTCTATCAGGACGCTATATAAAGAATAAAACGAGAAATGAATAAGAATATGGAAATTCCTAGCTTTAACGCACTTATACAGAAGAGCATCATAGACCATTGGGATATGGATGCCCTGACCGACTACAAGGGAGCCACCTTGCAGTATCACGATGTGGCACGCAAGATTGAAAAGCTGCACATCATGTTTGAGAACTCCGGCGTAGTGAAGGGCGACAAGATTGCCCTCTGCGGTCGTAACAGTGCTAATTGGGCGGTGGCATTCCTCGCTACCTTGACCTATGGTGCCATTGCGGTGCCTATTCTGCATGAGTTCATGCCTGAACAGATTCACAACATCGTGAACCACAGCGACGCCAAGTTACTCTTCGTGGGTGATGTGGTGGCTACTCAGGTGGACGCAACCAAGATGCCAGGGTTGGAGGGTATCATCTACATTCCAGACTACTCGCTCGTGGTTTCACGCACCGATAAGCTGACATACGCCCGCGAGCACCTCAACGAGATGTTCGGCATCAAGTATCCTAAGTACTTCCGCAAGAACCATGTAAGCTACTACATCGACCAGGACCCAGACGAACTGGCGATGATCAACTATACCAGTGGTACCACCGGTTTCTCCAAGGGTGTGATGGTTCCTTACCGTGCCCTCTGGAGCAATGCCGATTTTGCCGAGAATGTACTGGGCAAGAAGATCAAGGCAGGTGATTCAATAATCAGCATCCTCCCGATGGCCCACATGTATGGCATGGCATTCGAGTTTATCTTCGAATTCATCAAGGGCTGCCACATCTTCTATCTCACCCGCATCCCTAGCCCAGCCATCATTGCCGAGGCGTTCGGCCGCATCAAGCCAGCCGTTATCATCGCTGTGCCGCTGGTTATAGAGAAGATTATCCGCAAGAAGGTGTTCCCTAAGATTCAGAACAACCGCATGCGCATGCTGCTCCACATGCCAGTAATCAGCAAGAAGGTGAAGGAGAAGATCTGCGACCAGGTGAGCAATGCCTTCGGCGGCAACTTCCACGAGGTAATCATCGGCGGTGCTGCATTCAACAGAGAGGTGGAGAATTTCCTGCATAGCGTAGGCTTCAGATATACAGTGGGTTATGGTGCCACAGAGTGTGCGCCTATCATCTGCTACGAGGATTACAAGAACTTCGTGCCGGGTTCATGCGGTAAGGCAGCGCTCCACATGATGGTTCGCATCGACAGTCCAGACCCAGAGAATGTACCGGGCGAAATCCTAGCCAAGGGTCCTAACGTGATGCTGGGTTACTACAAGAACGAGGAGGCTACCCAGCAGACCATCGATGAGAATGGCTGGTATCACACCGGCGACCTAGGCACCATGGATGGCGACGGCAATGTATTCATCAAGGGCCGCAGCAAGAACATGCTCCTGGGTGCTTCAGGGCAGAACATCTATCCTGAGGAAATAGAGGATAAGCTCAACTCACTAGCCCTTGTTGCCGAGAGCGTGGTGGTTCAGAAGGGCGAAAAGCTCGTGGGTTTGGTTTATCCGGATTTCGACGAGGCGCAGTCGCTGAACCTTGGCAGAAAGGAACTGGAGGATATCATGGAACAGAACCGCCAGGAACTCAACACGATGGTTCCAGGCTACAGCAAGCTGAGCGAAATCCGCATACACGACGAGGAGTTCGAAAAGACGCCAAAGAAGAGTATCAAGCGATACCTCTATACGGCGGAGTAATATCCAATAAACAAATGAGGGTGTGTCATAAAACAATGACACACCCTCATTTGTTATAAATTATAATAATGTATTCGATCTGATTCTCGACAACGTTTCAGGCGTCATCTGCAGATAACTGGCGATATACGTAAGCGGCGCACGGAGCACCACCTGCGGATTCAGCTCGCACAGACGCTTGTACTTATTCGGTGCCGTCTCGAATCTCATCAGGTCGGCATGCACCTGCGACTGAATCAGACTCTCCTCCAATATCTTACGATAGAGCATCTGGATATTCACGTTACGCATGGCGGCAGCCTCCAGCTTCGCCTTCGGCAAGGCATATACAAGTGTAGGCTCAAGCGCCTCCACCTGCAATTTCGTAGGCTCTTCCTTGAAGAGACTTTCTATGCACATGAAGATGGAATGATCCACACCCAAATGTTCCGTCACTTCCTTGTCGTTCTTGAAGTAATACTGGCGGATCAATCCCTTCTCAATATACGAGATGTTCTTGCACACCTCGCCCTCAACCAGGATTTTCTCTCCCTTTCCATACTTGATCGGTTCCAGAATTGACTCCAGCACATCCAACTCGCTATGAGTCATCGTACTGTACTTACGTGCAAGCTCGCGGGCTATGTCGCGCGTTGGGGTGATTACTTTAAATGCATTCATATTCATGTTCCTCCCATTATAAATTTCGGTTTAGTTCATATTAGTCTAACTTCAATACCGCGAGGAATGCCTTCTGTGGCACCTCTACGTTACCAATCTGCTTCATACGCTTCTTTCCCTTCTTCTGCTTCTCAAGCAACTTGCGCTTACGGCTCACGTCACCACCATAACACTTGGCGGTCACATCCTTGCGCACCTGCTTCACAGTCTCACGGGCCACAATTTTGGCTCCGATGGCTGCCTGGATAGCAATGTCAAACTGCTGACGAGGAATCAAGTCCTTCAACTTCTCGCACATGCGGCGGCCGAAGCTCACGGCATTGTCGCGATGAGTCAAGGTACTCAGCGCATCCACAGGTTCTCCATTCAGGAGAATATCCAGTTTCACCAGGTCGGAATGGCGGAACGAATCGATGTGATAGTCGAAGGAAGCATATCCCTTGGAAATACTCTTCAGCTTATCGTAGAAATCGATCACAATCTCGCCCAGCGGCAGCATGAAGTGAAGCTCCACACGGTTACCGCTCACGTATTCCTGGTTAATCAATTCGCCACGCTTATCCAGACAAAGCTTCATAATCGGACCGATGTAATCGGCTGCGGTGATGATGGTGGCACGGATATATGGCTCCTCGATATGGTCAATCATCGTTGGGTCTGGCAATCCCGAAGGGTTGTGAACCTCCTTCTCGCCGCCCTGCTTGTCGTATACCATATAAGATACGTTAGGCACGGTGGTGATAACATCCATGTTGAACTCGCGGTCCAGACGCTCCTGCACAATTTCCATGTGGAGCAGACCGAGGAATCCGCAGCGGAAACCGAAGCCCAATGCCACGGAACTCTCTGGCGAGAAAGTAAGCGAAGCATCGTTGAGCTGCAGCTTCTCCAATGAGGCACGCAGATTCTCGTAATCGCTAGGATCGATAGGATAAACGCCGGCAAAGACCATCGGCTTCACTTCCTGGAAACCGGCAATCGCCTTCTCGCATGGTCGGGCGATGTGCGTAATGGTATCACCCACCTTTACCTCGGTGGCATTCTTGATACCCGAGATGATGTAGCCCACCTCTCCGGCACCCAGTTCCTTGCGAGGAATCATGTCCATCTTGAGCACACCGATTTCATCGGCATCATATTCCATGCCGGTGTTAAAGAACTTCACCTTGTCGCCCTTGCGAATAACGCCGTTTTCTATCTTGAAATAAGCGATGATTCCACGGAAGGAATTGAACACGGAGTCGAAGATGAGTGCCTGCAATGGCGCCTTGTCATCGCCCTTAGGAGCTGGCACACGGTTTACCACCGCCTCCAGAACATCCTCAACGCCCTCGCCTGTCTTACCGGAAGCGCGGAGGACATCCTCATGCTTGCATCCGATGAGGTCAACGATTTCGTCTTCCACTTCCTCCGGCATAGCCGAAGGCATATCTATCTTGTTGATCACTGGAATGATTTCCAGGTCGTGCTCAATAGCCATATAGAGGTTAGAGATGGTCTGCGCCTGGACACCCTGAGTGGCATCCACGACCAAGAGCGCTCCCTCGCAGGCTGCGATGGAACGGGAAACCTCGTAAGAGAAGTCAACGTGTCCCGGAGTATCGATGAGGTTGAGGATGTAAGTCTGTCCATCCTTTGCCTTGTACTCCATCTGGATGGCGTGGCTCTTGATGGTGATACCACGTTCCCTCTCCAGGTCCATGTCGTCAAGCATCTGTCCCTCAGTAATCTTGATAGTCTGAGTCTTCTCCAACAAACGGTCTGCCAGGGTACTTTTACCATGGTCGATATGTGCAATAATGCAGAAATTTCTTATTTTATTTATATTCTCCATATAATTTTCTCTCTTTAGACTGCAAAGATACTTATTTTTTTTGTATCTTTGCACAAAAGATTGAAAATAATAGAGTTTTTTAGATAAAAAAAGGAAAAATCATGAAGAAAAAGTTGATTTACATCGGTATTTTCGCTTCTTTGCTGGTTTCTTGCACCGAAAGTCTGGAAGATAAGGCGGCGAGAGAGGCGAAGGAATATACGGAAAAGTACTGCCCTACTCCCTACGTGAACGACAGCCGTACGGATAGTGCCACCTTCGATAAGACCACCAAGGTTTACACCTATTATGTAACCCTGAGAAACAAGGCTGACAACAAGCAGGCGATTGATGCCAACAGGGAAAAGCTGCATAAATTGCAGAAGGAGGCGCTGGATAACAACCCGGGGTTGAAGAAATACAAGGAGGCGCATTTCTCCTTCCGTTTCATCTATCATTCAGAGAAAAATCCGAAGCAGGTGTTGCTGGATGACAGTTTCAAGTATTAGAAAAGGCACGGATTACGAGTGTAATCCGTGCCTAAAAACTCTTAATATCCCATTTCCTGCAAGGCTGTGGCCAGCTGGTCTGGACAGCTTGTAGGCTTGTTACCACAAGTGATACCCTTCAGTCGGGCGATGACTTCCTTAGCCTTCATGCCCTGAATCAAGGCACAAACGCCCTTGGTGTTGCCATCGCAGCCTCCGATGAACTGGGCATCCTGCACAGTTCCATCTTCATCAACACTGATGCAGATGTATTTTGAGCAGGTGCCATGAGTCTGATAAGTTACTTTTGTCAACTTATCTTTCTTTTCTTGCTGCAACATAAGGCTTATTCAGCGTCTGCCGGAATTTCTGGCTTCATGTTGGTGTAAACAGTCTGAACATCGTCAAACTCCTCCAACTTCTCAACCATCTTGTCGATAGTCTCGCGCTCCTCAGCAGTAACATCCTTCAAATCGTTAGGAATGTAGGTGAACTCAGCACCAGTTACCTCGAAGCCCTCAGCCTCCAGGTGCTTCTGAATCTCGCCGAAGCTTGTAGGAGCACCGTAGATAGTGATTTCGTTGTTCTCCTCATCCTCATCGAACTCGTCCTCTACACCGTAGTCAATCAGGTCGAGAATCATCTCGTCCATATCCAGACCATCCTTCTTCTTGAATGTGAACACAGCCTTGTGGTCGAAGAGGAAAGACAAAGAACCTGTTGTACCCAAGTTACCGCTGAACTTGTTGAAGATAGAACGAACGTCAGCCACTGTACGGGTTGTGTTATCTGTCAATGTATCAACGAACACAGCAACTCCGTGAGGGCCATATCCCTCGTATGTTACCTCCTTGTAATCGCTGGTATCCTTGCCACAAGCGTTCTTGATGGCACGAGCGATATTGTCCTTAGGCATGTTCTCACGCTTACAGTTAGCGATGATAGCACGCAAGGTTGGGTTGTTCTCTGGCTCTGGACCGCCTGCCTTCACAGCAATAGCAATCTGCTTACCCAACTTAGTAAATGTCTTGGCCATGTGGCCCCATCTTTTCAGCTTTGTAGCTTTACGATATTCAAATGCTCTTCCCATTGGAATAAAATTTTAAATGTTTATCGTTTTTTAAATATAATATTATCTTAATTCTGCATTGAGCACCTTCTGCATTATCTCAACTCTGCGTTGAGCTTGCCTGTGAGGTTGGCAATGAGCTTCTTCATGATGGCATCAATCTGCTTGTCGTTCAATGTCTTCTCCTCATCCTGCAGGATGAAGTTCACGGCATAGCTCTTCTTGCCCTCTGGCAGGTTCTTACCCTCATATACGTCGAAGAGTACCACGCTCTTCAGGAGCTTCTTCTCGGTCTGATGGGCTATCTGCTCAATCTGTGCAAACTCTACGTTCTTGTCAACGAGCAGTGCAAGGTCGCGGCTCACAGATGGATACTTGCTGATATCTGTGTAAGTAAGGTTCACCTTCTTCACGGTCTTCACCACGTTATCCCAGTGAACATCAGCATAGAATACATCCTGCTCAATGTCGAATGCCTTCTTCAGCTTGTTGCTCAGGATACCCATCTCTACCAATACCTTGCCGGCACGGGTCTCGTAGTTCACGCCCTTGGCAAAGATGTTGTTGTCGCTGTGCTTGATAACCAGGTTGTTCTGTGGCATACCTACACGGCGGAGGATATTCTCTACCACTGCCTTCAGCTCGTAGATGTTGCTCTGCTCATCTGCATGAGCCCAACTGCCCTCTACACGCTTACCGGTGATGAAGAGTGACATGTGAGCCTCCTGAGAGTAAGCCTTGATTGGACTCTCCTCGCTCCACTTCTCCTTATTATATAAATAGGTGTTACCCACCTCGAAGAACTTCAGGTTCTGACTCTTGTGGTTGATGTTGCGGGCTATGCTCTCCAAACCGCCGAAGAGCATGGTCTGGCGCATCACGCCGAGATCTGCACTCAATGGGTTCATCACCTTCACTACGTTCTCCAAAGGATACTTGTTCAGCTCCAGGTCTGTGTAGTAGCTGGTCTTGCTCAGAGAGTTGTTGAGAATCTCCATGAAGCCCTCGCCTACCAACTGCTCTGCCACGAGGTTCTGGCTGTGATAAGCCTTGTCCTCATCGCCCTGAACTGTCAGGGAGCTCTTCAACTGGGTTGGAATCTCCACATTATTATATCCGTAGATACGGAGGATATCCTCTACCACGTCGCAAGGACGCTGAACGTCTACACGATAGGCAGGAACCAGCAGGTCGATGCCCTCAGCATCCTCCTTCTCTATCTTCATCTCGAGAGATGTGGCGATGCTCTTGATTGTCTCAGCACCAATCTCCTTACCGATGAGGCGATGCGCATACTCATAGTTCAGGCGAACTGGGAAATCCTGCATTGGCTCTGGATATACATCCTTGATCTGCATGGAAATCTTGCCGCCAGCCAACTGCTTGCAGAGGATAGCAGCCTGCTTCAATGCATAAATCTGTCCGTTTGGATCTACGCCACGCTCAAAACGGTAGCTGGCATCTGTACTCAAGCCATGACGGCGAGCGCTCTTGCGAATCCATGTTGGGTGGAAGTAAGCACTCTCCAGAACCACGCTCTTGGTGGTCTCGTAAGTACCGGAACCCTTACCGCCGAAGATACCTGCGATACACATTGGCTCCTCAGCATTGCAGATGCTCAGGTCGTGCTCACCCAGGGTGTGCTCCTCGCCATCCAGGGTCACGAACTTGGTACCCTCTGGCTGGGTGCGGACAACAATCTTATGACCGGTAACCATGTCGGCATCGAAGCAGTGCAATGGCTGGCCGTATGCCATCATGATGTAGTTGGTGATATCCACGATATTGTTGATTGGACGCAAGCCGATAATGTTCAGCTTATCCTGCAACCACTTAGGGCTCTCCTTCACCTCGCAGTCGGTGATGCTTACGCAGGCATAGCGCTTGCAAGCCTCGGTGTTCTCAATCTCTACATCGATAGGAAGATCCTCGTTATCTACTACGAATTCATCGCAAGATGGGCGATGCAGACTGGTTTCATAGCCGTTCTGCTTCAACCAGGCATAGAGGTCGCGAGCCACACCCCAATGGCCGAGTGCATCGGCACGGTTGGCAGTGATATCAATCTCGATGAGCCAGTCGCTCTCCAGATGATAGTACTCGGCAGCAGGCTGACCCACTGGTGCATCCTCTGGGAGCACGATGATACCGTCGTGAGAAGTACCCACGCCAATCTCATCCTCAGCGCAGATCATACCCAAGCTCTCTACACCGCGCAGCTTGCTCTTCTTGATGGTAAAACTCTGGTCGCCGTCGTAGAGCACGCAGCCCAGGTCGGCAACGATTACCTTCTGACCGGCAGCCACGTTAGGCGCACCGCAGACAATCTGCTGTGGCTCGCCCTTGCCCAGGTCAACGGTTGTTACGTGCAGGTGGTCGCTGTTAGGATGCACCTCGCATGTCAAAACTTTACCTACATAGAGTCCCTTCAGTCCACCCTTGATAGACTGTACTTCCTCCAAAGCGTCCACTTCGAGTCCGCAAGAGGTCAGCGCATCGGCTGTCTCCTGTGGTGTCAGGTCGAAATCGACGTATTCTTTAAGCCATTTGTATGAAACGTTCATTATGATGTTTTTTTATTATTTTCTCATTGTCAGATGCCAGGACTGCGCCCCTGCATTTTTGCCCCGTTGCGCACTATTGCCCTAAAACTTTGCAAAAATACAAAAAATATTGCAGATAAACAAAAAACATCCGCCATTTTTGCACTATTTAAAAGAAATAGAGGCAAAAACGGCGGATAGCCTTTTTTTATGATGATTTGAGGAATATCACCCCAAGCCTATTATTCAAATACTTCGTCGATGGCATCCACCTTCTCGAAGGTGTCCTGCTCGCCGCCGCTGCCCACATGATAGCATGGGTTGTAATCGGCTGGCATATCGAACTTCACGGTAGGACTGTAGCCCAGCGATGGGTCGGCATAAACCTTCTTCATGAAGATGGCCCAGATAGGCAATGCCATGGTGGCTCCCTGACCCATACTCATCGAGTCGAAGTGGATGTCACGCTCCTCGCCGCCTACCCAGCAACCGCTCACCAGCTGCGGCGTAAAGGCGATGAACCAACCGTCACTGTTGTTGTTCGTAGTACCCGTCTTGGCACCAATCTGTCCCTCCAGTTTATATCTGTAGCGCAGACGACCTGCCGTACCGTTATCCACTACGCCCATCATCATGTAGAGCATCTTCATGGCGTTGTCGGCACTGATCACCTCGTTCATTCTCGGCTGGAAGGTGGCGATGGTATTACCCTCGTTGTCCTCAATGCGGCTCACGAACATCGGAGCCGTACGGATGCCGTGGTTGGCAAAGGCAGTATAGGCACTCACCATCTCGCTTACGCTCACCTCGCACGGACCCAGACACAAACTCATAGATGCGTGAATATCAGGGTTGTTGATACCGTAATCGCGCAAGAGCTGGACAAACTGCGATGGGTTCAGCTTGCTCATCAGATAAGCACTGATCCAGTTGTTACTCTGCGCCAATCCCCAGCTCAGCGGAACCATCTGTCCGTATCTCGAATGGTTGGCATTTCTAGGCGTCCATGGTCTGCCTGCCACCATGTATGTCTGCTGGCGGTTTGGTGCCATATCGCAAGGCGAGAATCCGTTCTCCATTGCCAGACTGTAGAGGAATGGCTTGATGGTAGAACCCACCTGGCGTCTTCCCAGACTCACCATGTCGTACATGAAGTGGGTATAGTCCAATCCTCCCACATACGCCTTCACGGCACCCGTCTTCGGGTCCATGCTCATGAAACCGCTGCGCAGGAAGGTCTTGTAGTATCGGATGGAATCCAGCGGACTCATCATCGTGTCGATGTCGCCGTGATAGGTGAACACGGTCATCGGAATCTTCTTTCTGAAGGCATCGTGAATCTCCTGCTCCGAGCATCCCTCCTCCTTCATCTGGCGATAGCGCTCGCTCTGGGTTACGCTGCGGTTCAATATCACCTTAATCTGCTTCGGCGTCAGCTTGTCGCTGTATGGCGAACTAGGCTTGCGTGCCACCTCCTTGCTGAAGGCTGGCTGCAGATAGCGTGCCACGTGCTGATACACAGCCTCTTCGGCATATCGCTGCATGCGGCTGTCTACGGTGGTAAACACCTTCAGTCCGTCGCTGTAGATATTGTATGGCGAACCGTCCTTCTTATAGTTCTTGTTACACCAGCCATACAACGGGTCGGTGTTCCAGAGGATGGAATCGGTAACAAACTGGGCATAGTTCCATGAAGCATAATCCTTCCTTTCAGGATGGGTAGCCATCAGATATTTGCGCAGATATTCACGCAGATAAGTGGCAGAACCGTCCTTGTGGTCGGTGCGGTGGAAGTTGAGCGTGAGCGGTTCAGCCGCATACTGGCTGTATTCGCTTCTGCTCAGATAGCCCGCCTTCTCCATCTGCGAGAGCACCACGTTTCTTCTGTCGCGGGCACGCTCCGGATAGCGCACAGGGTTGAAGAGCGACGGGTTCTTGCAGAGTCCGATGAGCGTAGCTGCCTCGGTGAGGGTCAGGTCTTTCGGCTCCTTATTAAAATAGGTGTTTGCCGCCGTCTTGATGCCCACGGCATTGTGCAGGAAGTCGAAGTAGTTGAGATAGAGTGCCAGGATTTCCTGCTTGGTGTAGTATCGCTCCAGTTTCACGGCGATGACCCACTCTATCGGTTTCTGCAGCAGTCGCTCCAGTGTGCTCGATGCCTTTTCGGAATAGAGCTGCTTGGCCAGCTGCTGGGTGATGGTACTTCCACCTCCGGCATTGGTCTGTCCCAGGATACCGCGCTTCACGATGGCACGACCCAGCGCACGGAAGTCGATGCCCGAATGCTCATAGAATCGTTCGTCCTCCGTGGCAACGAGTGCCTTTATTAAATAAGGTGACATCTTCTTATAAGGAATCACGATACGGTTTTCCTTGTTCAGGTTCCATGTACCAAGCACCTTCCCATCGGCAGAGTACACCTGCGTGGCGAATCTGCTGATAGGATTCTGCAAATCCTCGATGTCGGGCATGTAGCCAATCCAGCCAAACCAGATGGCCATGAAGGCAAGTGCCACACTCACGATTCCGGCGGCAAAAATGCCCCATAACGTATAGATAAAATGTCTTCTCATTGTCTATTTCTTCAAATACTTTGTCTATTTCCTCAAATATTTGTGCAAAAATACATAAAACTTTTGAAATATCGCACATAAATCAGAAATTATATGTAACTTTGGGGGCGATTTTAGAACATTCAATCAAAATTCAAATGGAAAAACATAATTTTGTGACAATTGCAGACCTCTCGAAGGAGAAAATCATGTACCTCCTCGAAATGGCGCAGGAGTTTGAAAAGCATCCTAACAGGGAGTTGTTGAAGGGAAAGGTCGTAGCGACCCTTTTCTTCGAGCCTTCTACTCGTACACAACTCAGTTTCCAAACCGCAGCCAACCGCCTCGGCGCTCGTGTCATCGGCTTCTCTGATGCCAAGACATCCAGCACCACCAAGGGCGAAACGCTCAAGGATACCATCCTCATGGTGAGCAACTACGCTGACGTCATCGCCATGCGCCACTTCATCGAAGGTGCTGCACAGTATGCCAGCGAGGTGGCTCCAGTGCCTATCGTCAATGCAGGCGACGGTGCCCACATGCATCCATCACAGTGCCTGCTCGACCTCTATTCCATCTTCAAGACCCAGGGAACCCTGGAAAACTTGAACATCTATCTTGTGGGTGACCTCAAGTATGGCCGCACCGTTCACTCACTTATCACCGCTATGCGCCACTTCAATCCTACCTTCCACTTCATCGCACCTAAGGAGCTTGCCATGCCAGAGGAGTACAAACTCTACTGCAAGGAGCACAACATCAAGTACGTGGAGCACGAGGATTTCAACGAGGATGTGATTGCCGACGCTGATATTCTCTATATGACCCGTGTACAGAAGGAGCGTTTCAGCGACCTGATGGAGTACGAGCGTGTGAAGAACGTGTATATCCTGAAGCGCGACATGCTCTGCAAGGCGAAGGAGAACATGAAGATCATGCATCCGCTGCCACGTGTGAACGAGATTGCATACGATGTAGACGATGATCCACACGCATACTACATCCAGCAGGCTCAGAACGGTCTCTACGCACGTGAGGCTATCTTCTGCCACTGCCTCGGCATCACGCTGGAGGATGTGAAGAATGATAAGACCATTATTGAGTAATTGATAATTAACAATTGATAATTAATAATTAGATGGGAAATAATAAAAGTCAATTAGTGGTTGCGGCTATCGAGAACGGTACCGTAATCGACCATATACCAGCCGAGAAAACCTATCAGGTAGTGAATCTGCTCCAGTTGGAGAAGATGGACACACCGGTCACCATCGGCTACAACCTGCCTTCCAAGAAGATTGGCAAGAAGGGTATCATCAAGGTGGCAAACAAGTACTTCACCGACGAGGAAATCAACCGCCTCTCCGTGGTGGCTCCTAACATCGGACTGAGTATCATCAAGGACTACGAAATCGTGGAGAAGAAGACCGTGAAGACTCCTGATACGCTGAAGGGCATCGTGAAGTGCAACAACCCTAAGTGCATCACCAACAACGAGCCAATGCAGACCATCTTCCACACCGTAGACAAGGTGCAGGGCATCGTGCGCTGCCACTACTGCGACAAAGAGCAGAAGCTGGGCAAGGTGGAACTATGCAAATAATATCAACCATAAAAAGTATAAAGAATGGTAAAAGATCAAGAGATTTTCGACTTAATCGAAAGAGAACATCAGCGTCAGCTGAAGGGTATGGAGCTGATTGCTTCTGAGAATTTCGTGAGTGACGAGGTGATGAACGCCATGGGTTCTTACCTTACCAACAAGTATGCAGAGGGTCTGCCAGGAAAGCGCTACTACGGCGGCTGCCAGGTGGTGGATATCGTGGAGAACCTCGCCATCGAGCGCGTCAAGAAACTCTTCGGCGCTGAGTATGCCAACGTGCAGCCTCACTCAGGTGCACAGGCCAACGCAGCCGTTCTGCTCGCCGTTTTGAAGCCGGGCGATACTTTTATGGGACTGAACCTCGACCATGGTGGTCACCTCTCTCATGGTAGCCACGTCAACACTTCGGGCATCCTCTACAACCCTATCGGCTACAACCTGAACAAGGAGACGGGCCGCGTGGATTACGACGAGATGGAGAAGCTGGCGCTGGAGCACAAGCCTAAGCTGATTATCGGTGGCGGTAGCGCCTACAGCCGTGAGTGGGATTACGCCCGCATGCGCAAGATTGCCGACGAGGTGGGTGCCCTCCTGATGATTGATATGGCTCATCCAGCCGGACTCATTGCAGCCGGACTGCTCGATAACCCATTGAAGTATGCCCACATCGTTACTTCTACCACCCACAAGACCCTGCGTGGTCCTCGTGGCGGTATCATCCTCATGGGTAAGGACTTCGAGAATCCTTGGGGCTTGACTACCAAGAAGGGCGAGGTGAAGAAGATGAGCATGCTCCTCAATTCAGCCGTATTCCCTGGCCAGCAGGGCGGTCCGCTGGAGCACGTCATCGCAGCCAAGGCAGTAGCCTTCAATGAGAACCTGCAGCCTTCATGGAAGGAGTATGCAGCTCAGGTGAAGAAGAACGCAGCCGTGCTGGCTGACGACCTGATAGGTCGCGGTTTCGGCATCGTGAGCGGTGGTACCGACAACCACTCTATGCTCGTAGACCTGCGTTCAAAATATCCAGATCTTACAGGTAAGGTAGCCGAGAATGCACTCGTTGCTGCCGATATCACAGTAAACAAGAATATGGTTCCGTTCGACTCACGTTCAGCCTTCCAGACCTCTGGAATCCGTCTCGGAACAGCAGCCATGACAACCCGTGGCGCCAAGGAAGACATGATGCACCTCATCGCTGAACTCATCGAGGAAGTGCTCAATGCTCCTGAAGACGAGAAGGTGATTGCCCGTGTTCGCGAGAAGGTGAACGAAACCATGAAGGATTATCCTCTATTCGCCTATTAAGGCGACACGTTGTTTTTAGTAGAATTTGAGAGGCTGTGGATGTGATATCCGTGGCCTCTTTTTTGATTTTCAAGATATCATTTCAAACAACATTTTAATATTTAAAGAAAAAGATTTATGAAAAAGTTGAAAAGCCTGGTTCTCATGGCATTGACATTGCTTCCTGCAAGCAAGGCATTAGCCCAGACCAACGCTCAGGTGCTCTATGATTTCGGCACCGACCGCAAGTATGTAACTTTGACATTGGAGATGTTCAAGCAGGACAAATGGGGAAGCACGTATTTCTTCGTTGACCACGACTTCAACTACGACAAGATGGATCCCAACAGCGACAATGTTTCCCTGGGTGGAACCTACACCGAGATTTCGCGTGCGCTGAATTTCTGGAAGGATTCAAGCCTGAAAAACTGGAGTCTGCATGCTGAGTACAATGGCGGTATCACCAAGAACTACCCTATCAACAATGCATGGCTCTTTGGTGTGGAGTATCTCATTCACGATGCCACCTACAAGAACACCCTGAACCTGGATGTGCTCTACAAGACCATCCGCAAGAAAGACCAGAATGTTCCGATGCAGCTGACAGCCGTATGGACCTGCAACGACCTCTTCGGCGTAAAGGGTTTGAAGTTTGACGGCTTCGCTGATTTCTGGTGGGAGACTCACGCCACATTCGATGGCGACGGACAGGCAAAGACCCGCCACACGGTATTCATCACCGAGCCACAGCTCTGGTACAATGTAGGTCAGCACTTCGGCTGCGAGAACCTGAGCCTGGGTGGTGAGGTAGAGATTACGAATAATTTCGGCAGCACAGATGGAGCCAAGGTTCGCCCTTGCCTGGGTATGAAGTGGGACTTCTAAGGGCTGATTCTTGACAATTCTGCAGATTTTTGTGCAAGCTAGAGATGCTTAGTATATTAATATATATATTATTAAAAAGAAAATATATAAAAGAAAAATATAACAAGTATGTTAAGCATCTCCAGCATGCATTTTTCAAACCTCGATTTTAACATTTCACTCGGACTCCTCTGTTTCAGGTGCTGATATTTATATATATATATTATATTTAATAATATTATTATCAGCACCTGAAACAGAGGAGTCCGGAAACAGAGGAGTAATGTTAATTTTTAGAAACTATCTCCCGACTTTCAGTCCTCCGTCAGAGATGCTTCCCACACCATCCTTATGACGGGTATATTTACCGGTAACGCCGCTCAGATGCACGCTACCTACTCCATCAAGATCAACGTTCAGAATCTGGCAATCCACCTTGGCACTAACCTTGCCCACACCATCGTTGTTAATCTTCAGGTAGTCTCCCTTGTAGAAATCGAGCGTTACGGAGCCTACGCCCTCGTTATCCACCTTCAGGTCACCCATAGCCACATTGCCCACTTTTACGGAGCCAACGCCTTCGTTGTCAATCTTCATCACATCGCCCTTGGCATCATCGATGCTGACAGAACCCACACCCTCGTTGGTAACCTCCAGTTTATTGGCGAGAATCTTGTCGATGTTAACGGAGCCTACGCCCTCGTTATCGATTTCCAGTCGGTCGCTGTTGATGGTCTTGGCATAGAAGGAGCCCACGCCTTCCTGTGTAATCTTCACCAGGTCGGGGCTGGTGATATAAATCTTGAGTCTATTCTTTTCAGAGCTGCACGAGGCAGGCACCTTGAGTCTTCCGGTGAGTCCGATTTTCACCTCGCCGTCACGATAAACCACCTTGAGTTTCTCCTTGAGTTTCTCTGCGAACTCAGCATCCTTGATGGCAGAGTAATCCAGTCGAACGCTGCATTCATCGCCATTGTTCTGTGTATAATAAACACTGGCAACCACATCCACGTCGATAGCCTTGAAAGGTTTCTCTCTCAAATCATCCTGCACATAGTCCAGTCCTCCCCTCATTTCAGAAGTGGTAGTAGCCCCCATGCTGCAGGAACAGAAGCCCATAGGGGCAAGTAACAAGGCGGCAGCCACCGCCCAAAAACCAAATTTCTTCATATCTTTCCAATTTTATGTTTCAAAATTCTGATGGTTAGACGAAAGAAGTTGCAGGAAAGTTGCAGGGAAAAGAAGAAATTTAAAGAAAAAAACAAAGTAAGTTTCGTTAGCGATTGAAACAGGCTTCATTGGCGATTGAAATAAGCTTCATTCCGAATCGAAGTAAGCCTCATTCCAAGTTGGTTTGAGCCTCATTCAACCTTTACGTGAGTCTCAGTTAACCTTTACTTGAGCCTCATTCCAACTTCAAGTAAGCCCCACTTCTCTCTACCAGGCGTCACATCCCCCACACATCAAAGCTCCGCCTTCAGTTCATTATACAAATCAACCGGTCCTAAATTCCAATATTTGGTACTTTCCGTAGATAATTTTTTATATAATTGTGAATGATATATACAACTGATGGCATCCGTAAGACTTATCCCCTTGTCTTCTGAGAGCCACGAAGCAAGCCATCCTATCTTCAATGGCAATAACATATACAGATTGTCTTGTGTGATTTCTGCACTCATTTTCTCCTGTCGTTTATCATTTTATCAATTTCTTCTACCATCCACTGCCCACCTTGCGTATGGAGTACATCATAGAATTCACAGAAATGCTCAGCTATTCCATAATGTTCAAACAAATCCACCACATTCTCTGCAGGCATTTTCTTTGCCTTGGCATATTGCTCTATACAGAATGACACAAATACAGCTTTACCTTGTTGTTCTTTATTCATTGTTTTCTCCTTCCTGTGGCTCAGCCACACTTTAAATTAACTGTTTATAACCAGGGATACGAATCTCTTCCATTTGCATTGAAGCCAGCAATGACCATTCTATTTCCATCCTCTTTCCTCCTTAATGCGATTCATAAAATCAGAATGAGAAATGGTGTTACCATTTTCATGATCCTTCAGTGCCATCTCAACACTAGCCGCCAAAACTTCTCTATAATCTAATAGTCTCATAATCATCACTGTTTAAAAACATTTTTGCAAAGATACGCTGCTTTTTCGTAACCACCAAATTTTTCGAGAAGAAAACAACATAAAACACAGAATTTTCCGATTTCTGGCTGCATTCGTATCATTTCACAAGTGGTTGAAAGTTCTGTCAGTGACTAACAGAGAATCTTCAGTGACTAACAGAAATTTCTCAGTGACTAACAGAGAATCCCCTGTGACTAACAGAGAATCCCCAACAAGCCATTGGCGAAATTGACTCAAAACAGAGGCCAAAACAAGGCGAAAATGGTGAAGGCAGGGTGTGATGTGAACCCTACTCCCAAAAAAAACTATATTATTTCATATAAAAACCTATATCTAAAACCCTGATATTCATTTCCTTTACCTTTAATAACGCGCTGTATATACAAAGTTCGGAAGCATAGGGTTCACATCACGGGCAAAAACGGGGGTACCCAATCAACACCCCAACCCATAAAAAACCAGTTTTTCACGAAAAAAAGCCGCTTTTCCTTGTAGGTTTCACAAAATAATCGTATATTTGCAGCGGTTTTTAAAACGAAGAGAATTATGATTTCAGAAAAAGAACTAAATAGCTATCGCTTGACAAGCATGGAAGAGCCAACAGACGAGATGCTGGCCCAGATTATGCATGAGGCTGCGGACTTATATCGAAAAGAAAACGAAGACGCAAGCAGAAGAGTAATCGACATGATCAAAGAAGCTTCCAACGAAGCAATAACACAATATCAAACCCGATATGGCAGACAACATGCATAAACCCGTCCTAATACAGCATGATTTTCGAGACAGAATTGCGGAATAGCATCGCAATACGCCGACCGCACCTACGTCTACGATAATTCTACAGACGGCGTAGCGGCGCAGCTCCTCTTCCGAATGACCGACGGCAAGGTGTTCAAGGAGTACGTAACGGATATACCGGAATGGGCACAGGGCATCTCTGGCAAGTAAATATCCCCTCGTTATCGTGCACAGCAAGTCAACATGGTGGCAATCAGCACAAAACATGGAGAATTAAGCTTATTTAACGCAACAAATTGAATAGTTTTGGAAAATTTACATTAAATTTGCACCCGATAATAGCAGGTATGAGTAAAATAGCGTAGCAACTAAATACACTATCAAGCGCATAATCTACTGGGTATTAAACCAAAAACAAAGATAAAGATCGTAAAAGATAATAAATTCGTAAGTACAATTTAAACTTATAATAGATATGAAAGTAATCAATTCCAAGCTTGCTGCCATCGGTTTGGCGGCATTCGTTTTCGCATCATGTAGCGACAGCAACAGCGATCCAACCAATCCTGGTTCTACACCAGCCAAGGTTGACGCGACTACTATTGACCTCACCAGCAATAGCGGCGAGTCATTGATGTCTAACGTCATCAACTACAAGAACACTACTGCTAATGCACGTAAGTTCTTTGGTACTAGAGCAGCTAATGACGCAAATTTCGTAACTACATTCAACATGCCTGTGCAGAAGAATACCGATACCCAGGTTTATGGCAAGTGCAACCTGGATGGCGGCAGATACTATCTGAAGAAATCTGCAGGCGAATGTGACTTTACTAAGAACACCATCAAGAATGCAACTATCTTTGTAAATGGAGATGCCAAATTGCACTACTCTGCTACAACTTTCGAGAACACAACAATCGTTGTTGAGCAGGGCGGTTCTTTGATTTTTGAAGGCGAAGGCTCTATGATTAAGCCAGGCGTTACCGTCTATAACGAATTGGGTTATATCAAGACTAAAGAATCAACACAAGACATCGTCATCGAGGGTAACCTCTATTCTTCTTGGAGAGGTTTAAAAACCGGAAAAGACGAGAATGGCAACGATGTAACTATCAAGGAACTCAAATCTGGTTTAGGACAGCTCAAAACAGACAAGACGGCTCCAGCACAGAAGATTACCTTCAAGAACGGATCTAACGTTTGCATCATCGGTTCTATCCGTGGTACAGAAGTAAACGTTGAGGAAGGTGCCAATGTATATGCATCAGCTCACGTTTGGAACGCTACTGATGTTAACATCGATGGTAACTTGCAGATAGGTGGTTTCCTTACAGCAGCAACCCTCAACCTCAACAACAAGGGTTACTTGCAGTGTGGCGACAACAGTACCATCAAGGTTACCAAGGCTTTGACTATGAATGCAGGTTCTCAGATTGATGCAGACTACATCAATGTAACCAACAACGAGAAAGATGAGCACAACAAGGTTACCAAGGTAGGTGAAGCTCAGCTCAACCTCAATGGTGCCTGCAAGATCAACCTCGACAACAAGGGCGTTATCAATGTGAACAAGCTGGTTACCGACAACGCAGCATTGGGTCAGATTTCTCTGGACAAGACTAATGGTGTGGCTGTCATCAAGGCAGACGAGTTCCATTACAGCGGTGATGAGGCTATCCAGGCATTCGCTACTCCAGCTGAAGGTGCTACATTCCTCTTCCAGTTCACCAAGTGCTTCCAGGGTACAACCCAGCTTAATTCTGCCGAGGATCTTGACATCTCTGCTTCATACCTTGACTACGACAAGGCTACCACTGGTGATTTAGTTAAGCTGAAAGATGCCAAAAACGAGCAGTATGGTTATGAGTTGACAGTAAAGGCTGAAGACTTGATTAAAAAGCCAAAGCTCGATTTGTTCTCTGCTACAGGTGTTAAGCAGAACACCCTCTCTGCCACATCTATCCAGGCAGCCAACGACAAGTTGTATGTTACATACCACACCCAGGGCAATGATAAGAGTCATATGGGAGGCGGATTGGAAGTTGCTCATATCGACGGCAAGAAACTTATTCTCGATCAGGCTGTTTCAGCTCAGGGAGGATTGGATGTAAACTATGGCATGATTGACGGCAACCGCTTCTATGTTGCTGCTACATCTTACAAGGAAGGTGCTTTCCTGGGTTATGCTAATCTGTCAAATGGTCAGTTGAGCGACACCAAGCTTGTTACCTACCCTATCGACAAGACAAATCCAGACAATAAGATTGATGCCAACTGCGTAGCTAAGTACAACGACAACTTCGTTTTGGCAACCAACAAGGGTTATCAGGTTTACAACTCTACATTCACCCAGCGTACTCCACACCTCACAGCAAACGACGTGAAGTTCGTTGCCGTTGGCGGTGACAAGCTCTATGGCTTGGAGGCAAATGGTACAACTACTGGTACAGTCAACATCTTCGACAACACAAGCCTGGATGCTCCTCAGAGCTATACCACTGTAGGTAAGGTGGGTGTTCCTGACGGAAAGAACACCATCGCTGTAGACGGCACAGACCTTTATGTATGCCAGGGTGACGGCGGTCTTGTACGTTACGATGCACAGGGTAACGGTACCGTTCTGTTCGATGCTCCAGTAGGCGAAAAGAACAAGATTATCGGTCGCGTTAATGGTGTTGCAGTAGATAATAACTATATCTATGTAGCATGTGGCGGTTACGGCCTCGTTGTATTGGACAAGACCTTGGCTAAGGGTAAAAATGTAGTTGCTCGTCGCCGTGCCTTCTTTGATGGCAAGGAGAGCTACAACTCAGCTAACTACGTAACCCTGTATAAGGATTACATCTGTGTAGCTTATGGTCGCAGCCGTGTCCAGATCTTCAAGTTGGTAAATACGATAAAGTAATCAACTAAAATATTCTTTTCTCCCACACTCACCAAAAGAGTGTGGGAGAATTAAAACTTTTAGAGCTAGGATATAGCCCGAAAAGCCCCAACCAAATTATACATAAAACTATAAAAGAAAGATTAACATGAAACATTATTTTTCAAGACTTGTTACTTTCTCTTTTGCAGCAATGCTTCTGGCATCTTGTAGCGATTCAAATGACACACCAATTAATCCGAACCCCGGTGAAGTCATAAAAAATGTGGTAGGTGAAGAAGTAATTTCCATCACCGACCCTCAGGAGTTGGCTGGTAGCGTTATCAATTACAAGGCGAAAGCAGCAACAAGAGCTGCTGGCGCAACAGAGGCTAATCTGAGCGACGTCTACGGAATGCCTAGCCTGCCTAGCCATGACGGAGCTATCGAAATCAAGAATAACGATGGATGTAAGGGACTGGATGGTTCCAAGACCTACATCATCAAGAAAGGCACAAAAATAAGCAGCGAGCTCAACCTGAATGGAGCTACCCTGTTTATCGAAGGCGAACTGACTTCAAAAAATCTTTGGAATAATTCAGCCTGGATAAATAATGCCGCACAAAAAGGAAAAATCTACATCCTCAAAGGAGGAACATTACATATAGACAACAATAACACTGCACTTTTCAATAATACAGGAGTATATTGCTACAATTATGGTGGAACTCTGAAAAAAGAGGGCGACAACATGTATCTGGAAAAAGATGATGCCTACTTTACTACCGGAAACATTGAAGTAAAAAATGAACTGAAAGTTCAAGGATTGCTTTATGTGGGCGGCGATGCCAACGTAGGTAAACTGTCAACTGAGTCTAATGCCAAGATCAATATTCAAGGCAATCTTCTTGGTACAGAAAATCAGGATTTGTCCGTAGATGGATGTATCCTGAACATCAACGGAAAGGCAAAAGTCAATAAGCTGACAATTCAAGGTTCTGCTCCAAAACTTTATGCTTGTTCATTTGAAGTGACAGACAAGACGGTTCTCAATTCAAATGGCGCTGAAGCGCACATCAACAATCTGACAACAGGAGCTATCGACCAGTGTGCAGGAAGTACCATTTATCTGGTTAACAACAGTATCATCGACTGTAAGGGAACTTACAAGAATGACAACAATGGCAACAATCAATATTATCATGCCTCCGACAGTAGAGTCATTCTTCAAGGAGACAATGCAAATGCCATCTTCAGAGCAGCAGAGGTAAAATACAACGGAAATAATGATGCCGGCAATGTTCTTATTGCACCGGGAACCTATGCATATTTCTCAACCTGCTATATCTTCCAGGCTAGCGGAAACGGAGGCGTTATCTATATGGACTGCGATAAGTTTACCAACAATGGTCATTCGGCAACTTATACTTACGCTCCCGGTCTTTCAGACAACACTAAGAGATATGATATGTATAATGACCCTGTTGTCAAAACATCATGTGACGGCACGACACCAGCCCCTACTCCAAAGCCTGAACCAGGCAAGAAGATTGATGTGATTTCCGTGATTGATTATACAAATCATACACACGACATCTCTGCTACATGTATTCAGCCATACAATGACAAACTATACATGTCGTACCACACCAACGAAGAGAACCAGGCAGATCCAAACAAGACAACGGGTGGTTGTATCGAAGTGTTTGAAACAAAGAACAACCAGACTACCATGTTACAGTATCTGCAGGACAAGAAGGAAATCTATGACTTCAACCACCTCATGGTGGACGGCAAGGATGCTACAAAGTACGTATATATTGCAGGTCACTCAACCAATGGCGGTATGATGGGTAGAATTGCATTGAATAGCAACGGACTTCTTGACACAGACATCAAGGATATCGATGATTCTACAAAACTGAACCCTCTCACCATCGTTGATTGGGAACATACAGGTTTGGCAAAATCAGACGAGAACTGCATCGTAAGAGACGGAAACAAACTGATGGTGGCAACCACAAAGGGATACGGAGTATATGATGCCAACACACTGGATTTAATCGGCAAGAAAGAAACTCCAGGCAAGGCTAAACACATCGCATTGGACAACCAACACATCGTTACCCTCCACTACAACAACCCAGTAGAGAAAGATAAGGAGGAAGTAAGCGGCACAATTCAAGTATTCCCATTAGGTGCAGACATTCTTACAGCCACACCAGCAAAGACCATCAACGTAAGCAGCATTGCTCCTAACGACGGTAAGAATACAATAGCTATCGACGGCAATCATATCTACGTTTGCCGAAGTGCTAAGGGATTGTCTTGCTACGACCTTACCACTGGCGAAGAGGTATGGAACTGGGGAGCTCCGCTCACTGCCAACACCAAGGTACCGCAAGGATATGCAAACGGTGTAACTTTCGATGCTAATTACATCTACCTGGCTTGCGGAAGCTACGGTCTGGTAGTTCTCGACAAGAACAAGATGGAAGACGGCAAACCTGTAAAGGTTGTGAAGAAAAGAGCAGAAGCCGGCATGTCTGCCAACTATGTCACACTGGATGGAGGCTACATCTATGTGGCATACGGCAAGAGCCGACTCCGCGTAATGAAACTCATAGATGGAGCTAACTAATGCCCAATAGCAACTAGGAAAACTCCATAGAAAACATAGAATTCAAAAGACACTAGTTGAATGCAGCTGCAACAGCTTGCGGCTGCATTCATAGTGTTTAAACCAAAAAACAATGAAGCAAAATTTGATACTATATACGACTACTGCTCTCCTCATCACACTCGGAGGACAAAGCGCTATGGCTCAGGCTCAAAGGCAGCAACAGCTGAAGAAAAAGAGCTTTAGCCCTAAAATGCTCGTATATGAAAATCTGAAAAACAACAACGTGCTCAGACACTTCAAACAGCGCTTCGCACAACTCGACACCCTACTCAATAACCCAATATGGGTAAAATCACCGGTCATTGACCTGGGACTCAACAAACAACATACAGCGGATATCAAAAAAACTGATTCCCTGTACTGGGCGAAGACGGCACACGAACAACTCGCCGTCAACCGACACAACGGACTGGAAGTAACCGGACAGGTTTATGCCCGGCCAGACGCCTACTTTGACTCAGAAAACGACGACGCCGAACAGGTATCAAAATATAAGGCTAAGGTTCAAGCCGAACTGGGATGGAACATCATCAACAGCAAGTTCTACCAGGGAAAAGAAAAAAGAACCAAGGTGGCACTTGCCAACGAACTCTCAAGACTGCAAGGCAAGAAGAGACAGACGGCAGACATCTACGAAAAAGCAGCCGATGACCTCACCGAACAGTATAACTTCTACATCGGCACAGTGATAGCCCACCGGCTGGACAACCTCGACATCATGAACGAGGCATACCAGTACATGCTGGAGAAAGACCGGATCAGCAACGACAAGATGCTGAAGGTGATGAACGAAAAACTGGAAGCAGAATACGACATCTCTATCCTCTGCTCCGACCGTGACATCTCCAACAAGCCTATCTACAGAATGAAGCCATCAAAAGTACTCGTAGATACGGCGGCCCTCTGGCGACACATAGACGAGGAAAGCATCGACGCACGAATCGTGATGGTGAAGGAACAGATTGCCGACAACGACAGCAAGCTCTCGAACTATCTGGGTACAACAAGAATCACACCCTTCGCCAGATGGTCAAGCTACTGGCAAAGCAACAACAAGATAAGCAACAACGGCGACGTGGGCGTGAGATTCACCTTCCCTATCTATAACGAGAATCCCCGAAAGCGCAAGGCACTGGAAACGGAGAAGGAAATCATCAGAAGCAGCCGGAACACCGACGTGAAGGAAATCAAGCAGTCGGTAAACATCCTGCTCAAGAGAATAGAAAACTTGAACCAGGCCATCGCCACCGAAGCTTACCACATCAACCAGACCAGCAAATACATCGACATGCGAAGATTTGCCTACAAGAACCAGAAGCAGGGGTACAACTACCTGATGCGAATGGACGAATATACGGGACTCCTGGAAAGCATGGAGAGAATGTATAAGCTGATGTTAAACCGCGGACTCGCCATCATCAACATTGAGAAGGCAGTAAGCATCTACGACAACAACAATATATTCAAGGAAGTAGAACTATGAATGAGTTTCAATATAATAATACGCCACAAGAACAGGCTATGGCCGACTTGCTGAAGTCGCAGAGCCACCGACTGGCCAGGCAGCAGATTATCTTTGCGCTGATCTTCCTGCTGGTCATCGTACTGGCGGCATATTATATCATCACCCGAATGATATGGGTTATCTACGACGGGTATATCACCATCGACGAAAACCATATCTCAGCCGTAGACGACATCTACATATTGAAGGTGAACAAGGAAATAGGCGAAGTGGTACACAAGGGAGACACACTCTACTCCTACGTGCTGCTGGGAAACATCGTAAACCAGTATGACCCCAACATCCTGCCTACTGCCGTGAAGGAAACCCACGACATGGAGGTGCAGGCGCAGCTGGCAAGAGAAGAGATTCCCGTGCTCAGAACCCGACTCGCCGAACTGAAGAAGCAGAAAGCCTCGGAAACATCAGACATCTACTACGGACTGACCGACAACAGCAAGCGAAACGCCCTGGATGCGGAAATAGCCGAAGTGGAAGAAGAGCTGAGAAAACAGGCCAACAAGGTGGAAATCTACGCCAGAGCCAAGAACACCACCTATAACTTCATGGCAAAGAGAGGTGCCAACATGCAGAACGCATCGATGCCTTACTCCAAAACCAGCATCTACAACGAGGGACTGATACACTACTGCTGCGCACCAGCCGACGCCTACATCGCCAAGATTAACGTGAGCGACAAGACACTGGTGTTCAAGAGCGAAGAGGTGATGAGCATCCAGCACACCGACTATGCGGCGTGCCACCTGGGCGTAATTACCTACGTACCCAACTCGAAGGTGAAATACATGGAGAGTCCTGACGATGCAGACATCATCATCAACAACGACCTGGAACTGAAGGCGAAGCTGCAGATGGTGGGTCTGAGAGTGGAGGAAATCCCCAAGCACCTGCAGAGCAACTTCTCGCACGATGCCAACGCCGTGGTTGCCATGTTCACCTTCCGCCCCAACCAGCGAGTTCCGGCATGGGTGATGAGCAACCGACTGCCAGTGAGAGTGAGAATCAACAAGTTGAGTGCCATGCTCGACCCAAGACCGCTGCCGATGTACACCATCCCAGTGGATAGAAACCAGAACGTAGTGAGAAGCTCGAAGCTGATCTCTACAGAAAATAAAGAAAAAGACAACACAGAGAAGAAATGATTGGACTCAGAAGAAACAAGCGTGGAGACATGGTGCTGACCATCGACAGCTTCGTTGATGTTGACTCAACACCAGATATCCAGTCCGACTACTTCGATTGCATATACATCAATACGACGAGTGAGCGTGCGTTCCATGCAATCATGTTTGGAGCCAGCCCTATCCTATCGTATAAATGCAGCTACAAACCGTTATTCGCCAACACGGCCTTATCGGGAAAGGAACAGATGATTGACTACATCGTGGATGCTTACGTGAGCGACATGAGCAACGAGAAGGTGTACGAGATTATCGACAAGATTAAGAAAGCCAAGGAGAAATATGGCATCAAGCAGGAGTTAGCACGACCTACGCAGCCCAACCAGCTGTTCTCCAACATCCTGAGATACCTGCTATCCAGAGACCAGAGAGTGCTGGGCCACCGACTGATGGAGAAATCGTCGCTGGGTTACATCAACCCTATCTTCGAGCACTACCACAGCATGAGCCTCTTTCATCTTGCCGAAATGTTTACCTTCAAGGACAGTATGGTGGAATGCGGTGCACTGCGCAAGAGTCACTACCTCATCAAGGAGCACCTCTGCCCGAAGTGCAACCACAGCCATCTGCTCTACACGGAGTGCTGCCCCAACTGCGGCAGCTCTAACCTGAAGATTCAGAACATCATCCACCACTTCTCCTGCGCCAACGTGGCTCCGGAGAGTGCCTATAATGTGGGTGGTATGCTCATCTGCCCGAAGTGTCACAAGAAGCTGCGCCACATTGGTGTGGACTACGACCGTCCGGCGGTGATTTACTCCTGCAACGACTGCGAGAATTCGTTCACCACCCCACTGACCAAGGCCACCTGCTGCTACTGCCAGAGCACCTATCCGGTGAATGCACTGGTGCCGCGCGACGTGGTTGACTATGAGATAACGGAAGAAGGAATCCGTATGCTGACAAAGACTGGACTCATGTTCAGCAACATGTCGAACACATACGATAACTATATGGAATACTCGCTGCTAATCAACCGCCTGCGCCGCCAGTTGCTGGAAACTTACCGCAAGGACGAGCTGACCGTGATGGTGGGTAAGATATGGATACTCGACAAGAACCAGGAGACGGTGAGAATCAAGGAGACCATCCAGGCTCAGTTCTGCCGCATCTTCAACAGTCACAAGGTATCCTACAACAACAACATCTTCTACGTCACCTTCATGGCGTTCGACGACATGAAGGTGGAAGCGGCACAGCAACAGCTGAGCCAGGAGATGTCGAAGGCCATCCGCAAGATAGCCACCGACATAGAACCGGAACAGATAGCATGCTGCGTGCTGAGCACGAAGAAGGCATTGACCAGCGGACAATATGAAGATTTCTTCAACCAGATGAACTTCATAGAGCTGACGCCGGATGACTACTGCGGCTACACAGAATCGCCAATAGAGGAAGAAGAGGAAGTGAAGCCACAGGAAATACTCGACCTCACGCCGAAGGAAGACGACAAGATAATGAAGCGCGTGAAACTCTACAAGCAGCTGGTGGCTGTGCTCATCCTCATAGCCGGCGTACTGATACTGCTTGCCATCCTGACACTCACCGTGCTGAGATAAGAAAACAGAAGAAAGGGAACGCGTATGTTTAACATTGCAGAAAACATAAACCACTTCTGGGACTGGATATCGACACTCTCGCTGTCGAGCATCGTGAGCACCTACTGGTTTCTCTTCTACATCGAGATGCCGAGATACTACATCCTGGAATACCTGGTGATCTTCTGGCGACTGATGGACAGAAACAAGAGAGAAAAGGAAAATGAGATTGCCAAGTTCTATCTCTACCGAGAAAATCCCCTCATCAGCATCCTGGTGCCGGGAAAGAACGAAGGCAAGAACATCTATAAAATGGTGAAGTCGCTGAACGAGCAGACCTACCGGAACTACGAAATCATCGTGGTGGACGACGGTAGCGACGACGACACCAAACTGATATGCACCGACCTGTATCGTGCGAAACTCATTACGCACTATCTGCGACTGGAAACCCGTGGCGGAAAGGCGGCAGCCAGCAACTACGGAGCCTTCATGGCAAGGGGCAAATACATCGTGAGCCTCGACGCCGACTCCTCGCTCGACCGCGACGCCCTGGAGAAGGTACTCATACCATTCTATCTGGATGGAGAGGTGAAAGCCGTGGGAGGATGCATTGAGGTGAGAAACTACAAGGCAACCATCTGCTCGTCGCTGCAGGCTTTTGAATACCTGAAGCGAATACAGGTGGGACGCATCGTGACCAGCGAACTGGGCATCTACCATATTATTTCGGGAGCCTTCGGTGCTTTCGAGACGCAGACGCTCAAGGAGGTGGGATACTGGGACATCGGTCCGGGACTCGACGGCGACCTGACGCAGAAAATCAGAAAGGCGGGCTACAAGGTGAAATTCGTGGAGGATGCCATCTGCATGACCAACGTGCCTACCAAATGGTACAAGCTCTATCATCAGAGAATAAGATGGTCGCGATCGCTCGTGAGATTCCGCCTGCGCAAGCACATCGACATCCTGCTGCCTACCAAGAACTGGAGCATCCTGAACTGGATATCCAACATGGAGAGCGTGATGTTCGACTGCTTCCTCAACTTTCTGTGGCTGTGGTATATCATCAACCTGGCGATTACCTTCAACACACACATCGTGGAGGTGCTGGCACTGGGCTACTTTATCCGAGTATGCTTCTCGCAGCTTGCCTTCCTGCTGGTGCTCATGGTAACGGAAAGAAAGAAGACGGCACTGTTCCTCTACAGGTTCACGCCGCTGATGTCGCCATACACAGGCTATTTCCTGCGCATAGCCCGACTCTCGGCGCATCTGCAGGAGCTGTTCTTCAGAACATCCTACAAGGATGCCTGGAATCCGAAAAAGACCTCCCGCTATGCTCAGCTGGAAGGTATCTAAGGTTACTGACCTGGGAAACGGACGCCTGGAAAACGGACGCCTGGGAAACGGACATCCGGGAAACGAAAATCAAAATAGAAATAAAACAATAAATAAAACGATATTATATGATAAACAAATCTTTTGAGTTTAAGATAGGAGTGATAGGATTGGGTTATGTGGGTACCCCCCTTGCCTGCTTATTCTCAAAGAAATATGAGACATGGGGTTATGACATCAATGCCGCCAAGGTGGATAAACTCGCCAACAGGCAGATGTCTGACAACAAGCAACTGTCGAAGGCTTTGGCTCACGGGCTGAAGTTGACGAGCGATATAGAAAACCTCAGAGCCTGCAACGTGTATATCATTGCGGTGCCAACGCCCGTCAACAAGTCGAACAAACCCGACATCAGCTGCGTAAGAAATGCCACACGCTCCGTGGGCAGCATTCTGAAGGAAGGCGATATCGTGGTATACGAATCAACCGTATATCCGGGACTCACCGAAGAAGTATGCGCCCCACTGCTTGAGGCAACCTCAGGACTAAAACTTAACCAGAGTTTCTACGTTGGTTTCTCACCAGAGCGCATCAATCCGGGCGACACGGTGCACACCATCGAGAACATCGTAAAGGTAACCAGCGGTTCTACCCCAGAGGCAGCCGCGATTATCGACAGTCTCTATGCTTCGGTACTTACCCACGGCACCCACAAGGCGCCAAGTATCAGGGTGGCAGAGGCCTGCAAACTGATGGAAAACTGCCAGCGCGACGTGCAGATTGCCTTCTTCAACGAAATGGAGAAAATCTTCGACAAGATGGGTATCAGCATCGAGGACGTAACGGCGGCGGCTACGACCAAATGGAACTTCGTTCCTGCCACACCGGGACTGGTGGGCGGCCATTGCATCGCCGTGGACCCTTACTACCTCATCAACAAGGCACAGGAGGTGGATGTGGTTCCATCACTCCTCTCTACGGCACGCGAGGTGAACGAGCAGATGGCAGTCTGGATGGCGGGTAAGATCAAGAGTGCCTGCGAAAACAGAAAGTTCGTGGCTCCCGAGACCAACGTGCTGATTCTGGGCTTCTCTTTCAAGCCCGACAGCGACGACATCCGCAACACCAAGGTGGCAGACCTCTACATCAACCTGGTGGGAGCCGGCTACAAGACGACCCTCTACGACCCACTGGTAGACAGAGACGAAGTGAAAGAAGAATACGGAATTAAAGTAACCGGCGACGAGGCGGTGCTCGACAAGCAGTATCAGATCGTCGTAATCGGAACGAACCATAAGATATTTAATAACATAGACATGAGTAAGATTCTCACGGACAAGGGTTTCATTTGCGACATCTATGGAATTCATAAAGCGAGAACTTAGGAGTGCCCCTTAAAAACGAGAACAAAAAGTATGAGTAAGTGCAGAGTTTTAATAGTAGATGATATTGCTGAAAACATAGCACAGATGGTGGATATGCTGAGCAATCTGGACATCGAAATCAAGAAAGCCTATGGTGGCAAGGAAGCCATCCAGCTGGTAGAGACCTTTAAGCCTAACATCATCTTGCTCGACTTGATGATGCCAGAAGTAAATGGTTGGGACGTAATTGAGCATGTAAGAGCCCGTTACGACAAGAATGAAATGATCATCATCATCACATCCCTGCTCAACAACAAGGACAACATTGATGAGTGTTACGAAATGGGCGTGAACGACTATGTGGCAAAGCCTATCATTCCGGGCCACATCATCAGCTCGGTAGAGACCCAGATGCGAAACGTGAAGTATGCGGAGTATGAGCCTAAGGCTGAGCAGCATCAGATGAAGACGCCGCCAGCATCAGTAGTAGAAATGGATCCAGCCAAATATATTGGCTGAATCCATTGATATTATTTCTGAAGTATTGCGTTAGCGTGATCAATGCGATCTTTTGAAGGAGACTCTATCCCTTGCAAAGGGTAAGGGATACCGAGTTTCTCGTACTTATATACACCCAGTGTATGATAAGGCAGGATATCTATGCGCTCGATGTTGGTGAGCGTATCGAGGAAGCTGCGAAGCTGCTGCAGATATTCATCCTTATCCGTGATGCCTGGAATCAGGACATGACGGATCCATACCGGCTTGTGTATCTCGCTGAGGTAGCGGGCACAATCGAGTATGTTCTTATTGGAATGAAGCGTGAGTTTACGATGCTCTTCATCATTGATATGCTTGATATCAAGAAGAACGGTATCGGTAACGGCCATCAGACGCTCGAATTTCTCAAACATTTCCCCTTCTTTCCTAAAAGGTTGAGCCGAGGTGTCAAGACAGGTATTGATGCCACGCTGATGGGCTTTCTCGAAAAGTTCGATGAGAAAGTCTATCTGCATCAGGGCTTCTCCGCCACTCACGGTGATGCCGCCCTTGTCGCCCCAATAACTCTTGAATCGCTCTGCCTTATCCAGCAGGTCATCGGCACTCCACTCCTCTCCTACTCCCGTCTTCCAGGAATCCGGGTTGTGGCAGAACTGGCAGCGCATCGGACACCCCTGCAGGAAAATCAAAAATCTGATGCCTGGTCCATCTACAGAACCAAAGCTCTCTATGCTGTGAACAAATCCTTTATGCATTCTTTCGAAGATCATATACTCCCCACAATGCAAAAAGACTCATAAATAAGGCTATAACACCCAAAAAAAGAAATACACCCATAATTATTTTATCTTTTTAGAAATGATTAAAAACAAGAAGCCCATTTAAGCCTACATTTTACGATAATCATTGTAAGCCCATAGGGTAAAAACACCAGCAAGCAGAGCAAAAAATCCCATAAACACTAATAGTTCCATATTTATTTTCCTTTCTTATTTTTATCTTTAGACATTAATATTAAAAAGAATCCAAATACAGCAAGAAACAGTGTTATGAGAGCACCAAAAACTAAAAGTTTCCCTGTATCTATATCCTTTTTCATAATACTTGCCAAGATGATACCACCAAATATAAGTTTGGCTAAATCCAGGCAAAACTTTCCTCCTTCACTCCAAAGAGTTGTTTTTTGTTCTATATTCAATTTCATACCGCAAAGATAGTAAAATTATCAATAGCTTGCTCTATTTTGCAGTTAAATAAGCTAAAATTGCCCGCTAAATATCCTCGGAAAGAAAATCTAGCGGGCAATATTTTATTCTTCTAATTGATTAGAGTCTCTCGTGAGCCTGACGAGCGATTACGTCGAGCTGCTGCTCGCGTGTCAAGTCGATGAACTTAACAGCGTAACCACTTACACGGATGGTGAAGTTCTGGTACTCTTCCTTCTCTGGGTGCTCCATCGCATCCTTGAGCTTGTCGATACCGAATACGTTCACGTTCAAGTGGTGAGAACCCTGGTTGAAGTAACCATCCAATACACCTACCAATGTCTGGGCACGCTCCTCGTCGTTGTGACCCAAAGCGCTAGGACTGATGGTCTGAGTATTAGAGATACCATCGAGAGCATACTCGTATGGCAACTTAGCTACTGAGTTCAATGAAGCCAAAAGACCGTTCTTCTCTGCACCGTAAGATGGGTTAGCACCTGGAGCCAAAGGAGCACCGGCTGGACGACCATCAGGCATGTTGCTGGTGAACTTACCGTATACCACATTTGATGTGATAGTCAGGATAGATGTAGTAGGCTCTGAATTGCGGTATGTATGATGCTTCTTGATCATGTTCATGAAGGTCTTGAGCAACCATACTGCAATCTCATCAGCACGCTCATCATCGTTACCGTAACGTGGGAAGTCACCCTCGGTCTTGAAGCTGAGAGGGAAACCGGTCTCATCACGGACGATGTTTACCTTGGCATACTTGATAGCTGAGATAGAGTCAACCACGTGGCTGAAACCAGCGATACCTGTAGCGAAAGTACGACGAACATCTGTATCGATGAGCGCCAACTCTGCTGCCTCGTAGAAGTACTTATCGTGCATGTAGTGGATGAGGTTCAATGTCTTCACATAAACGCCAGCCAACCAGTCCATCATATCCATGAAACGTGGCATGAACTCCTCGTATGTCAATACATCACCCTCAACGGCGCGATACTTAGGACCGCACTGCTCGCGTGTCTTTGAGTCAACACCGCCAGAAACAGCGTAGGTCAAGCACTTAGCCAAGTTGGCACGTGCACCGAAGAACTGCATCTCCTTACCTGTCTGTGTAGCTGATACACAGCAGCAGATGCTATAGTCGTCACCCCAAACTGGGCGCATTACATCGTCGTTCTCATACTGGATAGAGCTTGTCTTTACTGAGATAAGAGAAGCATAGTGCTTGAATGCCTTTGGCAAGCGAGAGCTATAGAGTACTGTCAAGTTTGGCTCTGGTGAAGGACCCATGTTCTCCAATGTGTGGAGGAAACGGAAGTCGTTCTTGGTAACCATAGAGCGGCCATCCTGACCCATACCACCTACTTCGAGAGTAGCCCAAACTGGGTCGCCAGTGAAGAGCTCGTTGTAAGAAGGGATACGGGCGAACTTAACCATACGGAACTTCATAACCAAGTGGTCGATGAGCTCCTGAGCCTCATCCTCAGTAAGAGTACCCTCGTTCAAGTCGCGCTGGATATAGATATCGAGGAATGTAGAGATACGGCCTACAGACATCGCAGCACCATTCTGAGTCTTCACTGCTCCGAGGTAACCGAAGTACAACCACTGTACAGCCTCGCGAGCGTTCTTAGCAGGCTGGCTGATATCGTAGCCATACAACTGGGCCATCTCCTTCAAGCCCTTGAGAGCCTTGATCTGCATAGAAACCTCTTCACGAAGACGGATAACGTCGTCGATCATCTCACGGTCGCCCATGTTAGCGAGGTCGTTCTTCTTCTCCTCGATGAGGAAGTCGATACCATAGAGGGCTACACGACGGTAGTCACCTACGATACGTCCACGACCGTATGTATCAGGAAGACCAGTAAGAATGTGGTTATGACGCACGAGTTTCATCTCAGGGGTATAAGCATCAAACACGCCGTCGTTGTGAGTTTTGCAATACTTGTGGAAAATCTCATGCAACTTCTCTGATGGCTGGTAGCCGTATGTAGTACAAGCCTGCTCTGCCATCTTGATACCGCCGTATGGCATGAAGGCACGCTTCAAAGGCTTGTCGGTCTGCAGACCAACCACCTTCTCCAACTCCTTAGTACCCTCGCCGATGTAAGCAGCACCATAAGCTGTCAATCCTGAAACCACCTCGGTCTCCATATCGAGCACACCACCCTTGGCACGCTCTTCCTTCTGGAGCTCCTTCAACATACCCCAAAGGGTATTGGTAGCCTGAGTAGGTTCTGCCAGGAACGACTCGTCGCCATCGTAGCTAGTATAGTTGTGCTGGATGAAATCGCGAAGATTTACCTCACTCTGCCACAAGTTTCCCTTGAAACCTCTCCATTCTGTTTTCATCATTTTGATATCCTTATTTTATAAGTTAATAATATATTTATTTTGTACACACTGTTTTCTTCAAAGTCCTGCTGAATCTTTATACCTTTTGTCTATAAAATTCTGCTATCGTTATTTTCGATGCAAAGGTACTATAAAAAAACGGGAAAAGAGAAGAAAAACCAAAGATTTTTCACCTCTTTCCCCTAAAATCATCATTTATAAGTAGCATTTCTGCACAAAACAAATTGAATGTGCAATATGAATATTACATTTGCTTCAAATTCAATGTTACATTTGCTTCAAATTCAATGTTACATTTGCTTCAATTTCTTGAGATACTCTGATGAATCACTGCCAGCTTATGCTTCACAGCCTTCGAGATATCCGACGAATGAGAGATATCGTCGAGCGGTCCCAGGATGAGCGTGAGCGGCGTGCGGAGCTCGTGGGTGATATTGGTGAAGAAGCGCAGACGCTCCTCGTTGAGTTTCTGCTCCTTCTCGTGGTTCACCTTCTCTGCCCTGAGCTGGTACTTGCCCGTGGCGGGATCCAACTGTTCCACACCCGCCCAATAGGTAGAAATCCAGAGTTTGCCATCCTCCGATTGCGTCATACTGGTAATATCGTTGGTAGCAATGCTGGCAGCATCCTTGGCATCATCTATCACGCAGTTCAGTTCGCTGCTCGAGATGCCCTGTCTGTCTCTCCGCTTATAATAATTAAAGAAGCGGTTGCCATCAAAACGCCCTAAATCTGCCCAAAACGACTCAAAAATAAGCTAAAAACGATACATAATCGTATTTTTGAGCGATTTGTTACCTATTTTGAACGAATTATTTCCTCCTTTTTGCCCCAATCCATGTACCTTTGCTGCCGAATTACAACAACATTTAGATTTTCAAAACTAACAATAACTAAATCGACTATTCAAATTCGTTAAGATTCAAAAAAAGATTTATGTTTTGAATAGGTATTAGGAATCTGAAAGGAAAAAGACTGTTAGTAGGGATAACTTAACTATAGACAACAACGACAAATACATAAATATAACGATAACAACAAATACATATTATATATGATGATATACAAAGCACTCTCAGTTCTCCTCTTGATGACGGGCAGCCTCCACATGATGGCAGCTCAAGATGGAACTACAGAATACACTATTCTTACCCAGAGCCCCGAACAGCACATTCAGCATTTCGGAGCCAGTGATGCATGGAGCATGCAGTTTCTCGGTCTGTGGCCAGAGAAGCAGCAGGAGCAGATAGCCGACTGGCTTTTCTCTACCGAAAATGATGCTTTGGGCAAGCCTAAAGGCATCGGACTCTCTATCTGGCGATTCAACCTGGGAGCCGGAAGCGAAGAACAGGGAAAGGCTTCGCAGATTCAGCCGGGCACCAGAACACAGTGCTTCCTCAATGCCGACGGCTCCTACGACTGGAGCAAGCAGGCTGGCCAGCGCAAGTTTCTGAAGCTTGCCCAGCAGAGAGGCGTGCCTTATTTCCTGGCCTTCTGCAACTCAGCCCCGGTTTTCTATACCCAAAACGGACTTGCCACCAACACGGGACGCGGCGGTACGCTCAACCTGAAGGATGACTGCTACGGAAAGTTCGGCAAGTTTATCGCCACTTCGCTCAAAGGCATCGAAGAGCACGATGGCATCCACTTCGACTACATCAGTCCGATTAATGAGCCTGATGGCCACTGGAACTGGACCGGACCGAAGCAGGAAGGTAGTCCGGCAACCAACCGCGAGTTTGCCAAGGTGGCAAAGGAAGTGAGCAAAGCGCTGGTAAAGAACAAGCTCAACACCCAGATATTGATCAATGAATCGAGCGACTACCGCTGTCTGCTCGGCACGCACATGACCGACTGGCAGCGAGGCTATGAAATCAACTCCTTCTTTACCAAAGACAGTACGCAAACCTATCTGGGCAAGGTGAAGCAACTGCTCCCCCTCATCGGCGGTCACAGTTACTGGACCAACACCCCAATCCCCTACATGAGAGAGATAAGAATGCAGATACGCGAGGCGTGCAAGCAGAAGAACATCAAGTTCTGGCAAACCGAGATCTGCATCATGGGCAACGATGAGGAGATAGGCGGCGGAACCCCTTACGACTTCTCGATGAAGACAGCCCTCTATGTGGCTCGCATCATCCACCACGACCTGGTGTATGCCAATGCCGAGAGCTGGAGCTGGTGGCGTGCTGCCGGCGGCGACTATCGCGACGGCCTCATCCGCATCTACAGCAAGGATGGCTGGAAAAGCGGATGGGCTGTGGATTCCAAACTGATGTGGGCGATGGGCAACTACTCCCGCTTCATCCGTCTGGGAGCACAGCGCTACGACATCGCGACCACCTCAGCCGATGGCAAGCAGATAGAAGAAGGCTTCAACGACCCTTACGGAGTGATGTGCTCTGCCTATCAGAATGCCGACGGCAAATGGGTGATTGTAGCCATCAACTATGCAGAAGATGTGAAACCGGTGAACTTCAAGCTCGATAATCAGGAGAAGAAAAACTGGCAGATGTACCGCACCAGCGATATCTCTGCCGAAAGTCTGGTACCCGTGGGAACCTGCGATGGAAACACGCTCCTAGCCCCACGAAGCATCACGACTTTCGTACAGAAATAAGTTAAGGAATAAGCTGAAAACAAGAAAAAATAGCCATTTATACTAAAAATTAACGAAAAATCCTCATTTTTGAACGATTTATTAACGTCAAAAAGAGGATTTTTCTGTAATTTTGCAATCGCTTATCAGAGATAAACTGTAATCAAGCAATAATCGCTTAACAGAAATAAACTGAATATAGATAAAAACGTATTAAGATTATAAAACAAAAAAAGATATATGACATTATCAACTACAATCAAGACACTCGCCCTTGCCTCTATTTTGGCTCTGGCTCCATCACAAATGATGGCGGCAAAGAAGGGAGGTACTTTCACGACAGGAGATAAGACATTTCTCCTCAATGGCAAGCCTTTCGTGGTGAAGGCTGCCGAGTTGCACTACCCACGTATTCCTCGTGCCTACTGGGAGCATCGCATCAAGATGTGCAAGGCTCTGGGCATGAATACCGTCTGCCTCTACGTGTTCTGGAATATACACGAGCAGCAGGAAGGCAAGTTCGACTTCACAGGCAACAACGATGTGGCGGCTTTCTGCCGACTAGCTCAGAAGAACGGCATGTATGTCATCGTTCGTCCGGGTCCATACGTTTGTGCAGAATGGGAAATGGGCGGTCTGCCTTGGTGGCTTTTGAAGAAGAAGGACATCCGCCTTCGTGAGCAGGATCCTTACTTCATGCAGCGTGTTGAAATCTTTGAGAAGGAAGTGGGCAAGCAGCTGGCTCCACTAACCATCCAAAATGGTGGTCCTATCATCATGGTACAGGTGGAGAACGAATATGGTTCTTACGGAAAGGACAAGCCATACGTGAGTGCTATCCGTGACATCGTTCGCAAGAGTGGCTTCGACAAGGTAAGTCTCTTCCAGTGCGACTGGTCATCCAACTTTCTGAACAATGGTCTCGATGACCTTACCTGGACCATGAACTTCGGTACAGGTGCCAACATCGACCAGCAGTTTAAGCGTCTCGGCGAGGTTCGTCCGAATGCTCCTAAGATGTGCTCTGAGTTCTGGAGCGGCTGGTTCGACAAGTGGGGAGCACGCCACGAAACCCGTCCTGCCAAGGATATGGTAGAAGGAATGGACGAGATGCTGAGCAAAGGCATCAGCTTCTCTCTCTATATGACCCACGGCGGAACCAGCTTCGGTCATTGGGCAGGTGCCAACTCTCCTGGTTTCCAACCAGACGTAACCAGCTACGATTACGATGCCCCTATCAATGAATGGGGATTGGCTACTCCTAAGTTCTATGAACTGCAGAAGATGATGGCGAAATACAACGACGGCAAGAAGTTGCCAGCCGTGCCTAAGGCTCCGATGCAGATCATCAAGGTGCCTGAGTTCAAGTTCACCGAGTACAAGCCTCTGAGCTATGGCATCGGAAAGGAGAAGGAAAGCAATGCTCCTCAGAGTTTCGAGGATATGAACATGGGATGGGGAACGATGGTTTACGAGACCCAGGTTCCTGCCATCGAAGGCATATCAACCCTCACCGGTGAGTTCCACGATTTTGCCCAGGTATATGTGAACGGTAAGTATATTGGCAAGATAGACCGTGTGAAGAACGAGAAATCACTCGAATTGCCAGCCATGCCACAGGGTGCTCAGCTCACCATCGTGGTAGAAGGTATGGGACGAATCAACTTCGGCCGTGCCATCAAGGACTACAAGGGTATCATCGGCAACGTAACCCTCACCACTCAGAAGGAGGATTGCGAACTTGCCCTCACCCCTACCCGATGGAACAACAGTAGCATCGCTGATGATTATCAGACGGCAGTGAAGGCACTCGCCATGCCAACCAACAAGATGCGTGGTCTGCAAAGCATGGCAGGTTACTATCGCGGCTACTTCAACCTGAAGAAGGTGGGCGATACCTTTATTAATATGGAGGCATTCGGCAAGGGACAGGTTTATGTAAACGGACATGCCCTCGGCCGCTTCTGGCAGATTGGTCCTCAGCAGACCCTCTATCTCCCAGGTTGCTGGTTGAAGAAGGGCAAGAACGAGGTGATTGTTCTCGATGTAGTAGGTCCTAAGGGCGAAGCAGGCAAGCCAGGTTCTAACGTGGCTCCTACCGCTTTCTGCCAGGATCATCCAGAACTCGACAAGCTGAATCTCGAAAAGAGCAACAAGCACAACGAGCCGGGCCATCGCATGGATCTCAATTCTGCGACTCCAGTATTGAAGGGTGAGTTCAAGGCTGGCAACGGCTGGCAGACCATCAAGCTCGACAAGCCTGTAACAGGTCGCTACTTCGCCATCCAGGCAGAAAGCAGCCAAAGCGGCGACAGCCAGATTGCCATCGCTGAGGTTTATCTTCAGGATGCCAGCGGCAACCGTATCGACCGCAACAACTGGGTAGCCTTCTATGCCGACAGCGAGAAGGGCAACTCAACACTCGACAAGATGTTTGACCTTCAGGAGAGTACCTACTGGCAGACCGAAAAGGGAGCCAACTTCCCACACCTCGGCATCGTGGATATGGGCAAGGAAGTTACCATCTCTGCCTTCGAGTACTTGCCACGTGCCGAGCAGGGTGCTCCAGGCAGCGTGAAGGCATTCAAGCTCTATGTAAAGAAATAATAGTTTTTAGCATAAGTTTATATAGAATATTTGTGAAAGTTAGTTAGAATGATAAAGAGGCGAGTCGTGAGACCCGCCTCTTTTATTTATACAACACATAAATCATGAAGAAAACTTCCTTATTTAAAACAACTTGTCTCTTTTAAAACAACTTGTCAATATCTACAGATAATCCTACCAGAAGATTCACTCCATCGGTGATAGGACTGTTCAGATAATAATACTTCGGCTTATATCCGAAGAGATTATCCAGCGCCGCAGTCACCTTCACTGCCTTGCCGATGCGCTGCACCAGCGAAAGCTTCCAGATGGTGTAGGCAGGATAGCTCACCGTAAGGGTTCCCTCGCTTACATTATAATAATTCTTATACTCCACGTTTTCTACACCCGAAAGATAGCGGCCGCTCAATCCGATGTTCAATCCATAGTTCTTAGTAAACTGATGGTCGTAATCCATGCGGGCATTGAAGGCATGCTCACGTGCCGGGATATACTGGTTGTTGATGGTGTTGCCATCCTTATCCTTCGCCAGCTGTTCCTTGGTATAGGCATAGGTGAAGCGGGCAGAAAAACCGTTGTTCCATCGTGCCTGCACGCCTACTTCTCCTCCACACACGCTGTAGGAATCCAGATTGGTGTAAGGCAGATAAGGCAGCTTATCCTCTACACTCTTGAAATAAGGAGCCGATGTAGACAGCTTGTTCTTCACCTTATTATAATAGAGGGATGCCGTATAGTTGTAATGTCCCTTGGTGTATTCGGCAGAGAGATTGAAGTTGTGGCTCACTTCCGCCTTCAGATGCTCGTTACCTTCCACAATCCAGATGCCGCTCATATCGAAGTTGTAGTATTTCTCCTTGAGCGATGGGGCACGGAAGCCCATACCGTAACCTGCTCTCAGCGAGAGATTGCGTATCGGGGTATAACGGAGATTCAGCTTCGGGGTAACATGCGAATCCTTGCCATCCGAGAAATAGTCGTAGCGCAAGGCTCCCACCATCTCCCATTGATCCGAGATGCGCCAGTCATACTGCGCAAATACATCGAAGGTATCCTGCTTGCGGGTGCCATTGCTCAGATTGGTATTCATCAGATAATCGTGCATATAGTCGGAACCGATGGTCAGCACGTCGCCGCCCTCGAATGCGTGGTTATAGAGCAGGCGGAATGTGTTCTGCACATTGCTGTAGTCACGGATATCCAGATGGCGAATTTTCTGATAATCAGACTTATCATATTGATCGAAAGCATAGCTCAACTGCAAGGCATCATCATCGGTGATATCCCAATTCATCTTCAAGCCTCCCGAGAAATCACGATAACGCTCAGGTAAATCGGCTGTTCTCACGGTTTCACGAAAGAAATAGCCGGCACGACCGGTGAGACTGAAATTCTGGGTTGGACTCCATACCAGCTGGTTCTTGAAGTTGGCGGTCTTGTCGCCATAAACAGTAGCAATGACGCGGGTCACGGGATTTTCGGCGCTATGCACATCGTAATTATCCAGACGGTTGAAATTCGCCGTAAACATATTGTTCCAATGCTTGCTGTTCAGTCCGAAGGAAGCGCCATATCGCTGCTCGTTGTGCTTGGCAAGTCTGCCGTTCACATTCAGCGTCCAGGGTTTCTTGCCCTTCTTGGTGATGATATTGATGACGCCGCCCGTGGCATTGCTGCCGTAAAGGGCAGAAGCCGCACCCTTCACAATCTCGATGCGCTCCACATTGTCCATGTTCAATCGGGTGAAATCCACATCATCCATTGTCTCTCCAGCCAGTCGCTCGCCATCTACCAGGAAGAGAACGCCCTGTCCGCCGAATCCGGAAAAGTTGAGATGGGTCTGCTGATTCATCGCATAAGAGAACTCCACGCCCGGCAATTCCTGCTGAAGCAAATCCTGCACATTGGTGGCATCGAGCTTGGCGATATCCTTGGAACCGATCACTCGGGTCTGGATAGGTGTATCCTTCAGGAACTTAGGGGTACGGGTGCCCGTAACCACCACCTCGGTGAGGTCAAACTGGCGACTGATGGAATCGAGATAGGCCTCGTAAGCCAGGGAGTCACGGATACTCTTCTGGTCTACGCCCGGCACATTGTCATGGGTAGGCACATTGTCGGCGCTGGCAGAAAGCGCTGCGCCAGCCGGAAGAGCCGCCATATTGGCTAATAATATCGAGTATAACAGATATTTCTTCTTCATTGTTTTCGTAAGGATACAATTAATATGGATATTTATAATTAATATGGATATTTATAATTAATATGGATATTTATAATTGATAGTCATCCAGCACTTTACGCCCTTAGGCGAGAGATAGTTCTCAAGCTGGATAGCGGCGTAGGTACCATCCTTCAGCCGGAGGATGAACACGTGGTTGTTGAGCGAGAACGATGGCGGCATCGGTGGAATCTCCATCGAGAGCCACGAAGACAACACCTTGTTTATGGCGATGCCCTGCGATGGCACGGAACCCAGAAGCATCTGCTCCTGACTGTCCCAAACCTCATTCTCCGACCATTCATCTTCGGTAAACTGCTTGTTATGGAAGGCTTCGCTGGTTTCAGGCAACTGATCCATGGAAGTATAGCTGGTTTCCAGAACGGCTCCGCCATTGGTACGCACATTGTTGCGATGAATGGCAAGGGTCCATTCGCTTGGTGCTGTCTGCTCGGCAGTAGGCTCGAAGTAAGTAAAGGTATTCTTCTTGATGCCTTCGCCGAAGACATCAAACCAATACATATATTGTCCTGCCTTTCTGCCCGCTGTGGCAGCAGCATGCCCGGCATCCGATTCATCCTTCTCGCCCGTGGCAGTCATCGGGATAGGATACGCCTCAAACTCGGTCTGCGCCTTCAGCAGGGCAGCCTCTTCACCAGCCTCCGTCAGTTTCTGCAACTTTGGTAAATCCACGTAATACCAATCCGTCCAACTGGTGGCATTCATCACAATCTGTCCCTTAGCCGGCACTATCTCCTGCGGCTCATCATATATATCATCAAAAATACCGTTGCAGGCAGTAAGCATCAGCATGCCCAAGCCTGCAACGGTCATTTTCAGATGATTCATTTTTATCCAATTCGTCATCTATTCTTATTTGTATGATAATTGATATTTTATTTCTTGCGAAATATCTCTTTCTTGAAATCTTTCAGATTTATTTCTTGAAATATTTCTTGCCGTTTACGATGACTACACCCTTGTAGCTCTCGCTGACAACCTGACCGTTGAGGTTGTACATCTTGCCATCGTTATACTTCTGCACATCGTTCTTGACAGAAGAGATGCCGGTAGCCGCGCTGTTGAAGCTTGAAACGATGCCGAAAGGCATGGCACCCATCTGGAAGGTATTCACGATGTCGGTAATCTTGCTGCCGTCATACTTCACGAGGATGTTGTTATCCTTCGCAGAATTGAACTCAAAGTCGCCATCCATGGTCTTGTTGCCATTCTGCTCTGCTGTGAAGTGGAAGCTCAAGCCATCGTTCTTGTAATCACGGTAGAAGCCACCCTTCTCCTCATCGTAGGTCAAGCCCTTCACGGTGTAAGTACCCAGAGTCAGGTTGCCCATTAGGGTGTTATCCAGTGTATAGGTAGGAACCTCAACATCCACCTTCTGCACATCGCCATCCATATACTTGCGTACATTGTAGGTTACGCCCTCGTTGGCATAAGGGAACATGCCGCCTACATTCACGTTGATAGCGCTGGTAACAGCCTTAACATAATAAGACTTGATGTTGTAAGTCATGGCAAAAGGCATAGCGCCATACTGGAAGACTGCCTTCAAGGTAAGCGAGTTGTCTGCCATGTTGTAAGTGCCAGAGATAGATGAACCTGTGATGTTCTTCTCTACGCCATCCACGGTAACCTTAGAAGTAAAAGCCTGGTCAGCCATAGTGATTACATGATTCCCGCCCATGGTGAAAGCCACGTTCTTGATGGTGAAAGAAGGAATGGGAGCCATACCACCCTTCATGGCAGGAAGAGTGATATTGCCTGCACTCATGCTAGCCATTTCAAACTTCACTGTATCACTGGCATTCTCAATATTCATAGTGGAAACATTAACAGATGAAGCACCAGCAAAAGTCAAGGCACCATGCATCTGTGCCATCATATTACCTGCCAACATTGTGGCGAAGACGAGAGTAAAGAATTTCTTCATATCTATTCTATTTTCTATTATTTGTTTATTAAAATTATTATATCTATTTTGTTTCACTTATCGTTTTGGGGGTGCAAAGGTACGGAGTTTCCTCCATACCTGCAATACCCATAAATAAGGATTCTCATCAATACCTACTTTTAGGTATCCAATGAAAGAAGCAACTCGAAAGAAGCTTCTTACTCCTTTATTTCAATCTCTCCCCCGTTATCCTTGGCGTTATAAAACCAGAAACCGAGAATCAAACCTACAAACACCAGCAGGATGCCTACCATCTCTGCTACATGGTTGCCCGGATCCACCCAAATCTCCTTGAAGAATCCGTTGCGGGCTGCAATCTCCACAGCCGACCACAATACGATGACGTTGGCAAGCGACATGCGCAGGTTTCTACCCCAATGTCCAATGTACAACTGCTTCTTGAAGATCATGCCCGAACCGATGAGACAGAAGATGCCGATGGCATAAGTCACAGGATGAGTGGTGCCGAGGAACACCGGGTCGTAGCAGAACATTAATAATAGGTATAAACCCCACATCATGATGTTCCACTCCATAAAGGTAACGATGCTGGCATGATGTGCCATCGGACGAAGCTCTACATGGTTCTTCACCCCGCAATGATTCTGAATCCAGCGGATGAAATTGCAGCCCGTCTTGGTGCAGAATATATACATCACCAGGAACATCATCCACATGCCGAAAGTGGCTGGCATAATGAGATATTCAGGGCGTGAACCACGGATTTCCTTCAGTTCCGCACGGGAGAATTCCTCCAGCGGAGTGCCGTTGATGGTGTAAGTATGATGCACGCCGATGCCATTCACATATTCCGTGGCAGTCTCTACCACGCCATTGCCCACCAGGTCGCAATGCACACCATAGCGCTGGGCATAATAAGCCAGCAGGAACTCCACCCAGCCAGTCCAGAACAGCAGGGCACCCGCCATACCGAACACGGTCTGCTTGGTATCACCCTTTACAAACACACCCCAGATGGTAATCACCAGTCCCACGAAACCCATGGCAAAGGCAGAATAATGCAAGGTAGTAGGCTGCATGGTATGCTCCATGATAATCATCAGCGCATGGCCCAAAGGCATCAACAACAAGATAATCAATATAGACCCTATGGTCATTCCCAAGTTTTTTGTCTTCATCATGTTTTATTTCTATTTATTACTACTTATTATTACTATTTATACTGTTCATTATTATTTCAAATCGGGTTGCAAAGATACTACTATTTAGAATAATTCGCAATACCTAGAAATAATGATTTGATTTCACTCGGTTTATCACCATAAATGATGATTCAAATTCATCAGTCTTTATCATTAGTTTCCCTATAAATCATGATAAAGCCTGATATTCTGCCCCTTTTGTTTTTTTTATACTTTCTTATGCCGCAATCTGAATACTTTTGCGTATCTTTGCACCACAAATACAAATTCATTATTTATGTTGACAGATATTGAAATAGCTAAATCAGTTAAACTGCGCCCTATCAATGAGGTAGCAGCAGAACTAGGAATTCATGAAGACCAGGTTGAAAACTATGGTCGCTACATTGCCAAGATTACTACTGGCGACATCGATCCTAACAAGTTCAAGAATCATCACCTTATCCTCGTTACCGCTATCAGTCCTACCAAGGCTGGTAATGGCAAGACCACTGTATCTGTGGGTCTCGCCCTGGGTATGCAGAAGATTGGCAAGAAGGCTGTAGTGGCTCTTCGCGAACCATCTCTGGGTCCTTGTTTCGGCATGAAGGGTGGTGCTGCCGGTGGCGGTTACGCCCAGGTTTTGCCTATGGATAAGATCAATCTCCATTTCACTGGCGATTTCCATGCCATTACCGAGGCCAACAACATGATTGCTGCCCTCCTGGACAACTATCGTTTCCAGCACGAGGCAGAGGGATTCAAGTTGAAGAAGATTCTCTGGCGCCGCGTGATGGACGTAAACGACCGTGGTCTCCGCCGCATCATCACCGGTATCGGCGATAAGAACGGCATCGAGACAGAGGCTGGCTTCGATATCACTCCTGCTTCTGAAATCATGGCTATCATGTGTTTCGCAACTAGCGTTGACGACCTGCGTCGCCGCATCGACAATATTCTCCTCGGTATCACTGAGGATGACAAACCATTCACCGTCAAGGACATGGGTGTAGGCGGAAGTATCGTGGCTCTGCTCCTCGATGCCCTGAAGCCAAACCTGGTTCAGACCACAGAGGGCACTCCTGCCTTCGTTCACTGCGGTCCGTTTGCCAACATCGCCCATGGCTGTAACTCAGTGATGGCTACTGCTGCCGCTCTGGAGTATGGCGACTATGCCATTACAGAGGCTGGATTCGGTGCCGACCTCGGTGCAGAGAAGTTCTACAACATCAAGTGCCGCAAGACCGGTCTGCAGCCAGACCTCACTGTGCTCGTGGTAACTCTCCAGGCATTGAAGATGCATGGTGGCGTAGCTCAGGAAGATATCAAGAAGCCAAATGTAGCTGGCATGGAGGCTGGTTACTGGAACCTCGATAAGCACGTGAAGAACCTGCAGAGCTTTGGTCAGACCGTGGTTATCGCCTTCAACAAGTTTGCCACCGATACCGACGAAGAGATTGATGTATTGCGCAAGCATTGCGAGGAGATGGGTTGCGGTTTCGCCGTGAACAGTGCCTTCGCCGAGGGTGGCAAGGGTGCGATGGAATTGGCAGAGCTGGTAGTGAAGACTATCGATGAGCATCCATCTGCTCCTCTCTACTTCACCTACGATGACGATGAGCCAGTGGAGAAGAAGATTGAGGATGTAGCCTTCAACCTCTATGGCGCCGGCAGCGTAACCCTGAGCGATTCTGCCAAGGCAATGATTGAAGAAATCAAGAAGTTGGGTGCCGAGAAGTTCCCTATCTGTATTGCCAAGACCCAGTATAGCTTCTCTACCGATGCCAAGGCATACGGTCCTACAGAAGGTTTCGAGCTCCACGTTCGCGACATCACTGTCAACATGGGTGCCGAGATGATTGTAGTCATCGCTGGTCCTATCATGCGAATGCCAGGTTTGCCAAAGAGCCCACAGGCAGAGCGCATCGACGTGGTAAATGGTGAGATTACTGGTCTTTCTTAAGTCCCACAGATTTCACAGATTCACACAGATTTTTATATAAAACTGTTCGCCCTGAAAGAGCAAAAGCGTTCGATAGACAATGCTTTTGCCTTTCAGGGCGATTTCTTATCTCATGCTGAATTCACAACCGCAATACAATTGGTTGTAGAATTCATTCTCTTTCAATAATTCTCCTCGGCGATTCTGCAAACCACCTTTCCTCCAGTTCATATCCCACCACTCTACATCCGGGCATCCCTCTACGGCGATATGTCCGGCAGCATCAATCTGCTTGATGTTCTTCCATCTCGACGAAGCCAGCGTAGTGGTAAGCAGATGGAAGCCATGCTCCTGCGCATACTTAGCCGCATGCTTCAGGCGATAGAGGAAACAAGCCGAGCAGCGGCTTCCCCTTTCCGGTTCATTCTCCAAACCCTTGATGTTGGCAAGCCATTCCTCATGGTCGTACTCATCCTCCACGTATGGCACGCCCTGCGCCTCCAGGAATCGCATCAGCTCGTGCTTGCGAATCTCAAACTCCTGCTGCGGATAGATATTACTGTTGCTGAAATACACCGTAGGCTTCATACCATTACGAAGCATACACTCCACGATGGCAGACGAACAAGGTGCGCAGCAGGCATGCAGCAATACGGCATGACCATCGGCCTTGCTTCCATCAGGGAGAGAAAGTTTCACGAATTTATATTGTTCTTCTACTGGAATCTTCATTTTTACTTTAAACTTTGAACTTTAAACTTTGAACTAAAAAACAAATGGAGTACAATCTCTCGACACCCCCCATTTGCCCAAATATATGCGAAAACTATTGCAAAGTTACGATTATTTTCTGAATCACCAAACTTTTAAGCGATGATTTTTCAAATTAATCTGTTTTTCTCGTCTTTTTTACCAAGGCTTAACACTTTGCGCCAGTTTTTAACTATCGTAGCTCTCGCTTCAGGGTAATCACGGTCATTTCAGGCCATGCTCCCAAACGGAACGGGAAGGAGCCGCCCAAGCCAGCCGATACATAAAGCAGCTGCCTGCCCAGCCAGTATTCTCCGCCCCACTCCTTGAAAGCCATCTTGGCAGGAGTCAGATTGCCTATCTTCAACTGTCCGGCATGGGTATGACCAGCCAGTGTCAGGTGGGCACCCGTCTTCTGCACCTCTCTGCGCCAATGATGCGGGTCGTGGGTCAGCACAATCTTAAAGGCATCCTTTTCTACCCCCTTCATCGCCTTCTTCAGATTACTGCGGTTGGTAAACGGCGGCTGTCCCGCATTCTCCACACCGATAATCTCTATCGAAGCCATGCCATGCGATATGGTGAAATGCTCGTTCATCAGCTGGTGCCATCCCATCTGCTCCTGCAGACTGAACAGCAGTCGTCTATTCTTTCTCAAATCCCTGATGCCATGATGCGTATTGTATTCGCAATAGTCATGGTTGCCCCACACCGAGAAGATGCCATCGGGCGCATGCAGTTTCTTCAAATCATCCACATAAGCCTCCACCTCGCTGGCATCATTGTTCACCAGGTCGCCGGTAAAGAGCATCATCTCCACCCCCTCGGCATTGGCACGTTCTACCACCTGCTTCACGAAATCAGAACCCTTAGGGAAGGTACCCAGATGGAAATCGCTGAAATGCAGAAGCTTGTATCCGTCGAAATAAGGAGGAAGATCGGGCGATGAATAAGTGATGTATTTCACCTCCAGCCGTTTCCATCCCGCCACGAAGCCAAAGAGGAACCACCCCATCAAAGCCAGTGCCGGCAAGATGGCGAAGAACCAAGGCATGATGAAATCGAAGAGGATGAACACCACCTTCGGCATCACGGAGAAGAGAATCAGCGTGAAGAGCACCCTCACTGACTCCCGATGAAACTTGCCCAGCTGCAGTCCCATCTCGGCAAGGAGGATGAGCAGCGTGGGAACCCACCAGAGGATGGCAAGCGGCAGGGGCCATTCGCTCACTCCGATATGCCAGAGCCACATATCGGGAACCATCGAAAACGCCACGACGCCCACGACATACAATATCGATCGAAATATCTTTTTTATAATCTTATTCATATACCTATTATTATAGATAGCAGCATCTGGTTTATTACAGATTGCAACATCTTGCTGCAAAGGTACTGCAAAACGGAGACACTACAAAATAAATCCCCATTTTTTTATCCGTCAAGCCAGATTATTCCATTTATTCAGCAAGTCAATAATCCCCCTTCTTTCGTTTTAACTTTCTTTTGCTAAATCTCACGCAAGTTTTTCCTTCTTTCGTTATTTTACAGACAGAACATCTAAAGAGAGAATCAACACGTGTACTCTAGTTCTAATAGATAATAGTGAAAAAATAAACAAGAAAGGAAAAGAATAAGTATGAGAAAAATAGAGTTCAAGAAGGCGTGGCTGGCAGTGGCACTGCTCCTGTCAGCCCTCACCTTCCAATCGTGCAACAACGACGATGACACCGATTGGGATCGTATTTTACCAAACGCATTGGTAACAGTAAAACAGAATGGCGATGCCTGCTATTTGCAGCTCGACGACAACACCACGCTGCTCGCCAAGAACCTCAACAAGCCATTCGGCGACAAAGAGGTGCGTGCACTCGTCAACTACTCCGTCACCAATGAGAAGAGCGACAAGTACAACCAGGTGGTTCATGTAAACTGGATAGACAGCATTCTGACCAAGAAGCCAGTGCTATCTCTGGGTTCCGACGAAGCAAACAGCGAGAAGTATGGCAACAACCAGGTAGATATCGTTCGCGACTGGGTAACCGTAGCCGAGGATGGCTATCTCACCCTCCGCTTCCGTGCTCTCTGGGGAGGTCAGAAGCCTCATTACATCAATCTCGTAACAGGAGTAAATCCAGAGAATCCATACGAGGTAGAGCTTCGTCATAACGTAAATGGCGACCCTCAGAACTACTGGCGTGATGCCCTGGTAGCCTTCAATCTCAACGAAGCCCTGCCAGATACTAAGGGCAAGACGGTGAAACTCACCATCCGCTGGCGTTCAAGCCAAGGCTACAAGAAGGTAGATTTCGACTACTGTTCCCGCAAGTCCATCACCAGCACCAGGATGCTGGAAGGCTATAGCGAAGCTGGCGAAAGCATCAGATAAAAGAAAGATCTGAAAAGGATATATGGAATAAAAAGAAATAAGGAAACAAAGAATCCCCTGATGACAACTCCCCCATCGGAGTTCATCAGGGGATTTTTGTATTTATTAGTATACACCATTCGATACAAAATTAATCTTTTCTCATGAAAACACAAAAGAAAAAGCCCAAAAACTTACATAAAAGAGAAATATTCTAGCTGTATGGTAGAAGTTTTTCATGAAAAGTTTTGGAGATTAGGAGACAAAGTGTTATCTTTGCCATCAGATTCAAAAACGAATAATCAAACTGAGTTATGATAGTAAGACCAAAGCGCATTTATCGCAAACGCATACCATACGGCATGCAGAATTTTGAGGATGTCATAAAGGAGGATTGTTACTATGTGGACAAGACTCCTTTCATAGAGCAAATAGAAGAATCCAACAAGTATTTCTTCTTCATTCGCCCTCGCCGTTTCGGCAAGACACTTACCCTCTCCATGCTTGAGAATTACTATGACATCAACAAGAAAGACAAGTTTGAGGAAATCTTTGGCAAGCTTTACATCGGGCAGAATCCTACACCAGAGCATAGTACATATCTCATCATCCACCTCAATTTTGCCGAGGTGGCAGCAGGATTGGATGATTATAAGGATGGACTGGACAACCATTGTCGCCTTGTGTTCAATTTCTTTTGTGACATCTATGCACATATTCTTCCTACTGGTACCAAGGAAGGATTGCAACAGGAGCCTGATGCGGTATCCAAGTTGAGATTTCTTTGCCAGAAGTGCCAGGAGGTGGGAAAGAAGATTTATCTCTTCATCGATGAGTACGACAACTTCACCAACATGATTCTCGCCCATGAGGAGCATCTTGTGAGGTATCGAAACCAGACCCACGGTGAGGGATACTTGCGCCAGTTCTTCAACACCATCAAGGGTGCGGCTGGCAATACCCTGGGCAGAGTGTTCGTCACGGGAGTAAGCCCTGTGACCATGGATGACCTGACCAGCGGATTCAACATCGGAACCAACTACTCGCTCTCACCTGACTTCAATGAACTGACGGGATTTACCGAGGAAGAAGTGAGAGAGATGCTGGATTATTACGGCAGCGTCCTGCCGTTCAATCACACCACCGATGAGCTGATCAAGGTGATGAAGCCTTGGTACGACAACTATTGCTTTGCCGAGGAGAGATATGGTGAGACCACCATGTACAACTCGGTAATGGTGCTCAACTTCGTAGATAATTACATCCGAAGCGAATACCAAATCCCTAAGAAGATGGTGGAGACCAACATCCGCATCGACTATGACAAGATGCGAATGCTCATCCGCCACGACAAGGAGTTCGCCCATGACGCCAGCATCATCCAGCAGTTGGTAACCCAGGGATTCGTGATAGGCACGCTCAACGAGAACTTCCCTGCCGAGCGAATCAACGACCCAGACAACTTCCTCAGCCTGCTGTTCTATTTCGGCATGGTGACGATAGACGGAACGTACAAGGGTGAGACCAAGTTCATCATCCCGAATGAGGTGGTACGTGACCAGATGTACACCTACCTGCTCGACACCTACAAGGAGAATGACTTGGTATATGATAGATATAGCAAGGGTAAACTGGAGAGCAAACTGGCATACGATGGACAATTCAAGCCATACTTTGAGTATATTGCCGACTGCCTGAAGAAGTACTCCTCACAGCGAGACAAGCAGAAGGGAGAGGCTTACGTGCATGGCTTCACCTTGGCGATGACGAGCCAGAACAAGTTCTATCGCCCTATCTCTGAGCTGGACAATGACGGCGGCTATGCCGACATCTTCCTCTCTCCGCTCTGTGACATCTACAAGGACATGGTGGATTCATATATCATCGAGTTGAAATATTGCAAGAGCCAAACCACCGATGAGCAAGTGAAAAAGCTCTTCGAGGAGGCTTCAGCTCAAATCTCCCGCTATGCGGAAAGTGATATGGTCAGAGAGGCGGTAAAGACCACAAAGCTCCACAAGCTGGTGGTCATCTACCGCGGAGCGGAAATGGTGGGTTGCGAGGAGATATAAAACTTACCCCACATTGCAGCCACTCGTTATGTAACTCCTTGAAAAGAAAAAGCCCAAAAACTTGCATAAAAGAGAAATATTTCTTATTTTTGCAGCAAATAAAAAGAAAGAACGATGGCAAAGGAAAATATAAGCTTATCAGTAGTCCTTCATGATGATAGCGACTATAAGGACTGGCTCGTAGAACTCAAGGAACGATTCTACAGCCATCGCCTAAAGGCTTCTTGCGCTACTAATGGCTACCTATTAGACTTCTATTGGAAGCTGGGACGAGACATTGAAGCTAAGCAATATACCAACAATTATGGTTCTGGTTTTTACAAGAATCTCAGTCAAGATTTGAAAAATGAAATGCCGGGGGTGAAGGGATTCTCGCCAACCAACTTGAAGTACATGAGCTACTTTTATAAGCTCTATGCTCCATTGGCAACAAATCGTCAGCAAGCTGCTGACGATTTTACAGAATGCTTAATTGATTCTGATATTCAACCAGTTGCAGAACAAAACAAAAATCGTCAGCAAGCTGCGGACGATTTCAAATTATTATTTATGATACCATGGGATCATCATTGTCGAATTATATCAAAATGTAAGGGCGATATGGACAAAGCCTTGTTCTTCGTAAGAAAGACTTGGGAGAACAATTGGGGACGTGACGCTCTTCTCAACTGGCTTGATACCGACCTTTATGAGCGTGACGGCAAAGCCATCACAAACTTCCAATCCACGCTCCCTGCTGTGCAGAGTGACTTAGCGCAACAGATAACAAAAGATCCTTATCAGTTGGATTTCCTTAATCTTAGGGAGAAATATGACGAGCGTGACATTGAAAATGAATTGGTGAACAACGTTACACGTTTTCTTTTGGAACTTGGAAAGGGATTTTCCTATATGGGCAGACAATTTCGTTTGGAAGTAGGTCAACAGGAGTTCTTCCCCGATTTGCTTTTTTACAATACCCACCTCCACGCCTATGTGGTCGTTGAGCTAAAAGCCCAGTCATTCCATCCATCGTTCTTGGGGCAACTGAGTTTCTATATATCTGCCATTAACCATCAGTTCAAGACCGATATAGACAACCCGACCATCGGCTTGCTCATCTGCAAGGACAAAGACAATGTGGTGGCGAAATACGCCTTGGAATCATACAAGGAACCGATGGGAATATCAGAATATCAACTATCCAAACTCTTTCCGAAAGACTTTAAGTCTTCTATGCCGACTATAGAGGAATTGGAAAAGAGATTAAAAGAGAATCAAGAATAGCTTTGATAAAAGAGAAATATTTCTTATTTTAGCAAACAGATAAGATGCATTTCTATGAAATATTCAAGCAAGCTTGATATTCTGCGTTCGATTTGCATCACAAACATTTTACAATCCCTTCCTACTCAAGGAAATTGAGAAAGACGGGATTGAAGTGATAGCAAACAGAAATGAGCGGCAAGAAACTCGACTGGTTCCGCAAGGTCTGCGCATCGGTACACTTTATTCCTCCTCGTCTCTACGCCTCCTATACCACTTGTAGTCATTGAACAATACCCACAAACCGCCTCCCCCAAAGAAAAGACAGCCCACTATTCCCACTACCTGACAATATGTTTCAGATGGAATTTTTCTTGATACTTTTGGATGAAGAAACATATTGATGCCACCACACACAAAAATCAGACACAACAGGTAAAACTTAATTTTAATCGATATTTTCTTCCTATAAAAAAGAAAACAAACCAAAGAAAGACCTACCATTAACACTAAAATTAATGAAGACATTCTCCCAAAAGTAAATTCTTCATGCCTCAATAACCTAAGGCATAGCGTAAATATGGAAGCAGTAACCAATACAAGACCAACTGCATAACCTATCCAAATCACTTTTCGATTATCTTTAGAATCGAAAAGTGAACCCACGCTCTTCCAATATTTATCCATATCTTTCATAAGCCTTATTCCCAATAATAGCAGTTACTAATCACGACGCCTTGGTTCCGGCTCCGCCACCATTTCCGGCTCTTCTTCCGGCAATTCATATCTTCTGATATGATCTTCCAGATAGATATGGTTCAGCGTAAAGGCGAGCGACTCCAGCGTCTTCTCCCTTACCGCCGGCTTCAGTTCGCATTCCCAGATAACGATGGTATGCCATCCCATTTCAGCCAGCCGGTGCAGCACCTCATGGTCCCTCTCCCGGTTCCTCCTGATCTTCTCCATCCAGAACCCAGTGTTCGATTTCGGCACCACATAATATTTGCACCCCTCGTGTCCATGCCAGAAGCATCCATTCACAAGAATGCAGGTACGATACTTCCTGAGCACGATGTCCGGTTTTCCCGGCAACCGCAGATGATTGAGCCGATACCTGAATCCCCTACTCCACAGAAATTTCCTGACAAGAATCTCCGGTTTGGTATCCTTGCCCTTAATTGCCGCCATATTGTTGTGGCGTTGCTCTATGGTCATTTTATCTGGCATACGCTTTATTTATTAAAACATCTTTTTTCTAATCTAATCACGCCATTCGATACAAAATTAATCTTTTCTCCTGAAAACACAAAAGAAAAAGCCCAAAAACTTGCATAAAAGAGAAATATTTCTTATTTTTGCATTATCTTTATAGGATTAAGAGGAAAGGACGAAAAATGAAAAAAGAAAACAACAGAATACAATTACCCCTAGAAGAAATCAAGCTCGCCTTCGCAGCGTCATGTGTTGAGGGAGCCGCAAGAAAGCTCGGGGTGCCATATATCGAGATATACGAAAGAATGAGAAAGGTTGATTTAATCAACAAATTCATTCTGCCCCACTATGATACGCTCCATACAGAAAGTAGAGAGTATCTTATAGAAGATGTCATAGAGTGTCTAACTAATTGGGAGAAAAAAGACAGATGAAAATAACAGTTTATCATGGAGCTACAGAAATTATAGAAGCTCCACTTAATCATGTTGGAAGACCAAGGTTAGACTTTGGTCAAGGCTTCTACGTAACCGATTTAAAGGACCAGGCAATAAAATGGGCTAAAACCATAGCAGAAAAAAGAGCAGCACAACCCCTACTCAATATCTACACTCTGGATAGGGATGCTATTCTCGCAGAAGCTCGCTGCAAGATATTTACCGCATACGATAAAGATTGGCTAGACTTCATTGTGGGCAACAGGCGAGGCAAAAATCCTGCCAAAGATTACGACTATGTAGAAGGTGGCATAGCAAACGACCGAGTGATTGACACCGTAAACCTATACATGACAGGTTTTTACGATGCAGAAGCAGCTCTACAGCAATTAATATTTCATAAGCCAAATAATCAGATTTGCCTGCTCAATCAAGATTTCATCAATAAATACTTAGTTTATAATGGAACAGAAAAAATATAAACAGATCAACACAAAGACGCCTGAGATTCAAGAAATGATTCTCAGCTATCAGATAGGTGGCGTAGCATACGAACTATCACAGCGTCTCGAGATTTCGCCAACCCTGGCTCTCGATCTCTTCTATCGCAGCAAGACCTGTGCACAGCTCCACGATAAGCGCACCGGCCTGTATCTTATGAGCAACGGCTACATCGCCGATGATTTCATTTACGAGAAGCAGAGAGGATACTAAGCCGCATTTTTATATCCGATTATGAAAACAATAAAAGGTATTTGCATCAAGAAGCGCAATTTCGATAAATTCAAGAAGGTGGCCGATCTTATATATTTCGATGGACCATTATTGTCACATTATGTTACCAACAAAGGTGACAACTATCTCTTCTATTGGATAGACCAAGATGATACAAACAATCGTTGGATGTTCATCAGAACCGATTACGACAATATACAAAAGTACACGAATAAAAAGCAAACATTGCGTAACGTATTAAGTTCGCCATTAGACGACATTGTATATACAGTCGATATTGATGAAGAAGGTAATCATCACAACTTCCAGGCCCACTCCATAGAAGATCTTCCAGAGGATTATCTCCCTACAGAAGATTCTTATTATGAATTTGAGCCAGAAGATGTAAACAAGGAGAACTTATCCATAGCAGAAATGAGCGGCAAGAAACTCGACTGGTTCCGCAAGGTCTGTGCAGCGGTACTTTAGAAACCTTGCCCCCACACGCCCTGAAGGGGCAGAAGCACCTAGCCTAGGGTAACACCCTGGGTATAAGCACATTCTGCCTTTCGCCCTGTAAGGGCAAAAGCATTAAAAATGCAAGAATAGTAAAAATGAAAACAAGGGAAGAATACATAGCTCTCATCGCTTCTCATGCCGGAGAACTGCAGAATACCTTCGGCATCACCTCTTTGCGTCTCTTTGGCTCTGTTGCAAGAAACGAGCACCACGAAGGCAGCGATGTAGATGTCTATGTAGAAATGCCCCCTAAGTTTTTTCTAGTAGTCCGTCTGAAGGCATACTTGGAAGAACTTATGGACAGCCCAGTTGATATTATCCGAAAGCATCAGCATCTCAATCCCATTCTGCTCAAAGAGATTGAGAGAGATGGGATTGAAGTGATAGCAAACAGATAAACATAAAAAATGACAACGTTCAGTGCTGATTACCCACGCCTACCCATTCCTTTCTGTTTTTTTCTTTTTTTTCAACAAGCTTAAATTTTCCTCTTTTGTCACAACTCGCAAGTGGGTATGCTGGTCATGGTACTGCACAAATTCTTCGACAAGATTCTCATCTACAAATTTTGTAATGGTACTCA
>ERZ1026890.71-NODE-71-length-81188-cov-44.475466_pt1 | contig 81188 bp, 75 predicted proteins | sample MGYA00380175_ERZ1026890 | MGnify/ENA primary metagenome ERZ1026890 (study PRJEB33269, sample SAMEA4719811) | human gut metagenome | biome: human-associated habitat; feature: organic feature; material: feces | place: Cameroon | collected 2013-10 ...
AACTGATAGACGCTATCGGACATAGCGCGGAACCACAAACTGAAGATATTGAAACACCCCAGCCGCAAAAACGCATGGGCAACGACACTGACTGCGCACCGCAAACAACTGACAACACCACGAACTGCGGTTTGACTGAACAAGCCATCACCCTTACGGACGAACTGTACGACATTCGCTTTAATGTGCTTGACCGCACACCCGAAGTGCAACTGCGCGACCAGGTGGACAAAGGGTTTGTGCCCGTGAGCACTGACGCGCTGTGGCGCATGGCGTTCGGGCGCTGGTTGCGCTGCATGGTGGTGCAAGCAAAAAAGCAAGTCTTGTTTTGCTCTTTTAAGGGCTGTTTCCCCTTGTGCCACTTACCGCGGGATACATAAGGACATAAGCTATATAAGAACATAAGGCTGATGCCGTGTCTTTTCACATAAGTTGAGGCAGGGCTGGCCGCCCTGCATATAAGATACATAAGGGCTGACGCCGTGTCGTTGGGCTCGAATGTAATTTCCTGACTTCGTCATTGCGTCACCCAAAATTCTTCGTCAAAGAGTTTAGCTATTTTCTGATGTCTTGCCATCAGCATTGTTTGGGTGTAAACCTCCTTGTTCAGAGGCAGCTTAATTTGTATGGTTGTGATAGTCTTAGCCAATGGATACAATAGGCAAGCGGATACCACCCAAACTTACAAGCAAGCCGAGTACGATCTGAGGATTGCTGTGACGTCCTCCTTTCGAGAAACCAGTCTTACGTAATTCATCCTCATAATCCGCTTCAAAGTAAAGTGTGGTGACATCATAGAACAGCACACCGATATTTCCACCGAACAGTTTCGCCGTATGGCGCACGCTTATGTCCTGTACGATGTCGTGCTGATGGTCGCTAAGCTTGTCAAGATAGCGATAGATTTTTGAGAGATCCACATCTTCGTCAAAGTGGTTTTTCAGATATTCCACCGTAGCAGCCTTGCTAGTTGGATATGCCAAACGGGCTTTCACAAGCTTGCGGAACACTTCATTGTCAATACGATTGAAACCAATCCTGTCAAACGTGCGGTCCAATATCAAGAGAAAACCAATCGCCTTGTCTACTCGTTTCTTGTCAACTTGTCTGCTGTTTAGCAAGTTGGGAACTTGCTAAACTTAAATCCGTTATACTTACAAGTAGGTATTTTCAGCAGAATACCCATTTTTGAGTATGCTCTGAATTCGGCGGTTTTTCTTATAATTACTATTTTTGCATTCGTGAAAAGAATCGTATTTGTGCAACCAATGTTGTGTTTATGCGGTTTATATATAGGTATATAAAGTTAAAGATATTATTGTATTATGATTATCGAAAATGTTCATGCAAGAGAAATCTTGGATTCTCGTGGCAATCCTACAGTAGAGGTTGAAGTTTCATTGAAGTCAGGTGTCGTAGGTCGTGCATCGGTTCCTTCTGGTGCATCAACTGGCGAGAACGAGGCTTTGGAGCTTCGTGATGGCGACAAGAACCGCTATGGCGGCAAGGGTGTGTTGAAGGCCGTGGAGAATGTGAATCAGGTGATTGCTCCGGCTTTGGTAGGTTTTTCTGCCTTGGAGCAGCGTGCCATCGATTATAAGATGTTGGAACTCGACGGTACCAAGACCAAGTCTAATCTGGGTGCCAATGCCATCCTCGGTGTTTCTCTGGCTGTGGCTCATGCTGCTGCTGAGTATCTCCACATCCCATTGTATCGCTACATCGGCGGTTGCAATACTTACACCCTTCCTGTTCCTATGATGAACATCATCAATGGTGGTGCTCACTCTGATGCGCCTATCGCCTTCCAGGAGTTCATGATCCGTCCTGTGGGTGCTCCTTCCGAGAAGGAGGCTATCCGTATGGGTGCTGAGGTGTTCCATGCCTTGGCTAAGCTCTTGAAGAGCCGCGGTCTTTCTACTGCCGTAGGTGATGAGGGCGGTTTTGCTCCTGCACTCGATGGTATTGAGGATGCGCTCGATAGCATCTGCCAGGCTATCAAGGATGCCGGTTATGAGCCAGGAAAGGATGTGAAGATTGCCATGGACTGCGCTGCCAGCGAGTTTGCTGTTCAGGAGAATGGTGAGTGGTATTACGATTACCGCCAGCTGAAGGACGGCAAGAAGAAGGATCCTAATGGCAAGAAACTCACAGCTGCTGAGCAAATCAAGTTCTTGGAAGAACTGATTACCAAATATCCTATCGATTCCATCGAGGACGGTCTTGACGAGAACGATTGGGACAACTGGGTGAAGCTTACGGCTGCCATCGGTGACCGTTGCCAGTTGGTTGGTGACGACCTCTTTGTTACGAACGTGAAGTTCTTGGAGAAGGGCATTAAGATGGGCGCTGCTAACTCTATCCTTATCAAGGTGAACCAGATTGGCTCGCTTACAGAGACCTTGGATGCTATAGAGATGGCTCATCGTCATGGCTACACCACTGTCACGTCACACCGTTCAGGTGAAACAGAGGATACGACAATCGCCGATATCGCTGTGGCAACCAACTCTGGTCAGATCAAGACAGGTTCGATGAGCCGTACCGACCGTATGGCAAAGTACAACCAGCTTATCCGTATTGAGGAGCAGTTGGGAAAGAACGCTGCTTACGGTTATAAGAAACTGAAATAGAATAGATTAATAATTATAGACTAAGTCATAGTCCAATCGAGTAGGAGGAAAACGAAGCAGTTTTCTTCCTACTTTCGTTTCCCGACCTCTCACACCACCATAATGGAACACAATTAAAGAGTTCTCTTCATCAGGTGTCAGTCCTTATGTTGCTTATGTTCTTATGTCTTCGCGTTAAGCGGCACAAGGGCGAACAGCCCTTAATGCACAGAACAAGGTTTATTACTCCATATGTCGGATAAGATATATTCTCTATCAGTCCACTATAATTGATTTGGGTGACGCATTGACGAAGTTAGGAATTCTGTTTTTGTAGCTCGTTTGCTTGTAAAGAAAGCCCGGAGTCTCACATTCGAGGGACTCCGGGCGGAATAAAGATCTTGTTAGATACCAATGTGCTTAATCAGCGTTTCATGGTAATACTTTTATTTTTGTTGAAGCGGTGATGTCAAACCCTGGCGTATATCCTGGACGAACGCTACATACCACACGGCTATTTACGTCACCCTCAAAACTATATGTGATAGACGAGCCATGTTTCGCACTCCATGCCTGTACATTACCCTTAGCATTATATGTGCCTGAGAAAGTCAATTTGTATTCTCCAGCAGTATTAATGGTGACGGTATCGCTTGGATTGCTGCTATCTTCGTCAAAATACACTTGCCGCTTGCTGCCAATGGCTGTACCATCAAGAGTCCAGCTATATTTTGCTAAACCAAGCAGACGTCCGGTGTTCTTCTGTTGGGCTGTTAGAACTATCTTTTCGCCTACATGAATTGTCTCTGTGTTGTTTGAGAGAGATTTTGCAGTAATGCCATTCAGTGTGGGCGGTTCGGAACGGTATTTTTCGTTAGCAGGATCCTCTGTACAACCAACGACAGTGGTTGCAAGAAGTGCTAATCCTAATAATAATAGCTTATAAACGTGTGTCATAATTTATATTATACTAATAGGAATGTTGTGTCAAAGGATTAATATGTGTACATCAAATCGGTATGCTTGGTCGCTTGTTCTTTGTCGGAGAGAAGGCTTGCTATTGCAGGATTCCTTCACCTTGCCTTGTGATATTGAACTCATCGTCATGACAGTCTACAATAGTTGTTTCGCCTAAGCAGCCAATTCCACCATCAATAACCAAATCAACTTGTGAGCCAAAGGTTTCTTCGATTAGCCCTGGGTCTGTTATATACGCGATGTCATCATAACTGTCAGCAGGCAATGACACAGTCATAAGTGGTGCATCGAGTGCTTGAAGTATGTCGCGCACAATGTCGGATTCAGGCATGCGTATGCCAATCTCTCCAGTCTTGCGGCTTCTGAATATTTTAGGAAGTACTCTCTTTCCTGGGATAATGAATGTAAATTTACCAGGTAGATTGCGTTTCATGACCTTGTATGCAGCATTGGATATTTGCGCATATTCGCTGATAGAACTCATGTCATAACATATCACGGAGAGTGGGTGTGTAGCGGGGTCAATTTGACGTATTTTGCAAATACGTTCTACGGCGCGCTCTTTTAGTGCATGACAACCAAATGCGTAGGTTGTGCCTGTCGGGTATATGATAACGCCTCCATCATTAAGAATGTCAACCACCTCCTTAATACGTTGAGGAGGATTGTTTTTGGGATAGAGTTTGAGCATATAGACAATATTTGTTTAGAATGTCTTTAATTTTTGATAAAGACGTTGCACGGGTAGTCCGACGACGTTGAAATAGCTGCCTTTAATTTCTTCAACAGCTACAATGCCTATCCATTCTTGTATGCCATAGGCACCCGCTTTGTCAAAGGGCAGATAGTTGTCAACATAGAAGTTTATTTCTTCGTCGGTGATATTCGTAAATTTTACCTGGCTTGTTACTCCAAAATTCTCTGTACGTTTGGCCGTGACAATTGTCACGCCAGTAATAACTTGATGGGTCTTGCCAGATAATTTGTGAAGCATTTCTTTTGCTTGTTCGGCATTTTTAGGCTTACCCATAACTTCTCCATCAACATACACAATGGTGTCGGCCGTAATAAGTAGCTCATTCGGAGCCATTGATGATTGGTACGCTTTGGCTTTGTTGCGCGAAATATAGCATACAATGTCCTCGCCTCTGAGTGAGTCGGGGTAGCTTTCGTCTATACCAAAGAGTGTACGCACCTTGAAGTTGACGCCCATGCGTTGAAGTAGTTCCTTGCGTCTTGGCGAATTACTTGCCAATACAATTTCGTATTTGTTTAGATTTTCAAGCATAGTATATGTATGTTTTGAGATATTAGTTTATAAATAGCAGTAATATGGGGTATGTTACCAACCAAACGCTTCGGTGCCAGTCATCCACTTGCCTTGAGCGCGCATAACTTGCTCGATAATGTCACGTGCACAACCATTTCCTCCATTGACAGGACTGATATATCGTGCTATTTGTTTGATTTCGTATGCCGCATCATTGGGACAACACGGGCAACCGCATTGCTGCATGACTTCGAAGTCGGGTATGTCATCTCCCATGTAGATAACCTCATCACTTTGCAGGCCTTTTTCGTGTATCCACGTGTTGAATACCTTGATCTTGACACCAGCCCCTAAAAATATGTCTTTAATGCCAAGTCCTTCGTAGCGTATACGTACGGCTTGGCTCCGGCCTCCCGTAATGATTGCAATATCATAGCCTTGTTTTATAGCTAACTGCATGGCATAACCATCCTTGATGTTTGCAGTGCGACATGGTTGCGCTCCTTCAAACAACATGACATTGTTACAGCTTAGCACTCCATCAACGTCGAAAGCGAAGGCTTTTATTTTGCTTAAGTCATAATCTATCATTTGTCTGATCTTTTCGTGTAGTTAGTTGTTGTCAATCGTTCTCACTATGATAATGGTGTATGCTGTCACTCATAAGTTTGTAAATTTGTTGCATTGCCGGATTTGGCCTGAGCAAATCAGTGTGTGCATGTAATACATTTGTGTCCCATCTTACGGCAGGGCCCGTTTGGGCTTTGACAGGGCCAATTTCATCGATTTTCCTAAATGTTTCAGCTATAATGGGAACGAGTAACTTAGGATTAATTCCGTTCTCTTCAAGCAATTTATAGGCCAAGGTGCAACAATGGTTTGTAAAGTTATTGGCAAAAACAGCGGCAAGATGTACAATTTTTCTTTGTTCAGAGTTTAGAGGTGTAACAGACTCGGAAAGTTGATTGCTTAACTGCTTAATTAGCATGATGGCAAAATCGTTATTCCCCTCTATAAACAGAGGTACGTTTCTGAAGTTAATGGCGTGCCCTTTACTTATGGTCTGCAGTGGATACATGACAGCAGCGTTTGTTACATTGCAAAATGTGCTTAATGGCATGCACCCCGACGTGTGTATCCATAAAGCATCGTGCGCAAGTGCATTTTTCTTTAATTGTGCTACGGCTTCAGGCAGAGCGCTGTCCTTAATCATGAAGAAATAAGCATCTGATTTTGGTAGCTCTTGTATGTTGTCGGTATATAAGGAAACACCAAATTTTTCAGCTAAAAGTTTGGCATGCTCAATATGATGACTGAATATAGCGCTTATAGTGTGTCCAGCAGAAACTAAAGCCTGCGACACGTGTGTTGCCACATTACCAGAACCTATAATGCAAATTTCCATTTTATGATTGAGATTTTTGTCTTCTGACGTATTCTTCGTAGTTACGTTTCCACCTTTTATGCGTCCAAAGCCACAGGGCGGGGTGTTGCTTGATGGTTCCTTCGAGCAAGTCAAAATACTTGTCTGTAATCTGGTAGTCAGGTTTGTTTTGTATATTGTCTTCCATCAATTTTATAGTACACCGATAAGTGCCTCTTTTAGGCCTTTCGACGTGTCCGTAGAAGATGAGCGCATCAACTTTTTTGCCTATCTGTTCTGTACCAGTAAAAACAGGCGTTTTGTGGTTCAGAAATTCGGTCCAATGATGAATGCTGTTCCATTTTGGTCCTTGGTCAGCAATAAAGCCGACGACGGTGGGTATTTGATCTTTCCGCTTGTTTATTACATAACGCAAAGTCTCTTTCATGCCCACATTATCTCCACCAAAACGGCCACGGATTTGCAAGAATAATTTGTTGAAATTCTTGTTACGTAGTGGATGATATATTTGCCCTGCCGACATTTCGGGCGCGAGGTTGTGTATGTGCATTGCTAATGACGCAATCCATTCCCAATTTCCGTAGTGAGCAAGATATATAAATGCAAAGTCCTTGCCGCTTGTCCTTAGTTTGTTGATCATCTGCTCTACTCCGCAAAACTCCATACGCTTGGTAAGCTCTTTCTCAGAAATACTGCACAATTTGATGGTCTCAACAATGTAGTCAGAAAAGAAATGGTAGAATTCCTTTTCTATTTGCTTGAGTTCCGTTGCATTCTTCTCAGGAAAGGAACTATGAAGATTTTCAGACACAACATGGCGCCTGTAGCGAACGATGTAGTAAACAAGCACAAATATTATATCTGATAGTGCATAGAGCACTTTCAGAGGTAACTTGGAGAGTGACCATATAAAACTATATAGAAGAGTGTACATATGTTTTTAATGTGCTATTAATGGCAATGGGTTTGAGAAGCCCATTCCTCTTTATGCTTGCCTACAAAAGTACATAAAATCATTGTAAAATAGATGATTTGCACGCTAAACTTTCAAATCTCCTGTACAAATAGATTTATATAAACAAAGTCTGTATGCTTGAAGTAATAAGAAGTGCAGCTCTTAACCAAGAACACAGTATCACTTAATTCTTGTCAGAAATATGGCTCTTATTACGTATGTAATATGATTTTTATGAATAAAGGATATCAATATCGTTAGAATTTGAATGCTGTTAAGATGCAAAAGCCTCCATAATCGATAACGACTATGGAGGCTATTTATTCTCATTCGTGAACTGATGCATTTATTACAATAGTTGGCAGATCATTGTTCCCCTCTTAGTTCTTCTATCGTGTCATTAACAGTATAGGTACCGCTCATCAAATGCAAGCCGTTTTTTTTGTTGCAAAAACGAAAGGGGCAAAGGTTTATTTTCTAACCTTTACCCCTGTTCAGCTACTGTATGCTATACGTTTACAACCTTTACAATCAAGCCATGTTTCCAAGCCATTTTAATCATGTTTTTTGTGCCACGCGACTTACCGTCCCAAAAGGCAACCAAAGTGCCAGCCATACGAGCCATTTGCTCATTTCGCCGCGGACCAGCCGATCGCCCATACGTTTTCCAGTCGGCAGGAACAATACGCAAAGGCAGATTGTGTTCGCGTGCAAATCGTTCGCCGAGAGCGTCCACCCCCGTTGCACCACCCGAAATAATTTCAATTTCTAACTTGCCGATAAACTTGCCGATATAGTTCATCATTTCTTTTTCAACAACTGAGTAGTCGTTAAAATTACGACTACCTGCAATGATAATGTGCATCATATTTGAAATAAATTATAGAACGTGTATATATCTTTATACGATTAAAGATTTCGCATATCGTTGTTTTGAGCAGTTTGTCTGCAAAAAGTCCGCAGAATTTATTATTATTAGACCGATTTTTTTGATTTGTTGATTTATTGAGTTATATTTGCAAGGAAATGATTAGTAAAACCTATCTTAGGTATATTTGGCTCATCGATACAATTGACAAGTCAAGAATACCTCTCGATTTTGAACATATCGTTAAGCTATGGCAAGCATCTCCTTATGCTTATATGGGCGGTCTATCCATCCGCACCTTTCACGAGCATCGCAAGGGCATCAAAGAGATGTTTGACATTGACATCGCATGCGACAAATCTTCATTGTTCACATACTATATCAAAAATCCCGAAGTGCTCAAAAAGAATACTTACGCACAAATGCTATTGCGTAAGTATAGCGTTCCACAAGATTTCTCAACCTTTAGCATGATGCGCGACCGTATTATATTAGAGGAAATACCACACGGAACGGCCTACTTCGATGCCATCATTGAAGCCATGCGAAACAATACTGAAGTTGTAATTGACTATCAACGTTATGAAGGGCAACTTGAAACGCTAACGTTACAACCTTATGCGCTGAAAGTATACAACAGGAGATGGTATGTGCTTGGTTACATAAAAGAAAGGTGAATATATACGACAATACCTCTAACATAGGGTAGCCAAGTATGTAAAACTTGTAAGATTACACAATAAATCAAGTATTAGTCCGTTATAATATCAAAGTTAATAGGAATAGAAAGGAAAACCCCAATAGAGCGGCAACTCCATCGGGGCACATCCTAAATGGTAAAACACATTACTTGTTCTTCTTGCCAGTAGATGTGTTTGGGGTACTGCGATAGTGTGTTCTTACTTCAGTACCATCTTCTTTGGTATGAGAGTGTACATACACTTTCTTTTTACCTTCAGAGGTTTCAGCCATAATTAACTTCTTTCTCTATGGTGACATTCTCAAGTCACCGTTCTACAATAGAAAAGCCTTCATGCCTATTCTTATAGGTTTTGGAGGTTTTTCGTTTACAATTCCCTTATTCTCAATAGGTGAGAAATCTATAAGAGCCTTCTCGCATTAGCATTAGGCTTTAGGCTGCGAGTGCCCAAAACGCCAATATGAGCATATGCAAATTCTATGCCATAGAATTGAACAAGGTTTATTCGTATATAAAGGATGAGGTGCGAGGTTCATTCATACAAACTACTCTTCGATGTAATATGTAACCCACTCAAAGTAGCCCTGAGCGTCACATTCCAATCGAGAGAAAACGGCAACAGAATTGTGTTTCTTATTTGTCATGTCTTTTCGATTTTTGAGCATTTAGAGTGCCCTTATATAAGTGAAGTAGTCGTTGTATAATAGTAGCACCTCAGTCCTTTTGTTCTTATACAAATTTTATGCCATAGATTTGAACAAGGTTTACTATTATGTAGAGAGAACGACAGACAGAGACAAACAGCTTTATCGTTTAATCATGGGAATTTGCTCTATCTTCAACTGAGGCTGACCGTACTCATCAGTTGAAAGATAGAGTTTCCCTATTTTAACTTGAATTTTCTTGGCTCGTATGAGCCGTTGGAAATCTTTGTATTCCATAATCATAAAGTTGCTGTCTCATGTCTGTCATTCTTTGTTTTCTTATATAAACCCCAGTTGGAAAAAGTTCTCAGAGTTATCGTAAGAAAACATCAGAATTATGACAGATACAAAGATTACAATCGTCTGTAAGGAAGGTGAAGACCACATTACAAACATTAGCCTTACGGCAGAACGGAATTACACTCCAATCTTCACGGAAGCATTTTCCAGCTTGGAAAAGCCATTAAGTGTACATCTTATCGGAAAGAATGATATACTCAGCGAGAATGCTGCTAAAAGTGGTTCGGAGCAAATTCTATCTAATCTTACAGAAATTATCCGAAATAGCCTAAAGATGGAGGCACGGATATTCACTCAAGAAGAGTTGGACTTGAAATCTCAAATCACAGATTATCCTATACTCAAAAAGTTTGAGGAGATTGCTGGTATTGAGTTCGATTGGAGTAAGTTCAATAACCGCAGAGAGTTTAGGACGTATTTTATGAAACTGATTAACGGATAACGATTATGGAAAATATAGGGAAGTGCATATACAAAATATTAGATATGGAATGTAAAGAGCGTAAAATATGCAAGGGCATAACGAAGAAGTTATGTCCCTTATCAAAAATCAGCAATATAAAGCCTAAGTAGGCTATTTCTTGATTTCAATTGCTTTTTCTAATTTTTCAATTTTGTCTAATATTTCCTTTCCGTATTTTTGGAATTTGATAAACAAGTAATGACGATGAAAGAAAATCTAACATTAGAAATTGTAGAAGAACGACTGAAAAAGATTGCCAAAGCGCATGGTTTGGATTTAATGGATGAGAGAGTTCCTTGGCATTATGGGAAAGAATATGGAGGACTGCCTAACGAGATTGCCGATATTATCTTTCCACGCTATGGATTTGTGATAAAAGGAATGTCAGATGCTATTAGAAAGAAGTTGATGGGTAGTTGAGTTCTAAATCTGCCACTCGTTCAACATTTTTAGTGTCAGAAATTGGATTAACAAGTAACGAATATGGAAGACCACATTTCATTTACGGAAATGAGAAAAGTTCTAAGAAAGAACGGAGTATCAGAAAGGGTGTTTTATCGGAGATTGGTGAAGTTAGATAATGGAACTTCACCAACGGAGTTATTGAAACTCATCACTAATCATTTGTATCATTCTGAGGAGGAAGAACTGTATGCCCCACCTCATCTTCGCAGTCTTCAACCTTTGAAACAATGCCCTGAATAGCAGCCATCTTACTGCTCATATCTATACAACCGCATATAAGGCACTTCTTATATGCTCCAAAATTTCGCCATTTATGATTATACTCTTTGCCCATTATTGCTGTATTTTATATGCAAAGGTACACATTTTCAGTGAAACTTAGAAAGTTATGCTCAAAAAGTAGTACCTTTGCAAAGTCATTTCGGTGGCAAAGTTTTTCGTGGAATAAAAGAAAGTGCCTTACTTCTTGTAAAATCGCCAAAATATCTACAAAGAATATACAAGGCACGGAGCAGCTCATATACGTGGGCTGCCTATCCGTGTTGTATATTCAGGTGTTTGGCGATACCTACAAGAGAACACGGTGGGCAGCCCACTTTCTTTAACAACAAACATTGTAATTCCTCCAAGCTGGCTGTCTGCGGAGAAATCTTGTAAAATTCGCCATTATGAAGAGATTTTTGTTATCCTTAATCGTTACCTTGTGTAGCGTGTTCGCTTGGGGACAAGCGTTGTCCGTTGTCGATATTGGCAACAAGTGTTTAATCAAGAACAACTTTGCAGCAGCAAAGCAAATTTTCCGTGATAACGGATTAGTTGCAACAGATGAAAATGCCACTAAGTATAGTGCGCTTATTGGTTGGGATGACCCTTATACAACTTGTTTTGCCACTATTGAGGCAAATCCCAACAAAACAATAAAAAGGGTTTATTTTGTCATAGGTGGCTACTATCAAAACAGATTAGATGTTGATATGGATAGATTGGGCTATAAATGTCTCAGCAAGAAATTATCCTATGTCACATTGGGAAATGGGGCGGTAGTACCGCAATCAACCTATGGAGCAGGAAATAAACGTATGTATTTGCGTGATTGTGGCGGTACTTTGCAACTGATATTTAAGCGTCAAGCTACATCAACAAATAAACGTAAATAAGGAGGTTCAAGATGAAGAACATTTTCATTGTTTTACTGCTATGCGTGTTTCCCATGAGCGTATCAGCACAAAAGGGAACAACGACACGGAATAGAGTTAAGCAACCAACAACACTCGTAACAAAGGCTATGGCTGATAAAATTGCTGATTTTTGTTTATACGAGCAAGGCTATGGTAAAACCGTATTCTTTTCTGCTAATAGTGAGTTCCTTTCGTTTTCGGATTTAGCACAAGGAAAAGGAACACAAGTGCTGCATTCTTTGTCTAAATATCCTAAGTATTCTGAAAACTTCATTGTTGCGGTATATCAGACATGGGGCATAGATGGTTGGAAACAACTTGGCTTTACAGCCGATGAGATTGCTAAATCTAAGAAAATTGTTGCCAAAAAGCAAGCAAAGTAAAGATTTACGTATTTTTAACACCTCGACATATCCCTACTTGTAAGTGGGTTAAAAGTAAATGCGAGCGTCCTCACGGATTGCTCGCATTCTTCGTTGTCGCTTAATCTTTGTACCTTTGCACCACTGAGGTACCAACTCAGTAGCAAATATTGTTCAACCGTCTAAAATTGAAACATTATGGAACAAACAAAGAAAAGCAACAACAACCAAAATTATGATGAACGCCCAGTGGGCGAATTGATTTTGATAGGTAATAAGTTTGTCCATTGGACGAAACAGACACGCTATTGATTACTAATAGTTGGAAAGGCAGGATTTAGTTCTTGCCTTTCTTTCTGCCTTTTTCTTCTTGTTCGTATGGAGCATCTTGTCCATAGCCTTATCAAAGTTAGATGCTTTATCGTCCTCCTCCATTAGTTCTTTAAGCCGTTCTTCAGGCATATCTTGAAGAAAAAAGGGCAATTTACTTCTATCAATCATTATGCTGTGAGTTCGTTATAAGTTAATCTGCTCTTACAATGCAGAATAGCCTCCGCAAAGCGTTCGTTTATAGAAACGTTGCGAGTATTGTAGCGGAAACAGAACTCATCAAAGTATCTTTGCATGTGCTTACGACTAACCCAGTTGTATATACCATTGATAGAACGCTTGCAGTAATTTCCCCAAAATCCTTCAATCGTATTCGTATATGCGCCACCGTCCACATAGATATTATGTCCGTGGTCAACAACGTGGTGCTTATAGACTTTTGATATGAGCCTATATCCTTGCCACTCATCAGAGTATATAGTGGCAGAGTGCTTAACCTTACACAGAATAGGCGGTGTTAGCTGCTTGTAACTCGTGTTCTTTACTACTTTGCAGAATACCTTACCGCCACGCTGCAAGATGCCCATTACGGGAACTTTATCAACGAATGCTCTGCCTTGGCATTTCTTCGCTTTTTTATTCCAATGGCGGTTTTTGTTCTTGCCACCAACGAATGTTTCATCAAGTTCAACCTCACCGTCAAACTTTTCTTTGTAGTCTTGTTTGAATGCTTCGCGTATGCGGTGCGTCATAAACCAAGCTGTTTTCTGTGTAACGTGAATGTCCTTAGATAACTGCACAGAAGATATACCCTTAGTGTGGCAAGTTACCATATAGACGGCATAAAACCACTTACGCAAAGAGATTTTAGAGCCTTCAAACAGCGTACCTATCCGTATGTTGAAATTCTTGCCAGTGTTCTTACAACGATACATACCATCACCCCTTCGGTAAACTTTTGAGGTTGGGTCGTATGGAGATACTGGCTTACCATTCTCCCAAAGTTTACTTTCAAGGTAACGGATACATTTCTTCTCTGTATTGAACACTTGCATAAGTGTGTATGCGGAGTCGAAATTACCAAAGTTAATCGTTTTCATAATCCAAAACATTTTGGTGCTTGGTTACATTAACTTTGCAACAAAAAAACTTTGAGATTAGATAAACTGAGTTTTATAAAAAGAGGATATGGCGAATGAGAGAATTAACTATTCAAACACTTTAAGATATACAGCTACCATTGCCCAGCCTTGGTTTTGTATATAGGCAAAATAGCTGTACTTAAATTCAAGACGATATTTCACGATGTGTTGAATGTTATTATTTCCCTCATTGCCATAATCCTTTTGAATATATAAACTCCAGTGAGTAAAGTCTTGGAGAAATAGAAAAGCCGCACCGCCATAGAGGTCATTCAGATGATTTAGTGATACACCTTCTTGTAAAGAGTTTCAAAGGCGTATTTACCATTGATGAGAGTAAGATAAGTTCGTACCTTAACCCACTCAAAACATGAATTGTCCTTTTGTTTCATTATTGCAACACCTCCTTTCTTCAAAAATACTGGGTGGAGAGAAATTCGGGATTGTCAATATATGAAGCGGTGCGGCTTATAGTATTAACTTGAGTAAGATTTTGCGTTGAGCAAGAAAAAGGCTAAAACCTTGCGATTTTAGCCTTTGTAAATACGCAACTATCAGTGTATCAATCGTTATTGAGAGATAGTTAAACTTTGTAAACGGAAAATTCGTCTACCCTATGTTAGGGGTATTGTCGTATATATTCACCATATATTATAGGAGAACAAACGTTCAAAATAAAGAACAAACACCAAATTATCATAACCATGCATAAATTCACTAAACTGATACTTGATGAATATAATCGTCAAGGTATCAAAATTACTGACCAAAACGAGTCTGCAGCTTATGTATCTCCCCTTGTCGAACTTTCAGATGCACAAAAAGACATCTTGAGTAAAGGAGATGGTCAAAAGCCAAATCAGTACAAACAGATCAACTCCTCTACTGGACTTGCCGTTAATTACTATAAACTTTTAGAGGAGTTGGGCGAAATTTGCGAGCTCGTTTTCGAATACAAACCTGCTATTCCTTTGAAAAGAAGCAGCAAGAATGCAAACCTCGACGTCTTCTATAAAAGGAACGGAACTTTGTACTTTGTTGAAAGCAAATTTCTTGAGCCATACTACAGTGCCAATAAAGACATCAACGATGCTTACCTTGACAAAGATAGATATCCTATCGAAGTTGAAGCCTTTTGCGATGATTGGCATCAATTGTTTGAACAGTCAAAAGAGTTTAAATACCTTGATGTGACACAACTATGCCGCCACCTGCTTGCGTTGTACAGATATACCCACGGCTACAAAAACTCTACATATCAAGGAGAGCCTGTCGTTTTTCAAAGCGTGATGTGGAAAATGACAGAGCGTTTTATGAATCTGCTTTCTTCATCTGAGCGTGATGAAATGAATGAAAGAGTCAATACGCTCAAAGAAGAAACCAACAGATGCCATGAAATGTTCAACACACTCATTAACAAGGTGGGTTGGAGTAACATGCAGTTTGAAACACTTCATTACAACGACATATTAGGCGAAATAGAACCTAGCAAATATTACAACGACTTTTGTAAGAGATATTTCTTTGAATAGGTACTTTTACAACCTCTACAAAAGTTTGAGACGGAACATGAGGGGTTGAGAGAGGAGCAGAAATAAGCTAACGTTCAACTTCTCAAACAATGTGTGCTATGATTAAAGCTATCGTAATAGTCATCGTCTTGACCATAGTCATAGGTACTACGTGAAGATTAATCGATGCATTGTCTCTTAATCTACAATTTTAAATGCGTTACTTTGGAAATTATTAATTCTGATGTAACGCATTTTTTATAGACTCAACCACAGTTAGAGAAGTTGTAGAGATAGCCGAACACATCTCAAGTGTAAAGAGAAGTATACAGACCTTGCTGATGAAGTTATTAAGTAACTAAAATTCAACAGGTATACTAAAACAAAAGATCCTCCATAATCGCTACAAGGATTATGGAGGATTATTTAACGTAAATATCTGAAGAACAGATTATTACTTCTTGTTGAGAGCGAGGTCGGCCTTAACTGCGCAAGCTACTGAGCAACCTACCATGGGGTTGTTACCAATACCGAGGAAGCCCATCATCTCAACGTGTGCAGGAACTGATGAAGAACCAGCAAACTGAGCGTCTGAGTGCATACGACCCATAGTGTCAGTCATACCATAAGAGGCAGGACCTGCAGCCATGTTATCGGGGTGGAGTGTACGACCCGTACCACCACCAGAAGCTACGCTAAAGTAGGGCTTGCCTGCAAGTACGCGCTCCTTCTTGTAAGTACCAGCAACAGGGTGTTGGAAACGAGTAGGGTTGGTTGAGTTACCTGTGATAGACACATCAACATCTTCCTTCCACATGATGGCAACGCCTTCACGTACATCGTCTGCACCATAGCAATTAACCTTGGCGCGGGGACCGTCACTGTAAGCAGTTTCTTTTACAACCTTAAGTTCGCCTGTGTAGTAGTCAAACTTAGTTTGTACGTATGTGAAACCATTGATACGGCTGATAATCATAGCAGCGTCCTTGCCGAGACCATTGAGGATACAACGCAGAGGTTTGTCTGAGGGACGGCTTTGGTTAGCCATCTGTGCAATCTTAATAGCACCTTCGGCAGCAGCAAAGCTCTCGTGACCTGCGAGGAATGCGAAGCATTTTGTTTCAGGAGAAAGGAGACGGGCTGCGAGACGGCCATGGCCGATACCAACCTTACGATCATCGGCTACAGAGCCGGGAATGCAGAATGCCTGAAGACCTTCGCCGATGTATTCGGCAGCTTCAACTGCATCTTTAGCTTTTTCCTTCAGGGCAATAGCAGTACCTACTACATAAGCCCACTTAGCGTTCTCAAAGCAGATCATCTGTGTGCTTTCGCACTCCATGTAAGGATCAATGCCGTAAGACTCGCAAATTTGGTTAGCCTCTTCAATGTCTTTGATACCGTGCTTGTTGAGTGCAGCAAGAATCTGCTTCATGCGACGGTCTTGGCTTTCAAACTTAACTTCTCTAATCATTTGTGTGTTCCTCCTTAATCTTTACGTGGGTCAATAGATTTAACTGCGCCCTGCTCGGCAGTAGTGCGGCCGTAGTGACCTGTTACACTCTTGAGAGCCTCATTGGCATCAACGCCCTTCTTGATAGCGTCCATGAACTTGCCCATGTGAACAAATTCGTAACCGATAACCTGGTCGTCCTTGTCAAGGTACATCTTTGTGATGTAGCCTTCAGTGAGCTGGAGGTAACGAGTACCTTTGAGTTTTGTGCCATAGAGCGTACCCATTTGGCTGATAAGTCCCTTGCCAAGATCTTCAAGGCCGGCGCCTACTACAAGACCACCTTCAGAGAAAGCACTCTGAGTACGTCCGTATACGATCTGAAGGAAGAGCTCGCGCATTGCAGTGTTGATTGCATCGCAAACGAGGTCAGTGTTGAGGGCTTCAAGGATAGTCTTGCCCGGCAGGATTTCGCTGGCCATAGCTGCAGAGTGAGTCATACCTGAGCAGCCGATGGTTTCAACCAAGCATTCCTCAATTACGCCTTCTTTCACGTTCAGAGTCAGTTTGCAGGCACCTTGTTGGGGTGCGCACCAACCCACACCATGAGTAAGACCAGAGATGTCCTTGATTTCCTTTGCTTGTACCCACTTGCCTTCTTCGGGGATAGGGGCGGGACCATGGTTGGGGCCTTTGGCTACGCAACACATGTTCTGTACTTCGTGTGAATATTCCATGTTTTGAGTTTTGGTATTTAGTAGAATACTTATTTCTTGTATGATGGCTTTATAGCCGCAAAGTTACACCTTCTTTCGCTAAAATGCAAAAAGTTAAAGCATTTTCGTTTGGTCAAAGTGCTTATTTGGGCTGCGAGAAACTCGTACCCCAAACTCCCTTATGGGTTTATTGTGCAATCTTATAAGATTTATGCCACATAAATGAGAGAGGCTTTCTTATATGCTTCTTTTTTTGTCCAACGCATTTGGAGTGTGTAAGCAGCTATGAATTTCTAAATGAAAAAACGCTGTTATTTGCCTGTTTGTCCGTTTTAGGATTTGGCGTTATGGCTAATCCGTTACTTAACAGATATGTTGCCTTCGGCATGAAATCCGCGTAGAAAATCGGCAATTTGCATTCTCTTCTTGCCCGCTAATTGTATTGTTTGCAGATGCTGATACCCATCTGATTGTGCCACCTTAAAATATGTTTTTCCGTCTGTTTGTATGCTTCCAACGGGAACATCTACATGGCAGAATTCCTTGTTTGATGCGTATATCTTAAGAATTGAGGATTTGCCGTTGTAAATAAGCTCTGTCCACGATGCGGGGTAGGGAGAAAGTCCTCTGATGAAGTCGTATGTACGTTTTACACCCATGTTCCAATCAATGCGACAAGTATCTTTGAAAATTTTGGGTGCAGGTCGAAGTGGCTCTTCGGTTTGTAATTCTGATTGTGGAATGGGGTGCACGTTGTTGTTTAAGATGTTGTCGACAGTCTCGAGCACGAGGTCTCCTCCCAAATGCATGAGTTTGTCGTGTACATCTTCAACATTGTCAGTGTCAAGAATAGGCACGGGTACACGTTGAATTACGCTGCCTGTATCAATGTCGTGGTCAAGGAAAAAAGTGGTAATACCTGTTTCGGTATCTCCATTTATGATAGCCCAATTGATAGGTGCAGCACCTCGATATTGCGGCAGTAGCGCTGCGTGTAGATTGAATGTCCCATATTTTGGCATGGACCAAACTATTTCTGGCAGCATGCGAAATGCCACAACTATTTGTAAATCTGCACGTAGCGAACGTAATTCCTCTATGAAGTTAGGATCCTTGAGCTTAGCAGGTTGCAGCACTTTGAGGCCTTTATCTATTGCGTATTTCTTAACAGGAGACGCAGATAAATCTGTCTGATGGCGGCCGATTGGTTTATCTGGCATGGTAATGACACCAACTATATTATATCCGCCTTCCACCAATTTTTGCAAAGGTTCCACCGCAAAGTCTGGTGTTCCCATGTATACTATTCGTAAATCTTCCTTGTTCATGATAAAGAATGAGTCTTGTTTTTATTTTGTTGCACAATACATAGTGCTAAGTCCAAATGTGAAACGTTTGAATTTGACGTCAGAAAAGCCTGCTTGTTGAAGTATTCCTTGCATAACTTCGCCTTGCGGAAATGCTTCCATCGTGGCGGGCAGGTAGGTGTAAGCCTTGCTGTCACGCGATATGATTTTACCCAAAACGGGCATTAGTACATGCGAATATAACCAGAAAAGTTGCTTCATTGGGAATTGTACGGGCGATGTTAATTCAATAATAACAAGTCTGCCGCCTTTGCGCATTACGCGGCACATTTCGCGTAGCCCCTTGTCTAAATTCTCAAAGTTACGTATGCCGTATGCTACCATTACCGCGTCAAATGTGTCGTCTGGTAGCGAAAGGTTCAAGCAGTCTTCCTTCTGAAAATGTATTATATGGTCTAATTGTGCAGCCTTTACTTTAGCCCGTCCCACATTCATCATCCCTTCAGACAAGTCAACGCCAAGCAATTCCTTGGGGCACAATTCTTTTGCTGCCAAAATGGCAAAATCTCCAGTGCCGGTTGCCACATCTAGTATATTTTGGGGGTGGTAGGGACGTAATGAGTCAATGGCGGCTTTGCGCCATTGTTTATCAATGCCAAGTGAAAGCGTATGATTTAGCAGGTCGTAAGAATGTGCGATACCATCAAACATTCTTTCAACTTGTGCGCCTTTTGACTCAGTGTCGTTGTAGGGCCTTATTTCTTCTTGCTTGTAAGTCATATTGCTTGCAAAGTTACTTTATCAGGCTTAAATGTCAAACAAAATATTGATTTTTGTGCAAGTATGTATCAATGCGTGATAAGCATAATATGACGGAGAGTGGGTTCACATTTTCATATAGCTCAATTATTCATCGATAAAATTATGCAATTCGTCTATTTTATGGTGTCAATAAGTATTTATTGCTTCTTTTCCGATGTTGGTACATATACCTTTGCATTCGTAAATACAATAAAAACGGAGACTTATGCATAAAATACGAAAGAAATGTTTAGCGGCTTCTTTAGCATTGCTTCCTTGGGTGGGTATGGCACAAACGAATGGCGTTTGGACTCTCCAAAACTGCATAGATTATGCGGTAGCCCACAATGTGCAGCTATTGAAAAGTGCAGCCGCAGAACAAAGTGCCAGCGTCGATGTGGCCGAGGCCAAGGCGGGTCTATTGCCGAGCCTGAGTGGTGACTTGACACAGGGGGTGAGTTATCGTCCGTTTCAAGAGAGTGGCGGTAGCTTTGTAAATGGCGGTATAGCCACTTCAGCAGCAGACAAGGCTACGCAAAATGGTAGTTATGGCATTAATGCGCAATGGGTTGTGTGGAATGGCGGAAAGAACAGAATGAGTATAACTAATGCGCAATATAATCAGCAGTTGGCTGCCTATGATACACAGACGCAAGCCAACAAGGTCAAGGAGCAGATAGCACAGCTATATGTGCAAATACTCTATATGACTGAGGCTGAAAAAGTAAATCGCACGCTTTTGTTGCAGGACTCAACCATTTGTGAACGCGGGCAGCAGATGGTAAATGTAGGTTCTATGTCCAAGGCGGATTTGGCGCAGCTGCAATCTCAGGTTAGTCAAGGACGATATAATGTTGTGAATGTTCAAACACAGATTGACAATGCCAAAATGCAATTAAGGCAGTTGATGGAACTGCCTGCAGATGAAGCATTTGATGTGCAGCCAGTTGATGTTACTGATGTACAAGTGTTGAATAGTATTCCGAGCAAAGACGCTATTTATTCATCAGCCTTAGATAGTCGCCCAGAGATCAAGCGTTCACAGTTGGCCATAGAGCAAAGCCATCTCAGTACAAAAATTGCCAAGAGTGGTTATCTGCCAACAATTAGCCTGACGGGTGGTATAGGAGATAGCCATATGACTGGGAGTCAAACTAATTGGGCTAAGCAAATGAAGAACAACTTTAATGGTAGTTTGGGCGTAACGGTGAGCATACCAATATTTGATAATCGAAAGAATAAGAGTGCGGTGGAGCGTGCAAAGGTTGCAGAAACTACAGCTCAGCTTGATTTGCAAGATACTCAAAAACAGCTCTACCAAACCATTGAAACGTATTGGCTAAATGCAACTAACAGCCAAGCCAAGTACGTGGCAGCGAAATCAAGTGTCGAGAGCATGGCTACCAGCTATGAGCTAATGACGGAACAGTTTAATCTCGGCTTGAAAAATATAGCCGAACTTTTGAATAGTCGTGCTAATTTGCTCAATGCGCAACAGACAATGCTGCAAGACAAATATACAGCTTTGCTTAACCGCAAGCTGCTCAACTTTTATGCGGGCAACGAATTGTAATATAAACAACAATAAATATCTATATGAAAGTCAATATAAAGAAATGGTCTGTAGCCATAGTAGTATTACTCGCTATTGGTGGTGGAATATGGTACTTTTTGCACAAACAAGAAGCTCCCTTCGAGGTTAGTTATGAAACAGCAAAGGTCGAAAAGACCACGATTGGCAACAGTGTGACGGCTACAGGAACGGTAGAGGCTGTGACCTCTGTCGAAGTGGGTACACAGGTGTCGGGTATCATAGACAAAATTTACGTAGACTACAATTCTCCTGTTAAGAAAGGCCAGGTTATAGCAGAACTGGATAAAACCAACTTGCTGAGCGAATTGCGTAGTGCAACGAGTCAACTTGAAGGTGCAAAAAGCGATTTGAACTATCAACGCTCAAATTTTGCACGCATGAAGACATTGTATGGCAAGGGACTCATCAGTGCTAATGATTATGAAACTGCACGCTTGTCATTGCAGCAGGCAGAGAGCGTTGTGGCTCAACGTCAAGAGGCCGTGACAAAGGCAAAAACAAACCTAAGCTACGCTACGATTACTTCGCCTATTGATGGTGTCGTTTTGAGCAAATCCGTTGAGGAAGGTCAGACCGTGGCATCGAGCTTCAATACACCGACGTTGTTCACAATTGTAAAGGATATGACAGACATGCGTGTAGTAGCAAGTGTGGACGAAGCTGATATAGGTGAAGTCAAAGTTGGTCAGCGTGTAACCTATTCGGTTGACGCCTATCCTGACGAAACATTTGAGGGTACGGTAACACAGGTTCGAAATGAGGCAACAACCGAGAATAATGTAGTTACCTATGAGGTAGTGATCTCTGCCCCTAACCCAAATTTGAAACTGAAGCCGGGTTTAACGGCTAACGTGACAATTTATACGCTTGAGCAAAATAACATTGTAAGTGTTCCTACGAAGGCTTTGCGTTTCACGCCCACAAAAGAGATGGTTGGGGCAAAGGACAAAATTGTCGATTGCAATGGTTCCCACAAATTGTGGGTGCGCGAGGGACGTACATTCAAAGCGTACAGTGTGCAGACTGGTATAACTAATGGTACACGCACGCAAATACTTAGTGGTATAAAGGAGGGCACAGTAGTAGTTGTTGATATGAAAGATGCTTCAACAACTGAGGGAAGTAAGGACGAAACAAGCACAGGTGAAGAGAAAAGTCCATTCTCACCCGGTCCGCCAAGCAAAAAGAAAAAGTAAACGCTAAAGGGTTGTTCAAAAAAATCTGTTTTTAGAGTTTTGCTATTCTGAAATGTGATTTGCATGCTCTCAGAAGTGCCTTTTTGAAAGTTAGTTCCCTGCTATGTTCTCTCACAAACTTTCAAAAAGACACTTCCGATAGCGCACAAATCTCTATTCCAGAATTATTAGAACCACCTTAAAGCGTGAAAATCCAACCAAAAGCAACCAAGATGATAGATATTGATAAAGAAGAGATCTTCCCACAACCTGAGGATAGCTCAGACAAAAAAGTTGTGATTGAACTGGATAATGTGCGTCGTAATTTCGTGGTAGGTGATGAAACGGTACACGCTTTGAAGGGTGTATCTTTCAAAATCTACGAAGGTGAATTTGTGACAATCATGGGTACTTCGGGTTCGGGCAAGTCAACACTCCTCAATCAGTTAGGGTGTCTTGATACACCATCAAGTGGGGAGTATTACCTTGATGGCGTAAGCGTGCGCACTATGAAGCGTAGCGAGCGTGCTGTATTGCGCAATCGCAAAATAGGCTTTGTGTTCCAGAACTATAATTTGTTGCCTAAAACAACAGCCGTTGAAAATGTAGAGCTGCCGTTGATGTATAATTCGTCAGTATCGGCCTCAGAACGTCGAAAGCGTAGCATCGAGGCGTTAAAAATGGTAGGACTCGGCGAGAGACTTTATCACAAGTCGAACCAAATGTCTGGTGGTCAAATGCAACGTGTGGCAATAGCACGTGCGTTGGTCAACGATCCGGCGGTAATATTGGCAGATGAGGCTACGGGTAACTTGGATACGCGCACTTCGTTTGAGATATTAGTCCTTTTTCAAAAGCTGTTTAAGGCGGGGCGAACGATTATATTCGTAACGCATAATCCCGAAATTGCTTTATATTCCAGCCGTAACATATTCTTGCGTGATGGATTGATACGTGAGGATGTTGTTAATCACAACATACACTCTGCATCAAAGGCATTAGCAGAATTGCCACCGAATGAAGAGTCGTAAATAACGATAATAATATAAACTTGTTATGAATTATAGCAATCTGTTCAAAATAGCGATGCGTGCCATTGCGGCAAACAAGTTGCGCTCCTTCCTTACCATGCTTGGCATTATCATAGGTGTGGCTTCGGTTATAGCTATGATGGCCATTGGACAGGGGTCGAAAAAGAGTATACAAGCCAACATTGCTGAGATGGGCTCGAATATGATCATGATTCGTCCGGGCCAGGACAAAGGGCCTGGTGGTGCCCAGCAGGACGCATCTGATATGCAGACCCTGAAATTGAAAGACTATGAGGCATTAGAGGAGCAGGCAAAATACTTGTCAGCCATATCTCCGAGCGTAAATTCTTCTGGTCAGTTTATCAATGGCAATAATAACACCCCGTCGACCATTTATGGCATATCACCAGATTATATGCAAATCCGACAGCAAAAGGTCAAGGACGGTGAGATGTTTACCGACGAAGAGGTGCGCAGCAGTGCAAAGGTCTGCGTGATAGGCAAAACGGTGGCCGACAATCTTTTTACAAATGGCGAAGATCCTGTAGGCAAGGTTATACGTTTCAACAAAATACCTTTCCGTGTGGTTGGCGTCTTGGAATCGAAAGGTTACAATTCGTTTGGAATGGATCAAGACGATGTCGTACTGGCTCCTTACACAACGGTTATGAAGCGTATATTATCGGTCACTTACTTGCAGGGCATCAATGCCTCGGCGGTGACAGAGGATATGACCGATTTAGCCATAGAGGATATAACCAGCATTTTACGCGAGAATCACAAGTTGAAAGCGACAGATGACGATAACTTTACAATCAGAAGCCAGCAGGAAATGGCCGAAATGATGAACTCAACGTCCGACACCATGACAGTCCTGTTGTTGGTTGTAGCATGTATCTCGCTTGTTGTAGGTGGTATAGGTATTATGAATATCATGTATGTAAGCGTAACGGAGCGCACCAAGGAGATAGGTTTGCGTATGTCTGTTGGAGCACGTGGTATAGATATACTAAACCAATTTTTGATAGAATCAGTCTTGCTTAGCGTGACAGGTGGCTTGATTGGCGTAATAGTGGGAATCGGTGCAGCAGTTGGTATCAATGTGTTCGCACACTGGCCCATACAAATTCAGCCCTGGAGCGTGTTGCTGAGTTTTGCTGTATGTTCAGCTACAGGCATATTCTTTGGTTGGTATCCGGCTAAAAAGGCAGCGAGCCTCGACCCCATAGAAGCTATACGTTATGAGTAAAAGCACATCGTAATAAGAAGATGTTTAATATTAGTCGACTCAAGTTCCGGATTTAGATGGGAACGGCCTGAAAGGTCAAAAGCAACAAGCACTAAGTTTGCAGATGGAAATCATTGGGCCCCGTTCGAGTTAAATCCGAAACTTGGGTTGTCTTACTACGAACGTTCAATATGCTTACTACGTTCGAAGTAAATGCTTACCACGTTCGAAGTAAATGCTTACCACGTTCGAAGTAAACGCTTACTACGACCGATGTGACATAACTTAGACTTGGTTTTGTGCTCTCATCACCCTCACACGTGCATCACCTTTCCGCTTGACAACGGACGGTCGCTGCCGTTATTCGTACTGCATGCTGTGCGGGTTGAAAGCTGAGTTGCGTAATTCCTTGATTTTCAATATGCACTATGTGATGGTGCAGAAAGGTGATGAAGTCATGTGTTGTTGGATATGCAGTTTTTTTGTATGTTTGCACCATTCAATAATTAGGTGGCACATGGTCAATCCTTGTAAGTGTGTTCATCGAAAGTTTTACACTGCGCTTTTGCACAGTGCCATCTGTTAATAAACTATTAGAGTATGAGTAACCAACAGCGTAAACCACTTTTAGAATGTTTCATAGAGGTTGTAGTACATGTACTGACGTGGTGTTATATATTTTTATCGCCTCTGATATTCAAACATAGCGGTGAATCAATTAATTGGGACCATTATTTGCATGGCAGTATCCTGCCATTGACTATATGCGTAGCCTTTTATCTAAATTATTTCGTGCTAATACCACGCTTTCTCCTAACAAAGGGAAAGCAAAAGTGGTTCTTTATTGTCAACATTATTATCTTTGCATTGTATCAAACAGGCGTTGAATGTCAAAGCATTTGGTTTCCCCCGCATCCACCAAAGCTTAAGCGAATACCAGAGTTTCCAATGTTTCCGCCCAAAAGCTACTTTGTGATACGTGGACTGCTGTTTTACATATTCTCAGTAGGTGCCTCAGTTGCTTTGAAGCTTAGTTTGCGTTGGCGACAGAGTGAACAAGCAAGAGCTGAGGCGGAACTCGGGCGTTCGCAGGCCGAATTGAAAAATCTGAAAAATCAAATAAATCCTCACTTCCTGCTTAATACGCTCAACAATATATATGCCTTGACAGTATTCGACCAGGTAAAGGCTCAGCAAGCTATTCAGGAGTTGAGCCGTTTGCTTCGCTACATGTTATACGAGAACCAGTCTGATAGGGTTAGTTTAGACAAAGAAGTAGAGTTCTTAAAATCCTACATCGCTCTGATGAGGCTGCGCCTGTATAATGATGTCGAGGTAAAGGCTGAGTTTGATTACCCAGAGAGTCAAAACGTACCTGTAGCACCGCTGATATTCATCTCGTTAGTCGAGAATGCTTTTAAGCATGGGGTATGTTCTACAGGCAATAGTTTTATTCATATAAGTCTGAAGGCAAATGCTCACCATTTAGTGTTTAAGTGCGAAAATAGCAATACACCCAAAAACGAGTCTGATAAGGCTCCGGGGGGCATCGGTCTGAAGCAAGTGGCAAGTCGTTTGCAGTTTGCTTATCTCGGACGTTACAAATGGAAATATGGGGCCATTGATGGTGGCAAAACATACAGTTCTGTCATAGAAATCTTTGATACACCAATAGAAAAGAATTAAACCAAAATTCAGAAAAATGAAGTGCGCAATTATTGACGATGAACCATTGGCTCTTGGACTGCTCGAGAGTTATGTGGCCAAAACCCCCATGTTGGAGTTGTGTGGCAAATATGCCAGTGCCGTTGAGGCCATGGGTGGATTGCAAAGTAATCCAGTCGACATCATTTTCCTCGACATTCAGATGCCTGATTTGAATGGATTAGACTTTTCTAAAACAATAGACACAGCTCGCACACGTATTATTTTTACAACCGCATTCTCCCAATACGCTTTGGAGGGGTATAAGGTCAATGCACTTGACTATCTGTTAAAGCCGATAAGCTATGTCGATTTCGTTGCATCAGTAAACCGTGCGCAAAAATGGTACGATATGATGGTGGCCAAGCACAATGAGGCAACAAAGTATGAACACAATGGTTCAACAGAACAAGTCGTGCTGAAGGACGTGAACAGTGATTACCTCTTTGTAAAGAGCGACTACAAACTGGTGCGTATAGATTTCTCGGACATCTTGTATATAGAGGGTTTGAAAGACTATGTAAAAATATACATTAGTTCCGAGCCCAAACCTATATTGTGCCTGAGTTCTATGCGCAGCTTTGAGAATGCCTTGCCAAGCGATACTTTTTATAGAATACACCGCTCATATATAGTGAACATGCAGAAGGTAAGGGTATTTGAAAAAGGGCAAGTCGTGGTCAATGGCAAATACATACCTATTTCGGATAGCTATAAGGAGCAAGTTCAGACGTATCTTAATAAGCATCTGTTGCAAGGGCGTTGATTCTTTATAGAGGTGGGGCATGCGTAGGTACATGAAAGAAAGAGTAAGGCTCATATTAGCTATGTGGAACTTAAATGTTATCTTCGTCCTGCTAATATAACTTCAACTTGTAAGTAGGTGCTCAAAATCGTGCGATATGACTGCGGCCGAGGGGCGGCTGAAGCGCCCAATAGCGAACCTTCAATGAGAAAATGACACCTGCTGATTGTATGAAATAATTTTGAACACCTATCTATGCAATACAGTGTATTTCCAACTCAAAGAAAACGATGGATTGATTGTTTGCGGGGATTTTGCATGATGGCAATCCTCCTTTTCCACACCGAAATATACTATACAGGTACAAGTATAATAGGCTACAATCTTTATGTCTCCGATGCTTTGTATCTGTTTTTTATGTTGTCAGGTTATCTTCTTTACAAGAAAGCTGGCATGATTGACACAAAGTACAAGTTGAAGTCAGTTTTAAGGAACTTGCTGTGGCCCTATTTTATCTTCACTTCTGTCATGGCCGTTCCTAAGGCTTTAGCTCATGGCGAACGGGTTGACAATGCCTGGGCGTTAGTGCAAAACGTCGTGACAGGGCAAGCTTCATGGTTTATTGCAGCTTTAATCGTTGCAGAGATCTTTTTCGTAGTAGCATTGCGTTTGTGTCGTGGTAATTTGTTCGCTCTTGGTTCGGTATGTGTGCTTTCATTCTGTTGCTCTGCATTGCTTGCCCTGAATGGGAACCTTGTGACTTTTTGGCAGTTCGGCAATGCGTTGCAAGCCATGCTATTCTTATTCTTGGGGTATGTCTACCATCGGTATGAGCACAAACTTATGGTTGGTGTTTTGCCTACAGTGATAGCTTGTGTGATGCTCTTTTTCTTGAAATGCTATGTCTATAAACAGGACTTGTTCATGACAATTTGGCCTATTGGTATAAGCAATTATGCGGTGTTCCTTATAAACGTGATTGTAGGTGGATTTGCCTTGTTCAATTTGTTCAAGCTATTACCACCTTGTCGGTTCTTAGAGTGGACCGGCCGTCATTCTATCGTTTATTATTTTCTGTGTGGTGGCGTGCCAATGTTTGTAGGCGCTGCATTCTCGTTTCTGCATCTAACTTATGATGGAAATTACTTTTATGTGGTACTTGCTTATTTGTGCGTTTATTTGCTAACTACCATGTTGGTATATTTGATTTATCGCTATATGCCTTTCGTGATGGGGTATGGGCGTCGTTTGTAATTGGATGCCAAATGAAGTGGCGTGTTTTAAGCGTGTAAACACTTCCGCGATTTTGTCTGCACTCTGCACTTTTTAGACGAACCATATTGATAATCAAGCAAATATGTAGTGTATACACGCCCGATTTCTATCTACACTTCATGTGCACATTGTCTGCACTGCCTTACTTGCATGTATAAGGGTTGCACTTGTTGTGCCAGTTAGTAATGACTGCATAGGGGGAGCGTAAAAACTGTGGGAGCAATTGAAAATCCGCTCTCCCTATGCTCAACAGGCCCTCTTCTTATGCCGTTGGAGCACCTCGCGGCACACAGAAAGTGCAGATGACAGTGTATACTAATTTCAGACTTGTCTACACGCTTTTATTCGTTGATTATCAATTCATTACTAAGTAAAAGTGCAGAGTGTAGATAAAACAAAAGAAATAGTTTTACCATACTTCAAAAGGGCTTTTGCGTGTGTGATATTAAGATTAGTGCGAGATAGCGTTATATCTCTATATTGTAAGCCAGGCACTTGGTTCGGTCTGACGTCGCGCGTACCGGGCAAGTCCGGTTACGCCTATTATTTGAGTATGACTTCTAATAGTCGTTTTCTTGAAAATGGAGCGCGTACTGCATTGTTTGCTGATGACATTTTGTTATGAATTATGTGTTATATAACATAAAGCGAGGCTTTTCTATGCCTTTGTTGTGGTTGTCATCGTGTTTTATCTGTACATTTGTAAAAACATGGGCCGTATGTAGCCCACAAATCTTAATCCTTAAAATATAAAGTCATGAAAACAGAAAGCGTAATGCAATTGCTCACGAAGAAATATCCAGACCAATTAGAGTATTTGCAAGCAGTGCAAGAAGTTTTGCGCTCAATCGAGCATGTGTATAATCAGCACCCAGAATTTGAGCGTGTTAAACTGATAGAACGCCTGGTAGAACCCGATAGGATAATAACATTTAGAGTTCCATGGGTTGACGATGAGGGCGAAGTACATGTGAATATTGGGCATCGTGTGCAATTTAATAATGCAATAGGTCCGTATAAGGGAGGAATTCGGTTTCACCCCTCGGTAAATCTGAGTATTTTGAAATTTCTTGGTTTTGAACAAACCTTCAAAAATGCACTTACCACACTGCCAATGGGCGGAGCCAAGGGTGGGGCAGACTTCTCACCCCGCGGTATGAGTGATGCCGAAATTATGCGATTTTGCCAGGCTTATATGTTGGGGCTTTGGCACAATATAGGGGCAGAACAAGATGTGCCTGCGGGTGATATAGGCGTTGGAGCTCGTGAGGTGGGCTACATGTATGGTATGTATAAAAGGTTGTGCCTTCAGCATACCGGTGCATTTACCGGAAAGGGAATAGAATTTGGTGGCTCTTTGTTACGTCCCGAAGCAACTGGCTATGGAGCAATGTACTTTGTGCGTCAAATGTTGGCGGATTTGGGAGAAGATATTGCTGGTAAAAGAATCGCCATATCGGGCTTTGGTAATGTAGCTTGGGGGGTGGCAAAGAAGGCAGCGGAGATGGGTGCGAGTGTAGTAACACTTAGTGGTCCGGACGGGTATGTGTATGATCCACAAGGTGTGGCGGGTGATAAAATCGCCTACATGCTGGAACTACGTTCGTCGGGCAATGATATAATTGCACCCTATGCCGAAAAATATCCTGAGGCAACCTTTTACGAGGGACGCAAACCTTGGGAACAAGAGGTTGACATCGTGATGACATGTGCCACACAGAATGAATTAAACGAACGTGATGCTGAAATGATCTGCCTTAACGGTGCAAAAATGGTGGCCGAGGTGAGCAATATGGGTTGTACAAGTCAGGCTGTTGATTATTTTACGGTCCACGGAATGCCTTTTGCGCCAGGCAAGGCTGTAAATGCTGGGGGCGTAGCAACTTCGGGGCTCGAAATGACTCAAAACGCTATGCATCTGTCATGGTCGGCTGATGAGGTTGACACACGGTTGCAACACATCATGCATGCGATACACCAACAGTGTATAAAGTATGGCAAGGAACCAGATGGACACACTAATTATGTGAAAGGGGCCAATATTGCTGGCTTCATGAAGGTGGCATACGCCATGATGGCTCAAGGCATAGTGTGAATAGTCGCTTCATAATGTCCTTTACGTGATACATTATTATATGTGCTTAAAAGTATATTACACTGCTAAAAAGTCCTATGAGTGTTGAGTAAATTAACACTAATGCCCTCATTTTTCAATGTCAAGTTGCAAAAATATCGTGTAATACTTGTCTGTGTAAAAACATACTATTATATTTGCGTCAGTTATGGAGACGTTGCATGGAATGTGATGTACCATTAAAGAACATACAATTTACAAATGGATAATCAATTGTAAAACACCATGAATAACATTAAAAGAGTCTACACTTTTGGTAATGGCAAGGCCGAGGGCCGCGCTGACATGCGTAACGAATTGGGAGGTAAGGGGGCAAACCTTGCCGAAATGAACTTGATAGGTGTGCCAGTGCCTCCAGGGTTTACAATTACTACAGACGTTTGCAACGAATACTACAAAATAGGTAAAGACCAGGTTGTAGCTTTGTTGAAGGAAGATGTTGAAAAGAGCTTGCACCAAACGGAACAACTCATGAATAGCAAGTTCGGTGATGTGGCAAATCCCTTGTTGCTCTCAGTGCGCTCAGGGGCACGAGCCTCGATGCCCGGCATGATGGACACTATTTTGAACCTCGGTCTGAATGACGAGGTTGTTGAAGGTCTGTCAAAAAAGACAGGCAATCCCCGTTTTGCTTATGATGCATATCGTCGTTTTGTACAAATGTATGGCGACGTTGTACTGGGTATGAAGCCAGTAAATAAGGATGACGTCGATCCGTTTGAAGCTATTATTGACGATGTAAAGAAGGCCAAGGGCGTTCAGCTTGACAATGAACTTGAGGTAGATGACCTTAAGGAACTTGTAAAGCGTTTCAAGGTTGCTATCGTTGAGCAGACAGGCAAGGAATTTCCAACAGACCCTATGGAGCAACTGTGGGGCGCAATCTGTGCTGTGTTTGATTCGTGGATGAACGAACGCGCTATTTTGTATCGCAAGATGGAGGGTATACCTGCAGAATGGGGTACTGCTGTAACAGTAATGGCTATGGTGTTTGGCAACATGGGCAATACATCGGCCACTGGCGTTTGCTTCAGTCGTGATGCTGCAACTGGCGAGGACCTCTTTAATGGGGAATGGTTGGTTAATGCACAAGGCGAAGATGTTGTAGCCGGTATACGTACACCACAACAAATTACGCTCGAAGGATCACGCCGTTGGGCAGAACTGCAGGGCATAAGCGAAGAAAAGCGTAAGGCCGAATATCCTTCGATGGAGGAGGCCATGCCTGAGATTTACCACCAGCTTGATGCTATCCAAACAAAGCTTGAAGAGCATTATCACGACATGCAGGACATGGAGTTTACTGTACAGGAAGGTAAACTCTGGTTCCTCCAAACACGTAACGGAAAGCGTACGGGCGCTGCAATGGTTAAAATCGCCATGGACTTGTTGCGTCAGGGTATGATTGACGAAAAAACAGCCATAGAACGTTGCGAACCGCAGAAGTTGGACGAACTTTTACACCCGGTATTCTCAAAGGAGGCACTTGCTAAGGCTAAGGAACTGACTCGTGGTTTGCCTGCAAGCCCTGGTGCTGCGTGCGGACAGATTGTTTTCTTCGCTGATGATGCAGCCAAATGGCACGAAGATGGCCATAAAGTGGTAATGGTTCGTATTGAAACATCGCCAGAGGACCTCGCAGGTATGGCTGTGGCAGAGGGTATTCTTACAGCTCGCGGTGGTATGACATCTCATGCGGCAGTTGTGGCACGTGGCATGGGCAAATGCTGTGTGAGTGGTGCGGGTGCCATCAATGTTGACTACAAGGCTCGTACTGTCGAAATAGATGGCGTTGTGCTCCACGAAGGTGATTATATCTCGTTAAATGGTACAAATGGACGTGTGTATCAGGGTGAAATCAAAACACAAGCTGCCGAACTTTCAGGTGATTTTGCAGCGTTGATGGATCTGTGTGCTAAATATACTCGATTGCAGGTTCGTACCAATGCTGATACGCCGCACGATGCGGAGGTGGCGCGCAAATTTGGTGCTGTAGGTATTGGTCTTTGTCGTACAGAACACATGTTCTTCGACAACGAGAAAATCGTTGCTATGCGTGAAATGATTTTGGCTGAAGATGTTGAAGGTCGCAAAAAGGCGCTTGCTAAACTTCTGCCATATCAGAAGGAAGATTTTAAGGGCATATTCCGGGCAATGGACGGATATCCTGTAAATGTACGCCTTCTTGACCCACCTCTTCACGAATTTGTACCGCATGATACCAAGGGACAGGAAGAAATGGCTAAGGCTATGGGCGTGACAGTTGAGTATATCCGACAGCGTGTTGACAGCCTGTGTGAACATAATCCCATGTTGGGACATCGTGGTTGCCGACTTGGTAATACCTATCCTGAAATCACTCAGATGCAGACTAGAGCTATCCTTTCTGCAGCTATTGATCTGAAACGTGAAGGCTTGGATCCACACCCCGAAATCATGGTACCCTTGACTGGTATATTGTATGAGTTCGAGGCGCAAGAGAAGGTTATTCGCGATGAAGCCGCCGCTCTGTTCAAGGAGGAGGGTATGGAAATTCCGTTTAAGGTTGGCACAATGATTGAAATTCCGCGTGCTGCTCTTACTGCTGACAAAATAGCTTCACGTGCAGAGTACTTTAGCTTCGGTACGAACGACTTGACTCAGATGACGTTTGGCTATTCACGCGATGACATTGCCAGTTTCTTGCCTGTATATTTAGACAAGAAAATATTGAAGGTTGACCCGTTCCAGGTCCTCGATCAAAATGGTGTAGGACAACTTGTCGAAATGGCAGTCGATAAGGGTCGCATGGTACGTCCGGATCTTAAATGCGGTATCTGTGGCGAGCATGGCGGTGAGCCTTCTTCGGTTAAGTTCTGTCACAAGGTAGGTTTGAACTATGTTAGTTGTTCGCCGTTCCGAGTTCCTATAGCTCGCTTGGCTGCGGCCCAGGCTGCTGTAGAGGAATAATAAGATAAGCCCTCGTAACTAACGAGTTAGGCGGTAAGTCTCTGATAATAAAGAGGCTTGCCGCCTAAATTGTTTTTAAGCGGTCTGCACATTCTGCACGATAATCATGCAGAATGTGTATGGGTTGCTTACAAAAACTTACACAAAATTTGGTGGTCGTGCTTACAAGTGCTTACAAACGAATTTTGATAAACAACAAAATAGAATTGGAATTATGGCTCTATTCAAGGCAACGGTAAGAACGCCACGGAAGGACGGCTTCTACCAAGTTTACATTCGGGTTATGCAGAACCGCAAGCCTGGATACATTAAGACGGACAAGGTTGTAACCAAAAAGCACGTTGACAAGGACGGTAACATAACAGACCCTTTCGTGAACGAGTATTGTGCAAGGCGCATATTGAGGTTTACGGAACTGCTTAACAGGGTGGACTGTACAAGGTGGACGGTCAGGCAGATCATCGAGTATGTGACCAAGGAGGACGAGGACTTGTGCTTCTCTGACTATGCTGCACTTCACATAGACCGTATGATTGACAATGGACAGGTGCGGAACGCCAAGAACTACAAACTGGCGTTGCAGCACATGGAGAGGTTTGCAGGTACCAACAGGCTTATGTTCGGACAGCTGACATCGACATTCGTGAACCGATGGATAGCTACGTTGGAGCAGACGCACAGGGCAAAGGAAATGTACCCTGTGTGCATAAGGCAAGTGTTCAGAGCTGCCATCAAGGAATACAACGACTATGACAACGGCATCATCCGTATCAGGACGAACCCTTGGGGCAAGGTGAAGATACCACAGGCGGACCGCTCTACAAAGATTGCCATCAGCCCGGAGGAATGCCGACTGTTCTTTGCCGCTCCATTGCCGGAAACGAAGTTCATTGACCCGGTGCCAGAGATTGGGCGTGACGTGGCCAAGATGATACTTTGCCTTGCAGGTATCAACACGGTTGACCTGTTCGAAATGCCAAGGGACGGCTATCACAACGGAATATTGTGCTACAACAGGGCGAAGACGAAGAAGGTACGCACGGATGATGCGTATATCGAAATGCGCGTGGAGCCGGTTATCCAGTCATTGGTGGAGAAGTACAAATCACACGATCCAAACGGCAAGTACTTCTTCAACTTCCATGAAAGGTTCTGTGACAGCGACTCTTTCTGTGCTTGTGTGAACAAAGGCATCAAGATGGTTTGTGAAAGTATGGGCATCCCGAAAGCGAAGCAGTACAAGGCGTACACGTTCCGGCACACATGGGGAACAGTGGCGCAGAACGACTGTAAAGCATCCATTGACGAGGTTGCATTTGCCATGAACCACTCTCATGGGCGCACCATCACACGAGGTTATATCAAGTTGGACTTCACACCGGCGTGGGAACTCAACGCTAAAGTGATTGACTTCATCTTCTTCAGCACACGCAGGAGCAAGCAGGGAATGGCGCGAGACGTTGACGAACGGAAGGACGCTTTGTTCCGCATAGCACCGAAGTACATGATATATGCCCGGGCCTACTTCCGTGGTGAGGTTCTGGCCGAGGTGAGCGACATCGGCTTCAGCAACATTGACGAGATTATATCACGGCTGGCGGCGAAGCTGCCGGAGAGTATTCCAGATAGATGTGCCGTGCAATTCCGCATCAAGAACGTGGACACGGAACGCGAGGCGGTGTATGAACGCACAAAGGGAAAGGGATTTTAGGCAAGCTCAATTGTCAGATGCTTGCTGCCGTCCTATGCAATGAGGTTGAGGTTTGTCATGAGGACGCTTTCTGGGCTGACAACCAAGTGCAGCTGCACGTCGTGTTTGACCGCCATCTGCGCAAGAAGTCGGAGATTTGCCACCGAGAATTTGTCTGCTTGGATTTTCACAGACGCACCGCTTAGGATAAGTGCGGCAACGTTTTGGTAATTTATTTCCATCGTGATGTGTTTTCGAAATATCGCTTGCAAAGGTAAATCTTCATCCTTTGAACCTGTTTTTAACTTTTGAAATTCGCCCGGCTTTGTTCTTCAAAAAGTCGGGCTTGATTTTTCTATAAACGTTTCTTCATTTTTTTCTCTAAAAATATAGCGTAGATGGTGCGCTTTTAACAAGTCATAGTCAGATAGCGGTACTCCCTTAGAATTTTCATTGGAAAAGAAGGTGTATGCCAGATCCAAGCGACTTTCTTTAAGAATCAGTACAGTAAAAATGAGTTGGTTAATGATTCTACTACATAGAGTTTCATCATACGACCTTGATGTCAAATGCTTGATTAACCATCTGCTGTTTGCCACATGCTTCTTGGAGTTTTCAGAAAGGAACTTCTGGGTTAGCAATGGCATATTTCCCTGATAGTTTAATTCTCGGACTATTAGGGTTAAAGTAACAAGTCTTTGTTGCCCATCAATAACAGCATAATTGCCATTTGAGTCTTTTTGCAGGATGATAGTACCTAAATGGTATTCGCCATAATGGGGAATCTCCATCAAACTATCCCAAAGAGCCTTAACCTGTTTATCTTCCCAGCAATAGTTTCTTTGATAATCTGGAACGACAAGGTTATTCCCAAATAGTTTGCCCAAAGAACACGTAGCCAGGCATACTTCATCATCATTTAGCCCTTCCTCTGAGAAAACGGTATCTCCCTTATATGGTTCCACACTAGGATTGACAGCTGTCCGACGAATTATCTTTTCAATAATTGGATCAAAGATACCCATTATTTCAATAAAAGCATTCATAAGCTGTTCCCAATTATCTGTAGCAGCGTCTATTCTGCAACGACATTGATTCCTTCCTTGCCAACCTAACCAATGTAATTTGGGGCTTCTAGAAGTTTGGAATCTCAATTCCTTTGCAAAATACTTATAATCCGCACTTTGGTATTTTCCTTCAAGATGTAGCTCAACTGCACCACCAATATATTCATAATGGAGATCCTTGTCGTCTTTCAAGACAGTGGTGACATAAAGATACCTATGGGACTGCCATGTACGATACTCATGGTAGGCACATACATATCTTTCAGGAAAGCAATCTTTGATGAATTTTTCTAAATGTTGGTCAATCCATGCCATAGTATTACTATTTTAATCGATCCTATTATTATTTCAACCTTAATTCCACGACTCTATTATAAAACAAACTTTTTAAACACCTGAGCAACAATAAGTTGCTCAGGATTTTGCTATATCAGAATTTTTACTTATCTTAGTGTTGCGAAAAAAAACAAGAAAATGTCTTGATATGACATGGTAAAAATACAAATTAAATCTGAGAAACTCACTCCTTTTGGAGGAATATTTTCAAACATGGAGCAATTTAACTCTACATTGTCATCTTATATATCCGCGCTAACCGCTGCGATTCGCTCTACAATGACATCTTTGCTCTCAGAGGTTGGAAGACTGAGGAAATCAATGGCATTGAGTTTGAATTGAACTATATCCTTGTTGAGAAGTGGAAGGCATACCGACTTGTAATTCAAAGACAGAAACGGATGGATGGTGTGCAGGATCTTTGGGAAGGAGAATACACATGCCATTGTATCCTGACTAACGACTATGAATTTTCCGCAAGAGAGATTGTCGAGTTCTATAACCTTCGTGGAGGAAAGGAACGTATCTTCGATGATACAAACAATGGCTTCGGGTGGAACAGATTGCCCAAATCTTTCATGGCAGAGAACTCTATGTTCCTTCTTCTTACAGCACTTATCCGTAGCCCTTACAAGGTTATTATCCAAAGACTTGACGTAAAGAGGGTCGGACTCAATGCAACAAGCCGCATAAAAGCGTTTGTCTTCAGGTTTATCTCTGTACCAGCCAAGTGGATCAGGACATCAAGGCGGTATGTGCTGAATGTATATACCTATAACAATGCTTACGCAGATGTATTCCAGACTGATTTTGGATGACACCTACAACTTATGGGTATGATGTAGCGTATTGCCTCAAGTCGCATTGTGGGGTAAGGGGATGTTGTGGGCTGAATTGGGTATTTCAATTCTAATTATCTGCAAATTCAGTAACGAGTGGACGTGTACACGCAAGAAGGACGTTGAAGGGCTTAGTTGCGGATTTTAGGTTATCGAAGAATTTTAAACATACGCCTCAGAATGGCATACCATGAAAATATCTTTGCAATGAGAATTTCAAATCTACGCGTATGGATATATATAAGGTATTTGAAGACCCCCGGATTAAGATGCTTGAAAATGACATTGCATTGTGGAACGACCATTGCCGATACACAGACGAAGAAAAGCACGTCATGAAGCAGCTTCTTCGTTGTAGAAGCAATGTGCTGTATGAACTGAATGTGTACGACAGCGATATGCATCAGCTGCTTGTCTCATTCAACGACAGATTAAGAAAAGCCTGCGCAGAACTCTATAACAAAGTGATGACTACCTATGAAGAGTACTGCAATCGCACCGACAGTTTTGGTGATTTTGAGGTGGAAGGAAAAATCTATCTTGGTGCAGAATACCCGAATCACCACCCTCTTCAAACCGAAACCGCCAAACAAGTATGGGACGCTCTGACGCAAGGAGGCTTTGAACCTCTCTATGATGACGGCTGTGCATGGTCGTTACTTTGCAGTAAAGAATATCCTCCTGAACATGGTGGATGTGAAACGTTTGAGAAATGGATTGGCATGGAAGACGAGAACGACAACTGGAACGAGGGACTTGACCGGGAATGGTCAAAAGACTTGCACATGATACAACCGTTCCACAACCTTTACGACCATTGTTATTTCTCGCTCTATGACCTTATCTATGTGCATGATTTTGACCTGGAAGTGCATATCCAACTTGAAAGAAATGTAAAATACGAATAATCATGAAGAAGATCGACAACAAAGAGAAGATTACTGAATTGTTAAATCACATTGACGATGACAACAGTATTATTGACTTTGACGAGAGCGGAATGGAGAAAATGAAAGAGAAAATACCATACTCTATGGCTCATATCTCTCTAACCCTTTGGAAAATACAAGCCCTATGCTTTCAATCCTCAACCAGTTGAAAGGAGCAAATGTCGGAGACTTAAAGCAATACAGTCTAGGTACCTTCTTTATCGATTGTCATAATGCTGACATGATGACAATGGACGACCTCGCCAAGATACAGATGTTTCTGTCTGAGTACATCAACCCGGAAGCAGAAGTCACTTGGGAATATGGAGTTGATGACAGCTTAAAAAACAACCAAATGCGCCTGACTTTGGTACTTGGATAGGATTTTTTACTAGGAATAAATAAAATTAAACAGGAAAGCGGAACTTGTGCCCCATAATTACACAAGTCTTCACTATCTTTGCGGTATCAAAACAGAGAATTATGGCTAAAAACCTTATCAATAGATACGTTTGGTTAGTTGAAACCATCTACAAGGCTGGTCGCATCACTTTTGAGGAAATCAATCAAAAGTGGGTGGAAAAGTTTGAAGAAGACCCGATACCTCTGCGCACTTTCCACAAGTGGAGAATTGCCGCAGAGGAGATGTTCAACCTCGTCATAGAATGTGAGCGCAAAGGTGGCTACCACTATTATATTGAGAACGCAGACGAGATTAAACGAGGTGGATTGCGGAATTGGCTTATAAACACCATATCTGTGAGCAATCTACTCCTTGACAGCCAATCCATCAAAGACCGTATTCTGCTTGAAGATATTCCCTCGGGACAGAATGAGTTGGCCGTCATTATTGATGCAATGAAGACGGACACACAGCTATGTATCACATACCAGAGCTATTGGAAGGATGAAAGCCATACCTTCAACGTTCATCCCTACTGTCTGAAGCTCTTCAAACAGCGGTGGTACATGATAGCCCTCAGTCCATATTATGATAAGATAATGATATATGCCATCGACCGCATCTTCCACATTTGGAAGCTTGACGGTCAGACATTCAAAATGCCGGAGAATTTCGACCCAGAGACATTCTTCTATAACTACTATGGCATCATTGCAGGAACCAAACGCAACATTGAGTACGTGAAGTTGAAAGTGTCGGCTGGTCAGGCCAACTACCTCCGTTCACTACCGCTTCACAACTCACAGGAGGAAATTGACCGAGAAGGCGAATTCAGCATCTTCACGCTCCATCTTTGTCCCGAATTTGATTTCTACCAAGAATTGCTTTCTAAGGGTGAAGACGTGGAGGTCCTGGAACCAATCTGGCTTCGCAAAGAGATTGCAGGAATCATTAAACGAATGTGGAACAAGTACGACCCAAATAAGAAATGAAAGATTTTGCAGCTATTGATTTCGAAACCGCTAACAATGAGCGAACCAGCGTTTGCTCTGTTGGTGTCATTATCGTAAGGAACGGAGAAATCGTTGATTCGTTCTACTCTCTCATACAACCAGAGCCGAACTATTATAACTACTGGTGTACGCAAGTGCATGGGTTGAAAGAAGAAGATACAGAAGATGCGCCCATTTTCCCTGAAGTATGGAAGCAGATTGCCTCTCTCATCGAAGGGCTTCCCCTCGTGGCGCACAACAAGGCTTTCGACGAAAGTTGCCTTCGTGCCGCTTTCCGCTGCTACCAGATGGACTATCCCGAATATTCGTTCCTCTGCACACTCACGGCATCACGGAAAGTATTTCCCGATTTGGAAAACCACCAGTTGCATACCGTGGCACATGAATGTGGGTATGTTTTAGAAAACCATCACCATGCACTGGCTGATGCCGAGGCGTGCGCATGGATTGCAAAAGAAATACTGTAACAGATAAGTATGAGCGACAAATTAATACAATATTCTGATGCACTTCGTGATTTTGTAAAGATTCACGAACAGATTATGGCTAAAAAACAAAAAGACATTCTTGAAGGAAAATACATTAATGTGTTTACCCTGTGGAATGAATTCACTGGAATAACAGAGCCAATACACAGTAGAATACTGCAATTTATTCTTTCCCCGCATACTATGCACGGGCAGGAAAATCGGTTTATCAATCTGCTGTTGAAACGAATAAACGTTAACTACGGAGAAAATGATGAATGGATTTCGACTGCTGAGACAGGACGAGTTGATGTTATGCTAAAAAGGTATAACCCTCACAGTGTAATAATTATTGAGAATAAATCAAATTGGGCAGGAGACCAACCCAATCAATTGTATAGATACTGGTTTGAGAATATTCATCGTTCAGATAATGATTTGCTTCCGGAATTTTATAGTAAACATCAGGAATATAAAATTGTGTATTTAGTCCCTAATAAGTATAAAAATATTTCTGATGATTCATTGCATAGACCATCTTATTTGTCTGAAACCATGCCGGAGCACCTTCCTATAACTCCAATTGTTTGGTCTTTTGAAGAAGAAGTCTCGGACTGGTTAGATGACTGCATTTCTTCATTACCAGAAGAAAATACACCTCTTAGGAACTTATTAAGCCAATATAAAGAATACTGTAAAACTCTATAACATGGAAAATTTAAAGCAGATTATGGAATTGTTCGATAGTGCCGAAAAATGGTCAGCATATATTGAACTCTCAAATTATCGGGAGGACTTGGTTAAATATCTTAAGTCTTCGCTTTGTAATGAAATTCAAGTACTTGCAAATTCTAAGCTACAAGATACAGGATGGATTTTTGAATATGACAGAAATAAACTGAGCCTAAATATGTATCCGTACGAAAGCAGACTTATCGCTGTCTCGATTGAATGGGAATGGTGGAACCGTTCAGATTCTCCTTGGCATAGAAGAGGCGTAGGTATATGGGTGTATGCTTCAGAAACAGACTCTCGAAAAGTATATGAAAAAATGAAAGAGTTGAGTCACACACTGCCATTAAATGGCTATGAAGACAATCTGGAGAACCATACATGGTATCCCTTTGTAAGACAGATTCCGGCTTCAGTCTTTGGAGTTACAGATAATGTCGTGTCTGTAGAAGAATGCCTATATATGGCAAGCTTCAACCCGAAGCAACTTGCTCTCAATATATGGCACAATGTGTTCGAACCATTTGCAACAAAAGAGTGTTCAGAACTATTCGCATCCATAGTTAAGTGAATATGATGAATACAAAACAACTCCAGTCTTGGCTTAATGGGTTAAAGAGCATTCCCAAACCTCATAAATGGGAACGTTCTCTTATGGATATAACGGGCGTGACCCATCATGAAAACATGTGGTCTGACATTTATAAGTTCTTTTTCCATGAAGAAGAAAGCCATCACTTAAACGACCTCTTCATCAGAAGTCTGGAGCAGTTATTAGGACGTGAAGATTTTCTTCGTGATTTTTCTGTGAAGAGAGAATGTGTAGTGGATGAGGATAAACGCATTGACCTTCTGCTTTATAATGAGAGCACTCGAAATGCCATCATTATAGAAAATAAGGTAAATCATTCGCTCGATAATGATTTAAATCTATATCAAAACAGTGTTTATAAAATGTTAGGGCAAGGTTGCTGTGTCATAACCGTTGTTTTGGGGCTATATCATTATGATCTTTTAAACTATGATAAAGCCTCTGAAATTGCTCCAGAGAACAAAAACTCCATCACACATAAAGAACTGCTGGATAAAGTTTATGAAAACATATCTCCCTATTTGAAAGACGCTCAGACTAACTACATTTTTTTGCTTAATGAATTTTATAAGAACATTTGTAATATGGCAAATCAAATAGATGTATCTATCCTTGATTTCTTTAGCAAGGCTGGAAACTCACAACGAATAGCCGAGATACATAAAGTTTATACCCACATAATGGACTATGTCTCAGGCATTTTGGAATGTTCAGAACCTTCTGAACTCAAAAAAAATCTCGACAGCATGGGCATGTCGTGTAAATCTGAACGAGGTTATGTGAAGTACTTTTTCCCTAACACCAACAATCAAGTCATGTTAACCATTTTCTTCCGTGATAGGATATTTTCTACGAAATATGCTCCACACATTCACATGGTGTTTGAAGTGCAAGGGAACACCAAAGCAAAGCTTGATGCTATGGAAGAACAAGTTGCAGACATAATTTCAAAATACAGCAAGGATGGTATTGTTATAGGCTATAGAAGAGACGAAAAAAGGAACAAGTGGAGACATTTGGCTTCGCAAACCATCCATTTTAAAAATATACAGGAAGAAATGCCAAAACTTGGTGAAATAGCAGGAGAGTATATAAATGCTTCATCACCAATCATCCGCATGGGCAAAGAAATTATGAATCTTGTAAAATAGTTGGTATGCTATCATACATCTCCAACACCGCCCACTACAAGGAGGTGCTTTCACGGGTGAAGTCCGTAAAGCACACTCTTTGGATTGGCACAGCCGACATAAAAGACCTTTATGTGGAGGTGGGCAAAGAGAAAAAGCCATTCCTGGCACTCATTGCCCAACTCATTCGGTGCGGTGTGGAAGTAAGGCTCATTCACGCCAAAGAACCTGGCCCGAACTTTCGGGAGGACTTTGACAAATACCCTGTGCTTTATGATTGTTTGGAACGAGTGCTCTGTCCTCGCGTTCACTTCAAGATGCTTGCATTCGACTGCAAAGAGGTGTATGTCGGCAGCGCAAACCTGACTAGTGCCGGTTTCGGAATGAAAGGCGAAGACAAACGAAACTTCGAGGCTGGCATCCTAACCGATGACCCTGCAATCGTGGAACAAGCCATGAACCAATTTGATGCTGTGTGGATTGGTAAGCACTGCAAGAAGTGTAAGCGTAGAGAGTTATGCTTAGATCCCATCTTATGAAGAAGATTATCTTTCTTAACTTTGACGGCGTTCTGAATACCGAACACTATCAGAACTACCTTATGTATGAGAGGAAATCCAGGCAAGACAAACATGGTGTACTCTTTGATCCAGAGGCTGTGCGACAACTGAAACGAATAGTTGATGTCACCAAGGCCGATATTGTGATTGAATCATCTTGGAAATATCTCGGTCTTGCTGCCATGCAGGAAATGTGGAAGGAAAGAGATTTGCCTGGCAAAGTAACCGGCATCACAGATTCATCTGTCAGCGATAATTGGCTGCTTACCGCAAATCTTGATGACATAGACCCTGCTATGGGACATCGTAACGGAATGGAGATAGCATCATGGTTAGCTGACTATACAAAGAATGATGTACGGTATGTCATTATCGATGATGAGTATGTATGCCTTGAATCTCAGGTGCCCCACTTCATCCTTACCAATCCTTACGACGGCATTACAGAAGACATTGCTGACAGGGTAATTGCCATCCTTGAACAATAATTTTTTCAAAGAAATACAAGGTTTATGGAGTTATGCCCCCATTCGGCATAACTCCATTTTAATTTTGCACCAGATTTCTAAATGTCAAACTAAAAAATATCATTATGGCACTCAAAAATGTAAAGGTAACGATGTCTCGCTTAGGTGTTCACACCATGGAGGGGAACACTACAGTCTATATGCCTTTAGCAAATATAGAGTATATGAAACTGGGGAAAAAGAAAAAGACCGTCCATTTGGATGGCAAGATGGTGTCCGACAAGAAATATTTTAAAGGCTGGATTCTGGGTTCTTCCTATTTCGTTGGTGTCACAGCTGACTCTTATCAGATTTATGACGAAGACGGGAACAGGACTGGAACATCATCCATCGAGGAATTTGGAGAACCGATTCAAGCAAATGAAGATGACTTCATCTGCTTAAAGGGCAGAATAGCATCTTTGATTGGCATTAATGGAAAATGCAAGAAAAGTAGAGCCTTGACAAATGAAGAGTATGAGTCAATCACCAAAGAATAAGAGAGTCTTCGAGACTCTTTCCCTTCAATTGAGTCATGGGCATGACTTTCCAATAGAAGATGTATGGAATACGGACAATGCAATCGCTCGCCTTCTGGTTCCTCGCTTACAAGCCTTCAAAGCTTTTGACAAACATGGCTATCCGCCTAACATGGGAGATATGTGGAAGTGGAACGACACAATTCAAAAGATGATTGATGCTTTTGAACTGATGAAATATGCCCACACTATGCACGACAGGGAAGAGGTCAAGACCATAGAACAGGGTCTTGAACTCTTCCATAGGTATTTTCAGTATTTATGGGATTAAGAGCATGATATGATGACTCCAGACAACCAAATAAAATTGTTACTCAAAACACTCTCGCAAGGCGTTTTTGAGAAAGAGCATATTATCGCAATGGCACTGCTGAGTGCCATTGCAGGAGAGAGCATATTTCTGCTCGGCCCTCCTGGTACGGCAAAGAGCTTGGTGGCTCGTCGCCTGAAACTGGCTTTCAAGGATGGGGTGGCGTTTGAATACCTGATGTCTCGTTTCAGTACACCTGATGAGATATTCGGACCTGTATCTATCTCGCTGTTGAAGAACGAAGATAGATACGAACGTGTGGTGGATGGTTTCTTGCCAACCTCCACCATCGTATTTCTCGATGAGATATGGAAAGCCAGTCCAAGCATACAGAACTCCTTACTCACTGCTATCAATGAACGCATCTTCCAGAATGGACGCAGCACCATCTCTCTGCCCATGAAAGCCTTGATTGCTGCAAGCAATGAACTACCGGCGGAGGATGAAGGACTTGAAGCATTGTGGGACCGTTTTCTGGTGCGTATGGTGTCGAACTGCATACAGAGTGAAGCCACCTTCTACAAGATGGTTCGACAACAATACTTTTCAACACCAGAGGTGGATGAGGATTGCCAAATTACGGAAGAACAATACCATGTTTGGCAAATGGAAATCGGCAAGGTCGATATTCCTGATGAGATTTGCGCTGTGCTTACGGCTATCCGTAAATGTTTCAAAAAGGAAACGAAGAAAGAGGAAATCAACGAGATGGACTACTATATCTCTGACCGACGTTGGAAGAAATGTGTTCACCTCATGCAGGCTTCGGCTTTCCTGAATGGCAGAAAGCATATCGACATGACAGACTTTCCAATCCTGATGCACTGTCTATGGAACAAGGCTGAGACTATTCCAACGGTGATTGATGTGGTAGGAAAAAGTCTTACGGCACACATAGACAATAAGCTCGCCAAACTGGAAAAGGACATTGAGCAAGCCTTGAAGAAAGCATACGAGCCAGAGAAGAAAGAGCAAAATACCCGAAACGTGCCTGAAACATTCTCGCTAACACATTTCTTCTACTACACTCTTCGTAACTACAAGGATGGTAAATGCCTGTTTTATAAGGTAGACTATAATCATGTCAGTGTGGATAAGGCCACAGATGGCATCATCTATCGGGACGAAGAAAAACGAGCATGGATGATTCACGCTATATATACCGGCACATTATTTGATTATAAAGTGAAGAACCAGGCCATGGTGAAAAAGGTAAAACTGCAAAAGTGCAAAGGAGGCATCATAATAGATGGCACTCCATACGGTTTTGAGCGACCGTTGGGAAGTACAAATCCTTCTGATAGCCTGTTTGATAGTGAAGATTTCTCAGAGCCTAACATAACAGATTCGGTGATGGAGATAATCGATAAAACTTTGCGGACACAACTGAACCAACTGCAAGAATTGTTTGCAAAGTCTAAGAACTTGTTCCTGTCGGATAATGACCTGAAGGTAACAAAGAAATATCTCACACAGTGTGGCAAGCATATTGAGGAAGTGTACGTAAAGGCACAGAACGCACAGAAACTGCTTTAGTCGATGGATATTGTTAAGAAAATTCAGGAATATAACGAAGCATTTGATTTCTATATGGATAGAGGTGAAATGCCAAAGATTATCGGGGAAGGTGACCTGTTGGGGAGCTATCTTGAGCAGACACTGCAAGACAACCCGCAACTTGACAGTCAGGATCCAATGTGGAAGGAACTGCTGAAAGAGGAACTGATGAGATTTCTTGAAACCATGCTGCAACTCTTTCAGCCGATGGAGGAAAGACATCACAGAGAGAAAGGTTTTATTCTTGCCTTTCTCGGCGGCAACATGGACTCGAAGCGACAGATGTGGCAACAAGCAAAACAAATCATCATTCTTGGATATAAGCAGGAAGAAGTCAATATCAATGGGTATGAAGAGCAGTTAAAAGAAACCGACAACAGCGAAAGGCAGGAAGCCATACTGAACGCTCTGACAAACGACTGGGATAAAGCGTGTGATGAGAAACTGAAACAACAGGAACAAGCAGCCATCGACCAATACGGCAAGAATTGGGAAATGCATGTTAAAGAGCACGGCTTGTCAGACTACAAGGAACATAAGCGCATTGAGAAGATTGTCTATTTTTATCCTGCATTGGCAGAGATTGTGCGCATCATGGGACGTGAGCTGCCAAAGCACAAAGATGAGATGGACGAGACCATCAAAAAGTATCTTCCTATACTGCCATCACGGCCCAAACCAGCCTTGGAGATAGAGGAAATCTCCACAGGACAGAGTCTGCGACACATGGTACCTGTAGAGACGGTCATCATGTCTGACCGACAGACGGAGGATCTTTTTTATCTGAAGTACGCTTCGCAGAAACTACAGTTGTTTGCCAGTAAGCCGAAAGAGGAGTGCTGTATGAAACTGGACAAGCAACGTCAGGTGAAACCACGATTAGAGAAAGGCCCCATCGTCGTGAGCCTGGACACCAGTGGCTCAATGACAGGCAAACCCATACAACTGGCAAAATGCCTCTTGCTGCAACTGTTGAAAATGGCAAAGAAACAGAAACGGAAATGTTTCCTGATAACATTCTCTGTCCGTGCTAACTTCCTTGACCTTTCCCGATATGGGGCATGGAAGCAGCTGAACAAGTTCCTTGACAATCACTTTTCAGGAGGAACGGATGGCGAACAAATGCTGAGAACTATATTGAATATGTTGCAGACCGCCAACTTTTCCATGGCAGATGTGCTAATCATCAGCGATTTCTACTTTCCCAAACCAATATCTGCTACTCAACAGAAAATGCAGATTGAACATGAGAAAGGTACACGCTTCTACGGATTAAGGATAGACAGCAATTCTGATACTTATAATGATATACTCGACAAGATATGGCAGGTGAACATAAGAAACCGAAATTCTGGATAAGCCCCAATTCAAGGCTTACGTTTCCGCAATTCCGCATTGTCTGGCATCAATGCGGCAAGCAGGAACTGATTGACTTCTGCTCTGTAGAACAGCCACGGAGACGAACTTATCGTATCGTCTCAGCATGTCTGCATATATTATATGAAGCCGATTACTCGGTGCTTCATATCCTGTATTCAGAGGAAATTGCCTTTGAGAACATGCGGCTCGCTATTCCTCGTTGGTCATATCCCCTACATCATAGGTCTCTTCTTCTGATTCCTTTTCATCCTGCCATGGAGGTCTAGTGTGATCATTACGGAAAAGTATACCACATAAACAAAGGTGAGGACGAGCGCAAAAAATACGAATCCTGACATTTTTCAATCTGATATTTAATTGTTATCCTTTGTTTGTTATCATACTCGGAAATACTCTCAAAAGGCAGGAGAACTCCCAAAAGCATTGCAAATGAACAGACTTTTATATGATTGACGAAATAACACACAAAATACAAACGCCTAATTAATAAGTGCTTGCATTTTGTGTATTGTGGAGTATGCTTTATTTCATAATACCATTATCCGTGTCACGCAGGTTTATTTTCTTTTCTGCTGACTTATGTTTGTTGCCTCGGCTCAGTTGCCAAGATATATTCAACGTAACGAGATTGCCGCTATCCTTAGAATAACCAATAGTGTGCTTATACAGATTACGGTTGAGCAATACATTCTCGTATGACTTATGATTGCTGTCAAAGGGGTTGGCCCATGACAATGAGAACTGCAAATCGCGCCACATGTAAGAGGCTTTTAGAACCGAATAAGCACCGCTGAAGCCTTTCGATTCGCCTTCAAAAAATCGGTTGCCGTTATCTATGTATCCTTGCAACGTGAAGTGGCCGAGATAAGCCGTGATGCTACCTACATAAAACCACGATGTATAGCAATGTGTATAGTTTTTGCCGAAATTAAAGCATCTGTTCATTCCTCCATAGGCTGCAATCTGAAGTTTTTCGGGCAAGAGCCAATAGCCAGCATACGCCATAGCGTTCAGCACAGAAATTTCCTTTTGATTAATCTGAGTATAAATGAATTTATTGTCGTGAGTTCGCTCATAATGAGCCATGTTGGGTTTGAAACATTGTTTGTAATAACCTTCAACAAAGGTCTGCAGGCGATTGGTATTATATGAAAACTGTAATCGGTGGTCCATATCGCGCGAAGGTTTCAAATCTGGATTACCAATAGTCCATTCCATGCTATTGGTGCGAATCATAGCATCACTCGTCATGGCTATACGGGATACCCTGTCCCACATCTGATAGGTATAGCTCAACTGCATATTGTTATTGATGTTGTATGTCAGCGAGGCTTTTGGACGGAATGTCCAGAAGTTATATCTGTGACCATTCTGAGTGTAATGGATATAGCTTGCGCCTGCACCTAATGTGTAACGCAAAGGTCGGAACAGGCCCTTAATTTCTGCAAAGGCATATAGGCGGTTGTTGTTAGTCTTGGTCAAAGCGGAAGCGTCGCCAAGATAGTCGTTCTTTGTGTGTTTATAGCTATAGTTCAAGCCTGTTGAGAGTGTAAAGGGCTTGAGCCTGTTATCATAAATCACCTCAGTAAGAAGAGATGCTGTCTTGCCATCCACATCATATTTATAAGGCGTACCCTCGTCATAATAGCTGCTTGTCTGTGTGGATATATAGGTACCTACGGCATTGGCTGTGATGGATTGGCGTGGGGTGAGCTGACGAAAGAAATAAATATCCAATACAGGCGAAAGGCTCTTGTTCTTTTCTCGGCTTGCAGCCTGATATTGTCGAGAGCCGTCCGTGATGTCCTTAATATTATAGTTGTCTGGCGTGTTGTTGAATGCTCCACTCAAGGATGTTTGAAAGACGGTTGCTGTGGAGTCAGACCAGTTATAGGTTAGTTTTGCGTCATGCGCAATGGATTTACCAAGCGACTCCACATCGTTTCGCTCAATAGTGTAGATACTGCCGTCTGTCAAGGTATATTCTGCCAACTGCTTGCTCTTTGAACCTTTTGTTTTGTATCCACTCACATCATACGAAAGCGATAATTCACCTTTGTCCTTATTCCATTTACCATATACCATACCATCGCCTTGCAACGTCGTAAGTGCCGAGGTAAGGTCCGCACCAATAGTATAACCGCTCTCGCTCCTGCGTATAACTATATCAATCACATAGCCAATGCTTTCGCCATAACGAACGCCGGGGTTGTTTATAAAGTTTATCTTGACAATATCCTTTGGGTTGAGAGCCAGCATCTCCTGTTTGCCTACAACAATGCCATTTACTCGAAGTTGAACGCTACCTCTGTTATCAATAGCAGTAATAGTATGGCTGATGTTGTCAATACGAATATTGGCAAGTGTGAGTTTCTCAAGAATGCTGTAACCATTGTTCGAAGTCTGCTTCTGTACATCGGTAGGATAGATTATCATACCGTCGGCCTTGTTCACTACCTTAGAGGCTTTAACCGTTACTTCATCAAGCGTGATTGTCTTGTCCACATTCTGAGCATTAGCGCAGAATGCAGAAGTCATAATAATTGAGATTGTAAATAATCGTTTCATTTTGCACCATGTTTTTATTTTATGGTGCAAATTTATTTTCTCCATGCAAGAAAGCCAATTATTCAGGCTGACATCTCCCTGACAATTGACCAACAAAAGCCTATCTATCTGATTTTCAGACTATAGCTCTTACCCCGATCCGATTCGATTTTCAGCATGCTATGTGTTTCTATGATAGGTTTTATACGTCTGATTAGCGTATAAAGCGTATCGCTTGCATTAGGTTTCTTAGGCCATAGTCGGTCGCAAATCTCCTGTTTCGATAGCGTATGAGAATCTGTCGTTATGAACATCTCGAGCAAGGAGTGTTGCATAGGAGTAAGACGTATCTCCTCACCCGATATGGTCATGAATTTATCATCATGGAACACAATACCACCGTATGCCAAACCTTGAACTATCAACTCCGGCTTATTCCTTCTTACATACCACAAACTACTTAACAGCCACAGCATCCCGATAAACAAAAGAGAGCTCGAAGCCTTTTGGTCGGACATCATGAAAGTCGTAGCAAAGTTGCAATTTGCCTCTGCCACCAACTTTGTTTCCCAACGTCCACCTCTGCGTACGGTACGCATGGCGATACCTGCCGTATCTTTCAATTCGGCTATAGTGAGGCAGTTGCGATAACAACGTATGGTGTCTGTAGTAACCACATTGTCTGGCATTTTCAGAAGAACTTGCTTCAATGCCTGATTAACATCCTGGGCTATCATGTATTCTGTTCTGTGATAGCTGTTAATGCCTGTGCACAACGCACAAAGCATAAGAAAGCTGAACACTATGTATGGAAGGATCTTCATAATTTATCCAATATAATACGTGAAATACTTCATTAATGACACAAAGGTACATTTTTCAGCTGAAAACACACATTACTTTGTTGAAACAGTGCGTAATTTACAGAAAAATCATTATTTTTGAAGAAGTAAGTGTAATAAGGAAAATATAGCGTCAAGCCTCAACGAAGCTACTTTGTGGTCAAAAACGGAAGAAAAATTAAAATCATTCTCTTTTATGCAGATGCACTGCATAGATAGATATAACTTTGCAACAAGAAAAATAATAGAATCCTATATATGAACAAGCAACAGCTGGCAAACAGAATATGGGCATCGGCGAACAATATGCGCAACAAGATTGATGCCAATGAGTATAAGGACTACATTTTGGGACTTATCTTCTACAAGTTCTTGTCCGACACAGAGGTGAAATACTTCATCGAGGACTGCGAATGGGAAGAAGATGAGCTGGTGGAACTCGTAGAGAACTACGAGGATATGAATATGAAGAACGCCATCGCCGAGTGTCAGGAACACATCGGCTTCTTCATCGAATATAAGTATCTGTTCAATACTTGGCTTACAGATACCGAGTTCAGCGTCGCAACGCTCAGCGAGGCACTCAGTAACTTCGAGCGTCTGATGAGTGAAAACTTCGCATCGGTGTATGCCGGCATCTTCAAAACCCTGCGCGAGGGTCTGAGCAAACTGGGCGACAATCCTTCGGCACAGACCAAGGCTTTGAAAGGACTCATCAAACTCATCAAGGACATACCGACTGATGGCTCGCAAGACTACGACGTGTTGGGCTATATCTATGAGTTCCTTATCAGCAACTTTGCCGCCCATGCTGGCAAAAAGGCAGGTGAGTTCTATACACCCCACGAGGTTGCTATGGTGATGTCGGAGATTGTGGCCGAGCACCATAAGCAGAAGGAGTCGCTCGAAATATATGACCCCACCAGTGGTTCCGGTTCGCTGCTCATCACCATCGGCAAGGCCGTGAGCAAACACATCAGGGGTAAGAACAAGGTGAAGTACTACGCTCAGGAACTTAAGGAAAACACCTACAATCTTACCCGTATGAACCTCGTAATGCGAGGCATCATTCCGCAGAATATTGTCACCCGCTGTGCTGATACACTGGAGGAGGACTGGCCTCTCCACGAGGAAGGTTCTGATATAGACAAGCCCCTGGCTGTTGATGCTGTGGTGAGCAACCCGCCTTATTCGCAGCATTGGGATCCAACCAACAAGGAAATGGACGCCCGCTTTGCCCAGTATGGACTGGCACCGAAAACCAAGGCCGACTATGCTTTCCTGCTCCATGAACTGCATCACCTTAAGTCGGACGGCATTCTTACTATTGTGCTGCCACATGGCGTACTGTTCCGTGGCAAGGCACCAAAGAGGTTCGACAAGGACGGTAATCTGTTGCCCATCGAAGAGCGTGAAGAAGGTCAGGCTGAAGGCCAAATTCGTGCAAACCTCATCGAGAAGAACAATATCGATGCCATTATCGGTTTGCCTGCTAATATATTCTTTGGCACAGGCATTCCCACACTCATTATGGTACTGAAAAAGAACCGTGGCGACGAGGGTGTGCTCATCATCGATGCCAGCAAAGGCTTCATTAAGGACGGCAAACAGAACAAGCTCCGTGCCTCAGATGTGAAGAAAATTGCCGACACCTATCGCGAGCGAAAGAACATTCCTGGTTACTCCCGTGTGGTAAGTCGTGACGAAATTCGCCGTAATGAGTACAATCTCAATATACCCCGCTATGTAGATTCGAGCGAAGCTGCTGTGAAGTATGACATTTACAGCACCATGTTTGGTGGCATTCCTAACACCGAGATTTCAGACCTTGGCACCTACTGGACAGCCTTTCCTACGCTGCAGCAGGACATCTTTGCAGCCGAGGCCGATAAACCATACTCCTCGGTCAAGGTAGAGAATGTATTAGATACGATCTTGGCTAACGCAGATGTAAAGGCTTTCAAGGCAAACTTTGCCACTGCCTTTGCTGATTTTCAGACGATGCTTCATCAGCGTCTTGTAAATCATGTGGAAGATGTGAAGGAGCTGGAGGAGAACGACAATATCTCTGCCGACATCTTCCGCCGCATCGCCCCGCTGCCCCTTGTGGATAAGTATGCAGCCTATCAGATTCTGACCGACCACTGGCAGGACATCATGGGCGACATTGAAATAATCCAGACTGAAGGCATGGGCGCTTGCAATGTGGTGGAACCGAAATACAAGATGGTGAAGGACAAAAATGGTGTAGAGCAGGAAGTGCCAGACGGTGAGAAGGGCCGCATCATGCCTTTCGACCTTGTTCAGCATGTCTATTTCCAGACCGAACTCGATGACCTCGCCGCTATCTCAGAGCGCATCGAGGCCATCAATGGCGAAGTTGATGCCATCAAAGATGACTTCAACGATGACGAACAGGAAACATATCTTGACGCAGAAAAAGACGGTGCACTCGACAAAAACAAAATCAAGGCTGATGCCAAACCCAAGGCCGATGTTGAGCCCGATACCAAAGACAAACTGAAGGCTATTGTAGCCCTTTGGGACGAACAGACAAAGGCAAAGAAAGCACTCACCAAGAAGACACTTGAAATCCTTTCCAAGACCAAAGAAAAGATAGAGGGCCTCGATATGCACGAGATTAGCGCCCTGCTCGATAAAAAGTGGATAGTACCTGTCACCACAGCCATCAGTGCCATGCCTGATGCGGTCATCGCCACGCTTGCCGATGCCGTTCAGAGTTTGGCAGAGAAGTATTCCGTTACCTATCATGACATAGAACGCGACCTCGCATCGTCACAACAGACATTGGCCGATCTTGTAAGTCAGCTTACTGGCGACGAGTTTGCTATCAAGGGTTTAACCGAGTTAATCAAAGGGTGAGTATGGAAAACGAGTTCAAAGATTTCGACCAGTTGGCAGAAGCGTTCAAGTCTGTGGCAGAAGCGCAAAATGCGTGTCTGAAGCAATGCAAAACCATGTTGGCAGGCTTTAAGGCACTTGGCGAGCGCGACATCAAGTACATGGACGGCTATATGGACGGCTTGTGGGATTTCATGGAAGCTGGTGGTGAGACAGAGAAACTTTATAGGGACTATCTGGCTTATATCTCCGAGTTCAATCCCAAAGAGGTGCAGCGGCGTTTCAAAAGTTTGGAAGATGACCTTGGCTACTGGACTCCTGTGGTCATAGCGGCCGCGTATGTGGCCAAAGAACTGCACCAGGGACAAAAGGACAAAGGTGGTAATGACTATTTTACCTCTCATCTGCTTCCCGTAGGAAACAGTGGGTTTGATTGGAAAGAAAAGGTAGTCGGTTTTCTGCACGATGCTGCTGAGGACACTGATTATAGCGTGGAGAATGTTGTGAATGCTGTGCGCAAGAAACTTGACACATTGGCAGACAGCAAGTCTGATGATTGGTGGGACGAGTTTGACATTATGCCATATCCCAATGGCTCTATTTTATTCCCCTCTGATGAAGACTGGGCTGAAATAGCCTCTGCGCTTCATATCTTAAACCACCATAATGCCCCTAATAGGACTGCCTATATCCAAAAAATTAAGCAAAACATGCTCCCACTCAGAGTGAAGCTCAATGACTTGAGAAACAATTTGGACATCAGTAGAATACCACAACCTACCAGTAAAGACTTGGAACGCATTGAACGATATAAAACTGAATACGGTGAGCTGCTAAATGCTTTCTATGAGTTTGTTAACAAAGAACAGGAGGAGAACGTATGAAAGAACCGAAGATAAGATTTAAGGGGTTTAATGGGGAGTGGAAGGATCTTCCATTCTCTGAAATTGTAGAACGAACTTCATCCACAGGAAAGACTGGAAGTTTGCCTGGGATCGAATTTGAAGATATAGTATCTGGTGAAGGCTGTCTTAATAAAGATGTATATCAGAAGGATTGTCGAAAGTATGGAAAGATATTTCGTGAAGGAGACATTCTTTTTGGAAAACTTCGTCCATATCTGAAGAATATCTTGTTAGCAGAATTTAAAGGAATAGCGATAGGTGACTTTTGGATTCTTCGTCCTGGCGATAATGACAGTAAGTTTATTTACAATCTGGTCAATTCGGAGGCTTTTATGAGGGTCGCTAACGTATCCTCTGGTTCGAAAATGCCGCGAGCAGATTGGAACTTAGTATCATCAACAAGATTCCTTCTTCCGCAAGATAAAGTTGAGCAAGAAGCCATTGGTAAATACTTTACCTCCCTCGACGCACAAATCTCGGCATCAACCTCTCGTCTTGTTTCATTGAAGAAGATGAAGGCGGCGAGTCTGCAGGCTATGTTCCCGCAAGAGGGAGAAACTGTGCCCAAAGTAAGATTCAAGGGATTCGAGGGGGAATGGAAAAAGGTGAAGTTCGACAAGGCTTTTTCGTTTCTTAAGAACAATTCATTGTCTCGTGCTGAATTATGTAACGATGGGGATATTATAAATATTCATTATGGAGATGTACTGATAAAATATGGAGATATCCTTGACATTGGAAATGATGAAGTTATTTATGTTGCAGACTCTAATGTAGCGAACAAACTCTACACTGATTGCCCAATAGTTAATGGTGACATAATAATTGCAGATGCCGCAGAAGATTTCACGGTTGGAAAGTGCGTGGAAGTTCAAAATGTAACAAAGCAGAAAATAGTCTCTGGCCTTCACACAATCCCATGCCGTCCATTAGAGAGCACTGCTCCTAACTTTTGGGGATATTATATTAATTCCAACTCGTTTCATCGGCAGTTGTTGTCAATGATACAAGGTTCTAAGATATCAAGTATATCTAAGACATCTTTGTCAGCGACTTATGTGGTTTTTCCTGTCGTAGAAGAGCAACAATCTATCGCCTCTTTCTTCACCTCTCTCGACCGCCAAATCGCCCTCCACGCCCAGCGCCTTGAGAAACTGAAGCAGATTAAGGCGGCATGTCTGGACAAGATGTTTGTGTAATGTAGCTCGATATTTATAAAGAGACTCAACTTCCGGATTTAGCAAGTGCGGTACGAATAACGGCGGCGATCGTCCGTTGTCAAACGAAAAGGTGATGCACGTGTGGGAGTGATGAAAGCACAAAACCAAGCCTAAGTCATGCCACTTCGACCGCAGTAAGCGTTTACTTCGAACGTAGTAAGCATTTACTTCGAACGTGGTAAGCATTCACTTCGAACGTGGTAAGATAACTTAACTCAAGTTTCGGATTTAGCAAGGGCGGGCTGAAAGCCCAATTGAGCCCACAGCCCAGGGCAAGCGAAGCGGCACCCTGGGTATCGCGTGTTGGAACAGTCGCGCCCTGTAAGGGCAAAAGCTTTAAGACATGGCGCAGGTGTTGAACAAAATATACATACGATGTTCCACTTTAAGACCGCAAAATCAGTTTTCAAGTAAGAATAACAACATAAAGGGTTAAAGCTTTTGCCCTTTCAGGGCGCGACTGCTCCAACACGCGATACCCAGGGTGTCGCTTCGCTTGCCCTGGGCTCCGTGCTCCATTGGGCTTTCAGCCCGCCCATGCTAAATGCGAAACTAGCGTTATGTAAATACCTGGGCCCGCTTTGGCCAAATCCGAAGCCTCAGTAATAATAACACTGTATATTAACAAGATAAGAACAACATAAAGATATGCCAGTAGATGTATTGATACGTCCTTTCACAAAGGAATTAGATTTTGAGGAAGCACTGGCAAAGCTGCTTCCTCAGCATGGTTGGGAACCCCGCATCATCAAGAATCCCACAGAGGAGATATTGATTAAGAACTGGGCCGCCATCATTTACAACAACAACCGTGACGTGAACCGCTTGGGCGACTTCCCGCTCACCGACTCAGAGATGCAACAAATAATCACACAGGTGGATGCCCTGCAGTCGCCTTACGAGGTGAGCAAGTTCATCGGAGGCGGATTGGTGAAGATCAAGCGTGACAACGACAAGGACAAGATTAACTTTGGCAAGGAGGTCTATCTGAAGATTTTCGATGCTAAGGAAATACGTGCCGGACAGAGTGTGTATCAGATAGTGCGCCAGCCGAAGTTTCAAACCAAGCATCCGCTGGCCAGCACACGAAGGGGCGACGTGATGCTGCTTATCAATGGTATGCCCGTCATTCATATAGAACTGAAACGCTCGGGAGTGGACGTGACACAAGCTGTCAACCAGATAAAGAAATACGCCCATGAGGGGGTGTTCAGCCGTGGCATCTTCTCGCTCGTACAGATATTTGTGGCCATGACGCCTGAAAAGACACTCTACTTTGCCAATCCTGGCAAGTCGGAGAACTTTTCACCGAGTTTCTACTTTCATTGGGCAGACTTCAACAATGAGGAGATGCACGACTGGAAGCGCATCGGTGCCAACCTGCTCTCTATCCCCATGGCCCACCAGATGATAGGCTACTACAGCATTGCCGACGATAAGGACGAGACGCTGAAGGTGCTTCGCAGCTATCAGTATTTTGCTGTGACCAAGATTTGGGAGAGGGTGCGTGCCACTAACTGGGACGACCACTCTCACCGTGGCGGCTTTATATGGCACACCACGGGTTCGGGCAAGACGATGACCTCATTCAAGGCGGCACAGCTCATAGCCAAGGCCGGCGATGCCGACAAAGTAGTATTCCTGCTCGACCGCATCGAACTGAGTACGCAGAGTGCCGACGAATATCGTGGATTTGCCAATGCCGACGATAATGTGCTCGACACGGAGGACACGCAGAACCTCATTCGTGTGTTGGAGAGCGACGACAAGGACGAGAATCTTATCGTCACCTCTATACAGAAGATGAGTCGTATCACACACGAGAATCATGTGCCGCAATCCACCATTACAAAAATCAACAACAAGCGCGTGGTGTTCATCATAGACGAGTGCCACCGCAGTGTGTCGGGTGGCGGCAAGGAGAGCGGCAGTGGTATGCTCTTGACAATAAAGAACACCTTTCCGCGTGCCATACTCTTTGGCTTTACTGGCACGCCTATTTTCCCTCAGAATGCCCATGGCGAGATGACCACAGAGGTCATCTTTGGCGACATGCTACATAAATATACGCTGGCCAATGGTATTCCTGATGGCAATGTGCTCGGCTTTGACCTCTATCGCGAGGACACTTTCCAACCTAATGAGATACGTGAGGCTGTGGCTCTGCGTGCCGTGGGTGCTGAGAGCTTTGACGAGATAGGGGAGAACAAGGAGAAGGTCGACCTCTACAACAAGTGGCTGCATGAAACCGACATGATAAAGGTGGAGGACGAAGCCAAGAGTCTTTACCAGTCAGATGAGCACCATAAGGCGGTGATGCAGAAGATTGTGGAAGAACGGCCAATGCTCAGCCGTAATGGTAAGTTCCATGCCATACTGGCTACAAAGAACATACCTGAGGCTATCGAGTACTATCACCTCTTCAAGCAACACTATCCTGAATATAACGTCACCGCAATATTTGACGACAGCATTGACAATAATGGTGGCGGCGAATATAAGGAAGATGCTATCCTTGAAATGTTGGAGGACTATAACCATAAATATGGTACTACGTTCCAGCAATCTACATACGCCAAGTATAAGAAAGACGTGGCCAAGCGACTGGCCCACAAGGCCCCTTACCAGCATTTGGAGAAGGATAAGCAACTTGACTTGCTCATTGTGGTAACGCAGATGCTCACGGGTTACGACTCAAAGTGGGTCAATACGCTCTATGTAGATAAGCTGATGCAGTATGTGGATGTCATACAGGCGTTTTCCCGCACCAACCGGTTGTTCGGTCCTGAAAAGCCATTCGGCATCATCAAGTATTTCACCCGTCCGGAGCGAATGAAGAAGAACATCGACGAGGCACTCGAACTCTACGTTAACCAACCGCTGTCGGTATTCACAGACAAATTGGAGGCCAACTTGGAGTATATCAATACGAGTTTCAATGCCATTGATGCGCTCTTCAATGCTGAGGGTATAGAGCACTACGCCACATTGCCACAGGCTGAGGCTTCGAAGAAGAAGTTTGCCAAGGAGTTTTGCGCGATGACCAACCGACTGGAGGCAAGCAAGATGCAGGGCTTCGTTTGGGACAAACTGGAATATGAGTTCGCGCACGCCTCAGGTTGGACAACAGTGAAACTGGCCTTTGACGAGCAAGTTTACAAGATTCTGCTACAACGCTATCGCGAACTCTTCACGAGTAGTGGAGCTGGTGGTGACAATGACGACGATGTTTATCAGCTGGAGGCATATATCACGGAGACTGGTGCCGGTACAATAGATGCTGAGTATATCAATGAGAAGTTTATCAAATTCATCAAGAACCTATATACCACAGGCCCTGGCAGTGAACTTGTGAAGACTGCACAGCGAGAGCTGCATAATGCCTTTGCCTCGCTTTCACAACGCGACCAACGCACCGCCCAGCGCATACTGCACGATATTGAGAGTGGTGACTTGCATCTCGTCAAGGACAAAACCATCTATGACTACATTCTCGATTATCAGAAGCGGGAATGCGACCAGCAGGTCTATACGCTTGCCGAGGTAACGGGACTGAACATTAATCGCCTGAAAGACCTTGTCACCAAAGACACTACGGCAGAAAATGTCAACGAGCACGGGCGTTTTGATGAGCTTATCCGCACACTTGACAAGGCTAAAGCCGTAGATTTCCTAAAAAAGGTGACAGGACAAGATGTGCCCAAGCGTTTCGTCATTACCAACATGTCGAGCATTGTGCGCAGGTTTATCCTTGACCCGACCGACAGAGCGAGGATTATCTATGCCTATCAGAATGCCGCATTTATCCTTGATGAGAACATTCCTGATGAGTTGCCCGAAGAAGAGCAGCAACAGGAGGCCCCTGAGGACGAGCAGCAACGCACAGAAGATAATAAATGCACTTATGATGAAATGAAGGCGAACCTGCGCGAAGTTGTGAAACGTGACCTTCGTAAGGTGCCCAATATGCCATTGACGCGGAATGTGGTAGATGGTTTCTTTAAGATACTCACTATCCACACAATACCGAGTGTAGATGGTGTAGGTCTTGACCTGTATAAGGCCATTGATGAGCTTTTCGGACGGAGGACGGTGAACATCATTGACAAGCACGTTAATTCTGGCAACTTGTCTGTGAAGTTCGAGGTGTTCTTGAAGAAGATCTATTACATGATACATGGTGAGGAAATGCGTCCTTCAAGCGACAGTAATAAGGTAACACTAAGCACATGTATCTTTGCTTTCGACTGTCTAAAGCGTCTGCGCTATAGTCCGAGAGAGACTGAGCAGAAGTTGTCTGGCTACTTGAATCTCATACGCAACAATCGCAACACGAGTGAGGGCAACGGAGCACATGCTTCCTATCTCCTGACAGAAGCTCAACTTGATGAGAACATTAAAGCGTTCGCTACTCTATACCTCTATGTGACAGGCATGTGCTATGATGAGCTGAAAGCCAAGTATGACATTTGATATCAGGGTGGTTCTAATAATTCTGGAAACAGAATTTTTAGAACCACCCTTTAGCAAGAGTATGGAGAATATTTCATGAATATGCAGGGAACACGCACGATTGGAAAAGCCGCTCGGGAAGCGGAGTCAAGTCTCGTGTTGATGTAAATGTCTAAGACGAAACAGTTATGGTTGGGACTTTTACCATACTACAACAACTTACACGCCAAGCATCTTACATCTTACACTAACACGTCGCAACACATTGGCTATCAATACTTTACGCTGTGTAAGATACTGCTGATACTGCTGATACTGCCTACACGCAACCTACACAACTTGCACACCCCACAGGCTGCCACACGGCACAAGTACGGGAGGACAATATCACGGCATAGGGGAGCAGAAAAGTCTGTCGCTCCGACAGATTTTTCTGCTCCCCTGTAGCGTATACCCCTCCGCATACGTCCAAACCGACTGCGCGACAGTGGGGTGGGGTGTGTAAGATGTGTGCAGGGGAGTGTAAGATACTTTGAAATCATCTTACACTCTTGAAACATCTGAATATCAACTTGTTACGCACAAAAAGTGTAAGATGGCAGTAAAAACACACGCACTCTTTCACATGTAGGCAGACAGGGAGAGAACAAATATTTGTGTACAAATTGTACACTTTTTTTGTTGGGTGCAATGCCTTGGTGTTACCTTTGCAACACTTTACTTTTGTATTAAAATCAAATTGTATTGACTACCATGAAAAGAATGCTTAACAGAATGCTGCGCTATGCCGATGCCATTGTGAAACGTGGCGTTGACAAACTGATAGACGCGATCGGACATAGTGCAGAACCACAAACTGAAAACGCAGAAACACCCCAGCAGCAAAAACACATGCGCAACGACATTGACAGCGCACCGCAAACAACTGGCACCCCCACAAGCTGTGGGTTGGCAGAACAAGCCATCACCCTGATGGGCGAACTGTGCGACATTCGCTATAATGTGCTTGACCGCATGCCCGAAGTGCAATGGCGCGACCAGGCGGACAAAGGTTTTGTGCCCGTGAGCGAACTGGTGCGTAACACCATGGTGACCGCGCCATTCAACGGCGCAGAAAGTGATGGAGTCGGAATATTGTGGTGCTCTATGAGATTTGCCGCTAACGCGGAAAACAGAAGAACAAAAGGACAGAAGAACAAAAGATATAACGTTTGTTTTGACCGCTTAGCGCGGAAAACATAAGCAACATAAGTGTACATAAGATACACAAAAGACCGCTGCGCGGCTGACGGCCACGGACTATCGTCCGGGTGGCCTCAAGAGACATAAGGGCTACGCCGTAGCGTTTAATGCTATAGTTTCTTTGTTTATGACGCTCATGTTCGTAACGGCGTAGCCCTTCTGTTCTTGAGGGCACATGGACGCAAGTCCATGCCCGTATGTCTTGAAGCACTTTTGTTCTTATGTTCTTATGTCCTTATGTTCTCCGCGTTAGCGGCAGATCTCATAACTCACAAACAATGAAACACCACATTTTCACCTCACAGGCATAGGTTAGTTGCGTCATTGATAGGGTGACACATTGACGAGGTCCGGAAATAAGCCATATTTGTTTTATATAATACGGCCTGCATGGGATGCTTACGAAAAAGGGCTGCTATCCTTGTATGTTTGCTGAAGAATAGTTTATCTACTAATTTAGGGCTATTCAGAAAATCATTAGGTGATGTATTTCCTGAATAGCCCTATATAAAGAGGCGCTTATTGCATACGCCATATATTATTATCACGTACTAAAGTGACCATCACTTCTTCTTGACTGCCATCATTATATGTTACATTCAAGAAAACGTTAGCCAGTTGGTCGCTGTTGTGCATTTCAGAGCGCAGTACTGCAACTCGCTTGACACCAAGTTTCTCCTTTTTGATATCCTGATTGTGATGACGTAACATAGAAACAATGTTATTTTTGTAGTCAGATGGCATGCCATCGCATGACTGCATTGCTCCTATATATTCGTTATATTGCCCGTTGGCCTGCATCGTGTAGTATGCAACGGCCATAGAATCAGGATTATCCGTATACAGCCCTTTTTCTGTATTGGCTGATGACTTGGAATTGCATGCTGTGGTAATGGCTATAAACAAAGCTGCAGCCATGTTAGCACACAAGCTATAACAACGTGACATCACTTTTGGCGTATAAAGATATTTATTGGTGTGCCCGAAAAGTTCCATCTTTCTCTTATCTTGTTTTCGAGAAAACGTCGGTATGGTTCCTTTACGTATTGTGGCAGATTGGCATAGAAAACAAACGAAGGAACCTGGGTGTTAGGCACTTGAGCGCAATATTTAATTTTAATGTATTTGCCTTTGATTGAGGGTGGGGGATAGGATTCAATCAGTGGCAACATTTCCTCGTTGAGCTTTGATGTTGAAACACGACGCTTGCGGGCGAGGTAAACGTCTTTTGCTATTTCAAGAACCTTGAATATTCGTTGTTTAGTAACAGCCGAGGCAAAGATTATCGGGAAATCGACAAACGGAGCCATACGGTTGCGAATGGCATCTTCAAAGTGCTTAATAGCCGTGTTCGATTTGTCCTCAACCAAATCCCACTTGTTTACCACTACTACCAAACTCTTTTGATTTTTCTGAATGATTTGTACGATATTCAAGTCTTGACTTTCAATGCCACGAGTGGCGTCAATCATCAAAATGCACACATCAGAATTTTCAATCGAGCGAATGGCTCGCATGACAGAATAAAATTCAAGATTTTCTGTAACCTTGTTTTTGCGTCGTATGCCGGCAGTGTCAACAAGGTAAAAATCGAATCCGAACTTTGTGTATCTCGTGAGGATACTGTCGCGCGTTGTACCTGCAATATTGGTGACAATATTACGGTCCTCGCCAAGGAATGCGTTAACGATGCTGCTTTTGCCTGCATTAGGTCTGCCTACAACACTGAAACGAGGTATATTATCCTCTGCGGCATCATCGTCCTTTTCTTTGCCCAGTTTCTCAATAATAAGGTCAAGCAGATCGCCTGTGCCGCTACCTGTGATTGCTGAAATGCAGAAAGGATCGCCAAGTCCTAATTTGTAGAATTCTGCAGATCCGTAACGTTCTTCATTATTATCTGTTTTGTTGGCACAAAGAATTACGGGAACTTTTGTGCGTCGCAAGATAGTGGCAACTTCTGCATCAAGGTCGGTTATGCCATTTTTTACATCGACAACGAATAAGATGACATCAGCTTCTTCTGTGGCTAATGTCACTTGTTTGCGTATTTCGCCTTCGAATATATCGTCAGATTTAACAACCCAACCGCCGGTGTCGACAATTGAGAATTCTTGTTTGCCCCATTCGCATTTGCCATATTGACGGTCACGTGTAGTGCCGGCTTCATCGCTGACAATGGCCTGGCGTGTTCCCGTAAGGCGGTTGAACAGAGTTGATTTGCCGACATTAGGTCGGCCTACTATGGCTACTAATTTTGACACGTTATTTCTTGTTTTAATAAGGTATGATAATTTGTTTAGGGCATTTGTGGTCGTGGCATTCTTTGTTGCATGCGGTTTCATGCAACGGAAGAGACCTCCTGTGAGTTAATCCAACTTATAGCCGTATGCTTCAAGGCGTTTGGTATTGCTCCGCCAGTCTTTGTCTACCTTTACAAAGATTTCCAAGTAGATGCTTTTCCCAAAGAACTTTTCAAGTGTCTTTCGCGCTTCTGACGAGACTTTTTTTAATGCCACGCCTCTGTGGCCAATGATAATGCCCTTTTGACTGTCGCGTTCAACGTATATAACAGCGTTGATATGTATGTGTTTGTCATCTTCCTTGAATTGCTCGACAACCACCTCGACTGCATAAGGTATTTCTTTGTCGTAATAGAGTAAAATCTTTTCTCGAATGATTTCTGTTACGAAAAAGCGTGCAGGTTTGTCAGTCCATTGATCTTTGCCAAAGTATGGGGGCGATTCGGGTAGCAACTCCTTTATACGGTTTAGCACATTATCAACATTGAATTTTACTTTTGCCGAGATAGGGAATATTTCAGCTTTAGGCAGACATTCATGCCATGTTGTCACCAGATTCTCTAAACTCTTTTGGTCAGAAATATCTATTTTGTTTATAAGCAATAAAACCGGCACATTCATGTGTTTCACCTTTTCAAGGAAATCGTTATTCTTGTCCGGTTTTTCTACCACATCGGTCACGTACAACAGCACGTCGGCATCTTGCAGTGCTGACACTGAAAAAGCCAACATTTCTTCTTGTAATTTGTAATTAGGCTTCAGTACACCCGGTGTGTCTGAAAAGACAATCTGCGCATCATCACTGTTGATGATGCCCATAATTCTGTGTCGCGTAGTTTGTGCCTTGAATGTGGCTATGGATATGCGTTCACCCATCAATAGGTTCATCAGTGTTGATTTGCCTACATTGGGGTTGCCTACAATATTAACAAATCCTGCTTTGTGCATGGGGTAAGTCGTGAGGAAAATGGTAAAGGAAGCGAGATGTTCAAAATTTGAGCACTTGCTGTGTTACTTGTAAAATAAGTAATAATGCGGATACACCGCCTTTGCACATGCCATACGGGGTATTAGTAATGGTGAAAAAATAACTTGACCAATTTTGTGGAGTAAGGAGTTTTTCTTCTGTCCTGTCTTTTTGTCGTTTCTGAAATTTGTCATCGGTCACATAGCCCGCTATGCTACCTCTTCAAAATTCGAAAACCAACGAAAATACAGACCAAAATTGGTCAACTTATTCTTTCACCATTACTTATATGCTTAGTCGGTGTATTCGCACTATTGTTTTTTATGAGATAAAGTTTAACGTAAGCGCATTATTTAGCGTCGTAACCCCATTTCATATATGCTGCGCCCCATGTAAATCCAGCACCAAAGGCACAGAGAATGATGTTGTCGCCCTTCTTAAGTTGCTTCTCGTAGTCCCACAAGGCTAAGGGCAAAGTACCAGCAGATGTGTTGCCGTATCGCTGAATGTTGAGCATTACCTTATCCATAGGAAGTTCCAAACGATTGGCAACAGCTTCGATGATTCTTACATTTGCCTGATGTGGTACAACCCACGCAATATTATCTTTGGTGAGGTTGTTGCGCTCTGCTATTTTAGCACAGGCGTCACTCATGTTTGTAACAGCAAATTTGAATACGGTGCGACCCTCTTGGTGCAAATAGTGCATGCGGTGGTCTATGGTAAAGTATGACGGGCTGCATACACTGCCGCCTGCTTTCATACACAGGAAGGGCAGGCCCTTACCATCTGTACGCAAGTAGCTGTCTTGCCAGCCTATGCCTTCTTCTATTGAAGGCTCTACTAAGGCAGCAGCTGCTCCATCGCCAAAGATAGGGCATGTAGCGCGATCGGTGTAATCAACGATGGATGACATTTTATCCGCACCACAAACTACTATTTTCTTGTAACGTCCACTCTGTATCATGCCTGCAGCAGCGTCCATTGCAAACAAAAATCCGCAACAGGCGGCCTGCATGTCAATGGCGAAAGCATTCTTCATGCCCAAACGGCCAATCACAATACTTGATGTTGATGGAAAGTGATAGTCGGGAGTCGTGGTTGCAACAATGACGCAGTCAATTTCTTGTGGGTCTGTACCAGTTTTTTCAAGGAGTTGCTTCACGGCTTTGCGTGCCATATAGCTTGTACCCAAGCCTTCTTCATTAAGTATGCGGCGCTCCTTGATACCAATGCGTGTCATGATCCACTCGTCGTTGGTGTCTACCATGCGCGAAAGTTCATCATTGTTCAGCACGTATTCAGGAACGTACCCGCCTATACCTGTAATGACAGCATTTATTTTTTCCATGGGGATAGGAACTATTGTTGACGTTGTGCAATCATTGTTCTGACACAAAACGCGCCTTGTATCAATGGTTGCAAACAATATTGTTGAAAAAAAGTAGTTTAAGAGCCGCGTTTCCTCGCTTGAGCTATATCAGCGGCTGGCTATTGTACAGACAGGCGGATACACCATCAAGGAGCAGTCCAACTCTTAAACTACCGGATGTCAAGTTTGGTGAGAAAACACTCAAAACTTTACTCTGCCACTTCCTTTACGATGGCAAGCTTGCCGCGATAATAGCCGCAAGTGGGGCATACAGTGTGATAGATGTGCCAACCACCGCAGTTAGGGCATACTGCCAAAGTAGGAGCTACTGCCTTGTCGTGAGTTCTACGCTTAAGAGTTCTTGTTTTTGATTGTCTTCTTTTAGGATGTGCCATTTTATTCTATTGATTTTAATTGGGATTAAACTTCTGTCTGAACTGTTTGCCCTTTAGCATTGCCAAGTGTCTGAACACATGACGCATACAGAGGACCTTTAATCTTGCTCAGGTTCTTCTTTCGTTATATAACTAAGCATTTCACTATTGCATTCACCATCGGGGTGTACCCTTTGTATGGGTAGGGATGTCTCAATGATTTCATAGACAATCCACGACAGGTCAAAGTCAGACGTACCCTTAATGGTATAAAGCATTTCTGCCGCATCTCCATCTTCTTCGTCACCATCTTTAATATTGACAGTGTCTGAAGCCTCAATGTCGATGGTAAGTGGGTCCAAACAGCGGTCACAAGGGACGATCACTTGTCCCTCAACGCTGATGCTCACCTTATAGATATTACCAGCAGATGCTTTCACAATAATGCGGGCGTGAACGTCTCCGCCACTTATTTCTTCTTGCTCCAGGTCAGCGAAGAAGCGATCAGTTAGCTCAATGTCAAGGCGTTTAGCTGCTTCGTCAGCATGCGCCAAATTGATATGTAGGAGATTTTCACTTTGCATAGCGGCTGCAAAGATAGTAATTTATTATTGATACATCAAAGTTTTCATGCTGTTTTTTGTTGACGGGACGAAACTTCTGCTCATAAATGCGCACCGTTTTACTCCCTCTTGATAGTATTGGGAAAGGATTGATCACTTGGCGTTGGGTGTAATGATAAATGAGAAGTTGTGATTGCCATATTTTATGCGATACTGAGGCAAGGGCCATGCTCCCCAAGAGTCAATACACCCTAATCCCATTTGACGTTGTGCAATATGTACGACGGTAAAGGGACGGGGAGTTAGGTCACCTGAATGCATTTGATGTGCTTCCTTAACGGGTCCACCGTCTAAATCCTCTGTTTCGTAATTAAGGGCGCTCATTTCGATAGGGCTGGGTGCTGTAATCGTGATACCTTCCTGTGTTTCGTCATTGTAGAGACTCCACCAGCGAACGTCCGTTTTGTTGCCACACTCTTGCGGTCGTATATAAGCTGAATATTGTTCAGATACGCTTTGTGTATACTCGCCCAAGAATGTTGAAGTATGGCGGTCCCAGTAATTCTCAATCGGTCCGCGTCCATAATAATGTATGTAGTTGAAGTCCTTCGGCAGAACTATGGTCATACCGAAACGTGGCATTATGGGATATTTTGCCAAACTGTCGTTAGGTACGAATTGCTCCTCAACTATAATCTTGCCTCGTGAATTAAGAGTGTAGGTTAGAGTGAGAGAGGCTTTAACTTCGGGCATGTCATATTGCGCAACAACCTTTTGACAAATACCCTCATTCTCGCTTTTTAGACTTTTAAGATTGAATGTGGGGTTCTTCCATACACCAAGCTTTGTTTGTAACGATGCACCATAGTCATTGTCTGTAGGGGCACGCCAAAAATCGGGCTTCAGAGAATAGCCGTCCTCTAAAATAGGCTTGCCGTTTACATCGATGTAGTCAATAAATCCGGTATTCTTGTTGATTGTTACGGTTGTAGTAGCACTGTTGAGTATGATGCAGGCAAGTTGCTCGTCTTTTGTAACTGCTGGTTTGACCTTGCTGTTCGTCAATGGTCTGACAGGCATTTCAAGCTTAACTTGTTCTAAAGAAGGATATATATACGGACTCAGAACGAATTCTTGTTTGGCAACAATGTGGCCCGCTTTAAGAAGCTGATCGTCGTTTTTTATTCTATATTCAACTTGCAGCACATATTCGCCTGCAGACGTGGGCCTCTTATAGCCTTCCAATTGGATACTTGCGTGTTGTTGTGGAGCTACGTCAATGTCTGCAATGGTACCAGCTGCTGATTGCTTTCCATTGCAAAGCAATGTCCAATTCAGAGAGATATTATTCAACGATTTGAAGAAATTCTCATTATAAATGTCAAGTGTGGCATTAGCACTGTCCTTGAGTGTTGTCCATATATTTTGGTAAAAATATTTGACTTCGTCAACATGCGGGTGTGCTATACGGTCAGGGTTGAACAGACCATTGCAATTAAAGTTGTGATCGCTTGCGGGATAACGTCCAAAATCACCACCATAGGCATAAATATCTTTGTCATTTTTATTCTTCGCTCTCAGACCTTGATCTACAAAGTCCCAAATAAATCCACCTTGGAACTTAGGGTGTTTACGCACTAAATCCCAGTATTCGCCAAATCCGCCTTCAGAGTTGCCCATGGCATGAGCGTATTCACACATAATCAGCGGTTTCGTTATGTCTGTTCGTTTTGCGTAGGTTTCGCAATAATCGTATGGCAAATACATTTCGGCATAAATATCCGTTCCACGGTTTTGCAGTGCACGTTCGTACAGCACGGGACGGGTCGAGTCATATTTTTTGACCATGTCGTAGGCCTTTTCAAAATTTACGCCGTAGCCAGCCTCGTTGCCAAGGCTCCAAATCACAATACACGGGTGATTCTTCAATATTTGAGTATTGTTGCGGTTTCGCTCAAGGTGAGTCTGTTCGTACTTGGGCACATTGGCCAGTGAACTGCTACCAAAGCCCATTCCATGAGTTTCGATGTTAGCTTCGGCTATAACATAAAGACCGTATTTATCGCAAAGATCATACCATCTCGGGTCATTGGGATAGTGGCTTGTGCGTACAGCATTAATGTTGTTTTCTTTCATCAGTCTGATGTCTTGCAACATACGATCAACACTGACAACATAACCACCATCGGGGTCTATCTCATGTCGGTTTACGCCTTTAATGAGTACGGGTTGACCGTTCACAAGGAATTGTGCGTCTTTGATTTCTATCTTGCGGAAACCAACATTCTGCTCAAGGCATTCAAGCAGTTTTTTGCCGTCCTTCAAATCTATGCGTAGCTTATAAAGATTAGGCGTTTCTGCTGTCCATTTTAGTGGGTTATTAACCCTCCAGGCTAATTTAGCAGTGTTGCCCAAGGGCACATCTTGTGATTTCACCACGGCACCTTTTTGATCGAACAAGGTTAGTGTGACTGTTTTATTTTTACAGTTAATACCCTTTAATTCGATGTTTAACACACCATTGGTATAATTGTCGCACAAATCCGGTGTTACAAAAATGTCAGAAATGTGGCTTTGTGGCCGAGCGTACAGGTATACTTCGCGTGCGAGTCCTGTCAAACGCCAAAAGTCTTGGTCTTCAAAATATGAGCCATCACACCATCGCATTACCTGCATGGCAATAAGGTTTTTCTTACCAGGGGTGAGGTAGGGGGTAAGGTCAAATTCGGCAGCGGATTTTGAATCCTCGCTGTATCCTACAAATTTGCCGTTGACCCATATACTGAGGTTAGAGGTGGCCGAACCCACGTGCAAGTATATTTTATCACCTTTCCAGTTGTCAGGAACAGTTATTTCCTTTCGATAGCAACCAGTATAGTTATTTTTCTCCTCCACGTATGGAGGATTAGACTTAAACTGTGTGGCCCAAGCATAGCCTACATTTTTATAGGTAGCATCGCCATGTCCGTTCAATTCAAAAATGCCAGGTACAGGAAAATCTTCCCATTCTGAGTCATCAAAGTTCACAAGGTAAAAATTCGCAGGAGCTTCGTTATGATTCTTCGAAAATTTGAATTTCCATTTACCTTCAAGTGTCATATAACGTTTTGATTCGCTTTTGTCGCCAGACTGTGCTCCAGTGATTGACTCGAAAGCAAAAAAATCAGCGCGCGGTGTTTCAGTACCAATTCTGTTGACAGATGGATTTAGCCAGTAGGGCTCATGCGCATTCTTTTGTGCGGCAGATGTTGTAATACAAGCTGCTGCAATACCTAATAATATAAGTTTTTGCATGTGGTATCTATTTCTATTAAATTATTCGTGTATTTTATTTGATTTGCTTGATTTGGGCGTACGCCTTATAATAGCCTAATTGTCCCGATTTGCTGAAATCCTCTATGGCTTGCTGTTTCATGTTCTTCCTTTTATATAGGATAGCACGATTATAGTAAGCTTCAGTCAAATGGTTGTCAAGTTTAAGGGCTGCGGTGAAAGCCTCCAATGCTTCATCATAACGTTGTAGCATGGCCAGCATACAACCTATGTTATATTGAACATACGCATTATCGGGCAATATGGTCGACGCTGATTTTAGGTCTGTAAGTGCCAATTTAAGCAGTTCCTTTTTCCTTTCTTTATCGGTATTGTCCGAATTGGTCATGTGGTATAGCACGTTAGCGCGTTGCAGCAAAGCTACCACAGAACTCGAATCGCAACTGATCGCTTTGCTCGCTTCGCTCAATGCAGTTGTATAGTTGTATTTTGCTAAGGCTATGGAGGACCTGTACAAATGTAGCTCAATCAAGCTACACGCATTCGAAACACGTTCGACCCGTTTTTCGTCGTATTCAGCGTTTGCTGCACTATTCGTCTCATGTTCAGCCGTCAGTCTATATTTCCTGTTGGGAACTTCTGCATGTTTATAGTGCACCATCTCAGCCATAAATCCAACTGAATGATAACCACGCTCACTTGTATGGCAAAAAGCGGGGGCAAACATCGGCGCCAAGTCGTCGGATACCTGTTCATTCTGCACCTTACCAAAGAAGGTACCGAACACGTTGCGTGCTGTGTCAGGATCCTCCTGCACCAATTGTTGATATTTGTCCAATTCATGGTCTGATCGTAGACGTACACTCTTTCGGGAAACCTTGTTCGTGTGCCCGAATGTAACGTCCAGATTATGCCTGGCAACAACGGTTTCATCGTTAAGAGCTCCCTTAACGTCTCCAATTTTGCGTCGGAGTTGAGCACGCATCAAGTAGCCATAATAAAAGTTGGGGTATGACCGTATAAGTTTTGTATAATCCGCAATTGCACCTTTATAGTTACCAACTTTTGTGCGTAATTCTGCGCGATTATATATAGCCAGAGTGTTGCTGGGTTCCACCTGTATGATATAATCAAAATCTAAAATCGCATTATTCAAATCACCTACAAACGTGCGTAGTAATCCACGATTATAGTGGGCTACAAAATGCGTAGGTTGTAGTGCAATCGTTTGATCATAATCTGCTATGGCAAGGCCGAATTTGCCTAACGCGTGGCGGGCTTGAGCTCGTGATATGTATAATTCATAATCATTGGGAGTATAACTAATAGCATGAGTCAAACACGAATCAGCCTCGGTATAATGCTTTTTGCTTAGAGCATACTGTCCCTTAAATCCCCAAGCATTACCATCACGGGGATTTTTTTCCAATAGTTTGTCAATCCACACCAGTGCCGATACAGTATCTTTTTGTTCGAGCAAACTTTGTGCACGTACCATATAAGGCCGGTAATAGTTTGGCCATGTACGCATCATATAGTCCAAATCTTTATTAGCCTGTTTATAGTCCTTCAGTTGTAGGTAGCAAAGAGACCGGTTGTAGCGCGAATTTTGATCCTTGGGTTTGTTTTTCAGCACGCGTGTATAGTCGTCCACGGCACCAGTAAAGTCGTTATTGTGTATGCGGCATAAAGCTCTTAGTTGGTAAACCTCCATTTGAAACGGATTGAGATTAATGCTCTTGTCACAATCAGTTTCAGCCCCACGATAGTCCTCAAGGGTGAACTTTGCATAGGCTCTGTAATAGTAAGGCGCTGCTAAAAAAGGCTTGCTTTCTATAGCTTGATTGAAATAATGAATTGCCGTCAAATAATCGTCAACGCTCAGTGCGTTACGCCCCATGTATGTCACCATCTCTGCGTCAATTTGTGCTATACATGGTACGATAGCAGACATAATGGTCATAAAAAATGCTACGAACCTTTTGCTCGCATTATGGCTAATGCGATACAAACAATTCGTAGCATAATATCTTATATTGTATTCAAACATCTGCTTATTCATTGAACACAGACAAATGCCTACATCATTTCTTGGGGCATTTTACTTTGTAAGCACAGCGGAATTTACCTTTAAGCATTTGTGTTAGTTTGCCTCTAATCATTTGTTTGCGTAGTGGAGATATTCTGTCAATGAACAGATGCGAATCAAGGTGGTCAAACTCGTGTTGCATAACACGAGCCAGGAAACCATCAACCCATTCATCGTGTTCATTAAAATCCTCGTCCAGATACTTCACATGTATGCGGGTGGGGCGGCGCACAGGTTCGTTTATCCCAGGTAAACTTAGGCAGCCTTCGTCCATCAGTTCGGTGTTGGTGTCGTCATACTCAAGAATATGTGGGTTGATATAAGCCTTATTAAATCCCTCATATTCTGGAAAATCGTCCTTAAGAGCATCAAGCGTTATTACAACCACACGGATAGCCTTGCCAATTTGTGGTGCTGCAAGTCCAACGCCATCGCTATGATACATGGTTTCAAACATATCAGCAATCAATTGCTTTAAGTCTGGATAATCAGGGGTGATGTCCGTTGACTCCTTTCGGAGTACGGGCATGCCGTAAGTATATATTGGTAAAATCATAATTGTTCCATTTTAGCCTGTTGGCAAAATCAATATTTGCAGAAGTGATAATCACGCTGTTATAGAAAGAGACAAACCCAGTGTACTTATTGCCAGAAGCTGTTCTGATACGCATGGGCTTATGAAAGCAGTTTGCGACTTTCCATATAATTCTGCAAAATGATGCAGGCACTAATTTCATCTACTAGGCCCTTGTCTGTCTGTCGCCTTTTCTTGCCAATACCGCTTTCTAAAATAGCTCGATTTGCCAACACTGAGGTAAAGCGCTCGTCATAGAAATCGACAGGTATTTCGGGTAGCATTTTTTTCAGTTTCTCTGTAAAGGCCAATACGCGTTTCTGATTTTCCGAGGGAGCCCCGTCTGGTTGTGTTGGTAATCCTATAACAAAGCGTTCCACAGATTCTTTTGCCGTGTATTCTTTCAAGAACCTCAGCAACTCATGTGTATCAACGGTAACGAGCCCATTCGCTATAATTTGCGCTGGGTCAGTCACAGCTATCCCGGTACGTTTCTTCCCGTAGTCTATTGATAAAATGCGCATGTCTGGTAGATGGCAGCTGAAAAATAAACCTTAACACCTCAAAAGCCTGCATACAAACTTTCAGTATGCAGGTTTTTGGGTATATTATTTTGCTTTAATAATTTATTTAATCATGTCACAGCCCATATAGGATTGCAAAGCCTTAGGTATGCGAATGCCATCGGGTGTTTGGAAGTCCTCGAGCAAGGCAGCCACAATACGGGGCAAGGCCAATGCCGAACCATTAAGTGTGTGGCAAAGATGAGTTTTCTTGTCAGTCCCACGATAGCGGCACTGCAGACGGTTTGCTTGATATGTATCAAAGTTTGATACTGAACTAACTTCCAACCAACGCTTTTGAGCTTCGCTATAAACTTCAAAGTCATAACATATAGATGAAGTAAAGCTCATGTCACCGCCACAGAGACGTAGTATTCGGTAGGGGAGTTCCAACTTCTGCAACAGGCCCTCTACATGAGCCAACATCTCTTGATGCGACTGTTCTGAGTGTTCGGGCGTGTCAATGCGTACGATTTCGATTTTCGAGAACTCGTGTAAGCGATTCAAGCCACGCACGTCCTTGCCATAGCTACCAGCTTCGCGGCGGAAGCACTCTGTATAGGCACAATTCTTAATTGGAAGTTGTTCCTCATTCAGAATGACATCGCGGTAGATGTTTGTTACAGGCACCTCTGCAGTCGGAATAAGATACAAATCATCTACCTCGCAGTGGTACATTTGGCCTTCCTTGTCGGGTAACTGTCCCGTGCCATATCCAGATGCAGCGTTAACCACTGTTGGTGGCATGATCTCGGTATATCCAGCCTTGCGGGCCTCGTCAAGGAAAAAGTTTATCAACGCACGCTGTAATCGTGCACCTTGACCTATGTATACGGGAAATCCTGCACCTGTAATCTTTACGCCCAAGTCAAAGTCTATCAAGTTGTACTTCTTTGCTAACTCCCAATGAGGCAGGGCATTTTGTGGCAGTACGGTGTCGTGTCCGCCAGTTTTAACCACCACGTTGTCATCGGCCGAAACGCCTTCGGGCACAATGTCGTAGGGCACATTCGGAATGGTATATAACAAGGCGCGTTTGTCGTCCTCGGCCTGTTTCATTACGTCCTCAAGTTCCTTGCTCTTTATCTTGATGTCAGCCACCTCTTTCTTCGCGGTTTCAGCCTCGTCCTTTTTGCCCTCTTTCATCAGGGCACCGATGCTCTTCGACAGAGTCTTTACTTTGGCATTCAGAGCATCAAGTTCTGCTTGAGCAGACTTGCGTTTATTGTCAAAGGCCAACACGCCCTCAATAGCTTCGCGTGCACCCTTAAAGTGTTTCTTTTCCAAGCCGCGTATAACGGCTTCCTTGTCGTCAGTAATTTGTTTGATAGTAAGCATAGCTTCTTTCTTATTATTGTTTGACCGCAAAAGTAGTAATTTTTTGCGAACCACATTGTTTTTAGCGCTACAAATGTGTGCCCTGCAGCAGTATAGCTGTTATTTGTTGATAGAAATCTGAAGGTAGCTCTTCCTCCGTCATTCTGAACAATCTTGTCACCTCATCATCGCTTTGCTGGATTGTTATGTTACAAATCTGTCAATAGCGATGGCGTTTGTCGTGCCAGGACTTCAAGGCTTACATTCCGATTTTCGCCATTCAGTATATATCCAGCTTCGGCGAGTTTTTCGGCGCACGTTTCGTAAGCTATGCGTGGCACATTATTCTCGGCACTCAAATGGCAAAGCCACACCTTCTTTATTAAGTCTCTATTAAGGTTGCTTGCCAGGAACACAGCCGTTTCGGCATTACTGATATGTCCGTTAGGACCGCTAATACGTTTTTGCAAGCGTAGTGGGTAGCGCCCTGTCACGAGCATATGTTCATCGTAGTTCGATTCAATCACCAAATGCGTGGCTTGGTGTATAATGTCTGGCATATCATCACTGAAGTGTCCTACATCAGTAAGCAGCACAAAGCACTTATCGTCCCATCTTATTTTATAGCCATTGTTATCGGCGCTGTCGTGTGGCACAGCAAACGACGTGATTTTGAATGGACCAAGTTCAAATTCTATTCCGCGTTCAATAGCATGTTGCAAGTTCAGTGGTACCTTCTTCGATACAAAGTGATTGCGCATAATCGAGTCATGTACGGCTTGCGATGTGTACACGGGTATCCTAAAGTCACGTGACAGAGCTCCCACGCCTTTTACGTGGTCGGTATGGTCATGCGTCACCAATATGGCTTTTATCTTTGCTATGCTCAAGCCATAGTTCGAGCATATTTGCTTGAATTTTCGCACGCTCAGACCTTGGTCTATTATTAAACCATAGTCGTCAACTTGCAAGTAGTAGCAGTTGCCGCTGCTGCCTGAACTTAATGATATGAATTGTGACATAATGTGTCTTGATTATTTTAGCAAGTTGCCAAGTTTAGTGGGTTGTAATGTGTTCGTTGGGCATACTTGCCCGAGGTGTACAAATACTGCCATTTTTAGCGGCAGTGCAAACCCGTTATAACCCACATCTGCTTGTAAAATTTGTGTAATTGTATATCACATCAGAATGGGAGTCCTACGGCAAAATGCAGTGTAAAGTCTCGCCCAAAGTTTGGCTTTGTGATAGGGTAGTGTAGCCGGCCTTTGCTCACCGATGGGTCAATCGCTTTCATTCCACCGTCAAAGCGTAGTATGAAGTAATTAAAGTCGAACCTTATACCCAGTCCATACGACACCGCTATTTGTTTGTAGAATGAGTCAAACTTGAACACAGCATTGTCAATACCGGCATAGTGGCGTGTGTTCCAGATATTACCTGCATCAACGAACAGGGCTCCGTGCAGTTTCCAGAACAAGAAAGTGCGCCACTCAACATTAAAGTCAAGTTTAAGGTTACCCGTCTGAGTTACAAAGTCAACCTTTCCGTCCTTGCCTTTATACCCGCCAGGGCCCAAACCGCGGACGTTCCAACCGCGTACGCTGTTAGCTCCGCCTGCAAAGTAGCGCTTCTCGTATGGTAGAATGGTAGAGTTGCCATACGGAATGCCCAGACCAAAGCCAAAATGTATGGCCACAGCATTTCGGTCATTCAGCAGCAAACTCCTTACAAAGTCAAAATCGAATTTGGCATATTGTGAATATGATATGCCGAACAGGTTGTAGCAACCATTGTCACCTTTGCCACGGTGCAGCATGTTCGATATGCCATATAGCACATTGCCAGCAAGTTCCACCCCAGCTTTAACCTGTACCCCTTGTGTGAGCGATTGCGAGTAATTACCTCCATTCGCATTGTTGCGTTGAGAGTTGTAGGTAAGTGAGTAGGCTGTTTTTACAATAAACAAATTCTCGTAACTGCTTCTCAGTACCGAGTATCGGGCATCTTCTCCGTCCAAATAATCCTTTTTGAAGGTATCTGATATCCAGGGCATATACACATAGTTAACCGAAAGTAGGTCGAAATTGTGTACCCAACGTGGTGTATTGGTCCTGTTCCAGGTATAGGTCCAAGCTGCAGTCAGTACGCGCCGGTGAAATTCGGGGCGGTCTTGTGTGTTATACATCAAGCTTACCTGCGAGAGCGCCTTCATCTCTTTCTTTTTCTCAATACTCAAAAAAGGTAATAGAAGGGTGGGGAAGCGCAGGCTACCCTCAGCGCTCAGCTCAAAGTAATTTTGATTATTATACCCCTCCAATCCGCTGATAGCCTCGTAGGCGCCGCGCAACTTGAAAGTCAGCATTTCAGAGCCTTTGAAAGCATTGCGGTTGTTATACGACAATGCCACCGCTGCTCCCAAATCGCCTGAGGTGTTGGTTCCCTCCACCTCCAAACCTATCGAGTTGGTTTTATTATATCTAAGCGATATGTTGCAGTCAAGCAAACTGTCCGTGTCCGTTACGGGGACTACCTGCATATTGGTAAATTTAACTACGGGCAATGAGTTCAGATTGTTGTACGTGTTTTGCACGTCTGTTTCATCATACACTGCGCCCTTGTTGATAGCTGTGTGCGAAAGCAGTACGCGTTTATTCACCTTCAGCTGACGTGTGTCAAACATAATGCCCCGGTAATTAGTTAGCGCACTATTTGATGCAGCCACACTATCCTCGCCAATGGTACGGAACTGAGTAATATACACCTGCCTAAATCTCTGTCTTGTGTATGAACGGCTACTGTCAGCCATTTCGGGACGGTGCATTCTCAGTGTCACATTTGTGGCAGTTATTCCCCTTAGCGTGTCAATGTCATAGGTTATGAAGTCGTTATTTACGAAGTAATATCCCTTCTGACGCAACATCTTTACCATACGACTGCGCTCTTCTGACAGTACATTCAAGTTAAGTGGCATACCGCGACGAAGCAAAGAATTGGCCGAGTCGCCCTTGTAAATGCTGTATATTGTGTCATCGTCAAAGTCGTATCGCAGAGTGTCTATATAATAGCGGTCGCGGGGCGTAATGCAGTACGTCACTTTAACCTTGTGCTTGGACGTCTGTACCAGTGTATCCACTTGTGCATGCAGATAGCCGTCGCTGTATAGGGCTTGTTCGATGTTGCGCATGCCATAGAGTGTGCCTTCGCTGTCGTACACAACAGGGGGCTCACCTATTTTCTTGAAGAACTTTGAAAGACCTTTATTCCCTTTCACAGAGTCTGCCTTCGACAGACAGTATAGACCTAATGGTGCCTTGAACACGTTAAACCACCGCGTGTTAGGATGTTGACGCACATATTTTTTATATGCGCCCACTTTAAAGCGGCTATTACTACTGGTCACCTTAACGTTGCTGAGTACACGTTGCCCTGGCTGCAAAAACTTTTTGCTGCTGCAGCCCACACACATCAACAGAGTCAGAATGAGTATGGACGTGTTACGGATATGTCTTTTATAATTATTAAGCACAGTTAGGGTGAAGCTTGGTTGGCGTAATTTGAAGGTCGATTAGGTTAGATGATTAGGAAGTTAGAAGGTTAGCGGGTTAAAAAGTGACTCTTGCGAGTGCTATAAGCCAAGGTTTCTCTTTACCCTATAGGCCTACAAACTTCTTAAACCTCTAACCTCCTAACTTCCTAACTCCTAATTCAATATATTATTGTGTTTGGAACCGTTTGCTTGCACGCAGAATATGCCTTGCGGCCGACATAAGTTCTTGCGTCTCCTGCAAGGTAGAAAGATATAGCAGTGCAATTTTGATGTTCGAATCCTCTCGCTGTATACGGTCTTGCTGTGCATGTCGTATTTGTGATATACGGCTCTTTATAGCATTACCCTCTACAAGCAGCTCGTCCACGCCTTCAAAGTTGCCCGTTGAAATCATGCGTTGTGCCACCTCAAGAAAATGATCCACGTCATTGCATACAGGTATAAACTCGTCTACATAATCTTGTGGCAGTGGACTGAAGTTGTTGTCAACATGTTCCACACATGGCTCCAACATACGTTTCAGGCCATATATAATTTGGGTGGCATTGTTACAACCCAAGTGGAACCATGTGTTTTTTTCAACCGCAACAAGGTAGTCGATCTTGCGCATACCGAGAATCTCCTTGCGTCGGTAACGTTTCCAAATGCCCTTCTCGTTCTCAATGTCATGCGAGGCTGTGCGCAAAAATTTCATGTTTTCGTGCATCAGTCCTTGTGTAATGTTGCGGAAGGTGTTGCGCGTAAACTCTAATATGTCAGTTTGTGTGCGGCGTACATGCTGTAACAGCAGTTGCCACGTTTCGGCCTTGTCGTGGCAGCGTACCAACTGACGGAAGAGTGTGTCCACATTATCTTGTTCTCGCTTTTGCTTGAATTTGCGATTGTTATTGATGACTACGAGTGCCACTACACACATTACCAATATCATGGCAAAGAAACCACCTAAATGATTGATGGTGGCAATCAAGAAACTAACGATAAGTGCCGCGCCAGCCGTGATAAACCAACCACCGATAACGGTAATTACACCTGTAATGCGGTAAACTGCAGTTTCACGTCCCCAAGCTCTGTCGGCCAATGATGAACCCATGGCCACCATAAATGCCACGTAGGTGGTTGACAACGGCAGTTGCAGCGATGTGCCCACTACAATCAGCAAGCCGGCCAATACCAAATTAACTGCAGCGCGCACCTGGTCAAAGGCTGCTCCATCTTCGAGCACTGCGTCCTCTTGGTCAAAGCGGGTGTTAATCCAACGTGACACACATGAGGGCACATATTTAGACATTGTGTTAGTGGCATTGAGTACACCACGCACCGTGCGACGTGCCAATCGTGATGAAGAAAAAACTTCCTCACCTTCGTCCTGTCGCGACAGATTTACGGTAGTCTCCACTACTTTGTGTGCTTTTTTTGAAGTACAGATTGCCACGGTCATGACTACCCCAGCAGCTATCAAGAACAACTGCTTAAAAGGTAGGTGACTTTCACCGGCCAGCACGCTCACAGAATAGTTTTCGGGATTGATACCACTACCGTTTTGCGTAAAATCAATAAATGACTCCAAACCGGCTAAAGGCGTACCAATAAAATTTACCAAGTCGTTGCCAGCAAAGGCCATTGCCAGTGCAAATGTGCCAAACAACACTACAATGCGAAATATGTTTACCTTGCATAGGTAAAGAACTTCCATCAGGGCTGTGAAGAGGCAGAAGCATGTCAATAAAATCTCAAATTTATTCTGGTCTATCCAATCAGGAGTCCAGCCAATGTTTGCAAGAATAGGGCTTGTGCGCAACCCGCTCACCAACAAAAAATAGAAAATAGACGTAACACTTACCCCACCAAACAGGGCTATGCTATAGCGCAAATGCTTTTTATACTGAAAGGTGAACAGCACACGCGTAATCCACATCACTATGAAACCGAAGACAAAGGCTATAGCAACCGACAGAAATATGCCTATAATCACGCTTAGTGCTTTATCCGTGTTGATGAGATCAGCATAAGTGTGTCCTCCATCTAATATTTTTGAAAAAGCCAATGCTGTGCTACCGCCTAACAAACCAAACACCATCGATACTGTGGTTGAGGTGGGCATGCCTAACGTATTGAATATGTCGAGCAGGATAACATCGGTAGCAGCTACAGCCAAGAATATGCACATTACATCACTTAGCGTGTAGTAGTGGGGATTAAGCACGCCATGTCTGGCTATATCCATCATGCCGCTAGAGGTGCTTGCACCGACAAATATGCCTACAGCGGCTACTATAAGAATGGTGCGGAACTTGGCTGCCTTAGCGCCTACTGCCGGACTTAAAAAATTGACAGCATCATTTGCCACACCGACAGACAGGTCGAAAGTGGCCAGTACAAACAGGAATATCAGAATTCCAAGATAGAAAAAATCCATATACGTGGGTTCTAAATAATGTGTTACGCTGCAAAATTAGTACATCATCGCCGAAGAACAAAGTGTTTTGTTAAGTTTCTGTTACTTTTCTTTTGCCTCGGCCGATGCTTTTGTGTATTTGCCGAAGTTGTTGGCATGTTATCAAATCAATATGTTATCAGGTAGCATGGCCAGCTTATTCGGATCCTGTATATACAGTTTCTTTGTAGTCGGCAACTCATACGGAATAATGAAATGATGCCGCGCTATTCTTACTTTACAAACGTATTGCCGGCCGTATTTTGTTCTGATAAATTTCAAAATTTGCGGTGTAGTTACAAATAACGCGAGTTCGAGATAATATTCTAAAAAGTAAAGAGCAGAAAACCATCCAACC
>ERZ1026890.72-NODE-72-length-80647-cov-87.013103_pt1 | contig 80647 bp, 65 predicted proteins | sample MGYA00380175_ERZ1026890 | MGnify/ENA primary metagenome ERZ1026890 (study PRJEB33269, sample SAMEA4719811) | human gut metagenome | biome: human-associated habitat; feature: organic feature; material: feces | place: Cameroon | collected 2013-10 ...
GCTTTCTTGCCAAGGTCTGTACGCTTCTGACCTGTTACATTAATCTCTTTCATTTGTGTTACTCTAAATTAAGTTGTTAAAAAAATAATTTTGCCTTAACTCGCCATCACACGGATTAGCTTTGTTTGAAGCATGCCTCGCGAGTGTTTCTCGTAAAGCGGGTGCAAAATTACTACTTTTATTTGGAATATGCAAATTTCTGGGCGATATTTTCTCCAAAATGCCCGTTAAATATCTAAAACTCATCTCCTAACCTTAAAAAAATAGAAATTATTGCCCCTTTTCTTGCATATTATATATTAAATATGTAAATTTGCACTGTTTTAGGTAATTATATAAATAAATCTTTTAAATTATTAGAGAATGATTAATAGGGATTTGATAAGACGTAAGATTGTGCAGTTAACCTACGCATACTATCAGAACAGCAATCATAATATTGATAATGCTGAAAAGGAGCTGTTGTTTGCTCTTTCTAAGTCGTATGACTTGTACAACTATATGTTGCAACTCATTGTAGCTCTTACCCAGGAGGCACAGAAGCGCTATGAGGTAGAGGTGGCTCGTGCTCAGCGTGAGGGTGCTCCAGAGCCTTCTTCAAGATTCGCATACAATAGATTTGCTGTGCAGTTGGAAGAGAACAAAATGCTCGCCGACTGGGCTGATGTGAAGAAGTCTTCTTGGGAAGAGGATATCGAAACAGTGCGCAAGATTTATACTGCCATCGTCTCCAGCGATCTCTATGCCAGCTATATTGACGGTTCCATGACCAAGGATCATGAGGAGGAACTTACCGATTATGCATACGACCGTGAGTTCTGGCGCCGTGCTTACAAGACCTTCATTCTGAATAATGATGATCTCGATGCTTTGCTCGAGGAGAAGAGCCTCTACTGGAATGATGACAAGGATATCATCGATACCTTCGTGCTGAAGACCATCAAGCGCTTCGAGCCAACCAGCAAGGCTGATCAGGAATTGCTTCCGGAATATAAGGATGAAGAGGACCGCGACTTTGCCCGCAAGCTCTTCCGTGCTACATTGCTCAACTGCGATGCTTATCAGCACTATATCGGTGATGCTTGCCGCAACTGGGATTTCAACCGCCTGGCTTATATGGATGTAGTAGTCATGCAGATTGCCATTGCCGAGCTGATGACTTTCCCTGGCATTCCTGCTACGGTTACCATCAATGAGTATGTAGATCTTGCCAAGCTCTATAGTACTCCTCGCAGTGGTGGCTATGTAAACGGCATGCTCGATACCATCGCCCGCTTCCTCATCTCTCGTGGCTTGATCCAGAAGGAGTTGCCTGAGCGCAAGGGTGGTCATCATGGACCTCATGGACCTCATGGACATAAGGAAGGCTAATGTATAGAGTGTATATATATAATGTACGCGCGTACATTATATATATGAATACTTTCGATAATATATAGTGATATTCAAGAATAAACAACATTAATCAATTAGAATAAAGACATGACAAATTTAGTATTGCAGGCTGCTGCTGGTGGTAGCAGTATGAGTTTCCTCATTATGATGGTAGCTATCTTCGCTATCATGTGGTTCTTCATGATTCGTCCTCAGCAGAAGAAGCAGAAAGAGATACGTAAGTTCCAGAATTCTTTGGCAGAGGGTACAAAGGTGGTTACTGGCGGTGGTGTGTATGGCACTGTTAAGCGCATAGATCTCCAGGCTAATACGGTAGATGTAGAGATTGCACGTGGTGTTGTCATCACTGTAGCTAAGGGTTACGTTTTCGCAGACGCAGCTAGCCAGACTCCTAACGCATAGTAGTCTATTCATAGGATTCTGATGCATAGTATTCGGAATATATTGAAGGCTGTCAGAAACTTCCTGTTCAGTGGCCTGAATAAGGAGTTTCTGATTTTTTTATTCTTTCTCGCTCTCAGTGGCGCCTTCTGGTTGATGATGACGCTCAATGAGACCATGGAGAGGGAATATAAGATTCCTATGCGCCTGGTGGGAACACCACGTAATGCGGTGATAACAGGAGATTTGCCTGATACTGTGCGTATTACGGTGCGTGATAAGGGATTCACCCTGATAACCTATGCTTTCCGTCCGCTTAATTTCAAGTTTAACAACTATGCAGATGAAACAGAGGGACAGGGTGTGATTCCGGTAGCTGATGTCCAGAAGCAGATTCTCTCGCAGCTCTATGGTTCGAGCAAACTCCTGCAGGTAAAGCCAGGTAAGTTTGATTTCTACTTCACCTATGGTGCTTCCAAGAAGGTGCCGGTGGTGTTCAGGGGAAAGATTACGACCAGCAAGAGCTATTATCTGGCGCATACCGATTTTTTCCCTTCTACGGTTACCGTATATGCCAACAAGCGACAGCTCGATGAGGTCAAGTCTGTAGAGATCGTACCTTTCTATTACCGCAACCTCCAGGATACCATCCGGGAAAATGTGCGCATCAAGAAGATTCGAGGCGTGAAGGTAATGCCTGATATGGTTCGACTGGCTGTGTATCCGGATATCCTGACCGAGGAAACGGTGGATGTTCCGGTTACGGCTATCAATATGCCACCCGATAAGGTGCTCAGAACCTTTCCTTCCAAGGTGTCGGTGAAGTTTACCATCGGGGCTAGTCTCTTCAGAACCATCAAGCCTAGCCAGTTTACGGTGGTAGTGGATTATAATGAAATCGCTGACAATCCTTCAGATAAGTGTACCCTGCAGTTGCGTTGTGTGCCTCGTTCGGTAAGCAAGGCGTCGCTGGAAATGGAAACGGTGGATTATCTGCTGGAACAGCAATGATGATTGATAATTTATAATTCATTGGTATGAAGATAGCTATAACGGGGGGCATAGGTAGCGGAAAGAGCTATGTGTGCAGAATCCTGGAGAAGCACGGCATCAGGGTTTACGACTGCGATGCCGGGGCTAAGCGGTTGATGAGGCAGGATGCTGACTTGCAGGCGGGCTTGAAGAAGTTGGTCGGCGAGGAGGTGTACAGTGCCGACGGTATCTTGCATAAACCGGTGCTTGCCCAGTTTATCCTGACAGGCGAGGCAAACAAGCAGGCGGTAAACGATGTGGTGCATCCCGCAGTGGCTCGTGATTTCGAGCAGAGCGACTGTGAGTGGATGGAGAGTGCCATCCTCTTTGATAGTGGGTTCCATCGTCGTACCCATTTCGATAAGGTGGTATGTGTCTCGGCTCCCGTTGCCGTTCGTCTGCAGCGTATCATGCAGCGCGATCATATCTCTCAGGAGAAGGCGCAGCAGTGGATAGATGCCGTGATGCCGCAGGAAGAGCTGATAGCCCGTTCGGATTATGAAATCGTGAATGATGGGGTGAGGGATGTAGAAGCGCAGGTAGTGCATCTGCTCGATCTGCTCAATCCATCAGATAATTGATCATATTAAAAAATAAAAATAGATTATAATAGACAATGGAAACAATTCTTTCAATTGCAGGCAAACCAGGCCTTTACAAATTGGTATCAAGAGGTAACAGAACTCTTATCGTTGAGACTCTCGATGAAACTCACAAGCGTGTACCAGCTTTCGCTACAGACCGTGTAACCAGCCTTGGTGACATCGCTATGTACACAGATGCAGACGAGGTGCCATTGTGGGAGGTACTCGACAGTGTAAGCAAGAAGGAAGAGGGCAAGCCAAGTTCTTTCAACTACAAGAAGGCTCCTGCTGCTGAGCTTCACGATTACTTCGCTGAGGTTCTTCCTAACTATGATCGCGACCGTGTACACGACAGCGACATCAAGAAGCTCCTCCAGTGGTACAACATCCTCGCTAAGTACGGTATCACAGATTTCAAGGCTACTCTTGCTCCAACAGAGGGTGAGAATGTAGATGATCGTGCTGAGCAGGTTGCTGAGTAAGATTCATTTAGAATACTGATTATACCTACATGCCCAGAGCCAACGAGGTTTACCCCATACGCCCTGAAAGGGCAGAAACTCTTAGCCCAGGGCATCGCCCTGGGTATTATGGGTATATAAAGGTCGCCCTGAAAGGGCAAAAGCTTTCAATTTCAAAGCTTTTGCCCTTTCAGGGCGACTTGGTTTATTTTATTTTTTCTATCTTTTTCAGTTCCTTCTCAAATCTTCTCCGATACATTTCGCCGGCAATGGTCAAACCGAACGGGAAGGCAATCCAAATGCCCAGCAGTCCCATGCCGCAAGGGAAACCGAGGGTATAACCCAATGGCAATGAGATGACGAAATAGGCGATGAAGGCATAGAGCACCATCGGCTTCACGCAGGCAATGCCTCGAAGCGCATTGGCAAAGGTGTATTGCAGACCATCGCCAAACTGATAAACCATCATCAGGATAATCAGCGTAGCTACATACGCCTGTACCTCTACGTTGTCATTAAACCATCCACCTATCTGGTGGCGGAGCAGAAGTACCGGCAGACCCATGCAGAGCGAGAACAGCAGGTTCAGTCGGAATCCGTCGTAGGCATTGAGGCGAACGGCGGCATAGTCTTTCTGACCCATAAAGTGGCTCACACGGATGGCCATGGCTGCTGCCATACCCGAAAGCACGAGGTAGAAGAGCTGCGAAATGGTAATCATTACCTGGTGAGCTGCCAATGGAATGGTGCCGAGCCAGCCTACCATCACGCAACTCAGCGTAAAGGCAGCCGATTCCATACCTAGTTGGAGAGCCACCGGCCAGCCCAATCGGTTCATCTCCTTGAAATCCTTCCTGTTTACGCAACTGTGTACAATGTCATAACTGTAGGTTCTGAATTTCCTGCAGGTCACTACCATTCCAACCATCGCCAGTGCCATCAGGATTCTACTTGCCAGGGTAGAGATTCCGGCTCCGAGCAATCCCAGTTCCGGGAAGCCAGCCACACCGTAGATGAGCACCCAGTTGCCCAGGATGTTCACGATGTTACCGCCTATCATCGCCCACATTGCCACCTTGGTCTGTCCGATTCCGTCGAGGAATTGCTTCATGGTATAGAAGATTCCCATGAAGAGCACCGATGCCAGATTCACCAGAAAGTAAGGGCGGATAAGTTCCAGCAGTTCCTCCGGCTGTCCGATATGTGCCAGGTTGAGATAGAGCAGGATGAGGGCAAGGGTGAAGATGCCTCCCGTCAGCATGTTGGCAAGGAAGGAGTTGCGCACCTTCTGACCGATGACGTCGGTACGTTCCTCTCCGTAGAGTCTGCCGATGATAGGGGTGAGTCCGTAGGTGAATCCCATATAAGATACAAAAACGAGACCGAAGATATTGTTTACCAGTCCTGCTGCCGCCAGTTCGGGAGTACTGTGATGACCAATCATCAGCGTGTCGGCGAATCCCAGGATGATGGTTCCCAGTTGTCCGATGATGATAGGAAATCCTATCGAGAGCAGTTCGCGGTAATGATGTTTCTTGTGCATTGTCATTGCTTTACTATGGTTGTTTATATTGCTTTTTAATTACTAATCTTTTTCTTGATGTTCTGAACTTCCGTTTGGATGTGCAAAGTTACTGCTTTATTCAGTAACTACCAAATTTTTCATTCAGAAAAAGATTTTTTCTTCCTTTTATTTGGAGTTGTCGGATAAAAGTACTATTTTTGCATTTGTGTTGGTAGATGCAGAATAAATGTTTGTGTTTATTCTTGGCTATTTCAGATTTTCTTCGTAACTTAGCAGCGCAAAACGTAAAGCATGTAAGAATATGGCAAAAATAGTAAATAAATATCCAGTAGGAATTCAGACATTTGAAAAAATCCGCGAGAAAGGTTATCTCTATATAGATAAGACCCAATACATCGTGGATTTTAGAGAAAAGCAGATGTCGTATGTCTTTCTGAGTCGTCCAAGACGATTCGGAAAGTCGCTTTTTGCCTCTACCCTCCAGGCCTATTTTGAGGGAAGAAAGGAACTTTTCGAGGGCTTGGCTATTGCTGATTATGAGAAGGAATGGGTAAAGCATCCTGTGCTTCATTTCGATTTGAGCGGTGCCAAGCACTTTGATGCAGATGCCTTGAACAGTTATCTGAATCTACAGCTTTTGCCTTACGAGAAACTTTATGGTAAAGGAGAAGGAGAAATTTATCCTAACGAGAGGCTGGATGGTATCGTAAAGCGTGCTTATGAGCAGACGGGCGAAAAGGCTGTTGTTATCATCGACGAATATGATGCCGCATTGCTGGATGTGGTACATGAAAAGGAAAACCTACAGCCGCTTCGCCGCATCATGCAGAACTTCTACAGTCCTCTGAAAAAGCTCGACCCATATCTGGAGTTTACCTTCATCACGGGCATCACCAAGTTCTCGCAGCTCAGCATCTTCAGCGAACTCAACAACCTCGACAACATCAGTATGTTCGACCAGTATTCTGCCATTTGTGGTATCAGCAAGGAGGAACTTACCACACAGATGAAACCGGATATAGAGGCATTGGGAGAAGACCTGGGCATGACGTATGAGGAATGTCTGGCAGAGCTGACAAGATTCTACGACGGTTATCATTTCAGCAAGAAATCAGAGGATGTCTTCAATCCGTTCAGTCTGGTAAAAGCGCTGAATGCACGTGATATAGCTCCTTACTGGTTTGGCTCAGGCACACCAACTTATCTTATCAAGACGCTGCAGAAGTATCACGTCAATGTGATGGATATTGAAAAGAAATCTTGTGACGTGGATGACTTTGATGTTTCTCCGGAAATGATGACTTCAGCGCTTCCGCTGCTTTATCAGAGCGGTTATCTCACCATCAAGAAGTATAACCCGATGTTGCATCGCTATACTTTGGAATATCCTAATAGAGAGGTGAAGATAGGTATGCTCAAGAGTCTTGCGCCTAACTATCTCTCGCCAATATCTTTGGATAATAACAGTCTGGTAGGTGATTTCCTGGAAAAGCTCTATGATACAGATGTAGAGGGGGCGATGGTGCGCCTAAAGGCATATCTTGCCAGCATCTCCAATCGCTTGAGCAACAAGAGTGAACGTGATTTCCAGACGGTTTTCTATCTTATCTTCAACCTGATGGGTGCCCACATGAGGGTAGAAGAGGATAGTGCGATAGGCAGGGCTGATGCCGTGGTGTATATGCCGGATGCCGTATTTGTATTCGAGTTGAAGTATGATGGTTCTGCTGAGGAAGCTATCAGGCAGATAGATGAAAAGGGATACCTGATTCCATATTCTGCCGATAGCAAGCGTTTGTTTAAGATTGGCGTAAATTACGACAGCACTCAGCGTACCATAAGTGATTGGATTATCAAGGAAGATTAAAAAAACGATACTGGTAATTGGTCGCAAGAATATATCTTCTTGATTGCGAGAATATATCTTTTGGAGTTCAAGAATATATCTTTTGGGGTACAAGTAAGTATCGTTTGAGGTACAAGCATATATCTTTCTGGGGGCAAGAAAGTATCTTCTTGATTGTTGTCTCTATGCTCAGCAGACTTGCTGAGCCTAGTCGGCAGGTCTGCTGACTGCAGTCAGCACGTCTGCTGAGCCTAGTGGCATCACCTTCTAATCGTACAACTATACACCTCTTAGTTGTACGACTATACACTTCTTAGTTGTACGACTATATACCTCTTAGTTGTACAACTATACACCTCTTAGTTGTACGACTATATACTTCTTAGTTGTACGACTATACCCCTTTTAATCGTACAACTATATACCTCATAGTTGTACAACGATACATACCTTTTCCCATCTTTTTCGTTGCTATTCTCCGCAAATTTGCGGAGAATAAGCCAAATAATCTCCGCAAAACTTGCAATATTCGATAAAACAACTTATCTAGCAAAGAAGTAATGAATATGTGACCGCACACATGGCATTAGGTGACAATAGAAATCAGCCTTATTGCCACCCTTTATTTGCAGTATATCAGATACTTATACTGCGTGTGGCATTAGTGGCATTATTATAATATCTTTCGCCAAGTAAGAAGGGACATAAGGCAATGACAGATCGCAAGCCCGCTAGACTATAAGATAGCCTCCTTCACTAGACTCTTAATATAAGAATCAGAGACATTCTCCATATCACTTTTATCAAAGATAGAAAGAAATGTTATCGAAATTCTATCCGGTTCTATCTTTTTCAAATTATAAGTCAAAACCCGGGCACCTCCACTTTTTCCTTTTCCTTTAGAAACGATTTGCATTCTTGTCTTATAAACACCACCACCTAAGGAAGTTCCTTGAAAAGGAGCCTTCTCTAAAGAATCCAAGAAATCATCGTAGTCTTGCCGAAAAGACTTATATTTCTTTGCCAAAGCTTTGGCTCTCCGCTCAAATTCAGGGAGATAATGAAATTCGACCTTCATTTTATTTAAATAAATTTCGAGCATCAGGAAGTTCGGTTCCTGATGCTTCTGCCTCACGGAGTTCTTTAAAAGCCTGTGTCAGACTTTCCTTCACCACCAATCTCTGTCTCATAGCTTCAGCATCTACATCTTCCTGTAGTAAACGCTGGGTAAAAGCACTACGAACAGCTTTTGGCTGGCTTTTAAAAAGCGCCCATAACGCATCTAATGGACTTACCATCTGGTTATCTATTGTTAATGTTGCCATAATCTTCTCCTTTAATTAAATATCTCCCACAAAAGTACACTTTTTCTCTGAAAGCACCAAATTATATCTGAAAAATATGCGAAAAAAAGTCTTTTTGTAAGATAAAAGGGGAAACTCAAGCCAGTCAGGTGGCAAAGGATACCTGAAGGACTTGCGTACCTGCTAATTTTTCTCTTCATCATCCGATAAGGCAAATCCCTCTATATAGAATTTCTCCTTAACATCGTTTATGATAGCTTCTTTCTGCTCCTCGTTGGAGTCTTCTTTCTCGAACGCAAGTATCAGATAATCATTGGATTTTGTTGGTGAGAATATCTTGCCGATAAGCTTTCTGAAATTCCGGCTGACGAATTCTTCTACTTGCGTATCTTCTTTCGGCGTGAGGCGATAGAAGTCGTATCTTTCATCCAGCATTTTCTGGATTTCATCCCGGAACATCTTGCGGACTCTGTTTTTCCACGAGAATTTCTGGTGCTCATTATGACGGGCATACAGAGATACGACATAGAGGAAGTTTACATCGTAATGGAAGACTAGAAGGGTGTCTCGATCGAACAGGCGGTTGTTGAAATGCTGGGTATTGAAGCACTTATGTTCCCTGTCGGTTGACGATACCTGGTCTGAGAACGATAGATTCTCTGCCATCTTTGCACTGATAAAGAAGTTCGGAATGATGTTATATCCTTCCGTCAAATCATCACGGAGCTTTGGTACGTTGCCAAAGTTACACTTGTCGTATTGAAGCTCTTCATCGTCCTTGTCGTCATTCATAAAGAGGTTCAGGTTCCACTGGATGATATTTCTGGCGTACGTAAACTGCTTATATACAGATTCCTTTCCGATGGCATGACCAAGCTTGTAATATTTGCTGTCGCCAATGTAATAAACAGGCTCTGGCTCTTTGCTTGTAATCAGGTTCTGGTAGGTGTACAAGTGGTCTATGCGTTTGCCATCAGCCTGTTCTTTCAGACCAGCTGGGATGTTCTTTTCTCCCAGAAGTTCATCAATAATGGCTTCGAAAACGATATTGAAACTCTTAACCAGAAGATACTCTTTACGTTCCTTCTGGATATTCATGCGCTTGGCATTGTTAAAGAAGTCATAGCATAACTGCCAGAGATATAATGCTTTATCAGAAAAGTACTTGTATTTAATCTGGAGAAGTCTGGTCTTTCCTAATCCATCCAGATAAGTCTTGAAACGATAACCTGTAATCAACTGGAAATTACAGTTGGTATGATAGGTGAAGCCGTATCTTTCGCTGATATAATTCAGGATGGAATAGAAAATAATCAATAACTCCTCATCAAAGTTGATCTGCTTCTTCCTGTTGACAGGATTCGTATAAACAGGACTGTTTTTGCAGACTATGGCTCTTGTGGTGGATATGGTCTTAGACCAATGAATGCGGTTGTAACCAGAATGGATGTTCTTCAGGATGAAGAAGATGAAATCCTGGTTATGCTTGTTGAAGTCTATGAGAGCCAGCAGAATATCGAGGAATGTATTGTTAATTTGTCTGGTACTTTTGCCAAGACATGCTATTTTCTGGTGATATACAATACCGTTTCTGGTGGTATTGTTGTAAACTTCGATGGTGCGGTAAATCCAGACAGAGAACTCATAGATAAAGTCTTTCTCGTGTTGAGAAAGAGGGTTGTTCTGGTTCAGGTTGACAATGGTTTCTGGGGCGTATTTGCCAAAAACTCTTTCGCCTTCTGGTGTATCTTCCAGCAGTACTTTTGGCAAAATAAAGACGCAATCGCTTAGTTGGGTATTGTAGTAATACCCAACGTAGTTGACGCTGACGTTGCCATCGATGTCCTGCATAGCGTCGATACCGTGCAGGACATCCCTGATCTGTTCAGCCTGATACTGATGTTCTTCTATGAGGATTCTCATGTTATGTTATTTTACGGATTCAACAGAACATCCTTTTGTTCTCGCTAAATGAAGAATAGCTTGGATGTTTCCTTTGCCCCATTGTGTTGTAAAATAAAATTTGACGTTATCTATTGTTGTTAAAGGGTAATCGTCGTACCAACGTTTACCTTTGTCATTTTTATATTTTTCTTTCCAAAGAGAATAGTCCTCAACTTTTATAACTATTCGATCTGTTTTTGAATTGATAATCCTTGATATATCTGATAATATTTCAGAATATGTTTCTTTCTTATCATTAACCAGATATTCCATTACGGCGAGAGCCATTCTTCCTTTCCCTAGGAGTTCGCTACTTCCGTTAACTCGATATTTAGTGTAATCGTATGAATTTGAATTGCTATTGTTGTTATTGTTAAAGTTCCAATCAGATTCTTTTTCGTATGAATCTTCTGAATCCTCTTCCTCTCCTTCATCAGAAAAGAAATCCTCTACTCCCAAATTCTCCAAGAACAACTCAACAGTAGCTATATCAACGTTAGTTTTGCCGTTCTTATCCTTATAGAATCGGTCGAAAGACAGAATCTTTCCTTCTTCATCCTGGAAGTCCTTGTCGTCGAATCCATAGTCCTTGAACACATCATTCCAGAGATAGAAGATAACCTTGCTTACGAATAAATCTGCATCGATTTCTCCATCCTTTGCCTTGCAGAAGAAATAGCCGAGTTTCTTGTCTTCAGAATTGGTAAGTGAACCAATCAACTTGTTGACCTGGCTGATGAATGACCACCAATCATACTGCTTATCACCCGTATTGATATACCAGTTGAGTTTAGCGTTGGTTTCTTTGTCACGACCTTCACGAATAGGCACATACTTCCAGTCCCAACGACGTTTAAAGGCAGAGTCAATAGGGAAGAGACTCTGGTCGCTGGTATTCATTGTTGCCCAAATATAAAGGTTTGAAGGCAGAACAAGTCGTTTGCCCTTTAAGATGAGGCTTACCATATTGGCTTCGCCATAGAGCTGATTGATTTTGTCTTTATTCGTAATCTCCCATCCTTCAAATTCCTTTTCAAGATATTTCTGCATATCCTTATCTGCAACGATAGGATAATCAGAAAAACCATATTCGTTGCGATCAAGCAATTGGAATAGGTCACCAAAGATCTGGGCGCAATTACCTCTGTTTATTTCTTCGATGATAAGATATTGCTTTTTTGATGCCTTATTCTTAGTGAAAATATCTGGAGTGTCGAGAAGTGCTGGGTGGATTCTATTATCGCTTTTGTCGCTCTTTTCACTCTTTTTGCTACCAAGTTTCTTCCACGCTTCAACATAGGCTTCAAGAAAAGCCTGAGGAATGAACTTATAGGCAATTCTGTCTTCCTTTACAACCTTTCCGGTATCTTCATCAATGACCTTTTTGCCATTACAATCTCGGAGTACAACTTCTTCTGTAATAGGTTTGTAGGTACCAACAAAAGAGGCGTAATCTGAGTCTGGATGGAATGTAGTACGAATAACGTCTTCACCAAATGTCAAATCCTTGATAGTCTTCGATTTACCTGTGCCTGGAGCACCATAGTAAATCTGCTGAAGAGTAAGATTTGAAGGGAGCTTTACCTTTTTAGCTTCATTCTGGAAAATTTCTTTAGCGTAAAGAAATCGCATGTATGTCTTTAGAGCGTTAGAATACTGGTTACTGCCAGTTTTCTCATACTGCTTGAATTCTTCATTGTTGTTAAGTGAATCAATGATATCTTGTAGTTCTTTGGTATGTACACAAGAGTAGATATCAAAGGACTCAACTCCTTTGATTTTGGCTATAGTTTCATTGATGCGCTTAAAGTCACTATAGTTGTTGACACTTTTTGGTGAGGTAGTGCAATTCTTAATGAAATTTTTATATTGTTCTTCTGTTGTCATATTTCTACAGTTTAGTTTGCTGCAAAAATAAGAAATATTTCTCTTTTATGCAAATTTTTGGCCTTTTTCTTTTGTGTTTTCGTGAGAAAAGATTCATTTACGGATGAAAATAGTGGATGGATTGAAGAATTCCTTTTAAAGATTGAGTAAGATGTCTGTCTATTGGTGTCCCCCATCTATCGCTCCGCTATCACTTCAATCCCATCTCTCTCAATCTCTTTGAGCAAAATGGGATTGAGGTGCTGATGCTTCCGGATAATATCAACAGGGTTGTCTAGAAGTTCTTCCAAGTATGCCTTCAGACGGACTACTAGAAAAAACTTAGGGGGCATTTCTACATAGACATCTACATCGCTGCCTTCGTGGTGCTCGTTTCTTGCAACAGAGCCAAAGAGACGCAAGGAGGTGATGCCGAAGGTGTTCTGCAGTTCTCCGGCATGAGAAGCGATGAGTGCTATGTATTCTTCCCTTGTTTTCATTTTTACTATTCTTGCATTTTAAATACTTTTGCCCTTGCAGGACGCAAGGCAGACTGCGCTTATATCCAGGGTGTTACCCTGGGCTAGGAGCTTCTGCCCTTTCAGGGCGTGTGGGGGCAAGGTGACTATAGCATAGCAGCACAGACCTTGCGGAACCAGTCGAGTTTCTTGCCGCTCATTTCTGTTATGGATAAGTTCTCCTTGTTTACATCTTCTGGCTCAAATTCATAATAAGAATCCTCTGTAGGGAGATAATCCTCTGGAATATCTTCTATGGAGTGGGCCTGGAAGTTGTGATGATTGCCCTCTTCATCAATATCGACAGTATATACAATGTCGTCTAATGGCGAACTTAATACGTTACGCAATGTTTGCTTTTTATTCGTGTACTTTTGTATATTGTCGTAATCGGTTCTGATGAACATCCAACGATTGTTTGTATCATCTTGGTCTATCCAATAGAAGAGATAGTTGTCACCTTTGTTGGTAACATAATGTGACAATAATGGTCCATCGAAATATATAAGATCGGCCACCTTCTTGAATTTATCGAAATTGCGCTTCTTGATGCAAATACCTTTTATTGTTTTCATAATTTTCCCTCCTCTAGTTTAAATGTTTTGGATAAGTCACATGATGGGAATTCAAACAAGTTATAATGTCCGTTGCTTGCTGGTGTAGTGATATTGTCATCCAGAGCATATCCACCAACATCAACTTTTCTTTGGGCATTCATAATTGCACGTTGAGGCTTCATGATGTAGTTGGGTAAGTAGCTTTTGGACATATTATTTCTGCTTGATACTTATATATTCCCATCTTTTTATGTTTTAAATCTGCTACAAAAATAAGAAATATTTCTTTTTTATGCAAGTTTTTGGGGAATTTCTTTTGTGGTTTCAAAGGAAAAATGTAAATTTGCAACAAAATGTAGAACGTTTTAATATAAAGGTTATGGCAGCAACGGTTTTAAATAGTACACAGGTACACCTCTTGCAAATGTTTCAAGTAGATGATTCTCAGAAAGGTTTGGAAGAATTGAAAGAATTGTTATATTCTTATTATTCAAAGAAAATGGATGAATCTCTGAATGAACTTTGGGATTCGGGCGTGCTTGACCAGAAAAGACTTGATGAAATCAATAATATGGATTTACATAAATTGGAAATGTCATGAATATGCTGCTGCAGAATATGTTATTAAAACCATTTTGAATAGCAAATTTACAGAGATGATAACTCCTTTTTATAACTTCAATCTGATAGAGGCTGATAAGGATGATAATAAATTCGTAGATTGTGCAATCGCAGCGCATGCCAAATGTATTGTTACCAATGACCATCATTATGATGTGTTGAAAACGATACCTTTCCCAAAAGTTGATGTTGTAAGGCTTGTTGATTTTTTGAAATATCAATAATAGGTGGTCATTAAATATTCCACTCAAATTTATATGGATAATTTGATGTCTTTGTAGCATCGTCTTTCTTAGCTTCTGCCCCTTCAGGGCGTGAGGGGCAAGATGGCTCAGATGGCTCTGGTATAAAAATGTGGCTTAGTACCCTTTCTGCTTCTCGTAAATGAAATCATCGGCGATGTAGCCATTGCTCATGAGATACAGGCCGGTGCGCTTATCGTGGAGCTGGGCACAGGTCTTGCTGCGATAGAAAAGATCAAGAGCCAGAGCTGGAGATATTTCCAGACGCTGTGATAACTCGTATGCTACGCCACCTATCTGATAGCTGAGAATCATTTCTTGAATCTCTGGTGTCTTGGTATTGATCTGTTTATATTTTTTCTGTTCCATGGTCTTTCTTCTCCCAATTAGTTAGACACTCAATGACATCTTCTATAAGATACTCTCTACTTTCTGTATGGAGCGTATCGTAGTGGGGCAGAATGAATTTGTTGATTAAATCAACCTTTCTCATTCTTTCGTATATTTCAATATATGGCACCCCAAGCTTTCTTGCAGCTCCTTCAACGCACGAAGCAGCGAATGCGAGCTTGATTTCTTCTAGGGGTAATTGTATTCTGTTGTTTTCTTGTTTCATATTTTCGTCCTTTCCTCTTAATTCCTGCAAAGATAATGCAAAAATAAGCAATATTTCTCTTTTATGCAAGTTTTTAAGCTTTTTCTTTTGTGTTTTCATGAGAAAAGATTAATTTTGTATCGAATGGTGTGATTAGATTAGAAAAAAGATGTCTTAATAAATAAAGCGTATGCCAGATAAAATGACCATAGAGCAGCGCCACAATAATATGGCGGCAATCAGAGGCAAGGATACCAAACCGGAGATTCTTGTCAGGAAGTTCCTGTGGGCTAGGGGATTCAGGTATCGGCTCAATCATCCACGGTTGCCGGGAAAACCGGATATTGTGCTGAGGAAGTATCGTACCTGTATTCTGGTGAATGGCTGCTTCTGGCATGGACATGAGGGATGCAAGTATTATGTGGTGCCGAAATCGAATACCCAGTTCTGGCAGGATAAGATCAGGAGGAACCGGGAGAGGGACCATGAGGTGCTGCATCGGTTGGCAGAAATGGGATGGCATACCATCGTCATCTGGGAATGCGAGCTGAAACCGGCTGTCAGGGAGAAGACGCTGGAATCGCTTGCCTTTACACTGAACCATATCTTCCTGGAAGATCATCATATCAGGAGGTATGAATTGCCGGAAGAAAAGCCGGCAATGGTGGCGGAGCCGGAACCAAGGCATCGTGATTAGTTATTGCGGATCTATTCTTGATTATCTTTTAATCTCTTTTCCAATTCCTCTATAGTCGGCATAGAAGACTTAAAGTCTTTCGGAAAGAGTTTGGATAGTTGATATTCTGATATTCCCATCGGTTCCTTGTATGATTCCAAGGCGTATTTCGCCACCACATTGTCTTTGTCCTTGCAGATGAGCAAGCCGATGGTCGGGTTGTCTATATCGGTCTTGAACTGATGGTTAATGGCAGATATATAGAAACTCAGTTGCCCCAAGAACGATGGATGGAATGACTGGGCTTTTAGCTCAACGACCACATAGGCGTGGAGGTGGGTATTGTAAAAAAGCAAATCGGGGAAGAACTCCTGTTGACCTACTTCCAAACGAAATTGTCTGCCCATATAGGAAAATCCCTTTCCAAGTTCCAAAAGAAAACGTGTAACGTTGTTCACCAATTCATTTTCAATGTCACGCTCGTCATATTTCTCCCTAAGATTAAGGAAATCCAACTGATAAGGATCTTTTGTTATCTGTTGCGCTAAGTCACTCTGCACAGCAGGGAGCGTGGATTGGAAGTTTGTGATGGCTTTGCCGTCACGCTCATAAAGGTCGGTATCAAGCCAGTTGAGAAGAGCGTCACGTCCCCAATTGTTCTCCCAAGTCTTTCTTACGAAGAACAAGGCTTTGTCCATATCATTCTTACATTTATCGATGATACGGCGATGATGATCCCAAGGAATGAGAAAAAGCATCTTGAAATCGTCCGCAGCTTGCGGAACATTTGAGTCTGACAATGAATCCGAGAAAAGTTCCGCAGCCTGCGGAACTTTTTCACATAGTGGAGCATATAGTTTGAAAAACTTACTCATATAGCGCAAGTTTATGGGCGAGAATCCCTTCACCCCCGGCATTTCTTTCTTCAAGTCCTGACTGAGATTCTTGTAAAAACCAGAACCATAATTGTTGGTATATTGCTTAGCTTCAATGTCTCGTCCCAGCTTCCAATAGAAGTCTAATAGGTAGCCATTAGTAGCGCAAGAAGCCTTTAGGCGATGGCTGTAGAATCGTTCCTTGAGTTCTACGAGCCAGTCCTTATAGTCGCTATCATCATGAAGGACTACTGATAAGCTTATATTTTCCTTTGCCATCGTTCTTTCTTTTTATTTGCTGCAAAAATAAGAAATATTTCTCTTTTATGCAAGTTTTTGGGGGATTTCTTTTGTGGTTTCGTGAGAAAAGATTTTTTTGTATCGAATGGGGGCTCTAATGAAATTATTGAAGAGTATGTGGAGATAATGCAAAAACTGATAGAAAATCCCCTGATGGATTCTCTGAAGAGAAGCATCAGGGGATAGGCGTTTTACTTTATCAATCTTTTACTTTATAGCCTTACCTGTCTGGCTGTAGCCGTCCAGCTGCTTTGCATTGGTGATTGCCTTGCGCGAACAGTAGTTGAAATCTACCTTCTTGTCACCATTGCTCGACTTCCAGCGGATGGTGAGCTTCACAGTCTTGCCATTGGTGTCTGGCAGGGCATCGTTGAGGTTGAAGGCTACCAGGGCATCGCCTACACGATACTTGGCATCACCATTCTGATTGTGACGAAGCTCTACCTCGTATGGATTCTCTAGGTTCACACCGGTGAGAAGGTTGATGATGTGTGGCTTCTGACCGCCCCAGAGAGCACGGAAGCGGAGAGTGAGATAACCATCCTCTGCTACTGTTACCCAATCGCGAACGATATCTACCTCATCATTGCCATACTTCGCATCGTTCTCTGCCGGAGTAGAGAGATAAGGTGCTGGCTTCTTGGTGAGAATGCTGTCAATCCAGTTGACGTGTACTACCTGAGAATACTTGTCGCTCTTCTCATCGGTAGCTGTATAGTTGACGAGTGCTCTAACCTCCTTACCATCAAAGACTGGAGTCTTGAGGTTTTTGGCGAGCAATGTGGTGTTGTCATCCAACTGCAGATAGCAGGCATCTGCATTCTGTTTGACAGTTACTAGGGCATTAGGTAAAACCTGATTCCAGTTGGTATCATCATCAGAATCACACGACTGGAAGGTGAATGCTGACATCAGCAGGGCTACTGCGAGCCCGATTTTCTTGAAATTGATCTTTCTCATAACTTTTTCTTTTTAAATCTTTCTGTCTATAAAATGCCCGAAGATGCGAAATCTTGCTTCTGATTTGGCAAAAGAAAGTTAAATGTATTTTTGAGATTCCCATTTATTTTGTAGTGTCTTCAATTTACACTACCTTTGCAGAAAGATGTTGCGCCCTGACAGGGAATGCAGCGAATAGCTAAATAGAAATAGGTAGATGAATAAGGTTATCAAGAAGATTTTCAGATCACTTATGTATATAGTAGGCATCGGAGCTATGGCTCTGGTGCCCGATATCTGGCTGTGGCATATCGGAGTGGGAGAGTGGCCTCTGCCGCTAGCCATCCTCTGGTGGATTCCCTCTCTGCTCATCATCCTGGCTGAGGTGGGACTGCAGTTGGGCAAGTTTCATCGCACATCGGTGAGAGTGCTTTTCTCTCTCATCCTTTTCTCTGTGATGCCGAAGGTGGTATTCATCCTCTTCGAATTCTTCATGCCTTGGTTCTTCGCCATCCTGCCTGCCCTAGCGGTGATGGGATGGTTCCTCTATGGATTCGTGGAGGGATGGAAGCGACTGGAGGTGAAATACGTGACTTATTCTTCTGCCGATCTGCCTCCTTACTTTGATGGCTATAAGATTCTGCATTTCACGGATCTGCATCTCGGTACCTTTCCGAAGGGTGCCGACTTTGTGAGAAAGGTGGTGGAAAGAGCCAATGCCGAAGGGGTGGAGATGATGCTCTTTACCGGCGACCTGGTGAACAATGCTGCCGATGAGGTGGAACCTTATGTGGAAGATTTGAAGAAGCTGCATGCTCCCGATGGCATCTTCTCGGTTTGGGGTAACCACGATTACTGCGAATATAATACCAACCATAGTCTGAGTGCCTTGAGAAAGAACCGCCGGCTCCTCTTCCAGTTGCAGAATGAGATGGGATGGCATCAGCTGATGAACGAGCATTTTACGGTATCGCACGGTATGGCTTCGATAGAAATCATCGGTGTGGAGAATGCCGGACAGCCTCCGTTTACCAATCGCAGTAACCTGAAGAAGGCGATGAAGGGAGTGGCGAAGGATGCTTTCAAGATTGTGCTTACCCACGATCCGCACCATTGGAGAAGGGAAGTACAGAAGACCGGAGTTCATCTGACCCTGGCGGGACATACCCATGCCGGACAGTTGAAGATAGGTAACTTCACTCCTGCCCACATGGCTTTCAAGGAGTGGGGTGGAGAATACTGGCTGGGCAGGCAGCTGCTCTATGTTTCTGCAGGATTGGGCGGTTCATTCCCTTTCCGACTGGGTGCCTGGCCGGAGATGACGGTCATCACCCTGAAGCGTGATTTGGGTTAGAAAACAGACTGGTAGTCAGACATCTCACAGTTCCCGAAGAATTGAATAAAAACGTTAATTTGCTGATGCAAACTGTTAAGTTTTGGTTAAAAAATCGATATTTATTCATTTTGATGAAAAATTATCGCTTAAAAATTTGGTAACTCAAAAATTAATCGTATCTTTGCATCAGTTTTCGCATATATTTGGGCAAATGGGGGGTGTCGAGAGACTGTACTCCATTTGTTTTTTTTGCCAAAAGCGAAATCCCGCTTTTTTCCTCTCACTTTTATAAATAAGAAATAAGCAAGGTATTCGCCAAGAATACTCATCATAAAGTTCAAAAATCAAAGTTCAAAGTAAAATGAAGATTCCCGTAGAAGAACAATATAAATTCGTGAAACTTACTCTCCCGGATGGAAGCAAGGCTGAAGGAAAGTCGGTGTTGCTGCATGCCTGTTGTGCACCCTGTTCATCGGCTATCGTAGAGTGTATGCTTCGCAATGGCATGAAGCCAACCGTGTATTTCAGCAACAGCAATATCTATCCGCAGCAGGAGTTCGATATCCGCAAACACGAGCTGATGAGATTCCTGGAGGCGCAGCAGGTGCCTTATGTAGAGGATGAGTACGACCATGAGGAGTGGCTGGCTACCATCAGGGGAATGGAGAAGGAACCGGAGCGGGGAAGCCGCTGCTCGGTGTGTTTCCAATATCGTCTGACTCATGCTGCCAGGTATGCCCAGGAACATGGATTCCATCTGCTTACCACCACGCTGGCTTCATCGAGATGGAAGAACATCAAGCAGATAGATGCCGCAGGACATATTGCGGTAGAAGGATGCCCGGATGTAGAGTGGTGGGATATGAACTGGAGAAAGGGCGGTTTGCAGAACCGCCGAGGAGAATTGCTGAAACAGAATGAATTCTATAACCAGCTATATTGCGGTTGTGAATTCAGCATGAGATAAGATTAAAAAAGGCTGCTTCCCGAAGCGGGAAGCAGCCTTTTATCGTATTTATGAAAGACCTGTAATCTCACCATTCACCACGTCGATGCGCTCAGCCTGTGGGCTCTTTGGCAAACCTGGCATACGCATGATAGGACCAGCGATGACTACGATCATCTCGGCACCCATATTCACGGTGATGTCGCGAACGTGGAGCTCGAAGCCTTCTGTAGGACCGTATGCCTTGGCATCGGTAGAGAAGCTATACTGAGTCTTGGCGATACAGATAGGGAACTTCTCGGCACCCAACTTCTTGATTTCCTCGATCATAGACTTGGCAGAATCGCTCAAGGTTACGCTGCCGGCACCATAGAGGTTGAAGGCAACATCCTCAATCTTCTTCTCTACAGGCTCATCGTCATCGTAAGTGAAGTAGAGAGGAGCTGATGGATGCTCATCAATGGTCTTCACAACGAGCTCTGCCAACTCCATTGCACCCTTGCCACCTTCGGCGAAGGCACTGTTGACAGCGAATCCGCAGCCCATCTCCTCGCAGTGCTTGCGCAATACCTCGATTTCCTCATCGGTATCTGTAGCAAACTTATTGAAGGCGATGACTACAGTCTGACCAAAGCTCTGGAGATTCTTCACATGCTTGTCGAGGTTCCAATAGCCAGCTTCCATACCAGCTACGTTTGGCTTCTTGATGTCTTCCTGAGCTACGCCACCATGCATCTTCAATGCCTGGAGAGTAACGACGAGAACAGTAAGGTCTGGCTGCAAACCAGTCTTGCGGCACTTGATGTTGTAGAACTTCTCTGCACCGAGATCAGCACCGAATCCAGCCTCTGTGATGGCATAGTCGCCATACTCGAGAGCTGCTGCTGTAGCCATCACAGAGTTACAGCCATGAGCGATGTTGGCGAAAGGACCGCAGTGAACGAAAGCAGGAGTACCCTCTGTGGTCTGAACCAGGTTTGGCTTCAGGGCATCGAGGAGGAGGGCAACAATACTGCCACCTACACCCATATCCTTGACGGTGAATGGCTTGTCATCCTCTGTGATACCCAGGAGAATATTGTCGATGCGACGACGGAGGTCGTCAACACTTGTTGCAAAACACATAATAGCCATGATCTCTGAAGCTGGAGTGATATCGAATCCTGCCTCTGTCTCGATACCGTTCTTATCACCGATACCAGTGATGATGCGGCGGAGACCACGGTCATTCACATCCATCACGCGGCGCCAGAGAATCTTCTTGAGCTTGAAGCCTTCAGCTTCGTGCTGGAAACGGTAGTTATCGAGCAGGGCAGCAATCATGTTGTTAGCCTCTGTGATAGCGTGGAAGTCGCCAGTGAAGTGAAGATTGATCTTATCCATAGGCAATACCTGGGCATAACCGCCGCCGGCAGCACCACCCTTCATGCCGAAGCAAGGTCCGAGAGATGGTTCACGCAGGGCAACGACAGCCTTCTTGCCAATCTTCTGCATACCGAGGGCGAGACCTACAGATACGGTGGTCTTGCCATTGCCTGCCTTGGTAGGGCTGATAGCAGTGACGAGGATGAGATGATGGTTTTTAAACTTGTTGGTGTCGATCTTGTCCGTAGTAATCTTAGCGATGTAACGGCCGTAGTTCTCTACTTGGTCTTCATGGATTCCAAGTTCAGCTGCAACCTCATTGATGGGGCGCAATTTTACTGATTTAGCTATTTCAATATCTGTCAACATAAAAAATGTATTTGTATTTTGCTGCAAAGATACGCAAAAGTATTCACATAATGGCATATCAATGTATAAAAAAACAAAAAGTGAGGGAGAAGGAGTTTATTATATACTAAAAAAGGAGTTTAATATATACTAAAAAAGGAGTTTTAATATAAACGAAAAAAGAGGCAGATTCACATCTACCTCTTTTTTGCAATCTAACTAACTTTCTATTCTCCAATAGAAATACTACATTTTAAACTATATGTGTTAATTATCCACAGTCAGCCTGTGGCTGACCAAACCTATGAACTATCTTTCTATTTTCTAACGTAGAGCTTAAAGCCCTTGACGCTGCCTGGTGCTCCCTGCTCGGCACGTGGCAGATACTCGAAGGCTGAAATGGTAACCTCCTTACCCATATCCACGATTCCGAGATGTGGGAAGTTGGCGCCTTTCTCGGTCTGCCAGTAGGTGCTTTCCTGGAGGTCGAACATCTTGTCGAGAGTAGAGTTACCCTTCTCGCTGTCTGCGTAGTAAGCCACCCAGTTGTTGCGGTCGATGCGGTTGCCCTGTGCATCCTGGAGATAAACCTCGGCGATGGCAATCTGGCTGTCACCACTCTGGCTGCTCTCTGTCTGGATGGCGAAGTAGCGACCGGTTACAGGCTTGTCGAGCTTGATGGTCTGCCAGCCGTTGCCAGCCTTGAACTCGCCTTTCAATACTGGAGTCTCTGAATTGAGATCCATGCGATGACCTGGCTCGTTGTGCTTGTTGCTCTTTTCGAGATTCAGCTTGTCGAGCTCCGGATGATCCTGGCAAAAAGCGGTAGGAGCCACGGTAGAACCTGGCTTTCCTGCTTCACCCTTAGGACCTACAACGTCGAGAACAATCACCTCGTTCTTGCCCTTCTTCAACCAGCAGCCTGGAAGATATAAGGTCTGCTGAGGACCAATCTGCCAGAAGCGGCCGAGGGCATGCCCGTTGACATAAACCTGACCCTTGCCGAATGCCTCCATATTAATAAAGGTATCGCCCACCTTCTTCAGGTTGAAGTAGCCGCGATAGTAACCCGCCTTGCTCTGCAGACCACGCATCTTGTTGGTTGGCATGGCGAGTGCCTTGACTGCAGTCTGGTAATTATCAGCGATGCTGCTGTTGTTCCATCGGGTAGGGGTGAGGGCAAGTTCGCAATCCTGCTTCTGTGTAGTGAGGGTTACGTTGCCGATGATACCCTTGTAGTCTTTGATGGCACGACCGAAGTTGATTCTTCCCATACCTTCTACCACGATGGTGAGCTGTGCACCCTGTGGCATGGCTGGTAATTCGAGCGATTTCTCGTTCTTCACACGGTCTATCTTGCCTACATATTTTCCGTTCACATATACCTGGGCAAAGTCGTGGAACTCGCCGGTCAGGGTTGATATGCTTTCGATGGCAGGAACCTGGGTTTCATAAACCATGGTACCCCATCCCATGTCCATATCCTCGAAACTCTGAGGAGCCTGGGTTTCCTTCTCCTTTCCGATACCATAGCTCAATGGCTTGTATTCGGTAAACTTGAATTCTGGCACCTTGATGATAGCCATCGGAGCCTTAGGCACGGCTGGCAACTTCTTGCCGTCGTTGTATTTTGCCATCATCTTCTGCAGTTCATAGAACTTAGGAGTAGCCAATCCCCATTCATTGATAGGGGCATCGTAATCGTAGCTGGTTACGTCTGGTTGGAAACCAGGAGAGTTGGCACCTGCCCAATGACCGAAGCTGGTTCCGCCGTGGGTCATATAGAGAGAGAAGCTGATGCCTTTGCTCAGCATCTCGTCCATTCCTTCTACCATATCCTTGGCAGGACGGGTTTCGTGGCGTGCTCCCCACTTGTCGAACCAGCCGCTCCAGAACTCAGAGCACATCTTAGGAGCATTCGGACGAACCTCGCCGAGACGCTTAAACTGCTGGTCGATGTTGGCACCCGTACCGAAGTTCATGGTCCAGGTCAGGTCATCGAGACCATTGTTCAGGAAGTTGGATGACCAGTCGCACTGGAAGAGGCTCACCTTATCGAATCCGCTCTTGCGGACGATATCACGGATGGCACTTACGTATGGCTTGTCCTTACCGTAAGAACCATATTCGTTTTCTACCTGGACCATGATGATAGGACCACCATTCTGGATGGTGAGTGGAGCCAACTGCTTGCCCACTTCCTTCTCGAAGATTTCTACTCGCTGCATGAAGTAAGGATCCTGCTCACGTAGACGGATATCCTTTTTCTTGAGGAGCCACCAAGGCAGACCGCCCATTTCCCATTCAGCACAAACGTATGGACCCGGGCGAACGATGACATACATACCGTTCTTCTGAGCGAGGCGGCAGAAAGCTGCCACATCGTTGTTGCCTGTGAAGTCGAATTTGCCTTCCTCCTGCTCATGGATATTCCAGAACACATAGAGGCAGACGGTATTCATGCCAAGTGCCTTGCACATCTTGATGCGGTGTTCCCAGTAAGCGCGAGGAATACGAGGATAGTGTAACTCGGCAGCCTTTACCACGAAAGGTTTGCCATTGAGAAGGAAAGTCTTGTTGCCAGTAGTGAAGGTGCCACCTTTCTGTGCCGCCATCATCTGAGCTGGTGCCAGTGCCAATAGTGAGGCAAAGGCTAATGTCTTGATTGAAGTTGTTACTGTCATTATACTTATTTTTTAGTATTCTCGATAAAACATTTGCAAAGATAACGGAAAATCCCCTTTAAGAAGGATAAAAATCGTTCAATAAAGGGGATTTTTCGTTAAAAAGGCACTATTTCAATCATTTTTGCATAAAAGTCGTAATGCTTCGTGGAGCCAACTGGGTAGTTCCATCGCAGATTCCAACAGGCGCTAAACTCTCGGCAGAGATGTCGCTGGTGCGATACATCTGCCAGCTTTTCTGCTCCTGATTATCGAGTTGGAAGTTGACCGGCTTCATATCCTCAGAATAGTTGATAGCCACAATAACCCATTTTCCATCTGCATTCTGATAGGCAGAGCACATTACTCCGTAAGGGTCGTTGTAGCCTTCCTCTATCTGCTTTCCGTCGGCAGAGGTGGTTGCGATATCGAAGCGCTGGGCACCTGGACGTATAAAGCGGGAATAGTTACCGAGTGCCCACATCAACTTGGAATCTACTGCCCAGCCGCTCTTCCATCCATCCTTGCTGTAGATGCGGATGAGACCATCGCGATAGTCACCGCCTGCAGAACGCCACCAGCTCCAGCTCTCGGCATTGGCATATACCAGGTCGTGATGGATGACACGGGCTACATAGAGGGCTGTCTTCATCGAGAAGTCGTAAGGGGTTCCGCCGCCAATCTCCTCATCGTTACCCATGATGCAGAGTTCTGTTTGCCAGAACTTGATGTTCTTCTGCTTGCATGCCTCTCTTATCTTCATTCTGATTTCCCTCATGTATGGGATAGGGGTATTGGTCCAGTAACTGTGAGCGCCGATGAGAGGGAGGAGTTGCTTCACGTTGCCCACATAGGTCTGCGTACTGTCCTTGGTAAAGAAGGAGTTGATTTCGTAGCCTCGCTGCCAGTCGGCCATGTGGGTACCGAGCATACAGCGATAGTCACTCGATTCATTGATGAGAATCTCGGTATTGAGTTTGTTCTTTACCAATGCTTTGCTTACCTCTCTGGTCACCTTGGCGAATTCCCTGTTGGTGGCAGGGGTTCCTTCCTGCTTGGGGCCTGTCCAGTTCCAATGTCCATCTGGCTCGTTGATGGGACTGATGTAGTTGAAGTGGATGCCATCATGCTCTTCGATGCCTTTGAGAGATGTGGCGATGAACTTTCCGAATTTGCCGTAGCTGTCATCCTTCAGATTGATGGTACCGCCGCGCCCAGTGTTGGTTGCGAGTCCGTTCTTGGTGTAGAACACGGGTGCAGAGTTGCAGAAGGCGAGGAAATATGGCACGCCTCTCTGCTTGGCGAGCTTCAGGAACTTGCGCTGTCCTGCCTGTTTGCTCCAGTCGTAAGTGCCGTCAGCATTGAGAAAGCATTGGGTTCTTGTGCCCGGCTGAATCTGTGCAGCCTCTCCCTGTTCCTCGCTTCCGGCTCCCAGATTGAAACGCCAGATAGACAAGCCGATGCCTTTAGGTTTGCCTTGTGCATCATTCTCGGTAGAGAAGAGCCAGTCAGCAATCTGTTCCTGCTGCTTCTCGGGCCATAGTCCGAGAAACTGCATACTCCAGGCATCGCTGGCACCGAAGTGCTGGATGTGCTGCTCCGGGCTTTGGGTAAGGATGGTATATCGGATAGTTCCATCCTGTACAGCCTGCATGTTGAGACTAGTGATGAGCAATGCTGATAAAGCCCCGTATTTCATATAATTATGTGCCATAATAGAATTTTATGTTTGATGAATTATTCAAAAGACATATAGATGCCCCTGCTGTTATTTAATCACGAATTTCTTGCCGTTTTGGATATAGATACCCTTGGCAAGTCCTTCTGTAGAATCCGCATGCTTGCGAACCAGTTTACCCTCGATGCTGTAGATGTCATCGCTGCCGGTCTGATCTGCTTTGATATGGCTAATGCCGGTATTGATAGCCTCGTTGAAATCAATCACGATGGTAACAACGCTCTTGGTTGGGATAGCAATCAACTTATCCAAACTGAAATTACTCTTGATGTGCTTCAGATTTTCTTTAGCCGACGTGCGGTAAACGTTGATGTCCTTGGCTGCGTTCTGTCCATCAATGTTGATGCGGACGCTGCATTGTGTTGCCATCATATTTACATATACCAATACGATTCGTTTGCCGTCGGGAGAAAGATAGGCAGAGCCCAGAAGCTTATTGAGATCTTCTTCCTTATTGGTGATATGGTCGATACGCTTGTAACCTGGACGGATGAAGCGGCTGTAGTTGCCGAGTACCCAGAGGTTGCTGTTGTCGGTGATGGTGCCGGCGGTTTGGATATCGCCATAGCTCTCGTTGCCGTTATCGCCCTGAGCATTCATTCTCAAGAGATAGAAACGGTTCTTCTGTCCCCATTTCTCTTGTGCGAAAGAGGTCCAGTAGCTCCATGATGCCATATTGCCGTAGGTGAGGTCGCAGTGGATAAGCTTACCCATATAGAGCGAGATGTCCATATAGCTGGCTGCATCGTAACTGGAAGGGAAGCCTGCTGATGTGGATGGCTCCTTGTCGAGCATGCTCCATTCGGTTTGATATACATCGAGATCGTATTCCTTTGCCTTGTTCCATACGTTCTGGCGGATGTCCTTCAGGTCGGCATTCGTGCCGAAGGTCCAGTAGCTATGGCCAGCGACGGCTCTTTTCAGGTTTTTCAGGTCACCGATGTATGTACTGCTGTTGCTGGCATTGAAGAATGCCTCAATCTGGTTGTTGGCTCTCTTCTCGGTTCCATCTTGATAGAGTGCCTTCCATTGGCATGCTTCAGGCAAGAGTATCTGGACTGAGAGTCCCTGTTGGGTAATGCTCAGGTCCAACTCCCGGGCGAGCTTGGCGATGCACTCGTTGGTCCATGGAGAACCTTCCTGACCTTCTGTCCAGTCGTATTGTGGCTCGTTTACTGGGTCGATGAGGGTTATGTTGTAGCCTTCGTCGGTGAAGTGCTTGGTTGTGGTCGTGAGGAAATCAGCAAAGTCGGCATAGTGATTATCTGAGAGATTGCTCCCGTTCACACCCTTGTTGGCGTATGCCTTGCCGTTTTTGGTAAATTGTACTGGGGCTGAATTGGAGAAAAGTAGGAAATGATCGACTCCATATTTCTTGGCTTGCTGCATGAAGTACTGTTGACCTGCCGACTTGGTCCAGTCGTAATTGCCCTTGGCATCCAGAAAACAGTAGCCACGTCGAGTGATATCTTCGATACCGCTTTCACTGCCTTGTTCTGCAGAACCGGCACCCAAGTTAACGCGCCACATAGAGAGACCGATGCCTTCCGGATTGCCATCGGCATCCATTTCCTGACTGAAGAGCCATTTCGCCGACTTTTCCTTTTCAGTATTGCTGAAATATTTGCCTACAAAATCGGCTGTCCAACAGTCGCTTGAACCGAAGTCTGCTATGGTCTGGTAGCAGATATTGGGATTTACGGTGACCGTGTATGAAGATTGCGCATGTAAGTTGGCTGTCATCATCAAGGCAGCTGTGAGGCTGAAGATGGATGTTTTATTAATTTTTCTGAGGCTCATATATAATAAGGTATATAGTTTATGAATATTTTAATGAGCGAAAGGGGGCAGAACAAGATATTTGCCCTGCCCCCTTGATATTTTAGTTGTAACCTTCGTTCTGCTTGATGGTTCCGTTACTCATAGTGATTTCTGAGTTAGGGATGGCAAAGAGAAGGTCGCGAGGTGCCTGGAAGTTGATTCCTTCGTTGCTGTTTTCCTGCTGATTGGTGGTCTCGTATGGGTCGGTAGATTCCTCCATGTTATACTTCACGAAGGTACCGTTAGGACCGAATACGTGTTCCATCATCGTCTTTCCATCATCCATCTTCCAGCGGCGCAGGTCGTCGAGGCGGGTTCCCTCAAGTGCCAGCTCCAAGCGGCGCTCTGCGCGGATGGCATCACGAAGGGCTGTGCCTGTGGCAGTAACTTCTGGAAGTTGAACACGCTGGCGTACCTTGTTGAGTGCCCACTGTGCCTCACTGTCGTGATTGAGAGCATTCTCAGTCTCTGCATACATCAGCAGCACCTCTGCATAGCGGAGCAAGCGGATGTTCATTGGATTGTGAGGTGCATCGTATGGACTAGGACGTCTATTCACTGGGATGAAGAGCTTCATGTTGCAACGGCCAGACTTATGCTTGCTGGCAGAAATAACGTATGGGTTGTCTTCATTCCAGGTTGGGTCGCCAGGAACATCTGTCTGTCCATCGTGAAGGATTGTATAGCGAAGTCGAATCTCATCTCCTGCATCCTCGAAAGCCTTTTCCAGGTTGCTGGTAGGAAGACCCCATGACCAGCCTGAGTCGTCACGTGAACCTACTAAGACAGAGTAGCGCTCACCCAGAGAATACTGGGTATCATCGCTGGTCTGAATCTCGAACAGACTCTCCTTGCCATTGTTGTAGTCGATGTTCCAAACCTGGCTGAAGTCATCCATCAGTTCATATTCCGGTGTTCCGCTGGCGTGAGAGCCACGGCAGGTGAGTTCCTGCAGGATAGGCTCAGCTTCAGCATATTTGCCCTGGTAGAGATATGCCTTAGCCAACATACCCTTGGCAGCACCGCTGGTAGCACGACCGATATCGCTGGTTGATAACTCTGCCTTCTTTGGAAGATCAGCGAGGGCATCCTTGAAGTCCTGCTCAATCTGAGCGTAGGTTTCAGCTGTGGTAGCTCGGGTGATACCCTGAACTTCTGAAGGCATCTTGAGTGACATTACCAGTGGCACACCGCCAAAGTTCTTCACCAGTTCGAAGTAGTAGAAACCGCGGAGGAACTTAGCCTCGGCAATCAGGCGCTTCTGATACTTCTCGTCGTTGAATTTCAGCTGTGCAATCTTTTCGATGGCAATGTTACACTGGGTGATACCCTTGTAGCGATACTGCCAGAAGTTCTGTACGGCATTACCCAAGTCGATGGTGTTGCCGGTAAACATGGCTGCTACTCTATATTCACCCGGATCCTGTGTGGTGTTACCCATCCAGCAATCATCGGTAGCGATGTTGCAGAGGTTGTAGAATTTGTAAATCTGCCACCAGTCATCGCATGCGATGAAGTTGTAGCAACCGGTAATCTGCTTTTCGCACTCTTCCTCGGTGGTAAAGTAGTTCTCCATGTCTTGCTGACCGCGGATAGGCTCCTCAAGGAAGTCGGAGCAAGATGTCAAGCCCATGGTCAAAGCAGAAGCCAAGGTCAAACCTATGATATATCTTTTCATAATCTTGTTTCTTATTTTAATGATTACATATATTATAATAATGTATATTCCCTGCGATTAGAAGCTCATGTTCAAACCGAAGAGGAAGGTACGTGGGTTAGGATAACCTGTGTAGTCGATACCTGCCTCTGTTACACTTTTACCCATTGATGCTGCTTCTGGATCTGCACCAGAGTAGTTGGTTATGGTAAAGAGGTTCTGAGCTGAGAATGACAAGCGCAGGTTCAGCTTGTTGTTGAACCACTGCTTAGGCAAGGTATAGCCAATCTGGAGCAACTTGCAGCGGAAGTAAGAACCATCCTCTACGAAGAAGTCGCTTACTCGCTTGTAGTTCATGTTGGAATCATTGACAGAGAGGCGAGGGAATTCTGCACCAGTGTTGTCGGTTCTCCAGGTCTTGTCGTAAGTGCCGGCATATACATTCTGGCCGTCGGTTCCTGCATAACGACCGATGTTCTGATTGAAGATGTCGTTGCCGAAGGTTCCGTAGAAGTTGGCTACGAGATCGAAGCCCTTGTATGCCGCATTCAGGTTCAAACCTACCATAAGGTCTGGGAATGGATTACCGATATGAGTCTTGTCGTTGCTGTCGATGACACCATCATTATTCAAATCCACGAAGCGGAGGTCTCCTGGTTTGGCATTTGGCTGCAATGACTCGCCATGCTCGTTGGTGTATGACTTCACCTCTGTCTCGTTCTGGAAGATACCTGCTGTCTTGTAACCCCAGAACTGGCTGAGAGATTCACCCTCGGCATTGCGAACGATGTAGTCGCCGCTGAATCCACCTGTCCAGATGTAATCGCCATTCAATTTCACTGCCTTGTTCTTTACCTGAGAAAGGTTCAGACCTATGCCGTAGGTGAAGTCTTGGATCTGGTCGTTCCAGTTGATACCAAGTTCCCAACCAGAAGCCTTCATCTTACCTACGTTCTCCCACATCTGTCCGTTCCACATTGGGTAACCGAGGATGAGGAGGTTGTCTTTCTTCATCAGCATATCGTGAGATGTCTTCTCGAAGTAATCCGCTGTAATCTTCAGGCGGCTCTGGAGAAGAGCGAGGTCAAGACCCACGTTCCAGTCCTCCACGGTTTCCCACTTCAGGTTAGTGTTTCCGATACCGCTCACGGTAGAACCGATGATGCGGTTTGGAGTTCCACCGAATACATAGGTTGTTGTACCGATAGAGCTGAGATATGCCGAGTTGTCGATGTTCTGGTTACCAACCTTACCCCAACCAGCACGGATCTTGATGTCATCAAACACCTTCTGGTTCTTCATGAACTCCTCGCCGGTAAGGCGATAAGCTCCAGATACAGATGGGAAGGTAGCCCACTTGTTGTCCTTGGAGAACTTGGAAGAACCATCCACACGGATAGATGCTGTGAGGTAGTACTTCTCTGCATAGTTGTACATCACACGTCCCAGGTAAGATACCAGCGAAGTGAAGCTGTCGGTACCCGTAGCTGCTGGGTTCTTGGTTCCTGAGCTAGGGTAGCGCAGAGACTCATCATTATTTGGAATATTCTCTGAGTAAGCATTAGCCCAGTAGTCCTGGAAGCGCTCCATAGTGTAACCGCCCATCAAGTTGATGTTATGTTTCTTGTTGAGGGTTGTCATGTAGTTCACGGTGTTGGTCCAGTTCCAGTCCACCCAGTTCTCCATCTTTCTGGTAGCATTGTTGTTCTGGTTCTGCTCCAGGTTGTCGATGAAGAAGTTTACGTTGAACGAATCAGTTCTGCGGAAGCGGGCGTTCAAACCGAATGCTGATTTGATGGTCAGTCCCTTGATAGGGGTGAGACTTACGTATGGAGTTGCGAGCAATCCATATTCGCTGGCACCAGAGTCCATACGAGCCATTGTTGCTACAGGGTTCCACTCCTGGTTGTTGTGAGAACGCTCATAGTTGCTGTATGGATTGCTGGTCCATTCACTCTCAGCACGCATTACTGGAGTTGTTGGATCCATCGCCATGATGGCACTCATCAGATTTGGTGTGTCATCCCACTGCTCGTAGCGAGGAGTGAAGTCAACACCTGCCTTGACCATCTTATTGAAATTGTATTCGGTAGAGAAGCGTACAGAGAGTTTCTGCCACTGACCTACCTTGTACTGAGAGTCCTGCTTGTAGTAACCGATGCTTCCAGAGTAGATCATCTTGTCGTTACCGCCAGAGAATGAAAGGTCGTAGTTCTGCTGTACGGCTACATCGTTGATGCATTCTTTCCACCAATCGGTATAGGTATCAGCACTTCCCTTGAAAGGAGAAACGTTGCCATCGTTGGTATAACGAGTATCAAATACTTTCTTGTATTCCTGAGCATCTGCCATATTCTGCTTCTTCAGCGTCTGGAGACCTACGGTAGCTGTTACATTGAATTTAGCATCACCCTTCTTGCCTTTCTTGGTGGTGATCAAAATCACACCATTCGAAGCACGGGTACCATAGATGGCAGATGCAGAGGCATCCTTCAATACCTGCATGCTCTCGATGTCGTTCTGGTTGAGGAAGTTGATGTTGGTACCTACAGGCATACCATCTACAACGTAGAGAGGGTCTGAACCATTCACGGTGGTGACACCACGGATGATGACACGAGGAGAAGCGCCCGGACCACCGGCACCACTGATCTGTACACCGTTTACCTGACCCTGGAGGGCGTTCATCACGTTACCGGTAGAGAGCTTTTCCAGCTTATCGCCCTTGATGGCTGAGATAGAACTGGTGAGGTCGCCCTTCTTTACCTGACCGTAACCGATGACTACCACCTCGTTCAAGTCGTTGGCATCGTCCTTCAGTACAAAGTTGATCTGTGAACGGTTGCCAACCTTCACTTCCTGGTTTGCCATACCTACGTATGAGATAACGAGGGTAGCGTTCTTGTCGGCATCGATGGTATAATGACCATCCAGGTCGGTAACAGCACCTTTGCTGCTACCTTTCACCTTGATGTATGCTCCAATAACTGGTTCGTTGTTGCTGTCCACGACATTACCCGTCACTTTCACGCTCTGAGCGTTCATATTGAGGGCAAAACTGGTTGCCATGGCTGCTATGATATATTTCTTGTTCATATTACTATGTTTCTATTATTCTAGATGACTGTTCTTTCACACGTGTTATACTATTTGATAGGGATGATGCGAGAACGCAAGAGAGCGTAGTCGAACTCGAAGAGATACTTTCCTGTAGCAGGAACCTTTACCTTCTTCATGTTGTCACCGCCGTTGAGCTTGTTGGCCTCGTTCTCATCCGAACCGTCGAAGCGCCAGAATGGCTCTGGCCACCAACCCCACCAGTGAGTCTGGCTGATGGTGAATTCAATTTCGTCACCTGCCTTGAGGTTCATTTCGCGATAAAGTCGATATGGGTTGTTCTCGTCTTGATTCAGGATGAATGCACCTGAGTTCTGGTTAGTTGTCCATTCTCCGGCTCCCTCTGGCAAGTAGCCCTTACCTGCCAGACAAATCTGTGCAGGCTGTGCGCCAGAACCGTCGTTGAAGTCAACCGTGGTAGAACCGTTGAGGGTCATCTTCTTGGTTGTAGGAGTATATTCCTCTACCTTGTATTCACCTGTGATGATGTTGAAGTTGATCTCGTAGTAACCCACCTTTTCCAAGATGATAGGCTTTGCATCGCTAGCCTTGCGTGTGAGCAAACCAGTCTTCTCGTCAACGCCGAAGCAGAGAGGAACGAAGTCGGTCTTCTGTGGGATGAAGCGTATGCCTGTGCCAGGCTTCTGGTTGTAGTAGCGGGCACGATACTGGAATTCGCCTACGTGATCAATCAGCATTGGTACACCGTAAACATCACTTGTCAGTTCTGCTGCTGAGTTGACATCTGCAAGATACATCTTCTCAAAGTCAACCAAGTCGCTGACGATGATGGTGCTCTTCTGCTCGGTCATGTTGTCCATGCCGTCATACACCTTGATGCTCATCTCGTAATCTGCATCTTCTGATGGGAATGTGTATTCCTCGCTGTATTCATACTCGGTACCAGAGAGTGTAACCTCGTCGTGCTTGTTGATGCCAGGAATGTCAATAACCAACTTCTTCAGCGACTTGTTGTCGGATACGGCAACGTTGAGCAGGAGTGTTGGGTCTTCTTTCATCACGTTCACCTTATTAGATGGTGCTACTGTAAATACTGGGAAGGTGAAGTCGCCGTCACCCTTGATGGTGATGTTGGCTGTTGATACTTTTCCCACCACGTCTTCAACGGTCACTTCCAATGGGAAGCTGGAGTTGTCGGTCCAGTCGTCTGCTGGAGTATAAGCATAGTCGAGATTATACTCATGGAGCAGGGAATCTTTGTAGATGTCGAGCAGATTGATGGTCTTGTCGAGGAGCATTCCCTCGTTCTTGAGTCGGATAGACTTGATACCGTCGGCATCGCTGATCTTACCTGTGATGTTGAAGGTACGTCCTGGTTCTGCATGAATCAGGTCTGATGTTAATGAAATCGTTGGATTCTGACCATCCACTGTAGGATAATCAGCATCACTACTGCATGCCTGGAATGTGAATCCACCCAAAGCAATCGCAGCCCATAGAAGGGCATTCTTTAGATTAAATGGTTGATTTGCCATAAGACATTCTTTTTAGTTCTTTATTTTGTTTATTATGCGTTAGTTGAGAAACCTTGTGTTAGTTGAGCAACTTTCGTATTGTTTATTCGGTTGCAAATGTACTGCGATTATTAGGAACGGATGGTGAAAATTCATTCAAATAGGGAGTATAAATCGTGCACTGAAAGATTTGTGCCGCTGTTTTTGGTGTTTTTTAGCTTGTTTCTTGCCTGATTTAAGGAGTTTTTTGTTAATTTTGCAGCAAATTGAAAATTAAAAACCATATAGCTTCGATAAATATGATAGAAATAAAAAAGACACTTTTTTGGGTTTTCATCTGTTTGATGGGTCATATTGTTGCCCTGGCTCAGAAGTATCAGGTCAGATCTTTAGACTTGGAGCAGGGCTTATCGTGCAATTATGTTGTAAGCATAGCGCAGGATAAATATGGCTTTCTTTGGTTTGCTACCGAAGAAGGATTGAATCGATTTGATGGCAATAGCTTCTTTACCTATTACAAGCAAAGAGACAGGCAGGGCATCTCCAGCAGTGAGTTGAACTGTGTGATTGATGATGCCAAGGAACCTGTTGTCTGGGTAGGAACCAAGAATGATGGTCTCAATTCCTTTAACTATCAAACCGAAGAATGGCATAGCTATAAGCATGACTCCAAGAATCCTTCCAGCATCGCAACGAATGATATTACAGATATTACACTCTCTGCCAATGGTAAACTCTGGATTACCACCTATTGGAAAGGTGTAGAACTGTTTGATCCCGCAACCAGCAAGTTTGTGCATTTTGATAAAGATAGAGTGAAAGGTTTGCCTGATAATCAATTGTGGTGTGTGCTCGATTTGGGAAATGGCAATCTGCTGGTGGGACATGTCAAGAGCGGATTGTCCATCATCGATACCCAACATCTAACAGCTAGGAATTTTAAGCACAATGACCAGGACATCTTCTCTATTTCCGGTAATGAGGTAAACTGTCTGTATCGCGACCAAAAAGGAACGATATGGATCGGTACCAATGTGGGAATTGATATCTACGACCCACTGAGTCAGCGCTTTTTGCATGTGGCTGATCAAACCGTCAAGAATCATCGTATTTATGATTTCTGTGAGTTGCCAGATGGTAATATGCTTGTAGCAACCGAGCAGATGGGTATAGCCATATTGGATGTTGCCAACAAATCATTTACTGCAAGTTCTCAGATTCCATGTTCTTTCATCAGCGAGGGTTTGGGAGATTTTAATCTTACGGGTAATAGTGTGCGAAGCCTGTTGCTAGACAAATATAATAATGTATGGGCTGGACTTTATGGTAGCGGCATCAATTTCCTGACTCAATCTGTTGCGCCATTCAGTACCATTCGGGCTGGTGCTCCTAACCAGTTGGAACGACTCACGGAGAAATCTGTGATGGGATTGGTTTTCGATAAGAATGGGCAGCTATGGGTAGGTACTGATGGTAAAGGACTGAATGTCTTCTCGCCAGAAAGAAACCGATTGGCTACCTATGAACATGAAGTTGGCAGTATCGTGACTGCTGCAACTCGAGATAGCTATGGTAATTTGTGGTTTGGATCTTTCTATCAGGGAGCTACCGTAAAAATGGCAGGTGGGGGATTCCGCAAGGTTTTGCCAAATGCGCATGAAGATGTCAGATGTTTCTACGAAGATGACAAGCAGCAGATGTGGATAGGTACCGCTCATGGCATCTATGTGGTTGATATCAACCGGATGAAGGTGGTAAATACTTATCATCTTGGCAATGATATGGTACGTGCCATCTGTATGGATGCCCTGCATAGAGTCTGGGTGGGCTATTTCGGCAATGGAATTGAGGTGTTTACGCCTCAAATGAAGCGGATCAAGTCGTTTTATTCAACTATGGTTGAAAAGGAATATATTCCTTCCAACGCGGTGAATCATCTGATGCGTGATTCCAAAGGTCGTATCTGGGCTGCCACCAACGAGGGAGCCATCTGCTTTGATGTAAAGCATCAGGATAGACACGTGATTTATGACCAGAAACAGGGAATGAGCAATATCCATGTGCGTGCCATTATAGAAGATGAGATGCACAATATCTGGATGAGCACTAATCGTGGTATCAGTTGTTTAAAGGCAGGACGAGCTGGAAGGTTTATCAATTTCAATGAGAAAGATAATGTCGTTAAGGCCAATTTCAACGATGGCAGTGTGGCTCGTTCTGAGCAGGGTATTATCTATTTTGGTTCGGCTCAGGGTTTATGCTGTTTCCTGCCAAGAAAAGTCTTGTCTGTCAATCAGGCTCCTGAAGCGATTATAACTTCGTTGCGGCTGATTCGTGGAATAGAGCAGGCTGATAGCGTTATCAATCTTGCCATACGCAACCATATCTCGTTGGCGTACGACGAAAATACCTTTGCGGTAAATTTTACCGTGCAGAACTTTGCCATGGAGAACAATGTGGAGTATAGCTATATGCTCTCTGGTTTACAGAATGATTGGATTACTGCTCAGTATGGAACGATTACTTTACGCGATATTCCACCAGGAACCTATCAGTTGCAGGTACGAGCTCGCTTTCATAACCAGCCATGGTCTTCTAAGATTGCAGAGTTTACCATCACTGTTCGTCCTCCGTTCTGGCTTTCATGGTGGGCTAAGTTGTGCTATACCTTATTCGTTTTGGCGATCGTGTATCTGGCATTGAGAATATATCAGCGTCATCTCCGCTTGAAATTCGAGTTGAAAGCAGAAAAGGTGAACCATGAGAAGGAACTGAAAATCAACGAGGAGCGCTTGCGTTTCTTTACCAATATCACTCATGAACTCCGCACTCCGCTTACGCTAATTCTCGGTCCGCTCGATGATATTTCGCATTCGTCGGATATCACGAAGGCTGTGAAGCATAAGCTGGCGGTGATACATCAGAGTGCAGTGAGATTGAACGAACTGATTACACAGATATTGGAATTCAGAAAGACGGAGACTGACAACCGTCAGCTTCGTGTGGTGAAGGCAAATGTGGTGGATGCCGTGCATGAGGTTTCTCTAAAGTACGAGGAATTGGCACAGAAGCCTGACGTAGCCATTAAGTTTGTAGCTCCAGAGAATCCGATCATGATGTATATCGACAAGGAGGTTATCGCCATTATCGTGGATAATCTGGTATCGAATGCCATCAAATACACCGATCAGGGTAATATTGATATCAGTGTAGAGCGTCGCCGCAGCGGGGAACGTCATCTGGTGGATATCACGGTGAGTGATACGGGCCATGGCATCTCTGCAAATGCGTTGCCGCATATCTTCGACCGCTATTATCAGGAGAATGGAACCCATCAGGCTTCCGGCACAGGCATTGGCCTTTCGCTGGTCAAGAAGTTGGTGACTTTGCATCTTGGTGAAGTGAAGGCTGAAAGCAATCTGGAGCAGGGTACCAGTTTCATCGTTACTCTGGATGAGAATGAGATTTATCCCGATGCTTTGCGAGGTGAGGAGAATGCTTCAGCTAAATCGCAGGGTAACGATGCTGCATCTGATGTCCTCAATTCGGAGGAATATGTGTTTAATGTGGAGAATGGCAAGCCGTTGCTCCTCGTGGTAGAGGACAATAGGGAGATTCTCGACTATGTGGCAGATTCCTTTATCGATGAGTTTGATGTGTTGAAGGCTGGTGATGGTCGTGAAGGATTGGCATTGGCATTGGATAAGGTGCCTGACGTGATTATTTCAGATGTCATGATGCCGAATATGGATGGCAATGCCATGTGCAGAGCCTTGAAGAAAGATGTGCGCACCAGTCATATTCCTATTATTCTTCTTACTGCGAAGGATTCTTTCGAAGCCAAGGAGAAGGGCTATGATTCGGGAGCCGATTCGTATATCACCAAACCTTTCACGCATTCGCTCTTGCGTAGCCGAATCCTTAACCTCTTGCAGCAGCGCCGACGCGACAAGATGCTGATACAGGAATCGAAGGAGACCAATTTGGCACAGAAGAAAGAGCAGTTGAGAGAATCGCTCAATAAGGTAGATCAGGAATTCTTTGACAAGTTGAACAAACTCATCGAAGAGAATATCAGCGGTGATGTGGATGTTAACTTGGTAGCCAGTAGCTTGGCGGTAAGTACCAGTACGCTCTATCGTAAGATGAAGGTGCTCACGGGTATCTCTACCAACGAATATATCCGCAAGTATAAGATGCAGTATGCCGAGCATTTGCTTCTGGAGGGCAAGTATAGCATCAGTGAAATCTCCTTTATGGTAGGTATGAATAGCGTGGCTTATTTCCGCCGGTGTTTCAAGGCTGAGTATGGGGAGATACCTTCTGAATATCTCAAGAAATTGAAGAAGGTGTAATATGGGTGTGGCACAAATATCATGATTTGCGCTGGCTGGATACCCAATAATAGGGATTTTAAGAGAAAGAGAAGAAAATCTTTGGGTTTTTCTTCTCTTTTCTCATTTAATTATCGTATCTTTGCACTCGAAATCAAATTGTAACAGGAATGATCAAGTCAATGACGATAAATATAGGCTATCAGACCAAGAAAGATAATGCTGGTGGGAATAGACTCATCGGTAACATCAACGTACAGACACCTTGCGGACAAGGTGTATAAAAACCCGGGCACAAACGTGTTCGGGCTTTTTTATTCCCCTATATATAATTAAGGTGGAATTTGCCTATATATAATAAGGTGGAAATTGACTGGTTCAGAAGAATGACAGTGTGTACAATTATATATATATTTATTAACTTATAAAATAAAGGATAAACGAAAATGATGAAAACAGAATGGAGAGGTTTCAAGGGAAACCTGTGGCAGAGTGAAGTGAATCTTCGTGACTTCGTTCAGAACAACTACACTAGCTACGACGGCGATGAGTCGTTCCTGGCAGAACCTACTCAGGCTACCAACACCCTTTGGGGTATGTTGAAGGAACTCCAGAAAGAGGAGCGTGCCAAGGGTGGTGTGCTCGATATGGAGACCGAGGTGGTTTCTGGATTGACAGCTTACGGTGCTGCCTATATTGGCGAGGGTACTAAGGAGTTGGAGAAGGTAGTTGGTCTGCAGACCGATAAGCCTTTGAAGCGTGCTTTCATGCCTTACGGTGGTATCAAGATGGCAGAGCAGGCTTGTACTACATACGGCTACCAGCCATCAGAGAAGTTGCACGAGATTTTCCACAAGTATTGCAAAACTCATAATGACGGCGTGTTTGATGCTTATACCCCTGAGATGAAACTCGTGCGCCATAACCACATCCTCACTGGTCTGCCTGATACATACGGTCGTGGCCGTATCGTAGGTGACTACCGTCGTGTGGCTCTTTATGGTATCGATTTCCTCATCAAGGAGAAGCAGAACGACCTCGCTAACATGGGCGACCGTGAGATGATCGACGAGGTAATCCGTCTTCGTGAGGAGGTTTCTATGCAGATCAAGGCGCTCAAGGGCTTGAAGGAGATGGCTCAGTTGTATGGTTACGATATCAGCCAGCCAGCTAAGAATGCTCGCGAGGCTGTACAGTGGTTGTACTTCGGTTACCTCGGTGCAGTGAAGACTCAGAATGGTGCTGCGATGTCTGTAGGTCGTATCTCTACCTTCCTCGATATCTATATCCAGCGCGACTTGAACGAGGGTACTCTTACTGAGGATGAGGCTCAGGAGCTCATCGACCACTTGGTCATGAAGTTCCGTATGGTGAAGTTCGCTCGTATCCCTTCTTACAACGAGCTCTTTACTGGCGACCCTGTTTGGGCTACTCTCGAAGTAGGTGGTATGGGTCAGGATGGCCGCTCAATGGTTACCAAGAACGACTTCCGTTTCCTCCACACATTGGAGAACATGGGTCCTTCACCAGAGCCAAACTTGACAGTACTCTATAGCTCTCGCTTGCCAAAGGCATTCAAGCACTATGCTTCTCTTATCTCAGTAAAGACAAGCTCTATCCAGTATGAGAACGACGATGTAATGCGCCCAGTTTGGGGTGACGACTATAGCATCTGCTGCTGTGTATCAGCTACACAGACAGGTAAGGAGATGCAGTTCTTCGGTGCACGTGCCAACTTGGCTAAGTGCTTGACCTACGCTGTTTCTGGCGGTGTTGACTCAAAGACACGCGAGCAGTGCGGTCCTAAGTATCGCGCCGTTGAGGGTGATGTATTGACATACGAGGAGTTCATGCCACGTTTCATGGATATGATGGACTGGTTGGCTGGCGTTTATGTGAAGACATTGAACCTCATCCACTACATGCACGATAAGTACTTCTACGAGGCAGCAGAGTTGGCGCTCATCGATACAGATGTTCGTCGTACTTTCGCTACAGGTATCGCTGGTTTCAGCCACGTGGTTGACTCTATCTCAGCTATCAAGTATGCCAAGGTAAACATCGTCCGTGATGAGACCGGTTTCCCTCTCAGCTTCAAGACCGAGGGTGACTTCCCACGTTACGGTAACGATGATGAGCGTGCTGATGAGATTGCAGTATGGTTGCTCAAGACCTTCATGAACATGATCAAGAAGCATCATACATACCGCAATTCAGAGCCTACTACATCTATCCTGACTATCACATCAAATGTGGTATACGGTAAGTTCACCAGCAACATGCCTGATGGTCGTCCAGCCGGTGCTCCTTTGGCTCCAGGTGCTAACCCATCTTACGGTGCAGAGAAGAACGGTCTTTTGGCTTCATTGAACTCAGTAGCTAAGTTGCCATACGAGTATGCTCTCGATGGTATCTCTAATACTCAGACCATCAGTCCTAGCGCTTTGGGTCACAACGACGAGGAGCGTGCCCAGACATTGGTAGGTGTATTGGATGGTTACTTCAACCAGGGTTCTCACCACTTGAACGTGAACGTATTCGGTATCGACAAGCTCAAGGATGCGATGGAGCACCCAGAGAAGGAAGAGTACCAGAACTTCACCATCCGTGTAAGTGGTTACGCTGTTAAGTTCATCGACTTGACACGCGAGCAGCAGCTCGACGTAATCGCTCGTCAGGCTCACGAGAGACTCTAAGGAAGTGAAGAATGAAGAGGGAAGAGTGAAGAATTCTCTTGTCTCTTTGTGATATATAGATTGCCCGCTAGATTTTCTTTCCGAGGATATTTAGCGGGCATTTTTAGCTTATTTAACTGCAAAATAGAGCAAGATATTGATAATTTTACTAACTTTGCCGTATGAATTTATCAAAAGATGGAAAAAGAACTTTATTTGCTGAAGCAAGTAAGTTCTGTTTGGATATAGCCAAGTTAGTTATTGGTGGTGTTCTTTTGGCGGGCATCATGAAGGAAGATATAGATAAAGTAACTCTTTATTTGCTAGGGGTTCTTATTGTCTTATTCTTTACTTTCTTAGGCTTCTTGTTTTTAATCATTTCTAAAAAGATAAAATAATATGGGTGTATTTCTTTTTTTAGGTGTTATAGCCTTATTTATGAGTCTTTTTGCATTGTGGGGAGTATATGATCTTCGAAAGAATGCATAAGGGGTTTGTACACAGCATAGAGAGCTTTGGTTCTGTTGATGGACCAGGCATCCGATTTTTGATTTTTCTGCAGGGTTGTCCGATGCGCTGTCAGTTCTGCCACAACCCGGATTCGTGGAAGACGGGAGTGGGAGAGGAATGGACTGCTGATGACCTTCTGGACAAGGCAGAGCGATTCAAGAGTTATTGGGGAGACAAGGGCGGTATTACCGTGAGCGGTGGAGAAGCCCTGATGCAGATAGACTTTCTCATCGAACTGTTTGAGAAAGCACATCAGCGTGGTATCAATACCTGTCTTGATACCTCGGCGCAGCCATTTAAGAAAGAAGGAAAATTCTTTGAGAAATTCGAGCGTCTGATGGCCGTTACAGATACGGTTCTTCTGGATATCAAGCATATCAATGATGAAGAGCACCGTAAGTTGACGCTTCATAGCAATAAGAACATACTCGATTGTGCCCGCTATCTCAGTGAGATTCACAAGCCGGTATGGATACGTCACGTCCTTATTCCAGGTATTACCGACAAGGATGAATACCTGGAAGAATTGCGCGATTTCCTCTCTACGCTCAGCAATATCCAGCGCATAGATGTATTGCCTTATCATACGATGGGCATCTACAAATATGAGAAACTGGGAATCCCTTATCCGCTAGATGGCATAGAACCTCCTGGCAGAGAACGTGTGGCTCATGCCGAATCTATATTGCAGAAAGCATTATAGACCCGGCAGAGCGTATTTCTTATGATAGGCAGTAGGGGCAATTACATTCCGAAGATTGCCTTATCATCATTATTCTTATTATGCAATGCTACCATAGTTGGGCTTGCCTTGGGGGTAGGCTCAACTATGTTTTCTTTATGGGTTTCTACAGAGCTGACCAGCTGTGCCTTGATGATAGGCTTGCAGATATAGTCATTTACCCCCATCTCATAGCAGTCGTCGATGTTGTCCTTGTTGTTGAGCAGGGAAACCACAATGATTGCCATCTCCGATTTGTCGTAAGAGGCTCTGACGTACTTGATGACATCCCAGCCGTTTACCTGGGGCATCATCAGGTCGAGCAGGATGATGTTGGGCTGGAAGCTATCTACCAGTTCGATAGCTTTAGCTCCACCATCCGCTTTCTGAATCTCAACGTCTAAGCCTTTCAGCATATCAGCAACTAATTCAATATTCTCGTGAATATCATCTACTACTAATACTTTACATTTACTATTCATTTCTCGCAATTCGTTGCGACAATCCTAAGCCTTTACCTTATGGATTCCGTAGATATCACACATGAAACCCTTATCGGTGAGAATCTTATTCATGTCTAGTTTATTAAATATCTTATGATTGGTACCGATGACTACGATTTCATACTTTTGATCGAGCACGGAAGGGTTGTCGGTAATCTTGATTTCATATTCTTCTTTTACTTCTTCTGTATCCACCAGTGGGTCGTAGAGGGTGGTTCTGTATCCTGTACCCAGAAGATTGATATACAGGTCGGCTACTTTGGTGTTACGGATGTCATCACTGTCTGGCTTGAACGAGAAGCCCAGGATGAGAACGTTGGTCTCTGCCGGAACGAAGTTTCTTACCTCGCTGGCACTCTTGATCTTTCCTGCCATCCATATTGCCATCTGCTCATTCACCTCGCGAGCCGTAGAGAGGAGGGATGGTACCACATCTACCTCCTGTGCCTTGTTGATGAGATAGTAAGGATCCACAGCGATGCAGTGACCGCCCACCAGTCCTGGGGTAGCAGGCACGAAGTTCCATTTGGTACTTGCGGCTGCCGTAACGTCCTGGATGCTGATGCCCATCTTGTCGTATATCTTCTGCATTTCATTGAAGAAGGCAATCTGAACGTCGCGCTGGCAGTTTTCCATCAGCTTACTAGCCTCTGCCACCTTGATGCTCTTTGCCTTGAAGGTTCCGTGGGTCAGCACAGAAGCGTAGAGCGAATCGATGATCTCGGCAGCTTCGGGGGTAGAACCGCTGGTTACCTTCACGATGTTCTCGATGGTGTGTACGGTATCGCCTGGATTGATGCGTTCCGGAGAGAAGCCTACATAGAAATCCTGGTTGAGCTTCAAGCCGGATGTTGCCTCCAGCAGTGGAGCGCATACTTCCTCGGTGAGCCCGGGATATACAGTCGATTCATATACCACGATATCGCCTTCTTTCAGAATGGCACCTACGGAGCGGGTGGCACATCTTACGCAGCTGATGTCTGGCTTGTTCGACTTGTTGACAGGTGTAGGAACCGCAATGATATACACATTGCACTTCCTGAGCATTTCTATGTCGCTAGTCAGTTTTAGTCCCTGAGCCAAGGCCTTCGATAGCATTTTGTTCTGATTTATCTGCGTTTGGACAAGTCTGTTTACCTTTTTCGCATTGTTATCATAACCCCATGTATCGTATTTCTTTGAGAATAAGCATGCTAGGGGGGGTACCTACGTAGCCCAGTCCTATCACTCCAACCTTAAACTCGTAAGGTTTGTTTGTCATATATCTATATTGTTTTAATTATTATTATTACTACTATTTTCTGGTTTACTTTTTACCTTAGATTCCTTCCAGCTGTGCGTAGCGCGATGTCTTCTTCGGGTTCCACTCATCCTTGTAAGAGGTGCGGAAGAACAGTTCCTGAAGATGCGCCTCCAGTCGGGCAAAGCGCAGGAAGTAGCCTGTGTATGGCGACATGAGTGGCATAAACTGATAGAGGAACCAGGCGGTTTTCTTTCTTTCCGTTACCAGCAGCACCAGGATGAATGCCAGCTGCGACAGGCATACACGGATGAAGTAGCCCAAGAGCAGCACATCCACGATGTGGGTGTTGAAGGTGATGGCAAGCTGAATCATATATCCCAGCCACAGGAAGTTGAATACGCAGTCGAACACCACGCTTTCCATATTCGACAACCAGTTGAGGATGCTCCAGTTCTTGGAAGGCAGCAGGATGTCGAGGTGCTTGCGCAGGCGGAATCTCACGAGTGATCTCGACCATCTGATGCGCTGACGGTACAGTTTGTACCATTTGGTTGGCACATTGGTCATGCAGATGGCATCTTCGGCAAATTTCACCTTGTAGCCTGCCTTGCGGATCTTCTGCGTGATATCACCGTCGAGTCCCGGACCGATGTCCCAGAATCCCACTTCCTTCAGTGTCTTGCGCTCGAAAGCGCCGAAGGCACCCGAAATGATGTGGTAGATACCCAGGGCGCTGGTTACGGTTCGACCCACCTGTATTCGCTTCAGGTATTCGAATGCCTGGAGCGATGAGCAGATTGTCTCCTTGTAGTTTCTCACCTCGATGCAACCTCCTACGGCTTTCACCTCGTTGTCGAGGTAGAAGGGCAGAAGCACATTTTCCAGTGCGTCACGGTCGAGCGAAGAGTCAGCGTCGAGGCTTACGATGTATTTACCCCGTGCCATGTTCGCTCCGTAGTTAGTGGCTGCAGCCTTGCCGCCTCGGGTCTCCAATCTCAGATAGTGCGTGATGAGTCCCGCACGGTAGAGGTCGGTGCATATCAGTTTGGTGTCGTCGTCGCTGCCGTCATCCACCACGATGATTTCGTAGTGCCGGTAGGTTTGTTCGTTCAGCGACTTCACCATCTTGTAGATGTTCTTGCCTTCGTTCTTACCCGGCACCAGGATGGTGATGAGCGGGTTTTCTCTATAGAGATAGAATCGGGCAAGCTCCTTTTCCTTGTTTCTCTTGTTTCGATTCATCAACTGGTTGAAGATCACCAGATACTCCAGCAGGTAGTATCTTGGAACCTCGATGAAGAAGAGGAACCAGTAGGTGTTGGCTATGCTCGCAAACGAGAGCGTGGCAATCCAGTCCCAGAAGCGGTTGATTGTATCTGCTATACTAAACATATCTTCAGTTTCCTTTCTTCTCTTATCTCAGTACGGTGAGTGCCAAAATGGCGATGAGGACGAGGATTCCGGCGATGGCGACGAGGGCTCCCACCAGTTCCTTATAGAGTTTCACTCTCTTCAGCACCTTGTCGGTTTCGTCTTCTTCCGGAGCAATGTCGAGTCGTTCTTCCTGCGGCTTCACGATTTCTTCGTCTATCATCGGATTCTCCGAATAGGTGCAGTAGTCGTCTGGAGTCAGCTCAATGAAGTTCATCTTGTCGAAGAAATCATCATATTCTCCGCTCATTCCCCTATGCTTGGTATTGAGTACGCAGCAGATAATCTGGTCGGGGTCTATCATATTGGCTACCTTTCGGATAGCCTTCGACATCTCCCTGCTCAGGTGCTGCTGTGCGTCATTCTCAGACTTCTCGTCAAATGCCGTATAGGTAACGTAGAAGATGTTGTTGAAGTACGATACCTTGTGGCTGTTGAAGATGCGGCAGAACTTGGCCTGCATGGTCTCCTTGATCTTGACTGTTTCCTGATTGGAGTCGAGAATCCATATCTTGCCTACAATCACCGATACCTGGTCGTCGCGGTAGGTTTCCAGAAGCTGGCGGCGCAGACGGTTCTGCAGCAGACTATACTCCATATAGTTATCGTAAGTATTGGTCATGTTGCTGAAGAGCATTCCGCTCTGGGTCAACGTACGGATACCTTCTTCTGTAATCTCGTAGTCCTCCACATCACGGGGAACCAGTGCATTGACAGGAAAGGTATTCTCGCAATAGCAGCAGGTTGCTTTGGTGATCGGAGTGGTAAACGAGTTCTCACAGTCGTTGCAGGAATAGATCACTGCTGGTCGGTCGTAGTCCACGCCGATGTGTCTCAGTCTCTTGTGGCACTTCGGACAGATGAGCATTCCTCCCACATTGTATGCACTTTCCGGAGCCACGTTGGCACAGGAAAAGTGGTGGATAATGTTCTGGATCTTCAGATTCGAACTTCCGCACTTCGGGCAGCACTCCGTGTATAGCAGGTGACTGTGGTTGCACTTTGGGCAGAGATGCTCCTTGATGAGGTATTTGTGCTTGCGCAGTGCGCCATATTCCTCTAGCGTATCCATGTAGGCGAACATCTCGGCAAGATGAAACTGGCCCATGCTGTGGTAGTGCTCGAAGATAGGATTGATGTATCCCAATGACGATTTCTCCAGAAGCACGTGAGACAGAATTCTCTGGTCTCTGGAGAGATGAAACCTCAGAATGTTGGTGAAGAGCTCGTTGGGCTGAGTTGGGCGTGCCACCTCCTGCTTGATGCCATATTTCTCCTTGGCAGCCTTGATCTTGTCAATGATCTCATATACTTTCTCATTGCTCATATCGCTGACAAAGGCATCGATGAGGAATTCGATGATCTGCCCCTTGCCCGATACCGCCGTGTTGACGAATATCGGCTTGTAGCTGCATTTGTACGATAGGATAGGGCTGGCTCCAAACAGGATGGCCTGGAACGTTCGCTCACTCTTCGTATTGATATATATGCAATCGAAGTAGTCGGACTGGATATCTGGTGTCGAGTCGATATCGACATAGCTGTCGATGGTGAGCACCATGTCTCCACGTTTGTTTCTTTTTAGTCCAATCATTTCTTCTGGTTCTTTATTTTGATTTGTCGGTCGAAATCAGCTTCGAACTTCTTACGACATTTTGATTCTTTTCCACTGGGATGGTGTACATCGGCAGTGGTTTCGGATCGAGCATAGCGCTGATCTTGTTGATTCTCACTCTCACTGGCAGCTTGTTGCTCATCACCCATGCCGGAACTCTCTGGTTAGGGTTCAGGGTGAAGACGGCAACCACTGCATTGGCATCATGCGAAAAGTTACTCTGCAGATGCTTCGGAATTTCCTCTACTCTCAGACCCGCCATCTGTAGCTTGGCTTTCAGCTCCAGATCCTTGTTGATGATGACGTCTGCATCGTCAGGACTCTCCATATACTTCACCTTGTCGTTGGGCACGTAGATGATTACTCCCAGATGGCATGCAGCGTAGTCGGTATGCTGGATAGTCATGACTTCCTGGCTCTTGAATACCAGCGTCCTGTCGCTTACATTGATCTTGGTGATATAGGCATCGGCTGGAGCGCAGCAGTAGTGTATCAGTCCATGGCTGTAGATGCTCGTGTTGCTGGAGTAGGGCATATCCGCATTGTTGGTGGCAGCACCTCTTCTAGCCATGAAGTTATAGGTGGTGTTCTTTGCCTTGGCGTAGATTTCCACCTTGTTTGCCTGCTTTCTGAGTTCTTCTTCCACTTCGGCAATCTCTGCATCCAGGGCATTGCGCTTGGTGTTGTCGGTGAGTCCGTAGTAGATATCCGAACTCTCTGAAGCCTTCTGCTTTTTCAGTTCTGCCAGACGGGTACGGAGCACCGGAATTTCTTCCTTTGCCAACTGTGCCTGTACCTCCATATCGTGCGTTTCCTTTACAGCCGAAGGCAGGATGTTGGGGTCATACTGGTTCACGATGTTTCCCAGCAGCACGTAGGAGTAGAGGGTGTCACCCTTGTGTACCACCTCGCCTATTTCCTTGTTCACCTTCAGAATGTAGATGTCGTCAACTGCCGAAATCGGGTTCTCATCAATGGTGATGTATCCGTCGTAGATGACCCATATCATTCTTGTGATGATATAGTATGCCGCCAGTGCGATGACGAGCAGGAAGATCAGTGCGAAGATAATCTGCTGTCTTGCCAGTCGGTGGCTCTGCGACTTGAGCATGTCAGACATTGCCTGTTCCTGCGGCGTGCTATTAAATTGAAACTCATTCATAGTTCTATTTCCCTGAAAATAGTATTGTTGTCGTAGATGCTGACTGCCTTCTCGATATTGATGATGGCAAGTCCGCGGTTTAACATCAGCTTATACATTCTCTCCATGCTTTCGAGGAATCCCGTATATTCGTCCATTCTCATCAGGTAGTTGTACCCCTGCTTCTGGTTCTTGTAGGCAAATCTTCTCATATCGATGTATTTGCCGGTCTGTTCTATATGGAACGCCTCGGTGGCGATGGCGTGGTTCAAATTCTCTATTCTCTTCAGCAGGATGCCTACCGACTGCTTGATTTCCTTGACATCGGTGCTTCTGCTGCTTCTGATGATTTCCTTTTCTGTTTCGAGAGCCTTGCGCTTGCGTGGATTCTCGTTGTAGATCGGAATGGTGAACCGCACTCCGATATCAGCGTTGTTGCTTATCTTGTTGTTGCTTTGCCAGTAGGATGACCATCTGGCGAAAGGCGTGATTCTTGTTGTCGATAAGTAATTCGCCAACTTGCTGTCGTTGTCGGCAATCTGTTCTTTTACCATCACGATTCTAGCGTCGATGCTTTCCTCGTCGATGTGGTGCCAGAGAGCGGTTGTATCTACCAGAATCCGTGTTGGTCTGATGCGGTAGATGGGCTTGTTGGAGATGTCTCGGTCGGAGCAGAGGATGGAGATATCGTATTCTGCTGCCAGTTTCTCGTTCATCACCTTCAGCATTTTGTCGTTGCTGATTCTGTCTTTCTCCAGCATGTATTGGTAAGCCTCGTTCATGATGTCGAGGTTGTCCAGTCGGTGAGCGATGATGGTACCGATGTAGAAGTTATATTGTTCGGTCAGCTCTTCAGCTGCCTTTTCATAGATGTCTGCTGTCATTCTCTTCTTGCTTTGCAGCCTGGAGAGTTCGTTAGCCAAAGCTACTTTGGCTTTCTTTTCCTTGCCCTGGTAGAACTTGCTGTTGATGATGTTCCATCCCAGTTCTGCCTGGGTCTTTACCTTGTATTTGGATACCTGGTCTTCGTTGTCGTTGTCGGCATCGAAGTAGGCATCGGGTCTGGCATACACCTGTCCGGTTACTTCCAGTCCGTTGTGTCTTGCTATTGCCAGTTGCTCGTGGGCAGTCTTAGACCAGTAGAGCGAGTCTGTGTTTCTGATGTCAGCCGTGTGCTGACTGTTGAGTCCCAGGTTGATGACCGGGGATTTTACCCAGATAGGGTGGTTGAGTAGGGTATCGAGTTGTGCGAAGCGATTCTTGAAGTGCTTGAGTACATTTTCATTTTTCAGATTTTCATAAACGAGCATCTTCGGGCTGAATGCTTTTTTCAGGGTCTTTTGCTTCAGATTTTGAGCCATAACACCCCTTCCTCCGATAGTTATCAGAAGAACAGCAGTAGTGTATAGTATCAATTTTCGCTTCATCATTCTCTTAGTTTAAACACTATGAATGCAGCCGCAAGCTGTTGCAGCTGCATTCAACTAGTGTCTCTTGATTTTATAAAAATCTATATTGCTTTTTGAGCAATCATTCTTATTTACCGAGGTTCAACTTAAATACCTGCATGCGACTTCTACCGTATGCTACATAGATATAGCCGTTATATACAGTAACATAGTTGGCAGATTTTTCAACGATTCTATGTGCTACAACTTTGTGTGTATTCTTATCGATTACCACAATTCCGTAAGAGCCGTATGCCAGATAAACGTAGTTGTCGTCAACGAAGCATCCGTTGCAGAGAGCCTTCCACTTATCATCTTTATTCTTTGGATTTGGCATCTGATAGTGCCATTGCTCGTTGCCATTCATGTCATAAACATAGAGACCGGCAGCTCCAAGACAAGCATAGATCTTATTATCTTCAACGGCAATTACATTCTTACCATCATTAGGCTCGATGCTTACATTGGTAGGGAATGTCTTGGTATTTTCGAAATCCTCACTCTTCTTATTGATGATTTCGATGGTCGCAGGGATTCCCACTTGGGTATCTTTGTTTCTTTCATTCAGATAAAGACACACAATTTTTCCATTGCCCATAGCTACGTGCTTAGCCTTTCCTGGTTTGCTGTATGTATTCACCTCGTTCATGGTGGTTGCATCATATACGGTATAACCCTCTGTCGTTGCAACAATCAGGTGGTTGGTATCGTCATTGTAAACCACGCAGTTCTCATCGTAACCCTTATACTTTCCTGTTGCAGGCTTCAATTGTATATAGTTCAATGGTTGCTTGATGGTCACTTCTTCGCCTTCCTTGCTGGTAATTTCCATCGATTCGTCAGCCAGCATGTGGTCATCTCTGATGTCCATATATGCCAGCATGGCACCCTTCTTGAATGAACTTCCTGGCAGGAAGATTTTTCTTTCTCCGCTGTTCAGCTTGGTTGCCAGGATATGGTTGAAGTCGAGATCTCTTGCCGAATCGTAAATATACTGTTTCAGCTCAGCCTTGTCATCTTTCACTGGTGACATCACCTCAATACATCCACCATGCGAATAATTTGCATTATCTTTCTGGTTTTGGTTGGTGTGGTATGACATGTAGAGATAACCATTCAGCGGCATGATGCCTGTTGCTGAAATCTCGTGTGTATGATTTGGCTCTATGGTTGAAATCAAGTCCAATCCTGGCTTTGTCTCCGGTGTTGGCTCTGGCTTAGGAGTTGGAGTAGGAGTTGGCTCTGGTTCCGGTTCTGGTGATGGTTCTGGGTCCGGATTATTCCATCCTGGGTTACCGCAAAGAGTGGTAGGGTTGATAACCACTTCGTTCTTGGTTACTCCGTTTGTAACAAACATGTTGGCATCTGTGAATCTTACATTAACCTTCGAATCACCAATATAGAATGATCCGTCTGCTACAATCTGTGGGTTGTTTTCTCCTGGAGTAGAGAACATCTTTACCAAGTAATATTCTTCGCCGGCATCATTTTTCTGTGGACCACCGTTGTTGAATTCGAACCTATTTGCCTTTATCACCGCCTTGGCACCATCGCCTTCCAGAATGCTATAACTGGTATCGTTGTTATATGATACAAATGTACCAGAACAATTGATGAAACTTTGGTCAGACAGGATGAGTTTGGCTCCTGAACTCTGCTCGAATCGTGAACACTCCAGGTATTTGGCGTGTAAAGCTGAATTAGAGTTGAGGTTCACTTGGTCTTTAATTATGGCACCACATCCCGAGTAGAGAACAGAACCTGTTGTCAATTCCAGTCTTTTGGCTGTAATTTTACCATCAACATTCAGCTTTGTTCCATTTGATTCTCCTTGAGTAGACCAGACCTTCAATTCGCTTTCTCCCAGATTCAAATCACCTTTGATATTGATGATTCCGCCGCCACTAGGATAGAAATTCTTGGCTGTAACATTGCCGCCCAAATAGGCATTGCCCGAGATTTGTATTTCTTTATCTGCTACATTCAAATCCTGTGATGTTCTGAATGTATGGTTGATATCTATTCTGCCCTCTCGGAACTCAATGCTTCCGTAAACGTCAGCATTACAACATTTACCAACGTTGTTGCTTTTATCTATAATCTTTCCTCCTGAAAGAACAATTACTGTAGGATTATTGTTTTCCAGATAAGCATTCCAAGTCAGTGTTGCTCCAGAACAAACGTATATTGTTGTTCCTGCTACGTTCATTCCATCGGTTGACATATTACCAGATTTAAGAACATATACACCTCCTCTATGCATTCCATTCCCTTTGTCTGTCAATGTGCCCAAATCTACCGCTTCAGCAGGAACCGCAGGTTCTGCAGGCATCTCAATTACGCCTTCAAAGATGCTAGAATTACTATCATCAATTGTTCTTGTAGCCTTAGTTGTACTTGCAGCTTTCTTTTTGTAATTGATTACCTGAGTAGCAAGTGTCTGTGCATCTGTAGTTGAAACAACGGTGCTACCAACGATTTTTGGATTCATGATTGATGATCCTTTTGTTCCATTATCGTTATTGCTATCACTACAAGAAGCGAGGAGCAATGCTGCAAAACTAAATGTTGCAAGTTTTATATTCAATGCTTTCATTTTAGCTTTCTGTTTCGTTGTTATTTATTGATAATTAGCGGATAACCTTAATGTTAGCTTTAGCTAGTTTGTTTCTGATTTGCTAGTTAAGCTTGGAATAAGGTTTGTTCTCCCTCACTCAAATGTGAGAGTGAGGGAAGAACAAAAGAGTTATTATTCTTTCGTTGTTGTCAGCTTGAATACCTGGATACGGCTCTTACCATATGCTACATAGATATTCTCACCATCAACAGCTACATAGTTGGCTGACTTTTTATTAGGAGCCTTACGGTGGCAGATTTCTTTGCCAGTACTCTTGTCTAATACAACGAGTCCATAGCTACCGCATGCCAAATATACATAGCTGTCATCAACTGCAATACCGTTGGCACAACCCTTTACCTCGCCTGGTCGCTTATTGTCAGCAGAGTTAGAGATTGTTGGGCACTTAAAGTACTCCTGATTTACAGTACTACCTGAAATCTTAGCTACACCGTTCTCACCCTTGCAGACGTAGATGTCGCCATTAGCCTTGTCAACAGCTACAACTGCTTTGTTGCCATTTGGCTCAACAGCACCAACTTGGTAAGTCTTCTCAGCAGTTTCCATATTAGAACTGTTGTAAACGTTCAACGTGCCATCCTCTGTCAATGCATAGATCTTGTTGTTTACTGTAACAACGTGTTTGCCAATAGAGGAACCGTAGTTGTCAAAGCTGCCATCTTTGTCGAATACGTAGAAACCTTTGGTTGTTGCTAATACATGGTCTGTGCCGAATGCTGCAACGCAGTTGGCATCTATCTTGCTGTTCTTCTTGTCAACAGCATTGAGTACCATATTGTCGCTAATGCCTGAAGCAGTAAGTTCAATCTCACCCATGAAAGCACCGACAGCTGTTCCTTCTGCTGAGCCATTGCCCTGCTGGCTACCAGCGAGGTAAAGCTTGTTTCCATCAACAATCAGGTGGTTGTAGTCGATTCTGTCAGCCTTCTTGCTTTGCTCGATAGTCAACTTTTTGTTGCCTTCAGTCATTCTGGCAACCTCAATGTTGCCACCTGCTACATCGTTACCATTAGTATGGTATGAAACGTAGAGCAAGCCGTTCGCTGCTGGCTGAATACATGTTGCAGACTGACCGTCACTAGGATCTTCTGAAGATGCAATCAAATCGAGCTTCTTGCTAGCGACTAACTTTGAAGCATCACCCTTCCACTCATAACCATAGTTCTTGTTGTTTTCATCCTTAAAATCAACTTTGTTCTCGGTAGTCTTGTCATAGTCGATATATGTTGCCTGGATAGCAAGATCCTCGAATGTATTCAACTCAGTAGAGCCATTGAAGCACTTTGTAAACTGGAACAGAAAACATGAGTTATTGCCACTGGTCTGGAATGAAAGGATTTTCTCATTGCCATTGTTTTCGAACTTATCAGCCTTGATTACTGCTACAGCGTTGTCTTCTGCCAACTCAATCTGACCCTGGTTGCTGTTGTCTGTTACCAAGTTGTTGACGTTTATTACGTTCTTGTTACTCAAATGAATGGTGCAATTGCCATTCAGGTTGAGGGTAGCGTTGCCTGCGACAATTTTTCCATCTTCTTTCTTCGTGTTGTTTGTAACATTGATGTAGTTGGCAGAAATATAAGCACCGTCATTTACGTTCATAGTACCCAATACCTTGATGGCTGAGTTTTTGCCAGCTTCCAAGTAGCCATCTACGTTGAGGTTCTGAGCCTTCAGGAAGCCCTCTATGCCTAACTGACTTTTAATGTTTACAGTACCGTTGTTGAAGATATTAGATGTGGTGTAAATACTTGCACCATTCTCGATGTTCAACTCAGTGGCACGGATAGAACCCTTGATGTAAGCATTTGCATGAGCACCGAAAGTAATCTTCTGGGTAGGAGTGATACTCTTTGCCTTTTCTGCTGCAGTAGTTTCTTTGATAGCTCCAAGACCTGTTACCAAATCCTTGCCATCATTTGTAGTGCCTGTAAAATTAGCGTAAAGTTCACCATTGATGTTGATGTCACCAGTAGCAACAAACTTGTTCTTGGCATCTGTGCAGAATACGGTGTTGCCTTGTGCTATCATTTCGCCAGTGCCGGTATATTTCAAAGTAGCGCTACTCAGCAATACGATGGTAGTGTTGGTCATCTTTGTTGTATTATCGTACTCGAAAGTAGAGCCTCCGTGTACAAAGATAGTAGCACCATCGATAGTCTTACCAGCGAAGTTAAGGCTCTTATTGCCGGTAATTGCATAGTTCTTGTTTGTGAGGTCAGCTTCTTTATTGAGCTGCTTTGCGTTTTCCTCTTTAGGAGCATCTTTGAAAGCAGGAAAAATAGAGCTTCCTGCTCTTGTGTTAAGGAAGAACTTTCTTGCCTTAGCTGTTGAGTTCTTGTAGTTTACAACACGGCTGTTATCTACATTCTGTGATGCAAGCGTAATTGTAGTGCGGTCAACTACGTTCATGTTTGAACCACCTGTAGGATCGCTGTTGCTGTCGCTACATGATGCGAAAACAAATGCCGCCAAACCGATGGCAGCAAGCTTGGAATTGATTACCTTCATATCTATTAATAGTTTTAATTTTATTTTAGACTTTATTATCTTTACTTCATCATTACCTTGTGTTTCATTATTACCTTTACTTTTACTTATTTTTTAAGTTCTGTTCGAATAATCGCTTTTTAAGTTCAGTTCGGACACTTATTTTTAAGTTCAGTTCGAATAATAAATGTTTTTTTAGCAGGTGTTAGGGCAACTGCAAAGTGCGAATGCTAAGCCATTACTCTTCTATCTGCAAATTCACGGTGCAAATATACTGTAATTATTGCAAATAGAGTAGATTTACGGGTTAAATATTCTTAAAGTGGAAAATCTTTTGTACTGAGTGCTATGGAGTTACCTTTTGTTAGCGATAACGAAGTTGTGAAAATGTCTAAAATCCGGGTACGTTTCTTATGGTATCAAATTGAATTTTTGTCGTTGTTCTTTAGCCTGTTTTTGCATATTGGCAAAATAACTTCTGTAAGCTTCTTCGTTTTCTCTGTTGTATATTTCAGCTGCCTCGTGCATAATCTGAGCCAGCATTTCATCTGTTGGTTCTTCCATGCTTGTCAGCCTATAGCTATTTAATTCTTTTTCTGAAATCATAATTCTGATATTTTAAAATATGGCGCAAATATACGATTAGTCCTGATTTATAATATCTTCCAGGAATTCTTTGGGAGTTCTAACTTTGATGTTGGCTGTCTTGAAATCTTTTGGGTTTCTGGTTATGATGTAGTCAACCTTTGCTTTCTGTGCGCATTTGTATTGCATGGCATCTTCAAAATCCTCAAAATCGGATAGAGTCGCATAATTCACGCACTCTTTATCTGTAGCAACCACTTTGCAAATTTTGCAGAAATCTGCAATCAGCGTTTTTATTCTGTCGTTGTCGTTCTTCTTGCTTAAAATATAACTTGCGGTTGCAAAAGACATAGCTGCTGCGTGTAATTCTATCTTTTGGTTGATTGCTAAGCTCATGATGATTGCTGCATCATCGTAAAACCCTGTTCTGTTTCCAAGATAATCAATTATCACGTTTGTATCTAAGAAAACCTGTATCATATCAGCTTATTTTATATAGTCCTTGTAGTATTCATTTTTGTAGTCGAATGTCTCAGGCGTATGAATGCCTTTGGTCATAGCTGCAATTCTTGGGTCTATAACTAAGTCTGCCTTGGTTATTTTCTTAGCCTTTGTTTTGTTGGGAGACAATATTTTCTTGAGTGCTTTGACTGCCTTGCTAATTGTCTCGTAGTCTTCGTTAGCTATTATGCTGACGAGTGACTGGTATTCTGATTGTAACTCTAATGCTGTCATAGTGTATTGCTTTTAAAATTCCTGCGGCAAAAATACGATTTATTTCTTGAACTTGCAAGTTTTTGGGGATATATTTTCATTCCTTTGCATGTTTTTCTTGTTTCAAAAGAGCCTTACTTGCTGTCCAAAAGAGCCTTACGTAACGTTCAATTAAGCCTAACGTAAACCTTAATTGAGGCTTAATTGGATGGTAAGTAAGGCTCTATTGTAAGGCAATTGTGGCTCTTTTTGCAATCTTTTTGGGCTTTTTTGCAACCTTTCGGGTTTCTTTTGCGTCTAAGCATCAGAATATAGAAAATTTAAAATCGAAAGAGTATGAAAACAATGAGTATTTGGGTTGCTTCGGCAACTTTGTTTCTTGCCTCTATGGGCATCTGTTCCTGCAGTATGGGTTCTACCACCTCTTCTGAAATGAGAGGAAGCCTGGAGTTTACGCAGGATGATTTGAGAGAGAAGCCTTTCAAGGCTATCGACGTGGATGTGGTTGCCAGTGTCTATTATACACAGAACGACGGCGATGAATGCAGCGTTCGACTGGATTACTCTGCCATCAAGGATGCTGAGTTTGCTCAGAAACTCAAGGAGAAAATCAAGGTGGTGTATCGAGACGGTGAGGTGAAGATTGGTCTGACGGGAAGACTCAAGGTGCCTGCCAGCTGTAATTCTGAAAAAAACAGATTGAAGATTTATATCACCAGTCCTGACCTGGTGAAGATTACTCAGGAAGGGGTAGGGGCTTTCTATGCCAAGTCTGTCAATAGCGACCGCCTGGAAATCGATAACGAGGGCGTAGGCTCTGTCAGCATCAATAAGATTCTTGCCAATAGACTGGATGTTACCAATGAGGGTGTAGGCTCCGTCAGCATCGATGATGCCAAGGGCGATGTGATGAAGATTGACAACGAAGGTGTAGGCTCCGTAAAGGTTGGCAATGTGGCGATGGGCGACCTGAAGGTGGATAACGAGGGTGTAGGATCCGTTACGCTCGATTTCTTCAAGGGCGGAAACCTGAAGATCAACAATGATGGCGTGGGTAAGGTAAGCGCCAAGGTTGATTGCCAAGTGTTGAATGTTGATCTGGATGGTGTTGGCGGCGTGCATCTGAGCGGTGTCACCGGCAAATATACCCGTCATAAGGACGGCGTTGGAAGCATCTCTGACGGAGGACTGAAGGTTGGCAGATAACGTAAGTTATTGAAAATCAAAATAAAAAAGCAGGGAGAATGAAAGCCCAAGTTTAATTGCGAAGAATGAGCAATTTAACTTGGGCTAAGTTTCTTCTTATTTTTCTTTTTTTCTTTTATTTATTTTCTTTTTTATCTTTTCTTCTTGCTACTTCTTCTTGTCGTTTTTTTCTTTTCTTTTTTTCTTGTTTTCTTTTTCTTCTTCTTTAAAGAAATTCTCTGTTAGCCATTTTTAACAATTAGAAGTCCCATTTTACACCCAGGCAAGGGCGAACCTTTGCTCCATCGGTGCTGCCGAAGTTATTGGTAATCTCTACCTCACCACCCAGGCTCAGGTTCTCGCAGCCGAAGTGCTGGCCTACATTGTACCAGAGCTGTGGCTCGGTGATGAATACCGTGTGGCGGGTCTTAGCCTTGCCGTCGCCATCTACGGTTCCGTGGGTTTCCCACCAGAAATCAGCGAAGCCGTCAAACTTCAGTCCCTTTACTCCGAAAAGGTCGTTGCAGGTCCATACGGCAGTCAACTGCATTGGAACATTCTGGTCGGTCTTGCGGATGGTCTTGTAGAGAACGTCCAGATTCAGGGTGTTCTTGTAGGTAGCATCGTGAATCAGATACTCCACACCGAAGAGCCAGGCATTGTTGATAGGGTAGTTCTTGGTGATACCGCCATTGTACTCTACGTGCAGGCTCCAGTTCTTCATGCTGCTGTTCTGCCAGAAGTTCAAGGCACGTGAAATCTCGGTATAGGTGCCGCCCTGTGCTACGTTTGGACTGTTAGGGTCCATCTTGTCATAGTTGAAGTCGTGGTCAACGAAGAAGTAGGTGCTTCCCCATTTGTCCTGCTTGAACATCTCCAAAGTCAGGGTTACATACTTACGGTCGGTACCGAAATCATAAAGAATCTGTGCGTTGGTCTGTGCAAGAGTCTTGCTTGCTGGAAGCAATGCCAATGCCATCAGCAGGAGGCTTTTTAATTTTCTCATAACAATGTTTTCTTGTTTTTGATGATGAAGTTTAAAATATGATTTGAAACTAAAAAATAAAATATGATACGGAATTAAAAAAGACTGCGAACATGATACCCGCAGTCTTTTTTGTAAATATATATCGAATCGAATTTTCCTTTGCTTAGTAAGCGAAGAGAGGATAATCCTTCATGGTCTCGTTTACCTTCTCGCGAACGCGGGCGATGACCTTCTCATCCTCTGGTGAATTCAATACTTCCTCGATAAGCTCTGCGATGAGGTGCATCATATCCTCCTTGGCGCCACGGGTTGTCATGGCAGCTGTGCCCAGGCGGATACCTGATGTCTGGAAGGCAGAACGGCTGTCGAATGGAACCATGTTCTTGTTTACAGTGATGTCTGCTGCAACAAGCGCATTCTCAGCTACTTTACCAGTGAGGTCTGGATATTTGCTTCGGAGGTCAACGAGCATAGAGTGGTTGTCTGTACCACCACTTACGATGCCGAAGCCACGACCCATCAGATCGTCAGCAAGAACGGCTGCGTTCTTCTTCACCTGCATGGCATACTCCTTCCAGGATGGCTGCAGGTTCTCATTGAAGGCAACAGCCTTGGCAGCGATGACGTGCTCCAGCGGACCGCCCTGCTGACCAGGGAATACGGCAGAATTCAAGAGCATGCTCATCTTCTTTACCTCACCCTTCTTGGTAGTCAATCCCCATGGATTGTCAAAATCCTTACCCATCAGAATGATACCGCCACGAGGACCACGGAGAGTCTTGTGGGTAGTAGAAGTAACGATGTGGGCATACTTCAATGGGTTGTCGAGCAGACCGGCTGCAATCAGACCAGCAGGGTGAGCCATATCAATCATGAGGAGGGCACCCACCTCATCGGCAATCTTGCGCATGCGGGCATAATCCCACTCACGGCTGTAAGCACTACCGCCACCGATAATCAGCTTAGGCTTGTGTTCCAGAGCCAGCTTCTCCATCTCGTCGTAATCCACACGACCCGTCTCCTTGTTCAGGTTGTAGCCGATAGGATTGTAGAGAATGCCAGAAGTATTGACGTGGCTGCCATGAGAAAGGTGACCGCCGTGGTCGAGGTTCAATCCCATAAAAGTATCACCCGGTTTCAGTACGGCGAGCAATACGGCAGCGTTAGCCTGAGCACCAGAGTGAGGCTGCACGTTGGCATACTCAGCACCAAAGACTTTCTTTACGCGTTCGATGGCAAGGTTCTCTACGATATCCACCACCTGGCATCCACCATAGTAGCGTTTGCCTGGCAGACCCTCTGCATACTTGTTGGTAAGGTAAGAACCCATAGCGTTCATCACCTCGTCACTCACGAAATTCTCAGAAGCAATCAGCTCCATACCTTTCAGCTGACGCTGATGTTCTCTTTCGATTAAGTCGAAAATCTCTTGATCTTTAACCATTCTTATTTATTTTATGTGATTGATGCTACTTACAAAGCTCAACTTTGCCCAGTTGCTGCTCCTTGTCGCAGTAATGGCAGCGTACGATACCGAGGGTCTTATCTACGGTGTGGAAGAGGGTCTGCATAGGCTCGTTGTTGGTGATGCACTTAGGATTGTTGCACTTTACAATGCCCTTGAGTGTATCTGGAGTCTCTACAGTCTTCTTCTCCACGATCTCATAGTCCTTGATGATACTCAGTCCGATGTTAGGAGCCACCACAGAGAGGCGGTTGATTTCCTCATCGGTAAAGTACTTGTTGGCAACCTTGATGATGCCCTTCTTGCCGATCTTCTTGGAAGGCAAGTTGTAGCCGATGGTAACAGGAGTGTCCATCTTCTCCAACTGGAGCAGGTTGACTACCTGATAGGTTTTCTCGGCTGGTATATGGTCGATTACGGTACCGTTCTCGATAGCCGCAACCACTAATTGACTTTTATTGTTTCCCATAATTAATCACTAATAAATAATCACTAAACACTACTCAATAATGGTCTTGTCGTTCTTCACATCCTCCAGTGTGATACCGAGGCAGTGGCAGAAGATAGCCTCACGGGCATAGAGACCATTCTGAGCCTGCTGGATGTAGTATGCATGTGGATCATCATCTACATCGTATGCAATCTCGTTGACACGTGGCAGTGGGTGCATGATCTTCATGTTCTCCTTCGCCTTGCAGAGCATGTCGCGCTTCAGGATATACACGTTCTTCACACGCTCGTACTCCATCAGGTCGCTGAAACGCTCCTTCTGTACACGGGTCATATAGAGAATATCAGCGTCGGCAATCACATCCTCGTTGAAATCCTCGTGCTCCACGTACTTGATGTTGTGCTCCTTGCAGTAGAGTTTGTACTCCTCTGGCATGGCAAGCTCCTTAGGTGCGATGAAGTGGAAGGTAGGATTGAAGTGGCGCATAGCGGTGATAAGTGAGTGAACGGTGCGGCCATACTTGAGGTCACCCACAAGATAGATGTTCAAGTTCTCCAGGGTTCCCTGGGTCTTGAAGATAGAGTAGAGGTCGAGCAAGCACTGGGATGGATGCATGTGGGCACCATCACCGGCATTGACGATAGGCACTGGAGCTACCTCGCTGGCATACTGGGCTGCACCCTCGATGAAGTGGCGCATGGTGATGACGTCGGCGTAGTTGCTCACCATCAGAATGGTGTCCTTCAGCGTTTCGCCCTTGGTAGTGCTGGATGTCTTGGCATCAGAGAAGCCGATGACACGTGCGCCAAGGCGATTGGCAGCTGTCTGGAAACTGAGTTGGGTACGAGTAGATGGTTCGAAGAAAAGGGTCGCTACGACCTTTCCCTTCAACAACTCCCTGTTGGGATGCTTTTCAAACTCTTGCGCCATTTCGAGGAGGTACATGATTTTCTCCTTCGAGAGGTCGGCAATCGTCACAAAATTATGTTTTTCCATACGAATTTTGATTGAATGTTCTGAAATCGCCCCCAAAGTTACATATAATTTCTGATTTATGTGCGAGAATTCGAAACTTTTTAGTAATTTTGCACAAAATAAATGAAGAAATAGAGATGAGAAAACATTTTATCTATACATTATGGGGCATTTTTGCCACTTTTGTCGTGTCGGCTATGCTGGCCTTCTTTGCCATCTGGAACGGATGGATCGGTTACATGCCGGACATCGAGGATTTGCAGAATCCTATAAGCAGATTCGCCACTCAGGTGTATTCCTCTGATGGAAAGGTGCTGGGTACATGGAACCTGAACAAGGAGAACCGTATCGTGATACCTTACAAGAAGATGTCACCTTATTTAATAAAGGCACTGGTTGCCACGGAGGATGAACGATTCTATGAGCATTCGGGCATCGACTTCCGTGCGCTCGGTCGTGCCATCGTGAAGCGTGGACTCCTGGGGCAGACCAATGCCGGAGGTGGATCTACCATCACCCAGCAGCTTGCCAAGCAGCTCTATTCCGAAAAGGCATCGAGTACCCTGGAGCGACTGCTGCAGAAACCGATAGAGTGGGTCATCGCCATCAAGCTGGAGCGATACTATACCAAGCAGGAAATCCTGGCACTCTATCTCAACTACTTCGACTTCCTGCACAATGCCGTGGGCATCAAGACGGCGGCAAACACCTATTTTAATAAGGAGCCGAAAGACCTGACCCTCACCGAGGCAGCTACGCTCATCGGACTCTGCAAGAACCCGTCGCTCTTCAACCCTGTGCGCTATCCGGAGCGTGCCCGCGACAGAAGAAACGTGGTGCTCTCGCAGATGGAGAAGGCGGGCTATCTGAGCAGCAGCGAATACAGCCAGTATGCAGCCGAACCGCTCACGCTCAACTTCCACCGTACCGACCATAAGGATGGTTCGGCTACCTACCTGCGCGAATATCTGCGCAAGTATCTGATGGCTACCCGTCCGGAAAGAAAGGATTATGCATCGTGGAACTATGCTCAGTTTGTTACCGATTCCATCCTCTGGAATACTGATCCTCTGTATGGATGGTGCAACAAGAACTTCAAGAAGGATGGTTCTCCATATAATGTATATAGTGATGGATTGAAGGTGTTTACCACCGTGGACAGCCGTATGCAGCGATATGCCGAAGAGGCTGTATATCAGCACGTGGCACGCTATCTGCAGCCAGCCTTCAGCAAGGAGGTTTCCCGCAAGCCAAGTTCGCCATACAGTGACAAGCTGACCCCTAAGCAGATCAAGGCTATCCTGAACCGCAGCGTTACCCAGTGCGAGCGCTACCGACAGATGAAGGAGGCGGGATGCTCGGCAGAAGAGATTCACGATACCTTCCGCAAGAAGATTCCGATGACCGTGTTTACCTATCATGGCGACATCGATACGCTGATGAGTCCGCTCGATTCCATCCGCTATTACAAGACCTTCCTGCGCAGCGGATTCATGAGCATGGATCCTAAGACGGGTGCCGTGAAGGCATACGTGGGTGGATTGGACTATACCCACTTCATGTATGATATGGTAAGCCTGGGAAGAAGACAGGTGGGTTCTACCATCAAGCCGTTCCTCTACAGCCTGGCGATGGAGAACGGATTCTCGCCTTGCGATAAGGCACCAAACCGCCAGCAGACCTATATGGTGGCTGGCAGACCATGGACGCCACGCAATGCCAACCATTCGAGATACGGACAGATGGTTCCGCTGAGCTGGGGATTGGCACAGAGTAACAACTGGATCAGTGCCTATCTGATGAGTAAGCTGAACCCATCGCAGTTTGTCCAGCTGCTGCATGACTATGGTATCAACAACCCTGATATTCACGCATCTCTGAGCTTGTGTCTCGGACCGTGCGAGGTGAGCGTGAGCGAGATGGTGAGCGCCTATACAGCCTTTGCCAACCATGGTATCCGTACGGCTCCGATGTTCGTGAGCCGCATCGAGGATAACGAGGGTAACACCATCGCCACCTTCCAGCCACGAATGAACGAGGTGATCAGTGCCGACAATGCCATGAAGATGCTCACCATGATGATGGGCGTAGTGGATAGTGGTACGGCAGGAAGACTGCGCTACCGTTATAAGCTGGAGGGACAGATTGGTGCCAAGACGGGTACTACCAATAACAACAGTGATGGATGGTTTATCGGCTTTACCCCGCAGCTGGTAAGTGGCTGCTGGGTAGGCGGTGAGGAGCGCGACATCCACTTCGATTCCATGAGTATGGGTCAGGGTGCTACCATGGCACTGCCTATTTGGGCTATCTTCATGAAGAAGGTGTATGCCGATGCCTCGCTGGGCTACAGTCCGGAGGTGAAGTTTGATATTCCTGCCGATTACAACCCATGCTACCATGTGGGCAGTGGTGGCGAGCAGGATGATTTCGAACAGGTAGATGCCATCGACGAAGTATTTGAATAATTCCTCGGGAAGTGCTCCCGATGCCGTCATCAAAAGACTATCCGCCATTTTTGCACTCATTTCTTTTAAATAGTGCAAAAATGGCGGATGTTTTTTGCTTATCTCCATTATTTTTTGTATTTTTGCAAAGTTTTAGGGCTCTTGTGCCACAAATGCGTGATGACGAGGAGGTTCCCAAACACTTGATAAAGAGAAAATAATAAAAAAACATTATAATGAACGTTTCATACAAATGGCTTAAAGAATACGTCGATTTCGACCTGACACCACAGGAGACAGCCGATGCGCTGACCTCTTGCGGACTCGAAGTGGACGCTTTGGAGGAAGTACAGTCTATCAAGGGTGGACTGAAGGGACTCTATGTAGGTAAAGTTTTGACATGCGAGGTGCATCCTAACAGCGACCACCTGCACGTAACAACCGTTGACCTGGGCAAGGGCGAGCCACAGCAGATTGTCTGCGGTGCGCCTAACGTGGCTGCCGGTCAGAAGGTAATCGTTGCCGACCTGGGCTGCGTGCTCTACGACGGCGACCAGAGTTTTACCATCAAGAAGAGCAAGCTGCGCGGTGTAGAGAGCTTGGGTATGATCTGCGCTGAGGATGAGATTGGCGTGGGTACTTCTCACGACGGTATCATCGTGCTCCCAGAGGATGCACCAGTGGGTCAGCCTGCTGCCGAGTACTATCATCTGGAGAGCGACTGGCTCATCGAGATTGATATCACTGCCAACCGTGCCGATGCACTCGGCCACTGGGGTGTGGCTCGCGACCTCTATGCCTGGTTGAAGCAGAACGGTTATGAAACCAGTCTGCATCGTCCATCTTGCGATGAATTCGTAGTAGATAACGAGGATCTTCCTATCGATGTAGAAATTGAGAACACCGAGGCTTGCAAGCGCTATGCCTGCGTTAGCATCACCGACTGCGAGGTGAAGGAAAGCCCTAAGTGGTTGCAGGACAAGCTGAACATCATCGGCTTGCGTCCAATCAACAATATCGTGGATATTACCAACTACATCATGATGGCATACGGTCAGCCATTGCACTGCTTCGATGCCGACATGGTTACCGGTCATAAGATTGTAGTCCGCACCCAGCCAGAGGGCACCAAGTTCATCACTCTCGATGGCGAGGAGCACACCTTGGGTGAGCACGACCTGAGCATCTGCAATGCTGAGGAGCCAATGTGTATCGCCGGTATCTTCGGCGGTAAGGGTTCAGGTACTTACGAGACCACCAAGAGCGTGGTTCTGGAGAGTGCTTACTTCCACCCAACATGGATTCGCAAGAGCGCTCGCCGTCATGGCTTGAGTACAGATGCCAGCTACCGTTTTGAGCGTGGCGTAGATCCAAACGGACAGATTTATGCATTGAAGCAGGCTGCTATCCTCTGCAAGCAGTTGGCTGGCGGCAAGATTTCCATGCAGATCAAGGATGTATATCCAGAGCCAATGCAGGATTTCCCAGTTCGCCTGAACTATGAGTATGCGCATCGCCTCATCGGTAAGGAGATTGGTGCTGAGACAATCAAGAGCATCGCCACATCTCTCGAGATGAAGATAGAGAAGGAGGATGCTGAGGGCATCGACCTGCTGGTTCCTGCCTATCGTGTAGACGTTCAGCGTCCTTGCGACGTGGTAGAGGATATCCTCCGTATCTACGGATATAATAATGTGGAGATTCCAACCCAGTTGAAGAGCTCCCTGACAGTTCAGGGCGATGAGGACAAGGCTTATCACAGCCAGAACCTCGTGGCAGAGCAGTTGGTAGGCGAGGGCTTCATGGAGATTCTCAACAACTCTCTGAGCAAGGCTAGCTACTATGCAGACCTGGAGCTGAACAAGTATCCTAATGAGACTACCGTGAAGGTGATGAACCCATTGAGTGCTGATCTCGGCGTGATGCGCCAGACCATGCTCTTCGGCGGTTTGGAGAGCGTAGCCCGTAACATCAACCACAAGAGCCAGAACCTGAAGTTCTTCGAGGTGGGTAATACCTATTTATATAATAAGGAGAAGTGGAGCGAGGAGAGTCCTATCAAGGCTTACTCTCAGGAGGCTCACATGGCACTCTTCATCACCGGTAAGCGCGTAGAGGGCAATTGGGCTCATGCAGATGAGCAGAGCAACATCTACGAGCTGAAGGCAGTGGTAGAGAATATCCTCCGCCGTGTAGGTATGCCACAGAACAACCTGGTTATCAAGCACAGCGACAACAACATCTTTGCCAAGGGCGTGAACTACGAGACCCGTGCCGGCAAGGTATTGGTAGAGATGGGTATCCTGAGCAACAAGCTGAAGAAGGCATTCGACATTGAGCAGGATGTATTCTATGCTGATGTTCACTGGGATAACGTGGTGAAGACCGTGAAGAAGGTGAACCTTACTTACACAGATATCAGCAAGTATCCATCTGTGAGCCGCGACCTTGCACTGCTCGTTGACAAGAACGTAGAGTTTGCACAGATTGAGCAGATAGCCCATCAGACCGAGAAGAAGCTCCTGAAGAGCGTGGTACTCTTCGACGTATATGAGGGTAAGAACCTGCCAGAGGGCAAGAAGAGCTATGCCGTGAACTTCATCCTGCAGGATGAGGAGAAGACATTGAACGACAAGCAGATTGATGCCATCATGAAGAAGCTCATTGCCAACCTCACAGGCAAGCTCAACGCAGAGTTGAGATAATGCAGAAGGTGCTCAATGCAGAATTAAGATAATATTATATTTAAAAAACGATAAACATTTAAAATTTTATTCCAATGGGAAGAGCATTTGAATATCGTAAAGCTACAAAGCTGAAAAGATGGGGCCACATGGCCAAGACATTTACTAAGTTGGGTAAGCAGATTGCTATTGCTGTGAAGGCAGGCGGTCCAGAGCCAGAGAACAACCCAACCTTGCGTGCTATCATCGCTAACTGTAAGCGTGAGAACATGCCTAAGGACAATATCGCTCGTGCCATCAAGAACGCTTGTGGCAAGGATACCAGCGATTACAAGGAGGTAACATACGAGGGATATGGCCCTCACGGAGTTGCTGTGTTCGTTGATACATTGACAGATAACACAACCCGTACAGTGGCTGACGTTCGTTCTATCTTCAACAAGTTCAGCGGTAACTTGGGTACAACAGGTTCTTTGTCTTTCCTCTTCGACCACAAGGCTGTGTTCACATTCAAGAAGAAGGATGGTCTGGATATGGACGAGATGATTCTCGACCTGATTGACTACGGTGTAGAGGACGAGTTCGATGAGGATGAGGAGAACAACGAAATCACTATCTACGGTGCTCCTACAAGCTTCGGCGAGATTCAGAAGCACCTGGAGGCTGAGGGCTTCGAGGTAACTGGTGCTGAGTTCACCTACATTCCTAACGATTTGAAGGATGTTACTGCTGAGGAGCGCGAGACTATCGACAAGATGGTTGAGAAGTTGGAGGAGTTTGACGATGTTCAGACTGTTTACACCAACATGAAGCCAGAGATTCCTGCAGACGCAGAATAATGATGTTGCAGCAAGAGAAACAGGATAAGTTGACCAAGGTAACTTATCAGACTCATGGTACCTGTTCTAAGTACATCTGTATCAGTGTTGATGAGGATGGAAAAGTGCAGGATGCCCAGTTCATCGGCGGTTGCGATGGCAACACCAAGGGTGTTTGTGCCTTGATTCGTGGCATGAAGGCAAAGGAGGTCATCGCCCGACTGAAGGGTATCACTTGTGGTAACAAGCCTACAAGCTGTCCTGACCAGCTGGCTACAGCCTTGCAGGAAATGGGATATTAAGAACGTGGTAAAGATTTAGGCACGGATTACACGGATTTATGGCGCTATATATAAAACGTATTTATAAATCCGTGTAATCCGTGTAATCCGTGCCTTTTTAATACTAGCAATCCGTATCTTCTTAATACTAGCAATCCGTGCCTTTTCTAATATTTGAAGACATCATCCAGCAAAATCTCCTTCGGATTCTTAGCTGAATAATAAACGAAGCGGAAGGTGAAGTGGGCATCCTTGTAAACCTTCAGACCAGGGTTGTTGTCCAATGCCTCTTTCTGAAGTTTGTGGAGCTTATCCTTGTTGGCATCAATCGCCTTCTTGTTGTCCGCTTTGTTGCGAAGAGTCATGTAATAAGAGAATATGCGGGTGTTCTTGTCAAACACCGCACTATCTGTTCTGCTGTCATTTACGTATGGGGTAGGGCAGTATTTCTCTGTGTATTCCTTAGCCTCACGAACCGCCTTATCTTCCAGACTTTCAGTGCAAGATACGACCAAACTAGCTAAAAATATGCTATAAATTGCTTTTTTCATCATTATTATATAATTTTTTTGCAAAGATACGAAAAAAAATACTATCTTTGCACTCCAAAGAGAGAAAATTGTATGGAGAATATAAATAAGATAAGAAATTTCTGCATTATTGCACATATTGACCATGGTAAAAGTACCTTGGCAGACCGATTGTTAGAGAAAACTCAGACCATCAAGATTACTGAGGGTCAGATGCTTGATGATATGGACCTGGAGCGAGAGCGTGGTATCACCATCAAGAGCCATGCCATCCAGATGGAATACAAGGCAAAGGATGGAGACACTTACATCCTCAACCTCATCGATACTCCGGGACACGTTGATTTCTCATACGAGGTTTCTCGTTCCATCGCAGCATGCGAGGGAGCGCTCTTGGTTGTAGATGCCACCCAGGGTGTGCAGGCCCAGACTATCTCTAACCTCTATATGGCTATTGAGCATGACCTGGAGATTATTCCGGTCATCAACAAGATAGATATGCCTTCGGCTATGCCGGAGGAAGTGGAAGATGAGATTGTGGATCTCATCGGTTGCAAGCACGAGGATATCCTCCGTGCATCCGGTAAGACCGGCGAGGGTGTCGAGGATGTTCTGGAAGCGGTGGTAAACCGTGTTCCGGCTCCTAAGGGAGATGACAAGGCACCACTCCAGGCTTTGATCTTCGACTCTGTATTCAACTCATTCCGTGGTATCATCGCCTACTTCAAGATAGAGAACGGTGTAATCCGCAAGGGCGACAAGGTGAAGTTCTTCAACACCGGAATGGAATATGATGCAGATGAGATTGGCGTACTGAAGATGGATATGATTCCCCGCAAGGAATTGGGTGCCGGTGAGGTAGGTTACATCATCTCGGGTATCAAGAATGCTACCGAGGTAAAGGTGGGTGATACCATTACCCACATCGCACGTCCTTGTGAAAAGGCGATTGCAGGATTCCAGGAAGTGAAGCCAATGGTCTTTGCCGGCGTTTATCCTATCGATCCTAGCGATTACGAGAATCTGCGTGCCTCATTGGAGAAGCTGCAGCTCAACGATGCTTCGCTTACCTTCTCGCCAGAGAGTTCGGTGGCACTGGGCTTCGGTTTCCGATGCGGATTCCTCGGTCTGCTTCACATGGAGATTGTACAGGAGCGTCTGGACCGTGAGTTCAACATGGATGTCATCACCACCGTTCCTAACGTATCCTATATGGTATATGACAAGCAAGGTGGTGAGAAAGAGGTACATAACCCATCGGGACTGCCAGATCCAACGCTCATCGACCATATCGAGGAGCCGTATATCCGAGCTACCATCATCACAGCTACCAATTATATCGGTCCTATCATGAAGCTCTGTCTCGACAAGCGTGGTGAGCTTATCAATCAGGAATACGTGAGTGGTAACCGTGTGGAGCTGCATTTCATGCTGCCATTGGGCGAGATTGTGATCGATTTCTACGATAAGCTGAAGAGTATTTCCAAGGGATATGCTTCGTTCGACTATCATATCGATTCCTTCCGTCATTCCGACCTGGTGAAACTGGATATCCTCTTGAATGGAGAGCCGGTGGATGCCCTGAGTACTTTGACCCATCGCGACAACTCTGTGAGCTTCGGTCGCAGAATGTGCGAGAAGCTGAAGGATCTGATTCCACGTCAGCAGTTTGATATTGCCATTCAGGCTGCTATCGGTGCGAAAATCGTAGCCCGTGAAACTGTGAAGCAGGTGCGCAAGGATGTTACTGCCAAGTGTTATGGTGGTGACGTGAGCCGTAAGCGTAAGTTGCTGGAGAAGCAGAAGAAGGGTAAGAAGCGTATGAAGCAGATTGGTAACGTAGAGGTGCCACAGAAGGCATTCCTTGCGGTGCTGAAGCTTGACTAAGAGATTCGACGAAATAAATTTTAATAACTAGGAGGAACTTAAATTATGAGTGATTTTAAGGTTATCACCCCTAAACGCGACATAGCCAGAGAGCTTGCCCGTAGGTATAGTACGATGACTCATGACGAGTTGGATGTACTGGAATCTATCCTGGAACCCATCAAGTATGGCAAGGGAGAAAAGATTCTGGTAGAGGGTGAAGTGTGCAGAAACATTTCTTACATCGAGAAGGGATTGGTACGCCAGTTCTATACCAAGTATGATAAGGAGGTAACAGAACACTTAGGTGTTGACCATACTATCTTCATGTGTATTGAGAGTCTGTTCCGAGAAACCCCTTCTTACCTCCAGGTTGAGGCTTTGGAGCCTACCTTGGTGTATGCTTTGCCGAAGGCGAAGCTCGAGGCGGCTGCCATAAGAAATGTAAACATCCAGATGCTTTACCGTAAGATTCTGGAAGAAAGTTTGATTCAGTCGCAGGTACATGCCGACCTGATGCGATTCGAAACTGCGCCTAATAAGTATAAGCGTCTGTGCGAGCTGAATCCGCAGGTGGTGCTCCGTGCGCCGCTTACGTATATCGCTAGTTATCTGCAGATGACGCCTGAGACGCTGTCTCGTATCCGATCAAACACTTTGTTGTAATTATAATCATAAAAAAATGGTGTAACTTCTTTTTGGGAAGCTACACCATTTTTTTGTATTTGTATTTCTTTTATTCAAGTTCTGTTATTCAGCTGTATAGAGGAATCGCTTGATACTCTTCTTAGGAGTCTTCTCAAACTCCTCATCGTGGATGCGGATCTCGCTTACCTTGCTGTAGGCAGGAACCATCGTGTTGAGCTCCTGACGGTTCTGCTCCATAATCTCTTCCAGTTCGCTTCTGCCCAGGTTCAGAGACTGAGCCTCGTCGAAGTCTGGATATACCAGAGCTACCAGCTTGTCGCCCTTCTGAATTACCACGCTCTCTGCAACGAGGGCGAGAGAATTGAGCTTATCCTCGATTTCCTCAGGATAGATGTTCTGACCGCTGGCACCGAGCAACATGTTCTTGCTGCGGCCCTTGATGAATACATTGCCGTCGCCATCCATCGTTCCGAGGTCGCCGGAATGATACCATCCGTTCTCATCGATGGTCTGCTTGGTAGCCTCCTCATTCTTGTAGTAACCCAGCATCACGTTAGGACCCTTGGCAAGGATTTCGCCTGGTACGTTCTCCGGATCCGGACTGTCGATGCGAACCATCATGTGGAGCGCTGCCTTACCGCAAGAGCCCGGAACGAAGTTCTTGTAATCTTCGTAGCAGATGATAGGCGCACATTCTGTTGCACCATAACCCACTGTATATTTGAAGCCCACGCCGTGGAGGAATCTTTCAACTTCCTGGTTGAACGCAGCGCCGCCGATAATCACCTCGTAGAAGTTGCCACCGAAGGCATTGGATACCTGGTCGCAGATCTTCTCCTTCACCTTCTTGCTGATAACAGGCATGTGGAGGAGCATGCGCATACGGTTGTTCTGAATCTTAGGGAATACCTTCTTGCGGATAATCTTCTCGATAACCAGAGGCACAGCGATGATAACTGCTGGCTTGATGCGTCCGAATGCCTCAGCGATGATGGCAGGGCTAGGGATGCGGGTGAGATAGAAGATGTGGCAGCCCTTGATGAACTCGAAGATAAACTCGAACGCCATACCATACATGTGTGCCATCGGCAGGATGCTGATGACAGAATCTCCAGCCTTGATCTTCTTGCCCAATACATTCTCGGCAAAGTCGGCATTGCCCCACAGCGCACGGTATGGAACCATCACGCCCTTGGAGAAACCGGTAGTACCACTGGTATAGTTGATCATAGCCAACTCGTCAGGATTCTGGTCGATATAGTAGTTGACGTGGTTCTTGCGGAAGTACTTAGGGTACTTGATGCCGAACATCTCGTTGAGGTGCTCGCGGGCATAAGTCAACTTGTCGGTACGTGAAACCACGAGCGAGTAATCTGGAATGTAGATGATACCTTCCAGACCCGGCATCTTGGTTGCATCTACCTGTGTAGCAACAACGTCGCCCACGAAGAGCAGCTTGGCATCGCTGTGGTTCACGATATTGTGAATCTGTTCTGGCATGAACTCATGCAGGATAGGTACAGCGATGGCTCCATAGGTTAGGGTAGCGAGGAAAGCCACTGCCCAATTGGCACTGTTTCTACCGCAAAGAGCAATCTTGTCGCCCTTTACTACACCGGAGTTCTCAAACATGATGTGCAGCTTCTCGATCTTGCGTGCTACATCGTGATACTGCAAGGTAGCTCCCTTGTAGTCGGTCAAGGCATCCATATCCCAATGGTCTATGATGCTCTGCTGGATAAGTGCGTTAAAGCTAGGAATTTCCATATTCTATTATTTAACGATTTTCTAAGTTTATTTTTTTCTCGTACTTAAAGTCTCTATCTCTTGATTACGCTTTGTTTCACGTATTATATCACGTCCTGGTAGAGGTAACGCTTGATAGACTTCTTGGCTGTCTTTTCAAATTCGGTGTCGTGCAACTGGATGCGTGATATCTTTGCAAAGCTAGGCATCTGCATATTCAGTTCCTTTCGGTTCTGCTCCATGATGTTGGCGAGGTCTTCGTCTGAGAATCCCAGTTCCTGGCTCTCTTCCATTTCAGGATGAACGAGTGCTACGAGCTTGTCGTCCTTCTGCAGTACGATACTCTCGTTGACCATTGCCATGGAGTTGAGCTTATCCTCAATCTCCTCCGGATAGATATTCTGTCCATTAGGACCGAGCAGCATATTCTTGCTTCTACCTCTTACGAAGAAGTGACCATCGGCACTCATCGTTGCCAGGTCGCCCGTGTGGAACCATCCATCCTCATCAATCACGGCATCGGTAGCCTCCTGGTTCTTGTAGTAGCCCTTCATCACATTGATGCCGCGGCAAACCAGTTCGCCTGCTACGTTTTCTGGGTCATCGCTCAATACCTTTACCTCCATGTGCTTCACGGCAACACCGCAGCTACCTGCCACATAATTGTCCTGATGAGCGAAGGTGATGAGCGGAGCAGTTTCCGTAGTACCGTAACCCATGGCGATAGGGAAGCCGATGCTGATGAAGAAGTTCTCTATCTCCTTGTTGAGTGGAGCACCACCCACAACCACCTCGTAAGGACGCTCGCCGAACTTGCGCAGTACAAACTCGCGAACCTTCTCCTTGATGCGCTTGTTGATGACAGGCATGTTCATCAGCAGTCGGGCACGGTTGGTCTGGATATGTGGGAACACTTCTTTTCTCACGATCTTATCTACCACGAGTGGTACGGCAAAGATGATGTCTGGCTTGATTTCTGCCAGCGCCTCAGAGATGAGCGTAGGGCTCGGAAGACGGGTGAGGAAGAAGATGTGGTTACCCATTGCCATATTGTAGATGAACTCGGTCATGAGTCCATACATGTGAGCCATCGGAAGGGTAGAGAGGATGTTGCAGTTCTTGCCGATCTTGGGACTTACCGTATCCATCAGATAATCGAGATTACCCCAGAGGGCTCTGTATGGCAACATCACACCCTTGGAGAAACCTGTGGTTCCGCTGGTGTAGTTGATCATCGCCAGTTCTTCCGGATCATCCACGTGATATTTCACATGCTCAGGGCGGAAGTACTTAGGATATTTATGACCAAACATTGCGTTGAGATGCTCGCGGGCGTAAGTCAGTTTCTCTGAACGGGAAATGACGAGTGAATTATCCGGCAGATAGATGATGCCTTCCAGTGTAGGCATTTCATCGGGAGTAATCTCCGTAGCCACCACATCACCCACAAACAGGAGCTTGCTCTCGCTATGGTTCACAATGTTGTGGATCTGCTCTGGTTTGAATTCGTTCTGTATAGGCACGACGATTGCACCATAGGTGATAATAGCCAGGAAAGCTACTGCCCACTGGCTACTATTTCTACCGCAGACGGCAATCTTGTCGCCCTTCTTCACATCGCTGTTTTCAAACAGGATGTGCAGCTTTTCAATCTTTCTAGCAACATCGTGGTATTGCAGGGTGGCTCCCTTGTAATCGGTGAGCGCATCCAGATTCCAGTTCTTGATGATGCTTCTCTCAATATACGAGTTAAAACTTGGTATTGAATTCATTGCACAATTTACAAAATTTTGTGCAAAGGTACAGAAAATACTGCACACCGCAAAATAAAATGTGCATTATTTTATAGATTAGCGTAAAATATTTTAGAAACTAGGTAAAAATATATAGTTTTATCCCATTATTGCCATTTACTGGTGGCAATAATGGGATAATTTTACACTTATTCATCTATCGTGAATCATTTATTCATCAGCCGTGAATCTTATTCGTATCTCATCGATTTGGCTGGATGAATATGAGAGATGAGGTAACTTGGCGCTACCAGCATGAAGATGCTGATGAGGAGGGTGGCTACGTTAAGTGCTACGATAAAGAGCCAGTTGAACTCCACCGGTACCGTACTTACGTAGTAAGTCTGGGCATCGAGCTTCACTATTCCCGTGAAATGCTGCAGGGCAAGAAGTCCCAATCCGATGACATTGCCTAGTAACATTCCCTTGCCGATGATGAATACGGCAAACCAGAGGAAGGTGCGGCGGATGGTCTTGTTGCGGGCACCCAGGGCTTTCATCACTCCAATCATCGAAGTGCGCTCCAGGATGATGATGAGCAATCCGCTGATCATCGTTACGCCTGCCACGATGAGCATCAGTCCCAGGATTATCCATACATTCAGGTCCATCAGGCTGAGCCATTGGAAGATGTTCGGATTCAGCTCCTTGATGGTGGCGCTGCTGTAGGTTTCTCCGTAATGATCTACGGTACGGTTCACCTTATTGATAACATAGTCTTCCGTCTCGTTGAGCTTGTCGAAGTCCTTCACGGTCAGTTCGGCACCGCTTGCCTGGTCATCCTCCCATCCATTCAGCTTCACGGCTGTATAGAGGTCGGTATAGACCATCAGTTCATCATACTTCTTGAGATTGGTCTCGTAGATGCCCGCGATGGTGAACCGGCGCATTCTCACGCCCTGGTTGTCGATGAAGTAGGCGAAGATACGCTCGCCGTTCTTCAGCTTCAACTTGTCTGCCATCAGCTTGGAAATCAGAATCTGGTTATGGCTGGCTTTGTCATCAAACTTCGGTATGCTTCCTTCCACCATGTTCTGATGGATGAAGGTAGAGTCGAAATCCGGTCCCACACCCTTGAGCACTACGCCCAGGAAATCGTTGTCGGTCTTGAGGATTCCTTCTTTCATGGCAAAGCGCTGCACATGTTTCACGCCCGGAATCTTCTGGAGCACCTTCACCATCGAGTCGTTCATCACCACCGGATACTGGTTCTGCTGCTGCAGGGTCATGAAGTCCGCCACCTGGATATGGCTTCCGAAGCCAATCACCTTGTCGCGGATGGTGTGCTTGAATCCCAGCACCACGCATACCGACATGACCATGATGGCGAGTCCGATGGCAACACCGGCTGTGGCAATATGAATAGCAGGGCGAGAAACCTTACGTTTGTCGCCCTGATCACGATATAATCTCTTTGCTATAAACAGAGGAAAATTCATATTTCGTTCTTCACTTTCTTATAGTCCTTCATCCTCCACTCTTCCCGGATAAGCCTCCAGTGCCTTGGCAAGCACTACGAGGGCTCTGTTCAAGTCGTCTTTCTTCAATACGTAGGCCATGCGCACCTGGTTTCTTCCGGCACCAGGAGTGGTATAGAAACCTGAGGCTGGAGCCATCATCACGGTCTCGCCCTCATATTCAAACTCTTCCAGACACCAGCGGCAGAACTTGTCTGAGTCGTCGATAGGCAACTTGGCTACGGTATAGAAGGCACCCATTGGGATAGGAGAGTAAACACCCGGAATACGGTTGAGACCGTCGATCAGACACTTACGTCGATCTACGTACTCATCATATACATCGCGATAGTACTCCTCAGGTGCATCGAGTGAAGCCTCGGCAACAATCTGACCGATCAGTGGAGGAGAGAGGCGAGCCTGACAGAACTTCATCACCGCCTTGCGGATTTCGGCATTCTTGGTAATCAGGGCACCCACACGGATACCACACTCGCTGTATCGCTTGGATACAGAGTCGATGAGCACGGTATTCTGCTCGATACCCTCCAGGTGCATCGCACTGATGTAAGGGCTGCCGGTATAGATATACTCGCGGTAAACCTCATCAGAGAAGAGGTAGAGATCGTACTTCTTCACCAGGTCGCGAATCTGGTTCATCTCTCTGCGGGTATAGAGATAACCGGTAGGGTTGTTCGGGTTACAGATCAGAATGGCACGGGTGCGCTCATTGATGAGTTCCTCAAACTTCTCCACCTTAGGCAGGGAGAAACCTTCCTCGATGGTAGTGGCGATGGTACGGATCTTGGCACCCGCCGAGATGGCGAACGCCATATAGTTGGCATAGGCAGGTTCTGGCACGATAATCTCGTCTCCTGGGTTCAAGCAACTCATGAACGAGAAGAGCACAGCCTCAGAACCTCCCGATGTGATGATGATATCATCGGCAGTTACGTTGATATTGAATTTCTTGTAATAATCTACTAGCTTCTCACGATAACTGAGATAGCCCTGACTTGGAGAATACTCCAAGATGGTGCGGTCGATGTGTTTCAGCGCATCGAGACCACACTGTGGAGTAGGCAGGTCAGGCTGACCAATATTGAGGTGATATACCTTTACTCCACGTTTCTTTGCTGCGGCAGCCAGTGGAGCCAACTTTCTGATAGGTGACTCTGGCATTTCAAGACCGCGTACAGATATTTCTGGCATCTTTTCTAAATAATTCTTTCTGTTATTAACCCTAGCAAGCAGTTTCCTCTTCCAGGCACGGTACTTACCTAGCCTTATCAGATGAAACAATATCTCGCAAATCGACTGCAAAGATACGTAATTTCATTGAAAATACGTAATAGATTGGGTTAAAATTTGATTTTTTAGTAAAAAACTCTTTATTCTGTTGTTCTTCTCCATTCTTTTTTATAACTTTGCATCATCTTTCGGCGCTTTCACCCTGCCTATCATATAATAGGTGGAAAGGGAAGAGGTAGTCTGGAAAAGGATAATAAAACAAAGATTTTAAACATTAGTAAAAGGAAAAGAAATTATGAGAAGTAGAACAAGCACTTGGTTTGAGACAAAGGTTAAATATCAGAAAACAATGGAGGATGGTTCAGAAAAGGTGGTTTCTGAAGCATACGTAGTTGATGCCCTGAGTTTCACCGAGGCAGAGAGCGCTATTATCGACGAGATGTCTGTCTATGTAAGCGGCGAGTTGAAGGTCAGCGGTATCGGTAAGGCTTGCTATGGAGAGATCTTCTTCAGCGATATTGATGATGATGACAAGTGGTACAAGGCTAAGCTCCAGTTCATCACCATCGATGAAAAGACTGACAAGGAGAAGCGTTCTAACGTTACATATCTCGTACAGGCTAAGTCTCTGGCTCGTGCACTCCGCTATATCGACGAGGTGATGGGCAAGACCATGATCGACTATGATGTAGTAGGCTTGAACGAGACCAAGCTGATGGATGTTTTCGAGCACCACGCTCCTGGCGACAAGAAGGAGGAGAAGAACGACGTACCTGAGTACGAGCAGCAGAATCAGTAAAGAAAGGGAGGACGAACTATGTATGATGTAAAAGGAAATCTTCATGAAGTGTTGGGCAGCTTGCCTGCAGGGGTTAGCCTTGTAGCCATCAGCAAGTTTCATCCCAACGAGTTTATTGAGGCGGCTTATGCCGAGGGGCAGCGCATCTTTGGCGAGAGCCATGAGCAGGAACTCGCCAAGAAGGTGGCTTCCCTGCCTAAGGATATCCAGTGGCATTTCATCGGTCATCTGCAAAGTAACAAGGTGAAGTACATTGCTCCTTATATCTCCATGATTGAGTCGGTGGATAGCCTGAAGCTCCTGAAGGAGATTAACAGGCAGGCAGCCAAGCATGACCGCGTGGTGAAGGTGTTGCTGGAACTGCATATTGCCGAGGAAGATACCAAGTCGGGGCTTTCGCTCGATGCCTGCCGTGAACTCCTGGAGGCTGGCGAGTGGAGAGAGATGCCTCATGTGCAGATATGCGGCTTGATGATGATGGCATCGAATACCGATGATGAACAGCAGATTGCCTCTGAATTTGATGAGGCTGCCAAGTTCTTCGATGAGGTAAAGGCAAAGTATTTCGCCGATGATGATGCCTTCTGCGAGCGCAGCTGGGGTATGAGCCACGACTATCATATCGCTGTCAAGCACGGCAGTACGATGGTGCGTGTGGGTACTACCATCTTCGGTCCTAGAATCTATTAAGTATAAAAGGATATAATAAATCCCTAGACGATAGCTGATATCGCTTAGGGATTTTTCTTTGTCCCACAGATTCCACAGATTTGCACAGATTCAAGGCTTGTGGAATTTCAAATCCGCTGGGACGGGGAAAGATCTGTGTAAATCTGTGTAATCTGTGGGAAAATACTTTCAGAAGCCTAGCAGGCTGCTAAACCCTTGAGCTGATAGTTCAGCAGATGGGTGGCGCTGGATAGCATCTGGTTCGTGATATGCGCATATCGCTGCGTGGTGTTGATGTTCTGGTGCCCCAAAAACCTCATGATGGTATAGAGATCCGTGCCCTGCGTCAATAAGAGGGTGGCGCAGGTGTGGCGCCCCGAATGGAAGGTGATATGCTTGTCGGAGATGCAGCAGTCTTCCAGCCATACTTCCAGATGCTCGCCCAGATGATGGGGTGAGAGATGGGCGAAGAAATAGGGGGTATCACCATTCTTGGCATGAAGCTTCGAGAGAATATGGTGCGCCTCTTCCGGCAGCGGAAGCCGGAGCCAGCGTTGCGTCTTCTTCATCTTCTTATATATATAATAGGTGTCATCGCATTTTTCTATGTCGTTGATCGATAAGCTCAGGATATCGCTTTTCCTCAGTCCCGTGATGCAGCTTAGCAGGAATGCCTCCTTCAGCTCGGGAGTATTACAGGGTGTTTCGCTCAGCTTGATGAGTTCCTCCTGGGTCAGGGCTGTTCTTTCCTTATACTGTGCTTTGACGCGATAGGAGAGGGGCAGCCGGTCGAACGGGTTCTCATCCAGCAATCCCTGTCTCACGGCTTCCCTCAATACCGATTTCAGGATATTCACCTTCAGATGGATGGTGCTGTCGGATAGTTTTCCGGGTGCTTTCATGTTTTTATGCAGGTCGTGGGCAGAACGCAGGTAGTCGATAAACTGCTTGACGGTTTCCACATCCACCTTTTTCAGCGGGATGTTGCTTCCGCCGAAGGTCTCCAGATGCTTCAGCATGCCCAGTACGCTACCGCATCTTCCCTCATATATTTTTTCTCCTTCCTTGCGTCTTTCATCCGCATAGCTTCTGGTAAACTCTCCTAATGTAATACCTTTTGATTTCTTACGTGCGTCTGCTGCGAATTTCTTGATTCGGCTAAAGAATGAAATCTTCATCATATCGTTTGTTGTTTAAAAAATGCTTTTTTAGTTATTTAAGTTACAAAGGTATCGCTTTTTTCTAGAATAACCAAACAGAAGGAAGAAAAGGGATAGAAAAAGCGTGATTTTGTGCAACAGTTGTACGTTAACTTTAGCGCTGCAAAGGTAGTATAATTTGTTCAATTCGCAATAATTTCAAACTCTCTTTTAATGTTTATTAATAAATTATAGTCAATATTTCTTATTTTATAGTCAAAAAGGGTATATTTGTGCAATTTTAGCTAAAGCAAACAACACTAAAAAGACTTTTTTAGGATTTATTTCTGTCATCTGATACAGTTAACGTACAACTGTATCAGTTCGTGCTTTCTGAGAAATCTGTGATAAAACCCCAAGTCTATCTTTTGATAAGAAGACAGGTAAGACTCAAACAAGAACGATTAGAATTATAAACTCATAACGATGATGATATATGATGAAAAAAATAGTAATGGTAATGCTACTGCCCACTACCCTGGTGGCAAACGCATACGCCGGAACGGTTAGCGATAGCTTGCGGACTACGCTCTATTATCGCTCAGGCTATTCATTATTAGAACTCTCCTATATGGATAATGCCGCCAAGCTCGAAACCCTCAAGCAGGGTATCAGAAGCATCGGGGACAACCCCAACACGGTGCTGCAGCATATCAAGATCCTTTCGGCAGCTTCGCCGGAAGGTAACTCCAAGCTCAACAAACGACTGGCGAGAAGGAGAGGAGAACGCTTGCGCGACTATCTCAAGGAAATGCTGAATCTGCCAGACAGCGTCTTCACGGTCTCCTCCGCAGGAGAAGACTGGGAAGGACTCGCCCTGAAGATACAGAAAGAAAATGCGCCGTGGAGCCGGAAAGCCCTCTACATCATTCGGAACACCCCCGAATGGATCGTAAGAAACGGAAAGGTTGTAGATGGAAGAAAACGACAGCTCCAGAACCTCGATGGCGGAAAGGCATGGAAATACATGCTCGCCAACCACTTCGACAGCCTCCGCTCCGGAGCACTCGTGGTTTGCGAAATCCGACACATTGTACCATCTGTCAGTCCGACAGATACCCTCACATTGATTCAGAATCAGCAGGGCAGCGAACAGGATTCGCTCCTGCAGAAGGATGCCCGGGATACAGCTTCCCAGCTACAGGTATATCCAGGCGGGAATGCTGCCGAAACCGAAAATGCAGCCCATGCATCCGGCAGAGACTCCTACTATGCCCTGA
>ERZ1026890.76-NODE-76-length-79603-cov-149.973965_pt1 | contig 79603 bp, 56 predicted proteins | sample MGYA00380175_ERZ1026890 | MGnify/ENA primary metagenome ERZ1026890 (study PRJEB33269, sample SAMEA4719811) | human gut metagenome | biome: human-associated habitat; feature: organic feature; material: feces | place: Cameroon | collected 2013-10 ...
TCACTTCAATCCTAACGTTGCCGATGTGGCTGCTCTCTATTGTGAGAAAGTACGCGTAAATCCAGGCAACTACGTGGATCCTGCCCGCAAGTTCATCAAGCAGGAATACACTGATGAAGAGTATGCTCACGAACTCAAGAAGATTGAGGAACGCTTCGTGCCTTTCCTCAACATCTGCAAGGAGAACCATACTGCCATCCGCATCGGCGTGAACCACGGTTCCCTCTCCGACCGCATCCGCAACCGCTACGGCGATACGCCAGAGGGCATCGTAGAGAGCTGCCTTGAATTCCTGCGCATCTGCAAGAAGGAGAATTTCCACGATGTGGTTATCAGCATCAAGTCATCCAATACCGTTGTGATGGTCCGCTCTATGCGCCTCCTGGTAGAAGAAATGGAGAAGGAAGGCATGAACTACCCACTCCACCTCGGCGTAACCGAAGCTGGCGAAGGCGAGGATGGCAGAATCAAGAGTGCCGTAGGTATCGGTGCCCTGCTGGCTGACGGTATCGGCGATACCGTTCGTGTAAGCCTCAGCGAGGAGCCTGCTGCAGAGATTCCGGTGGCCCGCCACCTGGTGGATTACATCGGCAAGAAACAGGGTCACCTGCTGATTCCTGCCGCAGCTTGTCCTAGCTTCGACTGGCTGCGCCCTACCCGCCGCGAAACCGTGGGCGTAGGCAATATCGGCGGCAACAACGTTCCGGTAGTTATCAGCAACCGAATCAACGGCGAGAGCACCGTTTGTGAGAACAAGGATGCTACGCCTGATTATATCTATATAGGCGGTAAGATGCCTAAGCAGTTTGTGCCTGGTCAGAGCTACATCGTAGATTACAATGTTTACGAGACGCTGAACAGCAAGCCTGAAACCACCGGTGCCAAGCTCTACCCTATCTTCCCTGCCATGGCAATGCCGCTCATCGCCAGCATCAAGGCAGACGTGAAGTTCCTCACCCTGCAGTTTGGAACTCCTGCCGAGGAGTATATCGCCTGCCTGAAGGCTCATCCTGAGGTGGTGGTTATCTGCGTAAGCAATCATCAGAACCGCCTGGGCGACCAGCGTGCATTGGTTCACGAGATGATGAATGCCGGCTTGAAGAACCCTGTGGTTTTCGCCGAGATGTACCAGCACAGCAAGGAGGAGAAGAGCGACTTCCAGCTGGAGGCTGCTGCCGATATGGGAGCCTTGATGATTGATGGTCTGACCGATGGTATCTGGCTGATGAACGATGGTGACATCCCAGCCCAGACAGTAGATGAAACCGCTTTCGGCATTCTTCAGGCAGCCCGTCTGCGCACCAGCAAGACCGAGTATATCAGTTGTCCTGGTTGTGGCAGAACTCTCTACGATCTTCGTGAAACCATCGCCAAGATCAAGGAGGCAACCAAGCATCTCAAGGGCTTGAAGATTGGTATCATGGGCTGCATCGTGAATGGTCCAGGCGAAATGGCGGATGCCGATTACGGCTACGTAGGCGCCGGTCCTAACCGAGTAAGTCTCTATCGCAAGCAAGTTTGCGTAGAAAAGAACATTCCGCAGGAGGTGGCGGTAGAGCATCTGCTCGCCCTCATCGACTCGGATAAGCAATAATGATTTAGGCACGGATTACATAGATTACACGTTTTTTTTTTAAGATATTATAAACATGGTTTATTGGAAATAGAACCATAAATCCGTGTAATCCGCGTAATCCGTGCCTAATTTTAATGTTATCTTTAAGTTAATCTCCACCTCTTTATATGGTTCTTTCGTAAAAAAGACGTATCTTTGCAGCAGAAAAGGAGGCAAAATCTAATCTTTGCTCCCGTAATCATCAAAAACAGAAAATATTATGGCTGATACTAAGTTGCTCCTGGTAGAGGATGATGAAAACCTCGCCTATATGGAGAAGAGTTGCTTCGAGGATATCATCGGAGGATATGAGGTGAAAACCGCCGTTAACGGCAAGGAAGGACTGAAGGTTTGGCAAGACTTTCAGCCCGATGTCATCGTATCGGATATCGACATGCCTATCATGGACGGCATCGAGATGGTGAAGAACATCCGAGAGGTAGATGGAGAAACCATCATCCTCTTTACCACCGGTCTCACCTCACCCAAGGACCTGAAGGCAGGTTATGCCGCCGGAGCCAACAACTATATCAAGAAGCCTTTTATTCCCGAAGAGCTTGATGCCCATATACATAGCCTCATCCAGCTGAAAGCCGGAAAACGCAGCGAAAACGCCAGCAACCAGATAAAACTGGGCAAATACCTGCTGGATGCCAACCACGCCACCCTGAAAGATACGCAGGAAGGCAGCGAAAAGATGCTTACGGCACGAGAGGCTAAGATCCTCGAACTGCTGGCGGTAAACAAGAACGAGGTGGTGCGCCGCGAAGCCGTGTTGAGCCGTTTCTGGGGAGTGGAAGACAAGGATTACTTCGCTTCCAGAAGCCTCGATGTTTTCATCAAGAAAATCCGTACGGCGCTGGAAGACGAACCAAGTGTAGAGTTAAGGACCATCCGGGGCGTAGGCTTCAAACTCATTGTAGAATAACTGCAAGCCCGTTGTCGAAGCATCGGTATGAAGACCTTTGCATAAAAACATTATACAGAGAAAGAAAAAAACAACAATAAAGCAAAGCATTATGTTTAAGTCGATACTTTACTATATATTAATGATAGCGGAAATCTGTAGCACCATGTTTGTTGGTGGTATAGTAATGGGCATCTATTTTGCCTCCTCTGGCAAACTGGAAGAGGTAAATGCCAACGACCAGGCTTCCTTCCTCAAGGCAGGAACTCCCATTATTTATGTTTTCTGCATTCTTGCTATGCTTATATTATGGTTCACCTTCAGCATGGCAAAGTTTTCCAAGTTTACGCTGGGCAGAGTGAATCCAGCCTACAAGTGGAAGGCTATGTTCTGGTACACCCTTCCCCTGTTTGGAATTACCTTGATGTTTATCGCCCTCTTCAATTTTTTGGGCATCGATATATACAACAAGGACTTCATGGCTTTCAGTTATATGGAGCGACTTCCGATGATTCTTATAAGCTCTTTTATCTCAGCCTATATTATCTTCGGCGCGATATACGAAGAACTGATCAAATGCGGAAAGAAGACATGGGTTTCTTACCTTACCGTTCTTGTATTCAGCATCATACCATTTTTCGCCTCTACCCTGGGCCAGTCATTGACATGGATTATCATGATGATGATTTGGAGCATCGTGCAGACATCAATCCTCTTTTATATCTACAAAACCACAAGGAGTACCATCGTGGCATTTGTGGCCTGTATCATCTGTAATCTGATTCCTACCGATATTTCCAATATTCCTCTGTGTACTGCCATGGGAAGCTTTGGATCCGCATTGACAGCAAGCTGCATCGGCAGTTATTTAGGAGCAAAGAAGGAAGGCAGAGAAACCGAATACCTCTTGGATGAATAAAGAAGAAAGGAGAAGATGATATGAATGCCAACCGCACCAAGATACTCAGCACCGCTGCCCTAATAGCCATCCTCCTTATCCAAATGTTCTGGATGTGGAACACCTATAACATCAACGCGCGGCAATTAGGAAAGGAATATGATGAGATATTGAAGAAAACCATCGCCTTAGAGTTGGATAAAACAAATAGGTGCGATTCTTTTTTTGAGTCGGGAGATACCGTTGCTAACAGTAATATCTATAATTCTACACTATCCCTTTATGATGCCATCTACAAAAAATCGCATCAAGATGCCAACATCGATACCTTAACAATTATTGCCGACTCCATAATCAAAGCAGAGAAGTTGCCTTTCCGCATTGACATCAACAAGGTGAACATGAAAACAGGAAAGGTGATAGAAGGCAAAAATATCAACAGCAATATTTTCCCCTTCCTGGAGGAAGTGAAAACCAACATTCTGCCTGTAAGACTGGACTACAGCGTAGGCTTCCAGATGACTATCACCAACGGAAGTATCTACATCATCAGACATAACTGGGTGCTGCTCCTCATCTCTATCCTTATTTCCATCGTCATCATCCTGAGCCTCATCGACCAGATTAACTACATCGATGAGCAGGAAAGGGTGCGCCTGCTGCGCGAGGACTTCTCCTATGCGATGGTTCACGACATGAAGTCGCCCCTTACCTCCATCATCATGGGAACCAAGTATCTGCATAGCGGCGTACTGGAAAAGAAGCCGGAAATGAAGGAGAAATATTTCTGCATCGTAGAAGACGAGGCGCAGCATCTGCTTGCCCTCATCAACCGCCTGCTCACCATCTCGAAACTGGAGCACGGCAAGCTGCATATTCAGAAAGCAGAGGTAAATTTGGAAACGATGATAGATGATGTAGCGGATAAATACAAGGCAAAATCGGCGAAACCGATTCATATCACCACCCACATAAGAGCCACCACCGCCCTGGCCGACGAGGAATATCTGAAGGAAGCCATCAGCAACCTGGTGGATAACGCCACCAAATACTCTAAGGAAGAAATCAATATCCAGATTTCCACCCTAGAGAATGATAAGAACGTATATATCAATGTATTCGACGAGGGTATCGGCATAGCCAAGAGCGAACTGAAAAACATCTTCAACCGCTTTGAGCGTGCTGCAGAGCACGAAAGGGATGCCCGGAAAACCCGTGGGGGCTTCGGCATCGGTCTCAACTACGTGCTGCAGGTAATCAACGCCCATGGCGGAAGGATAAGCGTAAAGAGCGAGAAAGACAAATGGTCGGAGTTCACCATCTCGCTGCCTAAATACTAGCCCATGAAGGAGTAGCCCCAGATGCTTTTCATCATCTGGAAGCCGCCGCTTCATCTGCATCAGAATTCCGGCAGGCAAATACATCGACAACGGTTCGCCTATCGATTATGAGCAACTGTACGCCCAGATTGTCTATGAACTGACCGAGCAGAAGGTGCCCTACTGGTTCTGCAACGAAGAGGTGGCCCGCATCCAGGAGCGCAACTATCCCTTCTTTAAATCAGACGATGTAGAAGGCATGCTGAAAGCCTGCTTCCGTACGCCCAAGAATCAGGAAGAAGGAAGATGGATGACCATAGCCGAAATCTTCAAGGTTTTGCAGGAGCAGTATCCGATGCTCATCGCCGACCACAGAACCAAGATCCGTATCGGACAGGCCATGAAATTCCTGAATTGCGAGAGAAAGCGAACCAACAAGGGACCTGCCTATTATCTCTGTTCAAAAATGGCGAAAACATGCTGAAAAGTATGTGGAAAACCATTTTAAAAAGGGTCTTGTCGCAGCAAAGCGTGTAGTGTGGTGTAGTGTGAGTGTAGTGTCAACGCCCACACTACACACCACAAAACTGATTAATAATCAACAATTTAAGTATCACTGAGTGTAGTGTGCAATAGAAATCGACAATTGGTTATCCACGATGTGGAAAACAGTTGTTTATAATTTTGTCGCACCATGCGTCGTTTTGTGCCTGGCGATGGCAAAAAGTTGCCCTAGTAGAGGGCAATATTGTATAAAGGATAATTGGCAAGTCAATACTGCTCTCTATAAGGTGACATGGATGAATTGTTTGTTTAAAGAAACAAAAAACTTGCATTTTATTTTGTTATGTGCTAAAATAAATGTAATTTTGCAGCATGAATGGGGTTACACCTTATTAAAATAAAGAAAATATTTCTAAAACGACAAGGATGCAAACCCTCTATCAAGAAGAAAAAGAAATAAAATAATAATATAAAAACAATGGAATACAACTTCAGAGAAATCGAGAAGAAATGGCACCAGAAATGGGTCGAGAACAAGACCTACAAGGTGACAGAGGATGAAAACAAGAAGAAATTCTATGTGCTCAACATGTTCCCTTATCCATCAGGAGCTGGTCTGCACGTAGGTCACCCACTTGGTTATATCGCTAGCGATATCTATGCACGCTACAAGCGTTTGAACGGATTCAACGTACTGAACCCTATGGGTTACGATGCTTACGGATTGCCTGCTGAGCAGTATGCTATCCAGACTGGTCAGCACCCAGAGGTTACTACCGTAGCCAACATCAACCGCTACCGCGAGCAGCTCGACAAGATTGGCTTCTGCTTCGATTGGGACCGTGAGGTTCGTACCTGCGACCCTAAGTATTACCATTGGACTCAGTGGGCTTTCCAGAAGATGTTCAACTCATTCTTCTGCAACAGCTGCCAGAAGGCTCAGCCTATCGAAAAGCTCATCAAGCACTTCGAGGAGAAGGGTTCTGCTGACTTGAACGTGGCTCAGAACGAGCAGATTGACTTCACAGCCGAGGAGTGGAACAGCTTCGACGACGTGAAGAAGCAGCAGATTCTGATGAACTACCGCATCGCTTACCTCGGCGAGACGATGGTAAACTGGTGCCCAGGTCTGGGTACTGTGCTTGCCAACGACGAGGTAGTAAACGGCGTAAGTGAGCGTGGCGGTTATCCTGTCATCCAGAAGAAGATGCAGCAGTGGTGCTTGAGAACATCTGCTTACTCTCAGCGTCTGCTCGACGGTTTGGAGACCATCCAGTGGAGCGACAGTATCAAGGAAACCCAGAAGAACTGGATTGGCCGTTCTGAGGGTACAGAGGTAGTATTCTCTGTAAAGGACAGCGACGTGAAGTTCACCATCTTCACTACCCGTGCCGATACCATGTTTGGCGTAACCTTCATGGTTCTGGCTCCAGAGAGCGAGTATGTTCAGCAGGTAACTACTGCCGAGCAGAAGGAAGAGGTAGAGAAGTATCTCGACTACGTGAAGAAGCGTACCGAGTTGGACCGTATGGCTAACCACAGCGTAACCGGTGTATTCTCAGGAAGCTATGCCATCAACCCATTCACCGGCGAGGCAATCCCAGTATGGATTTCAGAATATGTATTGGCAGGATATGGTACAGGTGCCATCATGGCTGTGCCTGCTCACGATAGCCGTGACTACGCCTTCGCCAAGCACTTCAACCTGCCTATCATTCCTCTTATCGAGGGTGCTGATGTTTCAGAGGAGAGCTTCGATGCCAAGGAAGGTATCGTAACCAACTCACCTGTAGCAGGCAAGAGCAGCATGGACGGTTTCTCTCTGAACGGACTCACCGTGAAGGAGGCTATCGCAGCTACCAAGAAGTTTGTTACCGAGAAGGGCATCGGCCGAGTAAAGGTAAACTATCGTCTCCGCGACGCCATCTTCTCTCGTCAGCGCTACTGGGGTGAGCCATTCCCTGTATATTACAAGGACGGAATGCCACAGATGGTTCCAGAGGAGTGCCTGCCACTCGAATTGCCAGAGATTGAGACCTACAAGCCAACAGAAACTGGCGAGCCACCATTGGGCAGAGCCAAGAAGTGGGCTTGGGATGCTGAGAAGAAAGAGGTGGTTGACAAGAGTCTCGTAGATAACAAGACCGTATTCCCACTGGAACTCAACACCATGCCAGGTTTCGCAGGTTCTTCTGCTTACTACCTGCGCTACATGGATCCTCACAACGATGAGGCACTCGTAGGCAAGAAGGCTGATGAGTACTGGCAGAACGTGGACCTCTACGTAGGCGGTTGCGAGCATGCTACCGGTCACTTGATTTACTCTCGTTTCTGGAACAAGTTCCTCTTCGACCTCGGCGTAAGCTGCAAGGAAGAGCCATTCCAGAAGCTGGTGAACCAGGGTATGATTCAGGGCCGCTCTAACTTCGTTTACCGCATCAACAGCGATGACCACGACAAGGCTCCTGTATTCGTAAGCTTGAACCTGAAGAAGGATTACGACGTAACTCCTATCCACGTAGATGTAAACATCGTAAGCAACGATGTATTGGATATCGAGGCATTCAAGGCTTGGCGCCCTGAGTATCAGAACGCTGAGTTCATCCTGGAAGATGGCAAGTACATCTGCGGATGGGCTATCGAGAAGATGTCTAAGAGTATGTTCAACGTGGTGAATCCAGATATGATTGTCGAGAAGTATGGTGCTGATACCCTGCGTCTCTACGAAATGTTCCTGGGTCCTGTAGAGGCTAGCAAGCCTTGGGATACCAACGGTATCGACGGTTGCCACCGCTTCCTGAAGAAGTTCTGGGGTCTGTTCTACGAGAACCGCACCGACAACTTCCTTCCATCAGCCGACGAGGCAGCGAAGCCAGAGAGCCTGAAGAGCGTTCACAAGCTCATCAAGAAGGTAAGCGAGGATATCGAGAAGTTCTCTTACAACACTTCTATCTCAGCCTTCATGATTGCCGTGAACGAACTCGGTCAGCAGAAGTGCCACAACAAGGAACTGCTCACAGACCTCGTCATCCTCATCGCTCCATTCGCTCCACACATCGCAGAAGAGTTGTGGGCAGCACTTGGCGGGCAGGGCAGCGTTTGCGATGCAGCATGGCCTAAGTATGATGAGCAGTATCTGAAGGAGAACGACATGCAGCTCACCATTTCCTTCAACGGTAAAGCTCGTTTCCAGATGACTTTCCCTGTGGATACTCCTAACGAGGAAATCCAGAAGCAGGTATTGGCAGACGAGAAGAGCCAGAAGTACTTGGAGGGATTCAACGTATTGAAGGTAATCATCGTACCGAAGAAGATTGTCAACGTAGTGTTGAAAAAGTAATTTATAATATACAGAAGGTCGTCTCATCTAAAAATGGGCGACCTTCTGTGCTTTAAAAATACGAGGAAAATATTATGCAAATAGCAATCAGTCAATCAATTAAGAATGAGTGCAAGGATTATTTCTACATTACCCTTGGACTCTTGCTTTACACATTTGGATGGACCATCTTTCTGCTTCCATACCAGATAGTAACAGGTGGCGTAACGGGTATCGCAGCCGTGATTTACTACGGCACGGGGATACCTATCTATTTGTCATATTTTCTCATCAATGCCGCCTTGCTGCTTGCCGCACTGAAGATACTGGGATTCAAGTTCATGGTGAAAACCATCTACGCCATCATCATGCTATCCGTGTTCCTGGCTGTGGCGCAAGACTGGATGATAGGTGAAGATGGAAAGATGATACAGGTGCTGGGCGTGGGACAGGACTTCATGTCGCTCATCATCGGCTGTCTGTTTACGGGATTATCGCTCGCCGTCGTCTTCCTGCACAATGGAAGTACGGGTGGAACGGATATCATCGCCGCCATCGTGAACAAATATCACAACATCTCGCTGGGCCGGGTGCTCATCTTCGTAGATCTCCTCATCGTGGGCAGTTCGTTCTTCGTCTTCAATGCGAAGCCCGACTTTACTACGATAGACGCCGTTAGAAAGGTGGTATTCGGTCTCTGTACGATGGTGATAGAGAACCTGGTACTCGACTATGTGATGAACGCCAAGCGAGAGAGTGTGCAGTTCATGATATTCAGCAAGAAATATCAGGAGATAGCCAACGCCATCGGTACGCAGATGGACCATGGTGTAACCATTCTTGACGGTCATGGCTGGTACACGGGCGACGAGATGAAGGTGCTCTGTATCCTGGCAAAGAAGAACGAGAGCGTCACCATCTTCCGCATCGTCAAGATTATCGACCCGAATGCCTTTGTAAGTCAGAGTGCCGTTATCGGTGTGTATGGCGAGGGATTTGATGAGATGAAAGTGAAAATCAAGGAAAAAGACATTAAAATAATTAAAAGTTAAAAGTTTATAGCGGCTTCGCCGTATAGCAAGAAGCACTATTGCAAAAATGCCCTATAAACTATTAACTATAAATTATAAACTTATGAAAAGGATAGTATTTGCAACCAACAACCAGCATAAGCTCCAGGAGATTCGCAACATCCTGGGCAGCGACTACGAGGTAGTATCGCTGAAGGAAATAGGATGCGACGTGGATATTCCAGAGACCGGCAACACACTGGAAGAGAATGCTTTGCAGAAGGCTCAGTATATCTACGACCATTACCACGTAAGTTGCTTTGCCGATGATACCGGTCTGGAGGTAGAGGCACTGGATGGTGCCCCTGGCGTTCACAGTGCCCGCTATGCCGAGGGAACCGACCACGACAGCGAGGCAAACATGGCTAAACTGCTGAGAGAACTAGATGGAAAAGAGAATAGAAAAGCCCGTTTCCGCACCGTCATCTGCTACATCGAAAAGCAGGATGTATGTCCTTGCGGCTGTACCAGTATCAAGAAGACTCATCAGTTTGACGGCATCGTGAATGGTCACATCGCCACCGAGAAGCACGGCACCGAAGGCTTCGGCTACGACCCAATCTTCGTACCTGAAGGCTATGATAAGAGCTTTGCCGAGCTGGGTGAGGAAATCAAGAACGGCATCAGCCACAGAGCCAGAGCCGTGGTCAAACTGGCAGAATACTTGAGAAAGAAGTAAGGAAGTAAAGAAAAAGAAGTAGATATAGAAATAGATATGAAACGGCTATATTGTCTATTTATCATCATATTATGCCTTGCCATAAGCATCCCATCCTATGCCCAGTTTACGATCAACGGAAAGCATATCATCTATGATAAGCAAAACGACACGTATATGGCTTGCATCCCGGAGGATGCTTTTGGCAAGGATTATGAAGCAATCATCCTGTTGGATATTGCCTCAGATTGGAGCGACCTCAGCATTGATGGCACCCAGATAGCTTACAGCTATACTTTCAAGCAAGTGGAAGGCAACAAGCTTTACTCCATTCATGCCCGAAAAGGCAATAAGGAAATCAATACCAAGATTACCTTCACCTTCTTGCCTCTGCTGGTGCTGCAAGGCTCATTCGGCTATGATTACGCCCAAGGAAGCATGTCATTGTATTCTCCTGATGCCACAGAGCCGACTATCTCTTTGATCAAAGCCAAATGGAGAGGAGGTTCCACCAATACGGCGGATAAGCACAAGAGAAACTACAAGATAAAATCTATCAACTTCAAAGGCAAGAGCCAGGACATCTCGCTCCTGGGGATGAGAGAAGACAATAACTGGATTATGGATGCAGGACAAATAGACTTGTTCCGCCTGAGAAACCGCATTGCCACAGAGATTTGGAACGACTTTGCCACCAAGCCATACTATGCCTCGAAGGAGCCTAAGGCCAAGAGTGGCGTAACGGGAAAAGTGGTAGAGGTTATCCTCAACAACGAATATCGCGGCATCTATTCGCTGACCGAAGCCATGGACAGAAAGGAGTTGAAACTCAAGAAATACGATGATAAGAATCAGGAGTTTCACGGCCAGCTTTGGAAAGTAAGTTCGTGGGATAAGGCAACCTTCTGGGACATCGATAAAGACTACGATAACACCCAGGAAACCTGGCATGCATTCGAGACTAAATATCCTAATATAGAAGATGTAAACCCTACTGATTACAGTCCGCTTTATGAAGCCATCGACTTTGTGGTAAACAGCAACGACGAGACATTCAAGAAAGAAGCGGGCGATTACTTCGATATTCCTGTACTCATTGACTATCAGCTATTCCTGGAAACTCTGAAGCCTGTGGATAATAATGGCAAAAACATGTATTGGGGAATCTATGATGTGGCAAAAAGCAAGAAGCTAACCCTTGCCATCTGGGACTTAGATGCCAGCGTAGGACAAGATTGGCATTGCTCCACCCCACTTCATCCAGATTATCTATTGCCAAATACAGACTTGGGAGTGAAGGATGGTTTCAACCTATATCATAGGCTCAGCTCCTTGAATGTAGATAACTATAATGAAAAGGTGGCTAGCAGATATCAGGAATTAAGAAAGACTTATTTCAGCGAGGAAAATCTCATATCCAGATATCAGGGCTATTATGATATGCTGGTGAAAAGTGGTGCGGCCAGCAGAGAAGAGTGCAAATGGTCGAAAGACTCAGATATTGGCGGCTATCCCCTGAACTTCAAGTCAGAAATAGAATACATCAAGAATTGGATTATCAATAGATTGAACTATCTGGATTCCAACCAATTCCCGATTTCAACCAATATCTCAGAAATCCATCAAAAGGAATCCCTATCCACAAAAACAACCTACAACATGCTGGGACAAAAGGTAGGAGCTTCCTATCAGGGACTTAAGATAAAGAATGGAAAGAAGTTCTATACAACTAAATAAAAAACAATAAGTAAAGAATAAAGATATGATTAATACCCTTTCGATATTAATCCCTACATATAATAATGTATGCATTGAGCTTGTAAGGAGTTTACAAGCTCAAGCATCATTATTGTCATCTCCATCAGATTTCAAATACGAAATTCTTGTTGCCGACGATGGTTCTACCGATAAGGCAACCATAGAGGGCAACCGCCTCATCAACACCCTTCCCCATTGTCGCTACATAGAAAGAGAAAAGAACGTAGGCAGAGCCGCCATCCGCAACTTCCTGGCAAAGGAGGCACAATATCCCTGGCTGCTGTTTATCGACAGCAATATGAATGTTATTAATAATGAATATCTCGCCAATTACCAGCAAGAAGAAGAAAGCGACGTAATCTATGGCGGGTATCAGATAAAAAGGGATGCTGATACGCAAGAACGTCTGAAATATAATCTGCGCTATATCTTTGAACTGGCAGGTGTCCAGAATGGAGATTACCGCCTACGTCAAATGAATCCATACGGAGATTTCCATACCTCCAACTTTATTGCCAAGCGCAGCATCATGCTGAAATATCCCTTCGACGAACGCTTTTTCCACTATGGATACGAAGACGTTCTTTGGGGTAAAACACTAAAAGACAACGAGATATCCATCCATCATGTGGATAATCCACTAGGTTATGAACATTTCATTGGAAACATGTCGTTTATCAACAAGACAGAAGAAAGCCTGCATACCCTCTACCAGTTTAGAAAAGAGCTGCAGGGATACTCAAAAATCATCAGTTATGCCAACAAGGTAAAAGGCTGGCATCTCTATGCCCCCTGCCAACGACTCTTCCCATTACTCAGTTTACCAATAAAAGCAAGGCTTACAGGCAATAAACCAAGCATTTTCTTGTTTAATATATATAAGTTGTTATATTATATACATTTAGATACATGAGTAAGAAAATATTAATACTCCTCTCGTTCCTGCTCCTGCAGGTTACATCATACAGAGCAATCGCTGCCATCGGCGACTGGAAAGCCTACATGGCATATAGTGAAGTGCAAGAGATAGAACAAGCCGGAAACCTGATATTTGTTCAGGCTTCCAACAATCTCTATGTCTATAACCAAAATGACCAGAGCATCCAAACATTCAGTAAGATGGATTATCTAAGCGATTGTGGCATTCAGCACATTGCTTATAACAAGGCAGCAAAACGCCTGCTCATCTTCTATAGCAATGCCAACATGGATTTGATGAACATCAGCAACTATGATGTTCAGAATCTCTCTGATTATTATTCTGCCTCTACCACAGGTGATAAAACTGTAAACGACATCTACATGTATGGCAAATATGCCTATATGAGCAATGGTTTCGGCATTATAAAAGTAAATGTTGCAGATGGCGAAATCAGCGATACTTATAATCTCGGATTCAAGGTAAACTGGTGCGAGATTAAGGACAATCATATCTATGCATATAGTAAAACCAACGGACAATATCATGCCTTGCTTACAAGCAATTTGCTCGACAAGAATAATTGGAGCAAAGTGGGAGGCTATGTTGCCAAGAAGCAGGAAGATAAAAGCGCTTTGAAGCAGATTATTAGCACATTACAGCCAGGAGGCCCGAAATACAACTATTTTGGATTCTTGAAGTTTGCCAATGGACAATTATATACTTGTGGAGGAAATGTAGGTGGACAAAGAAATGCTTGCATTCAAATATTAAACAACGATAATTGGTTCATATACCAAGATGATAACATTTCACAAAATACGGGTGTTGGATATAAAGACATTGTTTGTTTAGATTATAATCCAAAGGACCAAAAACAAGTTTTTGCAGGAGGCAGAAACGGATTATATGAGTTTTATGATGGCAAGTTCAAAAATTACTATAATTATACCAACTCTTTAATAGAGAGATATAATGGAAGATCAAAAGAATATGAACTCGTACAAGGAGTTAAATTTGATAAAGATGGGAATCTATGGATCTTAAATAGTCAAGCTCCTACTCAATCACTCATTGAATTTAACACAAATGGAGAATGGATTTCTCATACAAAGAGTGAATTAATGAAACTTGACGCTGATGGCTTTAAAAATAAAAGTCTTGGTTCTTTAGAAAGTATGATAATTGACAGTAAAGGACTATTGTGGTTCGTTAACAATCACTGGAAAATTCCTTCTCTTTATTGTTATCAATTTTCAACAGACAACATCAAAGCATTTACCACATTTAATAATGAAGACGGAACTATAGTTAATGTTGGTAACGTTAGAACTATTGCAGAAGATAAAAATGGAAACCTTTGGATAGGAACAAATGTTGGTCCATTACTACTTGAATATCAAGAAGTAACCAAAGAATCTCCTATATTCATACAAGTTAAAGTTCCTAGAAACGATGGTACTAATTATGCAGATTATCTTCTCAATAATACAGATATAACAAGCATAGCTATTGATGGTGCCAATCGCAAATGGTTTGGCACAAAAGATAATGGTATCTATTTAATTAGTAATAATAATTTAGAACAAATCCAACATTATACTAAAGAAAATAGCCACCTTCTATCCAATGAAATTGAGTCTATGGCCATCGATGAAGAAAAGGGTATTATATATATAGGAACCCCGAATGGCTTATGTTCCATAACCACTGATGCAACAATTGCTAATACAAAAGTGGACAAAGATAATGTTTGGGCATACCCTAATCCTGTTAAACCAGAATACTCAGGTCCTATAACAATAACAGGACTAAGTTTTGATTCAGATATTAAAATTGTTTCGACTAATGGCTCATTGGTAAACCAAGGAAGAAGCAATGGCGGCACCTACACTTGGAATGGACGTGACCAAGAAGGAAGAAAGGTTAGTAGTGGTATCTATATGGTAGAAACAGCTTCTAATCAAGGAGAGAAAGAAACAGTTTGTAAAATTGCAATAATAAAATGAAGACTATAAAAAATAACTTTGCTATTTATTTTGTATTTATAAGTATTCCTTTCGTCTTGTTGGCTATATTACAAATATTGCCAACATTTGACGATTGGACAACTTTATCTATGCCGAACTACGATCCAAACTATCTTACGTACATATTACCATTCGGAATGACATGGCGTCCTGGTGATGCCATTTGGGGATACATCAATGCCATCAACTACAAATTATACCCCACGCTAAATCATATAATGATTCTCATTGCTCATATTGGTAGTACTGTTTTGGTATTTTATACAACAAAAGAATTAAACTTCAGTACTATTGCTAGAAATATAGCAACATTGTTTTTCTATATCTGTCCATGTGTATTGGGAACAATTCTAAGTTGTGATGCACTTAACCAAAGTTATTCTCATTTTTGGGGTATCTTGGCACTCTATACATACTTAACTCATAAAAGAAACAAGAAATATATATATTGGTTAGGGTGTGTATTATTGGCAACCTTTGCAAAAGACAACGGATTAGCTTGGTCTATAGTACCTCCTCTTGTAGCATTTACTTTCGGAAAAATTGATAAAGCAAATCTCTTCAAAGATATTATTATAGGTCTAAGTTGGGCTATATTTTATGGCTTTATCAGACTGACCATACCATCTACTTATATTAAAAATGGCAGTTATGAGGAAGATATTATTAGCTTAAATAGCCGAATAAAAGGTATCATTAGCTGGGTTAGCTACACATGGGTTGCTACCGATTATATATGTATAATTCACAAACCAAGTAGAAATCTGTGGATGGCTTTATTTACACTTGTTTTATCAAGTATCTTCATGCTAACTTTATGGTATAACAAAAAAATTTTGCATCAAAAAACAATATGGCTATTAATTATAACAATGTTTGTTGTGGCTTCTCCACACCTGTTAATTAGTATGAGTATAATGAACACTTATAGTTCTTTGGGCATTGCATCTATCATTATTGGTTATCTTGCAACAGAATATGAAGGAACTCCTAAGAAATTGTTTATATCTTTTATTTGCTATTTAATAGCAGCACTTATAATAGATGTTCATCATTGGTATAAAGCTTGGCGAACCTCCTTACCTGGAAAAGAAATTGCTGAGACAATTATAGAGAAAACTCAAATCCCATGCAAAAAAGTTTATTGTATTATTATACGTGATGACTATCCCAAGTTTTCTTCTTTCTGTGTACCTATGGACGAAGCTATTGGATGGGGAAGATCTGTTTGGCAAATAACGGGTTACAAATGGCCTACAGAATTAAAAGACACAACACTTGAAAGAACTCCAACAGCTGAATTACAAGCACAATATTTAGCTAAAGAAGCTATCAAGAAGAAATATGATTGCGTATGGATTATTAATAAAAAAAATGTAGAGGTAATAAAATGAAAAGAATATCAATCATCATTCCTTGCTATAATGAAGAAAGAAATCTACATTCTTTGTATAAAACTCTTACTTCATTCATTAATTGTCAACAAAATTATCAGTGGCAAATTCTTATGATAGATGATGGAAGTAAAGATAAAACTCTTCAAATTCTTCAAAAAATAAGAAAAGAAGATAATCGTTTTTGCTATATCAGTTTATCTAGAAACTTTGGCAAAGAAAACGCCATGCTTGCAGGATTTGACTATGTAAAAGGAGATTGTGGCATTATTATAGATGCAGACTTACAACACCCTATTCATATCATTCCTGAAATGATTAAGTTATGGGAACAAGGGTATGATGATGTATATGGCAAAAGAAATAGTCGTGGAAAAGAAAGTTGGCTAAGAAAAAAACTTTCACTCACCTACTATCATATCCTTCAAAAAATGGCAAAAATAGACATATTGCCTAATGTTGGGGACTTTCGCCTATTAGACAAAAAATGTATCAATACCCTCAAGGAACTTCGTGAGACACAAAGATACACCAAAGGATTATATTGTTGGATAGGGTTTCGAAAGAAAGAAATCACATTCGACCAAAAAGATAGAACCGAAGGTAAATCCTCGTTTAATTATCTCAGTTTGTTTAATTTGGCCATAGAAGGAATCACTTCCTACTCTATAGCTCCCTTAAGAATATCTACACTATTAGGAATCATGGTTTCTATCATTGCCTTTTTATATATGTGTTTCGTATTCTTCAAGACCATTATACTAGGAGAACCTGTACATGGTTTTCCAACACTTATCATAGCCATACTCTTCTTAGGAGGAGTACAATTGCTGTCACTAGGTATCATCGGAGAATACCTAGGACGAATTTTTATCGAAACAAAACACAGACCCGTATATATTATTAATAAAAAAGAAGGAGTATGAAACGAATTAGATTAAAGAAGAAGCTTCAACAACACATATATCTAGTATGTGTACCAATCGTACACTTTGGTTCTAGACAAAGAAGCATGAATATCTACTGATTTTAAAATAAAAGGCTTCATAAATTTGTTATCTCATTATATTTTTGTACTTTTGTAGGCATGAAACTAAGCATTATCATACCAGTCTATCGCACTCAGGATACACTCTCCAGATGCTTGGAGAGTATCTTGTGCCAATCATTCACCGACTACGAGATGATTCTCGTTGACGATGGATCGCCCGACGAGTGCCCCCACCTCTGCGATGAATATGCAGCAAGAAACAAGAATATCCTCGTTATTCACAAAGAAAACGGAGGATTGAGCGATGCTCGCAATAGGGGTATAAAACGAGCACAGGGAGACTACATCACCTTTGTGGATAGCGATGATACGATTGTGGATAATACCTTGGAAAAACTGATGAAAGAACTGCAGGAACATCCACACGTAGATATTCTGGAATATCCTGTTCTGGAAAGATATGGCAACAAGGACAGGCAAACGGAACTGAACTTCACGCCACGTGAATATACCCATCCCCTGGAATACTGGCTGGAAGAAAAAGGATATCACCATACCTATGCCTGGAACAAAATATATAAGCGCCATCTCTTTGACCATATAGAATTTCCTAAAGGCAGAACCTTCGAGGATGTATGGACCACCCCATTACTGATAGGATTAGTCCACAAAACTGAGGACAATGTTATTTGCCAACAGGAAAAAAGCAGAGATTATGAATATCCCATCATCAGAATGACAAATGTAGGAAAATACATCTATCATTGGAATAACCAAGGTATTACCGCCAAGGCTAAATATCAGGATTTACTCAATCTATATTTAGGACAGGTGCAATCCATGCTCCAGCTATTCGAAAGGATGAAGGGACGAGAAGAAGAAATACTAGCCAAATATCAGCACTCACTGGAAGAGTTTATGACAAGCATCCTCAATGTATTGCTCGACCTTTACGAGGAATCTGGTAAATATGAACCAACTCCTCCTCTTATCAACTGGGTGAAATGGCTAAGCCAATACAAATCTATCTCTTCTTGGAAATTGAAATTATTAAATATCATAGGTTATCATAGATTATGCAGACTCAACAAACTTATACATCAGATATACAGACACCATTAGTAAGTTTTATCGTCACAACTTACAATTTGCCTGTAGAATACCTCAAAGAATGCCTCGCCAACATTCTTCAGCTCTCGCTAAGCGACAAGGAAAGAGAAATTATTCTAGTAGATGATGGAAGTGACATTTGCCCGCTCAACGATCTGCCAGAATATCTCGAACACATCATCTATCTGCGCCAACCTAACCAGGGAGTAAGCGTGGCACGCAACTATGGCATGATGATGGCAAAAGGAAGATACATACAATTTATTGATGGAGATGATTATCTCATACAATCGGCTTATGAACACTGCCTTGACATCGTGAGATACCACCAACCAGACATCGTCACCTTTAAATTTTCCAAGGATAATTCTGCAGAAGCCACATACGAACTTCCAACTCCTGTATCTGGCACAGAATACCTGTCCAATAATAATTTGCATGGAGCTGTCTGGTCATATATTTTCAGACGAAGCATTAAAGGTACCTTGGAATTCACACCAGGTATTGTGTATGGTGAGGACGAAGAATTTACGCCACAACTGTTCTTACGGGCCGAACGCATCTTTAAGACAGATGCCGAGGCTTACTATTATCGGGTAAATACCAATTCAGTAAGTCATCAGCTTAACAAAGAAAAGATCAACCTGAGAATGGACAATAGCTTAGAAGTTATTTTGCATCTGCAAAAGTTACTTGATAAGATTCCTATAGCCGACCGTCAGGCACTGAGCCGTCGCATAGCTCAACTATCCATGGATTATCTCTACAACAATATTCGTCTCTATCATTCCTTGATTTCTCTCAATCAAGCAATCAAGACTATGAAGAAACATAACTTATACCCTCTTCCCGACAAGGATTATACTAAGAAATATACCTTGTTCCGAAAAGTTATAAGTACCTATGTAGGCAGAATTGCCCTCTTGTTCTTTATAAAAAAATAAACATTTAAGCTATCAAGAAAAGAAGATTAGATATGAAGATACTACTCATGGGAGAATACAGTAACGTGCATGCCACACTTGCCGAAGGACTTCGCAAGCTGGGGCATCACGTTACCGTGCTCTCCAACGGCGACTTTTGGAAGAATTATCCACGAGATATAGACCTGGTAAGGAAGCCTGGAAAACTGGGCGGAATCATGTACCTGATGAAGTTATACACAATTGTGCATAAGTTGAGAGGATACGACATCGTACAACTCATCAACCCGATGTTTCTGGAGCTGAAGGCAGAGCGCATCTTCCCTATTTACCAATATCTGAGAAAGCATAACAAGAAGGTAATTCTGGGTGGATTCGGAATGGATTACTATTGGGTAAGCGTTTGTTGCAAGGATAAACCTTTAAGATACAGCGATTTCAATATGGGAAATCAATTAAGAACCAATACCGACGCCCTAAAGGAAAGAAAGGATTGGCTGGGAACAGAAAAAGGAAGACTCAACCAGATGATTGCCGAAGATTGCGATGGTATCATAACGGGACTTTATGAATACTGGGCATGTTATCAACCTGGTTTTCCACAGAAAACAACGTTTATCCCCTTCCCTATCAAACCGAAGTTGATAACTTCCGGAAACGGCAACTCATATACCAATGCAGAAAACCATCAGGTTATCCCATTGGATATTCCCAAGAAGGTAAAGCTCTTCATCGGAATCAACAAAAGCAGAAGCGAATACAAGGGCACCGATATCATGCTGAAGGCAGCACAAGCCATAACTAAGAAATATCCAGACAAGACGGAACTCCGGATAGCAGAGAGCATCCCTTTTGCTGAATATGTAAAAATGATGAATGGAAGCGATGCCATACTCGATCAGCTCTACAGTTATACCCCATCCATGAATCCGCTGGAAGCGATGGCGAGAGGAATCATCTGCATAGGTGGCGGAGAACCGGAGAATTACGAGATTATACACGAGGATAAGCTACGCCCTATCATTAACGTGCTTCCTAACTACGAAAGTGTTTACCAGGAACTGGAGCACCTCGTATTGCACCCAGAGCTTGTTCCTTTGCTCAAACAGCAAAGCATAGAATACATCAGCAAGCATCACGACTACATCAAGGTGGCTGAAAGATATGAGGCATTCTATCAAAAACTGCTTATCCGATAAAGGAAAATACAACACCTTAGAAATTTAGTCTTAAGGGGAAATATATTTAGCCTTAAGGAGAAATATATTTAGCCTTAAGGGAAAATATATATGAGGATGTATCATGTACTTATGACACATCCTCATGAAATCACCTTATGAAAGCGAAAGCATCTTCTCGATAGGCTTCACAGCATCCTTGGCAATATCCTCTGCCACTTCCACTGTAGGCCAACCGAACTTCAAGCTATTATAAATCTTCTTCAAAGAGTTCATCTTCATGTACTCACACTCATTGCAGCTGCAGCCTACTCCACCCTCGCTTACCTCTGGTGGCACAGGATAGAAGATGACGTCAGGGCAATTGCGCTCCAACTCATGCAGAATACCAGCCTCTGTGGCGATGATATACTCCTTGATTTCCGGATGCTCCTGGGCATAATGCAGCATGGTGGCTGTAGAACCCTTCACATCGGCTACGGCAAGCACAGGTGCCTTGCACTCCAAGTGAGCCATCACAACAGCCTCAGGATGCTCCTGCTTCAACTTAACGATGGCCTCTACAGAGAATTTCTCGTGTACATGGCAGCCACCGTTCCAGAGCAGCATATTTCTGCCCGTTACGCTGTTGATATAGTTGCCGAGGTTGTAATCAGGACCAAAGATAATCTTCTCGTCCTGTGGGAAGCTGTCAATCACCTTCTTGGCATTACCGCTGGTCACTACGCAATCGGTAAGCGCCTTCACGGCAGCCGTGGTATTCACATAGCTCACCACCTTGTAACCAGGATGCTCCTCCTTATATTTCTTCAAATCCTCAGCCTTGCAGCTGTCGGCGAGCGAGCAGCCGGCATTCAGGTCAGGGCAGAGCACGGTTTTATCAGGGCTCAAGAGCTTGCAAGTCTCAGCCATGAAATGCACACCGCACATCACCATCACCTTGGCATCGGTTTCGGCAGCCTTGCGAGCCAGAGCCAAAGAATCACCCACAAAGTCGGCAATATCCTGAATCTCACCTACCGTGTAGTAGTGGGCGAGGATAATCGCATCTTTCTCCTTGCAAAGCTTTCTGATTTCAGCCTTCAAGTCCAAGGTCTCGTCGATAGGTTCATCCACGTAACCTTTCTTTATCCAATCGTTTTTCACCATAACATTAATATTATATTTCTTTATTTCTTATTTTTTAAAAAAGAATATAAGGATGATGATATGACGTGGAAAAGTGGATAAAAAACATCGTAATTATTTGCTTTTTTCATTATCCAAGTCTTGTCTCAGGTTATCAGCATAGGGCTTGGAAATCTTTTTCTTGGCTCTTAATGCTTTAACCTTTTTATCAACATTTCCCCAATTCGCTGCAAAGTTAATAAGTTTATATCTTTTTTCAGTCAAAAACTGCGAAAAAGTTTCTAAAAACTTATTAATAACCCTGTGGATATCCATAATCACGGGTGTTGGGATAGGGGGATGTGGATATTCCGCAAGTTATTAAAAAGTTATTAAGAGGGTTTTCCGTACACTTATCCACGTTTTTGTGGATAATCTGAAATGATACTGTTTTTTTAAAGATAATCAGCTGATAATCAATAGGATTCCTGTAAGTATCAACTGTGAATCCATAGTGAAGAAGCAAAAAAGCAGATTTCCCGTGGCTGATAGGCCTCAGGAAATCTGCTTCTTTTATCATTGTTATCTCTTCTTTAAGATTCTATCTAGTTTTTCCACCACCATTTCTGGCGATATGTTCTTCATGCAGGCAAAGTCGCCTCGCATACATGGTTTGTTGCCGTAAATGCTGCAAGGCCGACAAGGCATGTCGAGCTGTACGGCATTTTCTGGGCTTTGGTGCCATCCCATAAAGCCTGCGTAAGGGTGGGTGGCACCCCAGATGCTCACCACTGGCGTGTTGACAAGTGATGCCAGATGCATATTGCCGCTATCCATGCTCAGCATAACGCGGAGATGACTCATGAGAATCAGCTCGTCTGAGATGCCATGGAGCTTGGCAGATGCATTCACCACCTGCGGGAACTTCTCAGCCCAGGCATCCATCACAGGAGTTTCATCCTGACCGCCGCCAAAAAGGAAGATGTGACTATGTGGATAATGGCTGATAAGTTGCTGGATAACTTTTTCCATCAGAGGTTGTGGATAAATTTTCCCGGCATGTGCCGCAAAAGGAGCTATACCTATCCAAGGAGCTTCTAAGTTGTTGTCATCCAGAGATATAAGATTTCCTTCTTTTGCTTGGAAAACTTCTTGTGGAAGCGTGGATAAGTCGCCTTTTCCCTCACCAAACATGCTTTGGAAATCCAGTTTTACCGGATAACCCAACTGTTCAAAAACATCGGCATAGTTTTGGAAAGATGATGGCTGCTTTACCAGTTTCTTGTTGGTGCTTGCCACGAGCATGCGTTTTCCCTTGCGATGCTTGTCAATGTGTGCCACATTGAAGTTGTCCAGGTTGAAGCGCATGCGCAGATAGCTGGAGCGGAGCACGCTGTGAAGGTCGGCTATCGCCGTAAACTGCTTGGCGATGAGTCTGCGATAGAGGGCATTCAGTCCTTTTACACCTTTATACTCACCCTTGAGGTCAGCTTCCATGAATCCGACGTTAGGGGAGAGGTTTTCGAAGAAAGGACGGGCGAATGGACGGCTCAGCACGGTGATTCTCACATGAGGATATTGCTTTGCCAGGGAATATACCACGGGCACAGTCATGGCAACGTCGCCCATGGCTGAGAATCTTATTACGAGAATATGCTCTGTCTTCATACGTCAATTTCTTCTTTATATATATAATAAGGTGTATTTACTTCTGATTGTAGAGTACAGGATTGGTTGATGGATCGTTGTACATCTTCATCTGTCGATACACCTTCATGTACTTTCTTCCTGCCTCGATGTCTTCCAGGAGCTGGTCGATGGCTGTAGAGAGGTCTACCTGCTGTTCGAGCAGCACGTTGAGCTTAGCCTGGCATTTAGCCTTGTGCTCTGCTGATGCCTCAGGGCGATCCACCTGTTCCTTCATGTGATAAATCTTGAGGGCGAGGATGCTCAGGCGGTCTACTGCCCATGCCGGACTCTCGGTGTTGATGCGTGCATCATCCTGCACCTTCACGTCTTTGTAAACCTCACGGAAATAAGAGTCAATCTGCTCCACGAGGTCTGTGCGATCTTGATTACTCTTATCGATTCGGCGTTTCAATACGAGTGCTTCGGCAGGGTCAATCTGCGGATCACGGATGATATCCTCGAAGTGCCACTGCACGGTATCAATCCAACATTTGAGGTAGAGACGATTCTCGATGGTACCCTCAGCGAAAGGATTATTGATTGGAGTATCAATGTTGTCTTTGATATGATAATCGGCTATCGCCTGATTAAATATCTTATTCGCGTTTTCTGTAAATGTCATGCTGTTTATTATGTTTGATTAAATACAGTTTATTACGTTTGATTAAATACAGTACAAAAGTAACAAAATAATCTCAAATCACCAACAAAAAAGGCAAAAAAGGCAAAAAGTATGCACAACTTAGGGGTATTTGTGCACAGAAAAGTACTTTTTTTGCTAAAATATTTGTTTATATCAAAAAAAAAGTGTTCCTTTGCACCCAGATTTTTAATTAGAAATTGATTTATAAACATTTTAAAAGTTACAATTATGTCAGAAATTGAAAGCAAAGTAAAGGCAATTATCGTTGATAAGCTCGGTGTTGATGAGGCAGAAGTTAAGCCAGAGGCAAGCTTCACAAATGATCTTGGTGCAGACTCTTTGGATACTGTAGAGTTGATCATGGAGTTCGAGAAGGAGTTCTCTATCTCTATCCCAGACGATAAGGCTGAGAAGATTGCTACTGTAGGTGACGCTATCGCTTACATCGAGGAGAACGCTAAGTAATTTAGCAACTAAAATTTTATAAATGGAATTAAAGAGAGTTGTAGTAACAGGTCTTGGTGCTGTAACTCCAGTAGGTAATACTCCTGAGGAAACTTGGGAGAACCTCCTCGCTGGAAAGAGTGGTGCTGCGCCTATTACTCATTTCGATACAACTAATTTCAAGACAAAGTTCGCTTGCGAGGTGAAAGACCTGAACATCAATGAATGGATTGACCGTAAGGAGGCTCGCAAGCTCGACCGTTATACCCAGTTGGCTATGATTGCCGCTATGCAGGGTGTAAAGGATGCAAACATTGATCTTGAAACAGAAGATTTGAACAACGTTGGTGTTGTATTCGGTGTAGGTATCGGTGGTATCAAGACATTCGAGGATGAAGTGTCGTATTTCGCTACTCACGAGGAGAATGGTCCTAAGTTCAACCCATTCTTCATCCCTAAGATGATTGCTGATATCGCATCTGGTCAGATTTCAATCCATTTCGGATTCCACGGACCAAACTATACCACAACATCTGCCTGCGCATCTTCTAGCAATGCATTGGCTGATGCCTTCAACCTGATTCGCTTGGGCAAGGCAAACATCATTGTTAGCGGTGGTGCCGAGGCTGCTATCTGCGCTTGTGGCGTAGGTGGTTTCAATGCCATGCATGCGTTGTCAACACGTAATGATGATCCTGAGCATGCTTCACGTCCATTCAGCGCTAGCCGCGATGGATTTATCATGGGCGAGGGTGCTGGCTGCTTGATTCTCGAGGAGCTGGAGCACGCTAAGGCTCGTGGTGCGAAGATTTATGCTGAGATGGTAGGTGAGGGCGAGAGCGCTGACGCTTATCATATCACAGCTTCTCATCCAGAAGGTCTCGGTGCTAAGCTCGTGATGGAGCGCGCACTTGCTGATGCTAACCTCAAGCCAGAGGACATTGACTACATCAATGTTCACGGAACATCTACCCACGTAGGTGATATCTCTGAGGCTAAGGCTATCAAGGCTGTCTTCGGTGATGCAGCTTACAAGCTCAACATCAGTTCTACCAAGTCAATGACTGGTCACCTCCTCGGTGCTGCTGGTGCAGTAGAGGCTATGGCTTGTGTTCTTAGTGTGAAGAACGATATCGTTCCTCCTACTATCAACCACGAAGAGGGTGACAACGATCCAGAGCTCGATTACAACCTGAACTTCACATTCAACAAAGCTCAGAAGCGTGAGGTTCGTGCAGCATTGAGCAATACTTTCGGATTCGGTGGTCACAACTGCTGTGTAGTATTCAAGAAGTATGCTGAATAATTTTATAGATAGAATAAAGCTCTCTTTCCGCAAGGATAAAGAGCTTTATTTTTCTTTGTACGAAATCCTAGGTTTTTATCCCCACGACATCAGTTATTACAAGATGGCGCTGATGCACAAGAGCATCATGCACCGCAACGCCAAGGGCAAGCCCGTAAACAACGAGCGCCTGGAGTTCTTGGGTGATGCTGTTCTGGATGCCGTGGTGGGCGACATCGTGTACCAGCACTTCCCTGGCAAGCGTGAGGGATTCCTGACCAATACCCGAAGCAAGCTAGTGCAGCGCGACACGCTCAACAAGTTGGCCCAGGAGATGGGCATCAACCAACTCGTATTATCCAATGGTCACAGTTCTTCTCATAACAGTTACATGGGAGGAAATGCTTTCGAGGCGTTGGTTGGAGCTATCTATCTGGACCGCGGTTACGATGCCTGCATGCAATTCATGCAGAAGCGCATCCTGGCAAAAATGATAAACATCGACAAGGTGGCTTACAAGGAGGTTAACTTCAAGAGCAAACTCATCGAATGGAGCCAGAAGAACCGTGTGAAGTTGGACTTCGTGATGCTGGGACAGGAGAAGGATAAGAACGGCAGCCCTGTGTTCACCTATCAGGTGGTGATGGAAGGTGTGAAGGGTGGAGAAGGCAAGGGTTACTCCAAGAAGGAGAGCCAGCAGCTTGCATCTAAGCTCACCCTGGAGCGCTTGCGCAAGGAACCGCAGTATATTGAATCTGTGTTTACTGCCAAGGCCAACCGTACGAAGATGGAAGAGGAACCTGTTGAAGGTGTGCCTTCTACCGAGGTGAAGGAAGATTTCATCATCTCGCAGGAGGCAGAGAAGCAGGAGCCTGAAGTGAAGCACGTGAATGTTTTCAAGGAAGAGGTTTATTCCGAAAAGTCTTCTGCCGTTACAGAGAAGGCCGAGGAGATTGCTATCTCTGAAGAGCAGGTTGCTGTTCAGCAAACAGCCGGTGGAAACGACGAGTTTGACTTGAGCGACATCACGGCAGAACCAAAGGAGATGACCCGAGAGGACATCATCGCTGCTGCCGAGGCAGCTGCTTTTGCAGAAGAGAGAGAATAGTTTTTATATCTCATAAGATATAACTAAGCTACATTAAAGAGAAATACTCCCATGAGAAGGCATCATTGATGCGGCTCATGGGAGTATTTTTTCTTATTTGTATTAAAAAACAGTAAAAACTTTCTCTATATCAAAAGATTGAATTACTTTTGCATCTACTTTAAAGGTATATATATCTAGATATGAGTTTAACAACGATAGTAAGTAATGTTTTCAAGCCTCGCCAGAAGAGCTTGGAGAAGTATGTACATGATGCAGAGACATTGCAGCATGATGTACTGATGCGCCTTTTGGCATCGGGAAAAAACACCGAGTATGGTGTGAAGCATTTACTCAATACAACAAACAGTTACGAGAAGTTTGCCCAGAATGTGCCGGTCAACACCTACGAGGAATTGAAGGGGGATATCGACCGTATGCGACATGGTGAAAAGGATATCCTTTGGCCGGGACAGGTGAAGTGGTTTGCCAAATCTTCGGGTACCACCAATGACAAGAGTAAGTTTATTCCTGTTTCGCAGGATGGATTGCAGAACATCCATTACAAAGGTGGCTTTGATGCCGTGGCATATTATCTGCGCAATAATCCTAAGAGCAAGATTTTCGATGGCAAAAGCCTGATTCTCGGCGGTAGCCATTCGCCTAACTATAATGTGTCGGGCAGTCTGGTGGGCGACTTGAGCGCCATTCTCATCGAGAATATCAATCCGCTTGCTAACATGGTGCGCGTGCCAAAGAAGGAGACGGCTCTGCTCAGCGACTTCGAGGTGAAGCGCGACCGCATTGCCCATGAAACCCTGAACAAGAACGTGACCAATATCTCGGGTGTTCCTAGCTGGATGCTCAGTGTGCTGGTGCGTGTGATGGAGCTTTCCGGCAAGAAGCATCTGGAGGAAGTGTGGCCAAACCTGGAGGTGTTCTTCCATGGCGGCATCGCCTTTACGCCTTACCGCAAGCAGTATGAGCAGCTCATCACTTCTCCTAACATGCACTACATGGAGACCTACAATGCCAGCGAGGGCTTCTTCGGCTTGCAGGACGACCCTGCAGACCCTGCCATGTCGCTCATGATAGATTACGACGTGTTCTACGAGTTCATCCCGATGGATGAGTTTGGCAGCGATAATCCTACCGTTGTTCCGCTCTGGGGTGTAGAAGTGGGCAAGAACTATGCCATGGTCATCACCACATCCTGCGGCTTGTGGCGCTATATGATAGGCGATACGGTGCAGTTTACCAGCGTGAACCCATATAAGTTTGTCATCACGGGCCGTACCAAGTACTTTATCAATGCCTTTGGTGAAGAACTGATCATGGATAATGCCGAAAAGGGATTGGCCTATGCTTGCGAGAAGACGGGAGCCCAGGTGGCAGAATATACCGCCGCTCCGGTTTATATGGACAGCAATGCCAAGTGCCGCCACCAGTGGCTCATCGAGTTCTCTCAGGAACCAGCCAGCCTGGATGAGTTCGCCCGATTGCTCGACCAGAAGTTGCAGGAAATCAACAGCGATTACGAGGCGAAGCGATTCCACGACGTCACCCTGCAGCATCTGGAGATAGTCAAGGCTAAGCCGGGACTCTTCAACGAGTGGCTCAAGAGCAAGGGCAAGCTGGGTGGCCAGCACAAGATTCCTCGCCTGAGCAACAGTCGCAAGAACATAGATGAGATGCTCATCATGAACCAGTAATACCTTTCTCTTCTTTCTGGCAGCAGATAGGAGAGGGGGGATACCTTAGAAATACAGATAATAATGATGAATAAGAACGCTATAAAGAACCTGTTGGTGCATCGGATGAAGGCAAACTCCCTGTTTTTGCCCTTCTATCTGCTGGTCCTCCTGCTGTTGGCTTCCTGTGCCAAGATGGGACAGCCCGATGGCGGATGGTTTGACGAGACTCCTCCCAAGGTAGTAGGAGCCACGCCGGGCGACGGTGCCACGAAAGTGAATCAGAAGAAAATCAATATCTACTTCGATGAGTTCATCAAGCTGGATAATCCTTCTGAGAAGGTGGTGGTGTCGCCTCCGCAGCTGGAAGTGCCTGAAATCAAGGGAGGCGGAAAGCGAATCTCCATTTCGCTCGTCGATTCCCTCAAGCCCAACACCACCTACACCATCGACTTCTCGGATGCCATCAGCGATAACAACGAGGGCAATCCGATGGGAAACTATACCTACAGTTTCTCCACGGGCGAGGTGATTGATACCATGGAGGTGTCGGGATGTGTGCTCGAATCAGAGAATCTGGAGCCTATCAAGGGCATCCTGGTAGGTTTGTATGCCGACCATGCCGACTCTGCCTTCCGCACCAAGCCGATGCTTCGTGTGAGCCGCACCGACAGCCGTGGCCGCTTCGTCATCAAGGGTGTGGCACCGGGTTCTTATCGCATCTATGCCCTGCAGGATATGGATGGCAACTATATGTTCAATCAGAAGAGTGAGAAGATTGCTTTCTCACACGACATTATCGTGCCATCCAGCAAACCGGATGTAAGGCAGGATACCACCTGGATAGATTCACTCCACATCAAGTCGATTGACCCTGTGAAATATACCCACTTCCTGCCAGACAACATCGTGCTGAAGGCTTTCACAGAGCCGCTTACAGACAGATATTTCCTGAAGGCAGAGCGGCAGAAAGCTAACTGTTTCTCGCTGTTCTTCAGTTATGGAGATTCCATCCTGCCACAGATCAAGGGACTCAACTTCGATGCCCAGGATGCTTTCCTGATAGAAGCATCCGAGAAGAAGGATACGATAACCTATTGGCTCAAGGATACGGCATTGGTGAACCAGGACACTCTGCTCATGGACATCACCTATCGCATGACTGACAGTACGGGAGTGCTGGTCAACAAAACCGATTCCACCCAGGAAATCCTCTCCAAGGAACCATACGCCAAGCGAATGAAGGCTCTGGAGAAGGAACTGGCTGCATGGACCAAGAAGCAGGAGAAAAAGAAGAAGAAGGGCGAACCATACGATTCGGTGATGCAGGTAAAGCCGCTCGATGTGCAACTGAGCGTGTCATCGCAGCTGGATCCCGACAGGAACATCTTCTTCACCTTCCCAACTCCTCTGGCAAAGGCAGATACTGCCGCCATCCATCTTTATGCCAAGCATGATACCCTCTGGTATCGGGCACCGATGGAATTCCTGCCTGCAGGAAACAGAAGATATGAACTGCGGGGCGAGTGGCGCCCGGATATAGAATATAGTCTGGAAGTAGATTCTGCAGCTTTTGAGGATATCTATGGATTGGCTTCCAAGCCTATCAAGCAGGGCTTCAAGGTCAACTCGCTGGATACCTACGGCACCCTGCTGGTTAACATCACTTCGCTCCACGACCAGCCACTCCTGGTACAACTTCTTGATTCCCAGGATAAGATGGTGAAGCAGGTGAAGGCGGTAAATGGTGTTGCCGAGTTCTATTATCTGAAACCGCAGAAGTATTACATGCGTCTCATTGTTGATAGAAACGACAATGGCGTGTGGGATACGGGCGATTATGATAAGGACCAGCAGGCCGAAGAGGTGTATTACTATCCGGAAGAGATAGAATGCAAGGCTAAGTGGGACCTTACCGAAAGCTGGGATCCTACGGCTCGTGAACTCTCCCGACAGAAGCCGGGAGCCATCACCAAGCAGAAGCCAGACAAGGAGAAGAAAGTTAAAAACCAGAATGCACAGCGTGCCGCCAAACTCGGCATCCAGTACATTCCTAAAATGTAAGAGGATATGAAGTTACTTAAGTCATTTATAGTAGCCATGTTGCTACTTTTGGTCAATACTTCTGTATCGGCCCAGTGTACTTTCCGTAATACGGCTTTTAAGTCGGGAGAATTCCTGACTTACAATCTCTATTACAACTGGAAGTTTGTATGGGTAAAGGCGGGCACAGCCAGCATGTCGGTGGTACAGACCACCCACAAGGGCAAGCCAGCCTATCGCGGTTCGCTTGTAACCCGTGGTAATAAGAAGGTGGACGATTTCTTCGTTCTCCGCGATACGTTGCTCTGCTATACAGGCACCGATATGGCTCCTATGTATTTCCGCAAGGGTGCCCGCGAAGGCAAGCGATATACGGTGGATGAGGTTTTCTACAACTATGCGGGCGGCAAGTGCAATGTAAATTTGCATTATCAGAACAAGCACGGCGAGCATAAGCACAAGAAGGCTTCTTACGACGACTGCGTATTCGACATGATGAACATCTTCCTGCGTGCCCGCAGCTTCGATCCAGCCAACTGGAAGAAGGGACACAGCGTAAGATTCCCTATCTGTGATGGTAACGGACGCACTCCTGCGCAGTTGAAGTTTGGCGGCAAGGTAACCGTGAAGGCGGATAATGGCATCAAGTATCGCTGCCTGCGCCTGGAATATATGGAACTGAAGGACGAGAAATGGAAGAAGATAGTTGATTTCTACATCACCGATGATGAGAACCATGTGCCAGTACGTCTCGACATGTTCCTGAAGTTCGGTAGTGCCAAGGCATTCCTGGTGGGTGCCAAGGGAACCCGCAATCCGTTCAGTTCTATCGTGAAGTAAAAATCTCGAAGGTAAATGAAAAGAAATCAGATTTATACAGGTATCATCGTCTTCGTTTGCTGCGTTCTCGTGGCAATAGGAGTTACCTTGCGTCTTCTCAAACATGCGGATAAGCTTCCTGTCAAGGTGCCCGTGCTGGTGAACAGGCAGAAGCCGCAGGTGGCTGATACGTTGAAGAAGAAGCCTGTAGCAAAGCCTGATTTCAGAATATCAGGTACCTTGAAAGATACCGAGGGAAGGGGAGTGGCTGGAGTCATCGTGAGCGATGGATTCAACTGCGTAAAGACCGATTCCCACGGAAGATATAAGATGAAGCGAGACAGTTTGGCTCGCTTCATCTATTATTCCGTGCCTGCCGATTGCGAGGTACCTACCCATTCGGCAACCGACCGCACGGCTTATTTCTACCAAACTGTATCCAAGAAGAAGAAAATCTATAATTTTACGCTGCGCAGATTGCCTGGCGGCAAGGAGACGCATTATAAGATGATAGTCATCGGCGACCCGCAGGTTACCAATGCCTACAGCCCTTATTATACTTCTCCGAATGATAATCCCATCAAGAAGAGCGATGTAGAAAGATTCACCACCCAAACCATGGCAGATATCAAACAGACCATCAAGAGTCTTCCTGCCGGAACTCCCGTATATGGATTGAGCATGGGTGATGATGTGCAGTATTATGGCGGCTACAACGCCAAGCTGGAGCGTCAGATACGCCAGGCATTGGGGTCTTCTGAGATGCGCCTCTTCTCCGTTATCGGCAATCACGACCAGGATGGCAAAGCTCTCTATCGCCGCAAATGGGAAGAGAATTTCGGTCCTACCGATTTTTCCTTCAATCGTGGCGATGTGCATTACGTCTGTATCAACAACTGTTTTTTCCATCGTGGAATGGCCTATTATTCGCCGGGCGAACTGCGTGAACGCCAGGTAAAATGGCTGAAGCAGGATTTGGCTCTCACGCCAAAGGATATGAAGGTGGTACTCTGCTATCATATCCCGTTCACCTTCGGCAATGCGCCTTTCAGCAAGGCGAAGCCGCTGAGCAATGCCAATGAGGAGGGGCATTATTCCTCTTCCCGTCTCTCGCTGCTGTTATCTCTTTTGAAGCCATTCAAGGGAGGATATGAACTCTTCTGCGGCCATACTCATTTTGCCTGCAACCACGAGATCAATTATCAGGGCGAGGATGTGATGGAGCATTGTCATGCTGCTGCCTGTGGCAATATCTGGCAGTCGAACATCAACATCTGCGGCACCCCGAACGGATATTATGTCTATAGTTTTGTGGGTACCAGTATCAGCAACTGCTATTACAAGGGAACTTTCTGGGATAAGAGCAAGCAGATGACCATCTTCCGTGCCCAGACCGATTTCAACGGCGAGAAATATGCTAAAGACTGGCAGTTGGCAAACAACAGAAATATCCTGGTAGCCAATGTCTTCAATGCCACCAGCCACTGGCGTGTGGTAGCCGTAGAGGATGGCAAGGAATATCTGATGCGCCGCATCAGCAGTAAGGGGCAGGATGCCTTTGCAGCCGGCTATCATCATAAGTACAGCGAGAGTGTATCCTATCGGTTCGTGAGCAAGGGAAATGGTTATCTCATCATGAACCACCTTTATTATTATACTCCTAGGAATCCGAATGCCAAGATCATCATCAAAGCATCCGATCCATACGGAAATACCTATACGGCAAGCAGCAGCGATGCCGTAACTGAGCCTTTCGCCAACTATGCTCACTACTATGAGCGAGAGTATAAGGAATATAAGAAGACAAAAGCCAGCATATTGCGCGATTCTGTAGCAACCAAGCAAAGGGATTCTATTTCTTCTAAACAGAAATAAACAAGGACATACCCTGACAAGAATGCAAGAGACGCTTTATTCATCAGCATTTACTTGAAGACGTTTCATCTCAGTCTCTGCCGAAGAAATCTTCTTCTTTTCCACATTCTTGCGGAATCGGTAAGTCAGTGTAATACCTATCTTGCGAGTCTCGTACTTGCTAAAGGTATTTGTCACAACATTATGAATCTGTCTCGAGCTTTTGGTCTTGTCACCATTAAATATATCATTGGCATCTATTGACAAGCGCAACCTATCTTGCAAGAATGATTTCTTGATGCTCAGATTAAAGGTGGAAAGTGGACTCAGATAAACAGTCTCCAGATAGCCACCGAAGAGTTGCTGATAACCAGCCGACAGCAACCATCCCTTAGGCAACTGGAAATCATTGTCAAAAGTAAGCATAACAGTAGGACGCTTATCGCTAAACATCTGTCCATCCACTCCAGGATAATGAACAAATGATTTCTGCATGAAACCAGTAAGAATGGGTGTCCAAAAGCCTATCGACTTCCTGATATTGAGCATGGCAGCAAGAATCTGTCGATGAGACAAATTGGTCTGTCTGCTGACCGTTACGGCAGATTGTCCTGGCAAAGAGTATACATCAGCAAAGAGAGGACGATGGAGATAAGAATAATTCAATGTGAAATACAGCCAATTATACATCAGCATATAGGAGACATTATGCTCCAGCTGCGTTGTCAAGCCTGCATTTCCCATCATTCGTTCATAGCGGTTCTTATAAACCACGTTATCATTCATGTCCACATAATTTGGTCTGCTCGTCTCTACCGAATAGCTCAAGCTCTGCATGAGCATTCCTGCGGCATGGCTCAGGTTCAAAACAGGCATCAGGTAGTTGTCTGAATGGCGCAGCGCATTCTGCTCCCCCTCTACCGTCTGTTTAGAAGTCACATTCTCGAAGCGCAATCCAGCACTCAGCGAAAAGACTCCGAGAGGCAAAGTATAGTTAGCGAAAACTGCATTTTTCACTTCCCTATTGTCCGTATTCCCACTATGCAGCATTCGGGCATAATCTATGCCATCTATACCCTTGCTATAACTGAAGTCATAGCCAAAGCTCAGATTTCCCCAATTTCCCAAATCATGATTGGCATGGATATTTGCAGAAATCACATCCCAGCGAGAACGAGTATTGTATTGCAAGTCATCTGCCCTATCTTCTTCCTTCTCCAGGATATGAGTATTGTCCTTGATTTCCTTATGGATGTAATCTGCCGCCATGCTCAAGTGCCAATCATGGTCGAAGGCAGCATCATAGTAAGCATTCAGATGATGGGTATCGGTATGATTATGCGAATCCTTGCCAGACAGCAAATCCGCAGTCTTCCCGATATTAGGAACTACCGATAGCGAGTCGCTGCCCATCGCTTTGTCTCTGGCAAAACTCCCGCCATATTGCAGTCCCAGCTCTGCCCTATCCGACAAACGATAAGCCATGCCTGCCTGAACATTGTGGGTATGGGTACGAGACAGATTCTCGGAATATTGCTGTTTGTTCCAGAGGGTGTCAGCCAAGACTTGTCTGCCATAATAATCCTTGGACAGAGTCTTAGAGTCGCGATAATAATAGCTTAGAAACAAGTCAAGTTTGTCCATATTATAAGAAGAGGTAAAACCATATTTCTGGGCAAGATGCTTGGCCTGCGTCAAGTTGCCCACCACATTAAAGGCCAGTCCATTTCCCAATCTCTTAGTCTTGATATCCACCACCGGTGCTCCCGTTGCCTCATAATTGGCATCAGCAGTAGGTATCACCTGGACAGATTTCACTTGGTCAACCTGCAGATTATCCAATTGGCTCTGTTCTCTCACCTTTCTTCCATTGATATAGTAGATAGGAGCTCCTTTGCCTGCCACCATGATGCCCTGCCCCGTGCGAATGATGCCCGGTGTCTTTTGGAGCATCTCATAAATATCATTCTGGCGGTTCAAGATGGAGTCGTGCTCTACATCCACCACGATGCTGTGCCCCATCATCTTCACAGTGGCACGTCGAGCCACAACATCTACGCCATCCAAGGAGATGACAGTATCACAAGCCAAACTATCCTGCGCCACTCCCGATTTCACATCCTGTGCATTCAATATGCCAGCCACCATGGCAAAGAGACAAATCAAAAAATACTTTCTCATAATCATGACCAATTTTATAAATTACAAAAAGTTGAATTAAACCGCGAATTCAACAAGCAAGTGCAAAATAAGGTATGTCTCTCAAAACGTTTCTTGAGAGACATACCTTATTATATATAGAGACATTTTTTACTTGTTCAGTTTCCAGGTAACACCATCTTTGGTGTCCTTTACCTCAAAGCCGGCACCGGCGAGGGCATCGCGAATCTGGTCGCTGGTAGCCCAGTCCTTGGCCGCCTTTGCCTTGGCACGGAGGTCGAGAACCATGTCCACTACCTTGCCATAAGCCTCTTCACGAGCATCATTGTTGGCTCCCTTCTCACTCTTCAAGCCGAGAAGGTCGAAGGTGAAGAGATGCATGGTGTCTGAAAGCTCCTTCAGGTCTTCGGCAGAGATGTTTGCCTTATGGTCGAGGGCTGTGTTGATTACGTGGCAAGCCTCGAAGAGATAGCTGATGACAAGCTGAGTCTGGAAGTCATCGTTCATCGCATCGTAGCAGCGCTGGCGCAACTCGCTTACAAACTTCTTCACCTGCTCATCGCTCTGCTTAGCCACAGGCACACGCTCCAGGTCGTTCAAACCATTCATCAGGCGCTCCAATCCCTTCTGGCTAGCCTTCAAGGCATCGTTAGAGAAATCTACTGTGCTGCGGTAGTGAGCAGAGAGGATGAAGAAACGGATGGTCATTGGCGAATAAGCCTGCTCCAGACTGTCGTGATTGCCAGTGAAGAACTGCTCCAAAGTGATGAAGTTGCCAAGACTCTTACCCATCTTCTGACCGTTGATGGTAATCATATTGTTGTGCATCCAGTAACGAACCATCTGGTCGCCCTGAGAAGCTACAGCCTGCGCAATCTCGCACTCGTGGTGAGGGAAAATCAAATCCATGCCACCACCGTGAATATCAAAGTGGCTGCCCAAGTATTTGCGTCCCATCGCAGTACACTCGCAGTGCCAGCCTGGGAAACCATCGCTCCAAGGACTAGGCCAGCGCATGATATGCTCTGGTGAAGCCTTCTTCCAGAGGGCGAAGTCAGCCTGGTTCTTCTTCTCGCCGATACCAGCCAGCTCGCGGCTCTCGTTGATAACGTTCTCCAGGTTACGTCCGGAGAGGATACCGTACTTATGATCCTTGTTATACTTCTCGATGTCGAAGTAGATAGAGCCATTGCTCTCGTAGGCATAGCCATTGTCCAGGATTTCCTGAACCAGTTTCTCCTGTTCGATGATATGGCCTGTGGCATGAGGCTCAATGCTAGGAGGGAGCACGTTCAGCGCCTCCATGGCATCGTGGTAGCGGTTGGTGTAGTACTGCGCAATCTCCATTGGCTCCAACTGCTCCAGGCGAGCCTTCTTCTCAATCTTGTCATCGCCCTCATCAGCATCGTGCTCCAGGTGGCCCACGTCGGTAATGTTTCTAACGTAGCGAACCTTATAGCCCAGGTGCTTGAGATAGCGGAAGAGTATATCGAATGTAATGGCTGGTCGTGCATGACCGAGATGCGGATCGCCATACACGGTAGGGCCACAAACATACATGCCCACGTTAGGAGCGTGGAGCGGAGTGAATCTCTCTTTCGTACGTGTGAGAGTGTTGTAAATCAGTAATTTCTGTTCCATCTTGTATGAACCTTTCTTTTATATTATTTATATTTGTCTGCAAAGTTAACTCATTTTTCTGATATATCCGACAAATCATTCGCAAAATGTTATTAAATACCTCGAAAATATCAATGGAACAGATCTTCCATGGTCAATTCTCTCTGCATGATGCTGCTATATTTGGCTGCAAATATACAAAAAATACCACTTAAAGCCAAACGAATGGGTAAGAAAGTGGCTCTAAGTAGTAATTTTAACATACTTACAGCCAAAAAGGTATTGCAAGAGTACAACTTTTATTCGAAAGCTTGCGCCGTCTCTTTCTGACGACAAAGATACGGCGAATAGTTGAGAGTACCAAACTTTCGGCTATCTTTTTGCATAAAGTAAGCAGTTTCTGCATATCTATTCACTATTTGTAAGTTTTTTGCCTTGTATTTGCATAAAATTATCAAATTATTAGCGTATATCGAAAATAATGTGTAACTTTGCAACCGCAAACAGTTATCAATTATTTAGCATGCGGCTATCAGTTCCGCTAATGAATATTAAAAGTAAGTTAGAAAATGGCATATACAAGATTGAGTGCTGCCGAAGCGGCAGCGATGATTAACGATCAAGATACAATCGGATTGAGTGGTTTTACACCAAACGGCGTGCCTAAGGCAACCTTCCGCGAACTCTCCAAGAGAGCCGTGGCTGAGCACGAGGCAGGCAGACCATTCCAGGTGGGCATCCTCACGGGTGCTTCTACCTCGCAGAGTATCGAAGGTGACATGGCAGCAGCCCATGCCATCAAGTTCCGTGCGCCATTTTCTACCAACAAGGACTTTAGAACTCATACCAACCTTGGCGAGATTGATTATGAGGATATGCACCTCGGCCACATGGCTGAGCGCTTGCGCCGTGGCTTCTATGGCGAGATAGACCTTGCCATCATCGAGGTTTCCGATTTGGAAGAAGGCGAAACCACCTGCAAGGCATTTCTTACCTCTGCCGGCGGCATCGTTCCTACCATCGTCCGCCTTGCCAAGAAGGTGCTCATCGAGAAGAATACCTTCCACAGTCCTGCTTCCCGCTATCTGCACGATGTTTATGAGATAGCAGAATGCCCGTTCCGCACACCTATTCCTATATTGAATGTGGGCGATAGAATAGGTAAGGAGTATGTGGAGATTGATGCGCATAAGATTGTGGGTGTGGTGGAATGCAACATCCCGGAGGAGGCGCGTGCCTTCAAGCCACTCGACCCTGTAACCGAACAGATGGGGCATAATGTGGCTGATTTCCTGGTCAGCGACCTGAAGAAGGGGCATATTCCTCCTCAGTTCCTGCCTTTGCAGAGCGGAGTGGGCGTAACTTCCAATGCTGTTCTTGAAGCATTGGGACAGAATCCTAACGTGCCGGTATTCAGCGTTTATACCGAGGTGGTTCAGGATGCCGTGGTGAAATACATGCGCGAGGGACGAATCAAGGATGCTTCCTGCTCTTCGCTCACCGTAACCAATGATACATTGAAAGAGGTGTATGATGATATTGATTACTTCAAGAAGCATCTCACCATCCGCCAGAGCGAGATCTCGAACTCTCCAGAGGTGATTCGCCGACTGGGTGTCATCGCCATGAACACCGCCATCGAGTGTGATATCTATGGCAATGAGAACTCCAGCCACATCTGCGGCAGCAAGCTGATGAATGGTATCGGCGGTTCCTGCGATTACGAGCGCAATGGTTACATCTCTATCTTCACCACGCAGAGTACCACCAAGAACGGTTGCATCTCTGCCATCGTTCCGATGTGCAGTCATGTGGACAGCACCGAGCACGATGTGGATGTTATCGTTACAGAGCAGGGAGTAGCCGATCTTCGTGGCAAGGGTCCGTTGCGACGTGCCAAGGAGATTATCGAAAACTGTGCGCATCCGGATTATCGCCCTATGCTCCGTGAGTATCTGAAGTTTGCCGAGAAGGGACACGAGCCACAGAGCATGCGTGCCGCCCTCGCCATGCACGATACCTTCCTGAAGAAGGGTGATATGAGATTGACAGATTTCGGAGAATATCTGAAATAAAAGATAGGGCTTTTAGCCAGATTCACCAGCTTGAGCGAATATAAACGAAGAAAACATGTCGTTTTCTTCGTTTATGCCCCTTATCTCATTTCCTTATACCTTTCTCCTTTATCTCATTTTCTCTCCTTTCTCCCCTCCTTTTCTTTCCTTTCTCCCTCCTTCCTGTATTATTTTTGTGTTAATCTTAGGAAAAGTCTTGGTTGTTATTAGGAAAAAATGTGCTTTTGCCTAATAGAAAGTTTCGTTCAGCGACGTTGAATGTGCGTTCAACGTCGCTGAACCTGCGTTCAACGTCGCTGAATGTAGGTTCAACGTCGTTGAACGAAACTTTCAAAGCTTATGAACGAAATTTTCTTCTAGGATTAGAAACAATTATCAATCGTAATAACATCAATTACTATTGTACTTCTTTAAGTTTTAGGGGAAATTACAGATGACAATATGGAGTCAAATTGCTCCATGATTGAAAATATTCCTCCAAAAGGAGTGAGTTTCTCAGATTTTATTGCTATCTTTGCCATGTCTATCGTTGGATTTTCTTGTTTTCTTTTTGCAACACTAAGATAAGTGAATTCTTCGACATGGCAAAATTCTGGACAACTTTTTGTAGCTCAGGATATTAAAAAACAATATAAACTATAGTGTTGCGGAATTAAAGATATATATAATCATGGATACTTGTTTAGATCTTATAGCTCTTCAATATACCTGCATGATTGTGATGGGCATGCTTATGTTTTTTGTGTTTGTTTCGCGCTGCTATATAACTTGCCGTAACATGCAGTTTGAGCAGTCGCGTTGGATGATTATTGTGGCATTACTATTGTTTGTCGTACACTACGTGTGTCAGATGCGGTTTGGTTGGCGACAACGGGGAGACGATGTGGGCGTTCTGTTCAATCTGCTGTTTTATTCGCCTTCGGCTATATTGTTGTCGTGGTCGCAGCTCAATATTCTGCGCGCTGGGCATGGACGTTGGAGTTTTATGCGCTATGGTGTTGCAGGGTATGCTCTTATGGTGTTGTGCATAGTAGCGGGTGTTATCTCAAATGGCAGTCTGCATATTGGTACTATGCTATATGTTGCTGATGCTATTTTTTTCTTTACTTTGTTTTATTATATATGGGCATCGTTTAAGGTTCTTGGTTATGTTCAACATCGGCTCGATAGTGAACTTGGTAATCCTGTAGATGCTTACTTGAGCACTATGCGCATTGGGCTTTTTATGGTGTGTGCTTTTGCTATAATTTCGCCTCTATATATATTGTCGCGACCGTTACTCTTTGTCTTTGGACCTTTGGGACTGATTTCGCTTTCGCTGTTTATTGTTAGTTTTACGGCACTTGGATTCAGTATGTCCGAGGGGGTAACAGAGATTGTTGCCGAGACTAACGAGGAGATGGCTGCTGCTAAAGTCTTTAGTGAGATAGTGCCTGAGCGTGTTGCCGAAATAGATATGGCAGTAAGCAAATGGCGAAGCGAGGGTGGTTTTAGGGATAGCGACTTGACGTTATCCTCGTTTGCTCGTCGCATAAAGGTTAATCGTGCCGATGTAGTCTCGTATCTAACTTCCATATATGGTAAGAGTTTCCGTACATGGCTTTCGGGTATTCGTGTGGAGGAGGCAAAGGCACTCATTGTAGCACACCCCGAATATAGTAACGAGGTTGTTTCTATGGAGTGCGGTTTCTCATCGCGTGTGTATTTTCAGCGTCTGTTCAAGGAAAGGACAGGTTTGACTCCTGCCGAGTGGCGTCGCCAACGATAATGTGTTGGTTATGTGTATGTTTGCTACTGAGGGTAAGATGTAACTTTTGTACAAAGGTTACATAATGGGCTATGTGTAACCTTTCTTATAGTTACGTCTCTTTTCTACAAGAGTGACACATAAGTGATGTCTTTTGAGGTTTTGATGGTTGATATTTTTATATCTTTGCATAAGGAATTTCAAACATAAACTTTCAAAAACAATTCACAATGAAAAAATCTTATCTTTATTTAATGGCGTGTGCCATGGGTGCTATGTCTTTGACTTCGTGTTCTGAAGATTCTACTCCTGCCGGTGGCGGTGGCGATAGCACAATAGAAGTGCCTTTGGCACAAGTTTCAAAACCTAAGCCTAACCCTTGGCTTGCACAGGAAGAGTATAGTATTACGCACTTCAATTCGGCTCAGACGGATGCCTTCTCGTATGAAGTCAAGGATGGAACTTTCAATATCGATCTTTCCAAGTGTCAGATGACATGGAGCGGTCCCGTGAATTTGATGACACTTGCTTCTACTTCGCCCAAGTATATGTGGGGCATGAGTAGCGATCGCGTGTCGTATCTTGATATCAGCGACGGCAAGCTTGAAAGGGTTGCAGAGGCTGGCTTGCCAGGGATTACAATGAAGACTCAGGAGCAGCTTACAAATATGACTGCTGACTATGCTACTTACGACGAACTTTCTAAGACGATTACCGATATATTGGGCCCAGCGCCACAAATGTCTATGGCTAACGGTAATTATGTCTTGTGCGACAAGGATAACTATGCTTACACCAATGCAGGTCAGGTAATGGTACGTTATCGCCTTGCCAATCCTAATAATCCCAAGGAAGGTATCGTGCTGGATCATCAAATCAGACTTACCGACTTTACCTTCAACTCTTTTACTCTCGTAGGTGCTACTATGACCTATGACGGCCACCTTGTCGTGGCTGCACAGAACGGAATTCTTGTGCTGAATCGTGCTCTTACTACCATCGAGGATTCATACGCTCTTCCATCAGACCAGATTCTCACCAATTCTATCTGTATCGACGAAAATGGCGGTCTTTATGTAGCAAGTAACAGTCGCACACCTGGCGGAAAAGGCCTTATGCAGAAACTTATCTGCAAGGACGGCAAATTCTCTACATCTCCGGCTGATGGTGCATGGCAAGCCTATTACGATGGTGGCCCGAAGGCTCCATGTATCAAACTCGGATATGGCACAGGTTCAACGCCTACACTTATGGGCTTTGGTCAAGACGAGGACAAGTTGGTAGTTATTACCGATGGCTCTAAGCGTATGAAACTGGTGGCTTTCTGGCGTGACGAAATCCCTTCAGGCGCACAGCAAGTGGCAGGGTACGACAAGCGTATAGCCGGAGTGCATGAGGTTACGTGTGGTCTGCCTGCATCAACAGAGTGGATACAGTCTGAGCAGTCAGTTGTAGTAGGTGGCTATGATGCCTTTGTTGTAAACAACATCAATGTTACTGATCAGGAAATAAACGACAAGATTATTGGTGTAATTGCTATTGGTCCTATTGTTAAAGGCCCTCAAGGTACCGAGTGTGTACGTTGGAATACAAAGGAGAACAAGTGGGAGAGTAAGTGGGCGCGCAGCGATGTAAGTTCTGTAAGTATGATTCCTGCCGTAAGTACCAAGTCGGAGATGGTATTTGTATGTGGCTGGAACGATGCTTCGGGCTGGGAAGTTACAGGACTTGACTGGAAGAGTGGTGCCACACGTCATCGCACCATCTTGGGCAAGAGCAATCGGGCCAATGGTGCCTACGCCATCATTCAGTATCTTGCTAATGGCGACCTTTTATTCAACTCTGTTGCCGGACCAATCCGCGTAAAATATTGAGAAAATTTAATCATCATATAACTTTAAGGTTTATTGATATACAAAAATCCCCAGCCTGCTTGAGAAAAGTAGGTTGGGGATTAACGTTTAACCAACAAAGTTCGTTATGAACAGGTGCTACAACTTCAGCAGTTTGGCAAACTCCCAAACCACAATGCCGGCTGTTACGCTGACATTCAGGGAATGCTTGGTACCAAACTGTGGGATTTCCAAGCAACCATCACTCATATCCACAATGTTCTGCTTTACGCCCTTCACCTCGTTGCCGAAGATGACGGCGTAGCCTTTGGGATGTGAAGGATGCGCCTCCGGCAGGTTCTGAAGCTTGGTGGAACCTTCTACCTGCTCAATGCTATATACAAAGTAGCCTTTCTGCTTCAGTTTCTCCACAGCCTCTTCGGTGGTCTTGAAGTACTCCCAATCCACGCTGTCTTCGCCGCCCAGAGCCGTCTTGTGGATTTCGGCATTGGGAGGAGTGGCGGTAATACCGCAAAGATACACCGCCTCTACACGGAAGGCATCGCAAGAGCGGAACACACTTCCTACATTATATAATGAACGCACATCATCCAGGACTACTATCAGGGGCAGCTTCTCGGCTTCCTTGAATTCCTCCAGGGTGAGGCGGTTCATCTCTATCGTTCTTAATTTACGCATTATAATATACCTTATTATATATCATGTGACCAGAGGCGGTTAAGCCTCTGCCTCCTTGGTCTTGTAAGCCAGGGCGTACATGCGAATCTGCTTGATCATCGCCAGAAGACCGTTGCTGCGGGTAGGACTCAGGTGATCTTTCAAGCCAATCTTCTCTACGAAATAGAGGTCGGCATCCATAATCTCAGTTGGAGTATGACCGCTCAACACACGAATCAGGAGGGCGATGATTCCCTTTACGATGAGGGCATCGCTATCGGCTGTAAATACGAGCTTGCCATCCTCGTAGTCGCACTGCAACCATACACGGCTCTGGCAGCCGTCGATGAGGTTCTGCTCGTTCTTGTATTTCTCGTCGAGAGGAGCCAACTCGTTGCCCAAGTCGATGAGCATCTGATACTTATCCATCCAGTCGGAGAAGTCCTGGAACTCCTCTACCACTTCATCCTGCAATTCATTAATTGTTGCCATTATTTTATTTCTTTAATTTCGTTTACTGTAATCAACTTATAGAGCTTGTCGTTAGGGCGTACCTTGTCCGGCACAGGGATAGAAACTCTCCAGCCCTGCTGCGCTGTTTCCACAGGCTTCAGGTCGTAGCGGATTTCATCGGCATTGAGATACATTACGCCGGTGGTGTTACCCGTAATCAGAAGTTTCTCGCCCTTATCAAAGGTAGAAGCCTCTACAGCAACCTCAGCCACACCGAGCTTGGAGAAGTATTTCATCACTTTGCCCACGAGCACCTTCTTCTCGGTAGCCACAGAACCATAGTGCTTGTTCCACTCGCCGAGGGTCTGACCCTGGTAGTAACCATCCCAGAAACCGCGGTTGAATACGGTGGCAAGTCTTTCATCCCAGGCATCTTTCTTCTCTTCGGTGAAGGTACCATCCAGTACGGAGGCTATCGCCTCCTTGTAGCACTTCACTACGGTATATACGTATTCAGGTCCACGGGCACGACCCTCAATCTTGAAGACGCGTACACCGGCATCCATCATGCGGTCGATGAAGCGGATGGTCTTCAGGTCCTTCGGACTCATTACATACTTGTTGTCTATTTCCAGCTGGTTGCCGGTTTCGTTATCCGTAACGGTATAGCTGCGGCGGCAAATCTGAACGCATTCGCCACGGTTGGCAGAGCGGTTGGCATTGGCGAGGCTCATGTAGCACTTGCCCGATACCGCCATGCACAGGGCGCCATGGCAGAACATCTCGATGCGAATCTGCTTGCCCATAGGGCCGCAGATGTTCTGCTTCTCTATCTGTTCGTGGATGTGCTTCACCTGGTCCATGTTTAATTCACGTGCCAGAACAGAAACATCCGCAAAGCGTGCATAAAACTTCAAAGCCTCTGTGTTTGAGATATTTAACTGTGTGGATAAGTGAACTTCTTCTCCCACTTCGTTGCAATAGCTCATTACAGCCACATCGCTGGCGATGACGGCAGAGATGCCCGCCTCCTTGGCAGCATCAATGATTTCCTTCATCGTAGGGATGTCGTTGTCGTAAATCACTGTGTTGACGGTGAGGTAAGTCTTGATGCCATGTTCGTTGCAGGTGGCAGCAATCTCACGCAGGTCGTCGATAGTAAAATGATTGGCAGAATGTGAACGCATGTTCAACTTGCCGATTCCGAAATATACGGAGTCGGCACCAGCCTGGATAGCGGCAGCCAAAGACTCGCGCGAGCCCACAGGTGCCATCACCTCAAATTCGTTTATCTTTGTATTCATGAATGCAAATTTCTATTTTGGGTGCAAAGGTACACATTTTCAGCGAGAAAACACCATGATGCAATCATTATTTTTAGAATGCCTTGGCATGAACGCATTTCATGTTCTTTTCCAGCTGGGCAGTAGAGCTGGCACCTACCAGTACGCTGGTTACGCCTTTCTGGTGCAGAATCCACGCCAGTGCCATCTCGGCGAGGGTTTCTCCTCGTTCGCCGGCTTCTGCATTCCATTGCTTCAACTGCTCCAGGAGTTCTGGAGTCAGGGCGCTGTGCTTCAGGAAGTGCTCCTTTGCCATGCGACTATCGGCTGGGATGCCGTTGAGATAGCGGTCGGTGAGGAGACCTTGTGCCAAAGGCGAGAAGGAGATGAATCCGATGCCGTTTTCGTGGCAGTAGTCGAGGGTTCCGTTTTCTTGTGGCGCACGGTCGAGCATGTTGAGTCTGTCCTGGAAGATGAGCAGCGGACAGTCGCGCTCCTTCAGGTATTTATCTGCGAACTTCAGGGCTTCCAGTGGCCATCGGCTGATGCCGAGATAGAGTGCCTTGCCCTGTTTCACGATATCTACCATTGCCTGGAGGGTTTCCTCGAGTGGGGTATTCGGGTCGTAGCGATGACTGTAGAAGAGATCCACATAGTCCAGATTCATGCGCTTGAGACTCTGGTCGAGGCTCGCCATCAGATACTTGCGAGAGCCCCAGTTGCCGTAAGGACCTTCCCACATATCGTATCCCGCCTTGGTAGAGATGAAGAGTTCGTCGCGATAGGGCAGGAAGTCATCCTTCATCAGTCTGCCCATGGTTTCCTCAGCGCTTCCGTAAGGAGGACCATAGTTGTTGGCAAGGTCGAAGTGAGTGATTCCGTGGTCGAAGGCATAGTGGGTGATGGCACGGCTTCGCTCGTAAGGATCTACTCCTCCGAAGTTGTGCCAGAATCCCAGACTAATCTTAGGCAGCAAGACTCCGCTCTTGCCGCATCTCTTGTAAAGCGCCTCAGCTTCGCCATAGCGATTGGCATCGGCTGTGTAGATTCCTTTTAAGTCCATCTTTATTCCTATTTATTTATGTATGAATATCTTATTCTGCAACAAAGGTATTGTTTTTTTTTAGAAATGGGTGGAAAGTTGCTCTTAAAAAACTGTAAAACTTCATAATGTAAACCGTCATTTATATAAATGGCGGTTTACATTTGTGCAGCTTTTATATTTTTCCCCAAAAAACTTGCGGGTTTCAAATATAATATGTATCTTTGCATCCGGAGATTATGAAATCTTCGTTACGTAAAATTCATAATTCAGTAAATGCTTATGGTACAGACCAATCCGTTTCTCATAGAAGGATATTTATCCCCAGATTTCTTCTGCGACAGAGTAGAAGAAACCGCCTTGCTTACACGGCATCTAACCAACCGATGCAATGTGGCATTGATAGCACCACGACGATTGGGAAAGTCGGGGTTGATTTATCATTGTTTCTATCAGAAGGAAATACGGGAGCAGTATCATTGCATCTATATTGATATTTACGATACCAAGAATCTCGGGGAGTTTGTTTATGCTCTGGGCAAAGGGATTCTTGCTGCATTGAAACCCAAGGGCAGAAAGGTGTGGGAGTTCTTCCTGAATATGCTTCAGTCGTTGAAATCTACCATTTCTTTCGATATCAATGGAAATCCGGAATGGAGCGTGGGCATCGGAGATATTCAGTCGCCTGATATTACGCTGGATGAAATCTTTGCCTATCTTTCCCAGGCAGATAAACCTTGTCTGATTGCTATTGATGAATTCCAGACTATTGCCGGTTATCCAGAGAAAACGGTGGAGGCTACTTTGCGCAAGCGCATCCAGAACTGTCATAACGCTAACTTCATCTTTTCAGGTTCCAAGCGCCACATGATGGCACTGATGTTTACTTCCAGGTCACGTCCTTTCTATCACAGTTCGAGCATCATGGGATTGGAGGCTATCAACGAACAGACCTATCTGGAGTTTGCCAACCATCATCTGTCTAAGATCAACAAGGAGATTTCTGCGGAAGCGTTCTCCTATCTTTATCATCGTTTTGATGGTATTACCTGGTATATTCAGTATGTGCTCAACATGCTCTATACTTCGTTTTCAGATTCCAGGGTTCTGGGAAAAGAGGATGTGGAATATTGCATAGAGAGCATTCTTTCGCAGCATCGCTTTGCCTATCAGGCTCTGCTGTTCCAGCTTACCAGCAAGCAGAAGCAGGTGCTCATCGCCATAGCCAGGGAGGGAAGTCCTTCCTCGCTGATGTCGCAGGAGTTCCTGCATAAATATCGTCTGGGTGCCAGCACCGTGCAGGGGGCCGTGAAGACCTTGCTCGAAAGGGATTTTATCACGCAGGATGAGGGGGTATATCAGCTATGCGATAAGTTCCTGGAATTAAGTTTAAAGGAAGAGATATAGAGTATTTAGTAACAGATCGCCTTCTTGGCACCCATGGCTGCCGTGCAAACCAGGGGCGACATCAGGGCGATAGTCATATAAGTTTTGTTCATTTCGATAATCGTTAGTTATTTTTTAAAACATTCATAATGTTGGCAGGCGGACGCTGGGCGAGGAGTTCCCGCTTCATGAAGTCCATGTAGGGAGCCACATGCGAATAGTACTGATAGTATCCCTGGCAGAGATAGTTCAGGCCCGGCTCTCCATACTTATCCTTCTCGAACCGGTTCTTGGGGCATTCGCCATGGCAGGCGAACTCCATGTCGCACTCCTTGCACTGGCGGGGCAGCGAAGTGTGCTTCAACCGGCTGAAAGCCTGCTGCTTTTCGCCATAAAGCATGTCGATGAGCGACTGGTCCCTGATGTTTCCCAGCTTGTATTCAGGAAATACAAAGTGGTCGCAGGAATATACATCGCCATTGTGTTCCATCACGCCTGCATGACCGCACTCCTTGGAGTAGGCGCAGATGCCTGGCAGCACCCCCATCCAGTTGGCAAGTGTGCAGTCGAAGATTTCCACAAAGGTCTTACCCACATCGTGGCGCACCCAGTCGTCGAAGATGGTGCAGAGGAAGTTGCCCCATTGTTCCGGAGTAACGGAAGCATCTGCAAGCGGAATCTCCCGGTCGTCGGCAAGACTCGCCAGGGTGCGACCGTCTTCATGCTCGGTGAGTCGCTCTACGATAGGGGTAAACTGCAAGTACTGGCAACCGTTGTCTCTGAAGAAATGATAGAACTCCAGCGGATGTTCAGCGTTGTAGGCATTGACCACCGCCATAGCATTCCATTCCACCCGATGCTTTTTCAGCAGGCTGATGCCCTGCATCACCTTTTCCCAGGAAGGCTTTCCGGCAGGAGTTACGCGATAGTGGTCGTGATACTCCTGAGGTCCGTCGATGGAAATGCCTACCAGCCAATGGTTCTGTGCAAAAAACTCGCACCACTCGTCGGTGAGGAGTGTACCGTTGGTCTGGATGACATTATCTATCTGTTTGCCGTGGGCGTACTTCTTCTGAAGCGCCAGCGCCTTCTTGTAGAAGTCGATGGAGCGCATCAGCGGCTCGCCTCCGTGCCAGGTGAAAAGCACCTGCGGCATGGTTTGTGCCTCGATGTACTCTCGGGTGAATTGCTCCAGCATCTCATCGCTCATCAGATGGCGGTGGGAGTTCTGGTAAAGATTGTTCTTTTCCAGATAATAACAGTATTTGCAAGCCAGGTTGCAATGGGCGCCTGCCGGCTTCAGCATCACATACAGTGGCTTGGCAAATGGGGTTGCTATGTTGTCGTTCATCATATTTTTTCTTTTTAAAACTCTGGCAGCGTTATCTTGAAGTCCTTGCTGTCTCTGTGCTCCTTCTGGATGGCAGCCAGCAGATCTTTCACGATTTCAGGATGTTCTGCCGCCACATCGTGGTCTTCGTGAATATCCGAAGCCAGGTTGTAGAGATGAGGCTTGCCTTTTACTACTACCATCTTCCAGTCGCCCTTTCTCACGCCAATCTGGTCGGTCTCATGAAATTCCCAGTAGAGGTATTCGTGGTGCTTCTGCTCGGCATCCTTGCCCAGGAGGGTAGGAGCGATGGAAATACCGTCGAAGCCGTCGCCAGCCAACTTCCTGTTGGTGTAGCGCTTGGCGAAGTTCTTGATTCCGGCAAGGTCGCAGAAGGTTGGCATCAGGTCGTAGAAGGCAAACTGGGTGTCGTTTACGCTGCCTGCCTTGATGTGCTCTGGCCACCAAGCGATGAATGGGATGCGGATTCCGCCCTCGTAGCACTGGCGCTTCAAGCCTTTCAGCTTGCCGTCGCGACCGAAGAATTTTGGGTCGGCGCCGCCCTCCTCGTGAGGACCGTTATCCGAGGTAAAGATGACCACGGTGTTCTTGTCGAGGCCCTTCTCCTTCAGTTTGGCGAATACTTCGCCCACATACTGGTCGAGTCGGGTAATCATTCCGGCAAACTGGGCGTGGGTATGAACCACGGCGTTGTATCGGGAATCTTCCCATCCGCCCCAGGTCTTGTCCTCGAAGAACTTCTTCTGATAGTTCTCCAGGATAGAATCCTCAGGCTGAGCCAGTTCGGCATGAGGCAGGGTATAGGTGAGGAATCCCACGAAAGGATGCTGACTGTCTTGCTTGTCAATCCACTCCAAAGCCTTGTCGTGGATGATGCGGGCAGAATACTGCTTGCGCTTGAAATAGTCCTTGCCGAACATCGGGTATTGGATGTTCTGCTCCATGATTTCTCTTACCACAGCCGTATCTCCCAGCGATTTGCTGTAACGGTTCAGGAAGTTGGGATAATAAAGATGTGCCTGGAACTGACAGATGTAGCCGTAGAATTCATCTACGCCACGCTTGTCGGGAGTAGAGGCAGAACCTTCGTATCCGCCTGCCCATTTTCCGAAGACACCTGTGCGGTAGCCCTTGTCCTTGAGCATTTCCGGAAGAATCTTATGCTGCGGGTCGTAAGGTTCCTGACCCACCACAGAGTATTCTTCGTTCACCCCATATTTCACCATCGGCACGTTTCTCCAGTATTCCTTGTTGCCTCTTACGTGGGTGTGGCCGGAATGCTGACCGGTCATGATGGTAGCACGCGAAGGGGCTGAAACCGGCGAACCGGCGTATGCCTGGGTGAATCGCATTCCCTCTCTTGCCATCTGGTCGATGTTGGGCGTATGGATGTATGGCTGACCATAGCAAGCCAAATCACCATATCCCATATCATCGCAGAGGATGAAGAGGATATTGGGCTGCTGCACGTTCTGCTTAGCCCACACAAGGGTAGGCAGGCAAATGATGCCTACCCCTGTGAGCCATATTGTTTTGTTAGTTCTATTCATATATTGATGATTGAATCTGATGTAATCTTATCTGATTGAATCTGATATAATCTTATCTGATATAATCTAATCTTAGATCTTATTCATCTACCTTTAAGTCCTTGCGGTATTTGGCGAGAAGCTTCTTCAATTCTTTTTCTATCTTCTGGGTGCCAGGCTTGCCGTAGATGTTGTTCAACTCGTTAGGGTCTGCCTGGATGTCGTACAACTCCCAGTAGTCGATGTCTGCATCATTGGTGAAGTAGTTGATAGACTTCAGGGCATTGAAGCAGTTGTTCTCTCTAGTGCCTGGTTGTGCCTGGTACTTGTTCTCTACCACGGCTCTCTCACCACCCTTGCCGTAGAAATGAATCAGCTTGTAGCGCTCGGTGCGCACACCGTCGTGCTTGCGTACCAGGTGATAGGTTGGGTAGTCGTAGTAGTGATAGTACAGGCTCTTGCGCCACTTCTTCACTGGCTGACCGGCAAACAGCGGCTGGAGCGATGTTCCAGGCATGTACTTAGGCTTCTGCAAACCAGCCAGGTCGAGGAAGGTAGGTGCGAAGTCGATGTTCTGAACCATCTGGTTGCATTCGCTCTTTGGCTGGATGTGCTTAGGATAGCTGATGATGAGTGGAGTGTGGAATGATTCTTCGTACATGAATCGCTTGTCGAACCATCCGTGCTCGCCCATGTAGAATCCCTGGTCGGATGTATAGACGATGATGGTGTTCTCTGAGAGATTGTTCTTGTCAAGGTAATCCAGCAGTCTGCCCACGCTCTCATCTACCGATGCGATAACAGCCATGTAGTCGCGGATGTAGTTTTGGTATTTCCATTCTACCAACGCCTTGCCTGTCAGGTTCTTGCTCAGGAACTCACGGTTTCTAGGCATGTAGTAGGCGTCGATGGCTGCACGCTGCTGTGGAGTCATGCGGTTCATCTCGCCCATCAAGCCGTTATAAGAGTCTCTGCCTTCTGGAGTAGAAGGGTCGTACATCTCAGGAACCTTCAGGTCGCGTACCATCTCCATGTATTTGTCGATAGACATCTTCTGGGTAGATGCTGCGGAACCACGGGTCTCGTAATCATCCCAGAAGGTTTCCGGCAATGGGAAGTTCACGTTGCCATACTTGCCTACATACTTGGTGTTAGGCATCCAGAGGCGATGAGGTGCCTTGTGGTGAACCAGTAGACAGAATGGCTTGTTCTTGTCGCGGTTGTTCAGGTACTCGATGGCATGGTCGGTGATGAGGTCGGTGGCGTAACCCATCTCCTGCTTGAAGTTGCCATACTGGCCGGTAGAGGCAAAGGTTGGGTTGTAATACTGACCCTGGTCATCCAATACGCGGTAGTAATCAAAGCCCTTAGGACTGCACGACATGTGCCACTTACCTACCACGGCAGTAGAATATCCGGCACCCTGCAGCAGTTCTGAGAAGAAGGTCTTGGTAGAGTCAATACCCTCAGCCAGCTGGCGCTGTCCGTTCTGGTGGCTATAGAGACCTGTCATCAGGCAGGCACGGCTAGGAGTAGAGAGTGAGTTCTCTACGAAAGCCTGGTTAAACTTCATTCCTCTTTCAGCTAGGCGGTCGATGTTTGGAGTTGGAGCCAATTTGGAGATTGGGCTGCCGTATGCGCTGATTGCTTGCATGGCGTGGTCGTCGCACATGATGTACAAGATGTTAGGTCGGTCTCCTGCATTCTGAGCGAAGATCGACAGCGGCATTGCCTGCAGGGCAGCCATGGCCAGTAGGGAACGATTGAATTGATTGGTTTTACTGTTCATCATAATTTTCTTGTTGAATGAATAGTTCTTTATATGAATTAATTAAAGGACATTTTTTGTATAAAAAACATATGCATTATAATACGCCAAAAAGAGGGGGTGCCGTAAGTGGCACACCCTCTTTGAGTTGTCATAGAACATGACTATCTCAGATTTGAAACAGTCTTGTTGGTTAAATTAATAATTGACTAGGTAGTTATCTCTTCAAGTTCGGGTTCTTCTCAACGTCTGTTGTTGGGTAAGGGCAGTAAATTCTATCCTCTGTCCAAGAACCAGAAACTGTAACTTGTTCCTTAGCTGTAATGTTCTTACCGTTCTCTACTGCTACTACGAGAGGAGCATTAGCAACGCGGTAGTCGAAGTTCTTCTTCAACTCGTTCATACGAAGCTCGTCAGAACGGCGGGTAACCATAGATACCCAGTTGCCGGCAACTTCCCATCCGTGCTCAATGTAGCAAGCCTCAGCCAGCTGCTCTGCATTCATATCAGCAATCTTTACGGTAGTACCATTGCTCAAAGTAACGTTCTCAACATCGTTTACGGCACGGCTGCGAACCTGGCGGAGGCACTCCTTAGCCTTGTTCAAGTCACCACCTGAGCGAGCTGCGCTCTCAGCATACCAAAGAAGGATTTCTGAGTAACGGATCACGTTGTGACGACGGTCGTTAACCATACCACCCCAGTTAGGAGCCATATAATCATAAGCCTGACGGAGCATGTTGCCGTTCTCGTCTGAGTTAACGGTGAAGATACAGAACATTGGGTGATAAGCTTCAACCTCAGGAGTCTTTCCGTCTTCTTTAAGAGCCCACCAATCTACAGCCTTTGTAATGGTGTTTTTATCCTGGAATGTTACCTTAGGAGCGTAGATAGCATTCTTGCGAGCACCCTCTGGGAATCTCTTCCAGAATGCGATTTCACCCCAAGCGTCACCCCAGCCACCATCGCCGAGACCTTCGAAACGGCAGCAAGAAGAAAGCTGAGAATCATGATCCCACCAGCCTTTGGCATCGTTGTTGATTCCAAGCACGGTCTCCATGTTGTAGTTGTTACCCATAGAGTAAACATCCTTCCACTCTGGGTTCAGGATGAAGCCGTAAGAACCGTTGCCATCAATGACAGACTTAGCCTGCTCTGCTGCGAGCTTGTAGTACTCAGTACCCTTGTTGAGTGGGTAACCTGCCATAGACATGTAAACAGCTGACAATGTAGCCTGTGCAGCCTGCTTGGTTGTCCAGATATCCACACCGAACAAGCGGCTAGGTTCCTTCTCATACTTGGTAGGAAGCTCGTTAACGGCTGCCTTCAAGTCGGAAACAATCAGTTCATATACCTTTTCTACACTTGATGGAGCAACGTCCAACTGAGAAACGTCAGTACCTGTAATCAATGGCACAGGACCGAATACACGTACCAGATAGTAGTAAGCGTATGCACGCCAGAAGTGTGCATTACCCAAAGCCACGTTGATCTTCTCCTGAGCTACAGGCGCATTGCCTGCACTCTCTGTAATCAGGTTAGCTGCCTTGATTACAGAATAGTGCTGGTTCCAGGCATCAGTAACACCCTTGTTGGCACCGTCTGATGCAAAAGCATCGAGCGCAGCACAAGCCTGCTTGTTAGAACCAGGGTTAGCTGTAATATCGTCGCCCTGCCACTGTGGGTACATTGGGTTGGTCCAGCTCTGGGTCTGGTTGATTCTGTCATACAGTGCGTTAACACTTGCTGTCAGGTCATCTTCACTATTGAAGAAGTTGTTTGGGGTCAACTGTCCCTTAGGTTCCTCATCCAGGAAGTCTCCACAAGAAGAAAATGTGAGCAAGGATGCTGCCATGAGACAACCCATATATAATAATTTTTTAGTTCTCATAATTATTCCAGTTTTTAGATGATTGAAGTTAGAAGTTTACACGAACGCCCATTGTGATGGTACGAGGATTAGGGTAAGCACCCATATCCAAACCATTGTCACGGTCAACACCATTGTCACTGAATGATGCACCAGCTGGGTCGATACCCTTATAGCCAGTGATGGTGAAGAGGTTCTGAGCTGAGAGAGAGAGACGGATGTCTGCAATCTTAGTCACGCTGCGTGGGAATGTATAAGCGATGCTGATATTCTCGCAACGGAGGTAATCTGCATTCTCCAACCACTTGTCTGAGTTACCGTATGTCTTGTTCTCTGCGCCTACTGTTGGCATGGTGATTCCGATGTTAGAGAAGTAATCCTTATCGGTTACGAACATAGATGCACCTACCATTGAGTTCATGGCGTAACGTACCATGTTCAAGCGCTTGGCACCGAAGGCTGCGTTGAAGAATACGTTGAGATCCCAATTCTTGTAGGTTACGGTGTTGTTCCATCCCAAAGTAACGTCTGGGTTTGAACGACCCAATACGAAGCGATCCTTTGATGCATCAGGATTAGCGGTCTTGGTGCCGTCTGCTGCATAATACATATCAACAAACTGTCCCTTGTCGTTCTTCTCTACACCTGCCCACTTGAAGCCGTAGAATGTACCGATAGCCTCACCTTCCTTGATGATGGTACATGGGTCAACAGTACCTGGAGAAGGGCTGGTACCATAGAGGATAGGAGCATCTGCTGTCAGCTTGGTAACCTCGTTCTTGATGTAGCTGGCATTCAAGGTAGATGACCATGACCAGTCCTTGCTCTGGATAATCTGTGCATTGATGGTTGCATCAAAACCCTTGTTGCTTACCTCACCGGCATTTACCCAGTAAGATGTGCCTCCCAGGTAACCTGGAGCTGATGTAGTCAGGAGGGCATCCTTGGTCTTCTTATTGAAGTAGTCTAAGCTAACGTTCAAACGGTTGCCGAAGAAACCGAAGTCAACACCGAGGTCAAACTGGTGAACCTTCTCCCATGTCAGGTCAGGAGTTGCAAGACCATTTGCCCAATAACCTGTGTAAGACTGGGTTGTACCGTATGTGAAACCAGTTGTACCCAATGAACCGAGAGTTGAATATGGAGTGATATCCTGGTTACCGATGATACCGTAGCTGGCACGGATCTTCATGTACTCTACTGCATTCTTGATAGGCTCCCAGAACTTCTCGTTAGAGATGGTCCAAGCTGCAGCTGCAGATGGGAAGTAACCCCACTTCTTGTTGGTAAAGCGGCTAGAACCATCCGCACGGAAGGTACCAGTCAACATGTAACGGTCGGCATAGTTGTACATCAAACGAGCTACACCAGAGAGCATGGTCCACTTGCTATAGCCGTTGGTTGGTGTCTTGGAAGCAGCATCAGCTACGTTCCAGTAACCCAACTGCTCGTGAGCAATACCTGTACCTGACATACCCATGCGGCGAACCTCGTTAGAGGTAACTTCCCATACACCAGTAGCTGTCAATGCGTGCTCACCCCACTTGTTGTTGTAAGTCAAGTTGTTGGTTGACTGCAGTGCTGTAACGGCAGCATCGTTGTTGCCCATATTGTTACCGGCTGCGTTCACCTTGGTAGATGTGAAGTGGTACCACTTGTAATCGTTGTAGTCGATACCGTTGGTGGTAGTGAAGGTCAAGCCCTTGAGAAGGTTGAACTTCAAGTCAACGTGACCAGTAACCATGGTACGCTTGCGGTCGTTGTCACCACCATGAAGAATACCATAAGGGTTGTTCTGGATGTTGTTGTATGGGTCCTTGTTGTAACTACCGTTTGCATCCATCATCTCCATGGTAGGAGAGTAGTTCAAACCTACCCAAATTGGGTTAGACTGGTTCTGAGCGAAACCAGCACCAGAGTTGTCTGTCTGAGCGAGGTTAAGGTCGGCAGTCAATTCCAACCAATCAAATACCTTATTGTGAATGTTTGCCTTGATTGCGTAACGTCTTGACTTGGTGTCAACGATAACACCCTTCTGGTCCATTACGTTGGCAGAGAAATAAGTCTGAGTCTTCTCATTACCCTGTGAAAAGGCAACCTTATAGTTCTGGGTAATACCTGTCTGGAGCAACTGATCCATCCAGTCGATACCTGGCTTGGTACCGTTCAGATAATCCTGTACTGCACTCTGAGCCACGCCCTTATGGTCAACCAAAGCCTGTGCATACTCCTTGGTACCCATTACCTCAGGTATATTGTAAGCGTTAGAGAAACCGAAGCTACCGTCGAAAGTAACCTGGGTAACACCAGCCTTACCGCTCTTGGTCTGTACCATCACAACACCATTGGCACCACGGGCACCATAGATAGCGGTAGAAGAAGCATCCTTCAAAACCTGGATGCTCTGAATATCTTCAGGGCTGATACCTTCGAGACCTGTCTCGCGAACAATACCATCTACTACGTAGAGAGGGTCGTTGCTTTTGTTTACAGAGCTGGCACCACGTACACGAATCTTCATAGATCCGCCAGGAACGCCACTTGACATTACCTGCACACCAGACATACGTCCATTGAGGGCGTCCTCAACACGTGCTACTGGCTGGTCCTTGAAGCTCTTGTTGTCCATTACGGCAACAGAACCTGCTAAGTCGGCCTTCTTTACCGTACCGTAACCGATGACTACGGTCTCTTCGAGCATGTTGGAATCATCCTGCAGGGTGATGTTCAATGGAGCACCACTCCATGTGATGGTCTGAGACTTGTAGCCTACATAAGTAATGGTGAGTTTAGCACCTTTAGCAATGTTGCTAAGTACGAAGTTACCATCAAGGTCAGTTACAGTACCGCCAGATTTGCCATCAATTCTGATAGTGGCGCCGATGATAGGTTCACCACTAGCGTCCTTTACAGTACCTGTACATGAGTTTTGCTGCTGTGTAGCTGTGGCAATAGTTGAATTGCTCTGAGCTGCCAATGCAGTGACAGTGCTGAGAGGTGACATGGCACCCAAGAGCGCTGCAAAATACAAATTTGCTCTTTTGTTCATAGGTTTGTTGTATTTATTGTTGTTTATTATTAATTTCTCGTATATTATATATAGTGTTAGTTAGAAAACTATTGCTATATAATCTTATATGAATGTTAGTTAGAATTTAATCCTCGTTCAGGATTTTGTGTCTTGCCATCAGGCAGGCTCCTGTAATGCCGGCGAGTGCCTTCAGGTCGGAGGTGACAATCTGTGAATCCTCATTCATTACGTTGAGCGAGTATTTCTTGATTCCCATGTTCACCGGGAGGGTCAGATAGTCGCCTGTTACCGACATTTCTCCTCCGATGACCAGCATTTCCGGGTTGAAGATATTGATGATTCCAGCCAGCTGCTTGCCCAGTTCGTCAGCGATATGCTGCAGGGTGGCGAGGCTGAGTACATCTTCCTTGGCGATGGCGTCCATGATGTCTTGAAGCGAGAGTTCTTCTTTTCGGTTGAGAACCTTGTCAGAGAGGATGGAAGGCTTGCCCGCCATGATGTTCTCTGTGAGTTTTCTCTTCAGTGCTCTGCCCGAAACTTCGGTTTCTATGCAGCCTATCTTGCCGCAGTGGCAGATGATGTTATTGTTGTAGGCAGTCATGTGGCCAAATTCGCCCGAATAGCCCGACTTGCCGTAATAGAGTTTTCCGTCGATGATGATTCCGATTCCCAGTCCCCAGCACATGTTCACGAAAATCACATCTTTCATTCCCTTGCAGCGTCCCTTGATGAATTCGGCGAAGGCCATGCTTCGCGTATCATTCTCTATGCAGACTGGAAGCTGGATGAGTTCCGTCAGCTTGTCTGCCAGGGGTTTATCTAAGAAGGTGAACATGTTGTAGGCACTGCCATCGAAAGGGTTCACGCGTTCAGCCACATTCACGCAGATTTGCAGAATTTCTTCCTTGGAGACGGGAAGACTGGCGATGAAGTCGTTGATAATCTCGCTCAGTCTTTCCAAATTCTCCGGATTGTTCCTGTATTCGTAAGGAACTTTAGTCTTTTCAGTTATCAAATTGCCGCAGAAATCGCTGGCGGCAAGTGCCAGACAGTTCATCTCTGGATTTACTCCAACGAAGTATCCGGCATTAGGCATAAGGTCGTAAACCATTGGGATGCGCCCCGGGGAGTTGTCTTTCTTGCCAATCTCCTTGACGAGTCCACCCTTTATCAGTTCGTTGAGGGCGTTGGTCGCAGTTGGAAGACTCACTCCAATTCCCTTCGACATTTCCGGTATGGTGGAAGCGCCTTGGGCAATGAAGTATTCCAATAATCGCCGCTGAACTGAAGGCTTATTGTTTAACTTCTTAATATATTTTATTATGTTAGGTTCCATAACTAATATTTTTTATTTGCAAAGATATACTTTTTCCCCATTGTGTGCAAACTTTTCGTAGTTAATAAAGCTTAAATGGCTAAAAATAGTTTGTTTTGAAGAACTTTTCTATTCCTTTCACATACCTACACCTTATTATATATTATAACCGGAAGCATCAATTCTCTTCACGTACATGTAAGTATCTGATATAGTGTGTAAAACTACACTTATCAACAGGAAAGAAAGAGAGAATAATTAAAAATGCTTTCGTTTTAGAAATATTAACTATAAAAACATGGCGGTATTTGATAAATCTCGTATCTTTGCAAAATAAAAAATTTTAGTAACCTAGCGGTTATTAATAAATATCTTTTGAATCAACAATAGACGGTTAAAAATAGAAATATATAAACCTATTAATAGATATAGACAATGAGACTCAATCTTAGTTCACAAATCGTACTGAATAAAGTACCTGTTGAGTTCTACAAGCCTAAGACGACGGTAGAATACTCAGAAATCTCCAGAATGGAGAAGATTCATACAGACATCTTTGCCTCTATGGCAGAAGGTGCCAGTCATGTAGCCGATGGTATTGAAACCGGAATCAAGGCTGCTCAGCATGACGGTAAGTTCTATGTGATGGCGCTGGGCACAGGCTCTTCGCTCAATGCCGTGTATGATGAACTCATCCGCCGTTATGAGAACAAGACATTAAGTTTCCGCAATGTGGTGGTATTCAATGCCTATGAATACTATCCTCTTCAGAAAGAAAGTTCCGTTCGCACCATTAACCAGTTGAAGGAGCGTTTCCTCAACCATGTGGATATTGCCGAGCAGAACATCTTCACCCTCGATGGCTTTGTGGCTCAGGAGGCAGTGCAGGATTGTTGCCGCCTTTACGAGCAGCGCATCAAGACCTTCGGCGGATTGGACGTTGCCCTCATCGGTATCGGCCGTTCGGGTAATATTGCTGCCAACGAGCCGGGTTCGGGCATTCAGTCGATAACCCGTCTTATCCTCATTGGCAATACTTCTCGCGAAGAGATGGAAAACAGCGAGCAGACCAAGGAGACCCTGCCTCCATGCTCACTCACCATGGGTATTGCCACCTTGCTTTCTGCCAAAGCAATCTACCTTACTGCCTGGGGCGAGGAAAAGGCTGAAATCATGCAGAAAGTGGTAGAGAACTCTATCACAGATTCACTGCCAGCATCTTTCCTCCAGACTCATCCAAACGCCAACGTAGTGCTCGACCTGAGTGCTGCTTCTCATCTTACCCGCATTGAACATCCTTGGCTCGTAACTTCTTGCCAGTGGACTGACAAGCTGGTGCGCTCGGCTTTGGTTTGGCTCTGCCAGAAAATAGGTAAGCCTATCCTGAAGCTTACCAACAAGGATTACAACGAGAACGGATTGAGCGAACTCCTGGCTCTCTATGGTTCTGCCTACAATGCAAACATTAAGATTTTCAATGACTTGCAGCACACCATCACCGGATGGCCAGGCGGAAAGCCAAATGCCGACGATACCTATCGCCCTGAGCGCGCCAACCCATTCCCTAAGCGAGTAATCGTATTCTCTCCTCACCCTGATGATGATGTGATTTCGATGGGTGGAACCATCCGCCGACTGGTTCAGCAGAACCACGATGTGCATGTGGCTTATGAAACATCGGGCAACATTGCAGTGGGTGATGAGGAGGTAACAAGATTTATGCACTTCATCAACGGATTCAACCAGATTTTCGCCGATTCAAAGGATAGTGTGATTTCTGATAAATATAAGGAAATCAAGAGCTTCTTTGCCAATAAGAAGGAGAGCGATTTCGATACTCGCGACATCCTGACCATCAAGGGATTGATTCGCCGTGGTGAGGCTCGTACAGCCTGCACCTATAATGAGATTCCGCTCGACCATGTACACTTCCTTGACCTGCCATTCTATGAGAGTGGAAAGATTGAGAAGTTGCCGATGACCGAGAAGGACGTAGAGGTGGTAAGAGCCTTGTTGCAGAAGGTAAAGCCTCATCAGATTTATGTGGCTGGCGACCTTGCCGACCCACACGGAACCCACAAGAAGTGTACCGATGCTGTTCTGGCTGCCATCGACGAGGAGAAGAAGGCTGGCGCAGAGTGGCTGAAGGACTGCCGCATCTGGATGTATCGTGGTGCATGGGCAGAGTGGGAAATTGAGAACATCGAGATGTGCGTTCCACTGAGCCCTGAGGAGTTGAGAGCCAAGCGTAACTCTATCCTCAAGCATCAGTCGCAGATGGAGAGTGCACCATTCCTGGGCAACGACGAGCGCCTGTTCTGGCAGCGTGCAGAAGACCGCAACCGCGCCACTGCTTCGCTCTACGACCAGCTGGGATTGGCCTGCTACGAGGCTATGGAGGCTTTCGTGGAATATAAGCCACTCTAAGTATTTATCAATTAGTTAACTAACTTATATTATTCTCTATATAAAATTTATGAAGAAATTCAATCATCTATTTGCTTCGTTGGCAGCATGCACAGCGATGTTGGGAGGAATCTCAACATCGGCTGTGGCTGCTGACATCAATATTATTCCTGTGCCAGTAAAGACTCAGGTTCAGAAGGGCGAGTTCGTGTTGCCACAGAAAGTGACCATCTCTTATCAGACTGCCGACGGCAAGAACATTGCCGAATACATGGCTGATAAGTTGAAGGCAGCCACCGGTTACGACGTAACCGTAGGCGGAAAGAAGGGAAATATCTCTATCCAGATTTCTCCTTCCATGAAGATGGCTGAGGAAGGCTACCGCCTCACCGTTACCAACAAGGGTGTAGTCATCAAGGCAAAGACCGGCAAGGGTGCTTTCTACGGAATGCAGAGCTTCATGCAGCTGTTGCCAGCTCAGATTGAGAGCGCTACCAAGGTAAGCGGCGTGAAGTGGGTGGCACAGTGCTGCGACATCCAGGATGCTCCACGTTTCGGCTACCGTGGTTTCCACCTCGACCCATGCCGCCACTTCATCACCGTGGAGAACGTGAAGAAGCAGTTGGACATCATGTCAATGTTCAAGGTGAACACCATGCACTTCCACCTCACCGAGGACCAGGGCTGGCGCATCGAAATCAAGAAGTATCCTAAGCTTACTTCCATCGGCGGCTACCGCACCCAGGGCGACGGTTCTACCTATGGCGGTTTCTACACTCAGGAGGAAATCAAGGACATCGTGGATTATGCAGCCAAGCGTTACATCACCGTGATTCCTGAAATCGACCTTCCTGGTCACATGATGGCAGCCATCTCTGCTTATCCTTACCTTTCATGCAAGGGCGAGCAGTGGACTCCACGAATGGTTTGGGGTGTTGAGGACATCGTGATGTGTCCGGGTAAGGAAGACATGTTCAACTTCCTGGAAGACATCATCCGCGAGGTAGTGCCTCTCTTCCCAGGCAAATATTTCCACATCGGTGGCGACGAGTGCCCTAAGACCAGCTGGAAGCATTGTCCTACCTGCCAGAAGCGCATACAGAACGAAGGCTTGCAGGCCGACGGCAAGCACTCTGCCGAGGAAAGACTGCAGAGCTACGTAATCAAGCGCATGGAGAAGATGCTGGCTAAGTACGACAGAAAGATTATCGGTTGGGATGAAATCCTCGAAGGCGGATTGAGTCCTGATGCTACCGTGATGTCTTGGCGTGGAACTTCGGGCGGTATTTCTGCAGCTTTGCAGAAGCACGATGTCATCATGACTCCAGGTAGCGGCGGTTTGTATCTCGACCACTATCAGGGCGATTACAAGATTGAGCCGGTTACCATTCCTAGTGCTCCTGCTTATCTTTCAAGAACCTATAATTACGAGCCTGTGCCAGATACCATCAAGTCATTGGGTCTGGAAAAGCATATTCTGGGTGTTCAGTGCAACAACTGGTCTGAATACATGTACACCAACGCCAAGATGGAGTATCAGATGTATCCTCGCTCTCTGGCTCTCGCCGAGATTGCATGGTCACCGGCCAAGAAGAAGAACTTCACCGACTTCAGCCGTCGTGTAGATGCTAACAGCGTGCGCCTCGATGAGCACCACGTGCGCTATCACATCCCATTGCCAGAGCAGCCATACGGTTCCTGCGATAAGGTGGTGATTACCAAGGATACAGTGGTTACCTTCCAGACTTCCCGTCCTATGAAGATGGTTTACACCCTGGATGGAACCCTTCCAACTCCAGCTTCTGCCGTTTATACAGAGCCTATCAAGGTGAGTGGCAACACCATCATCAAGATTGCTACCGTATTGCCTTCTGGCAAGATGAGCAAGATAAGAACCATCGACGTGGAGAAGCAGGGCTATGCTCCAGCCGTGAAGGTAAATGATGCGAAGGCTGGCTTGCAGTTGCGCCGCGTGAAGGGCAATTATCTGAAGGTGGATCAGTTGAACTGGGCTGATGCTGAGTGGACAGACAATGGAACCATCACCAATTTGAACAAGATGAAGGTGAGTCAGCCAGACGATGCTGCTACTCTGCGTGGTGCCAACAACTATGGTGCCGTGGCCGAGGGTTTCATCAATGTTCCTGAGGATGGCGTTTACTATCTCTCTTCCCGCATGGAGCAGGTTTGGATTGACAACAAGCTCGTTATCAACAACGAGGGCGCTGTGAAGGCTGGTACCAACAGCGATAATGCTGTGGCTCTTGCCAAGGGCTTGCACCCAGTGAAGTTCGTTTACCTGTGCAACATCGTAGGCGGCTGGCCATCTTGGTGGAGCAACCTGAACCTCGAAATGCGCAAGGATAATCAGAAGAAGTTCACCGCAGTGGGTGAGTCTCAGTATTTCCATTAATAACAGGTTTAGAAACACTGAATTAGAAACAACTGATTTAGATTAGAAATATGAATATCAGAACAATCGCAAACGTATCACTTTGCCTTGCCATGCTCTCGATGAGCAGTGGGGCGTCGGCTCAGAGCGAGTCGCGCTGGCAGAACGTGAACATCAACCAGCAGAACCGAGAGCCTCGCCGTGCGAATTTCTTCGCATTCGAGAGCTTGGATAAGGCTCAGAGTTTCGACAAGAAGAAGTCGGCCAACTACCTTTCCATGGAGGGTATGTGGAAGTTCAACTTCGTGAAGGACCACAACAAGCGTCCAGCCAACTTCTTTGCTCTGAAGTATGATGATTCACAGTGGAAGGATTTCCCTGTGCCGGGTTTGTTTGAGCTGAACGGTTATGGCGATGCTACCTATAAGAACATCGGTTATGCTTGGGCCACCCAGTTTGACCCGAATCCGCCATACATCAGCGAGCTCAACAACTATACGGGTTCCTATCGCCGCACCTTCGAACTTCCAAAGGATTGGAAGGGCAAGGATGTGTATTTCCATGTGGGTTCTGCCACCAGCAACCTGACTCTCTGGGTAAACGGCAAGTATGTGGGCTACAGCGAGGATAGCAAGGTGGCTGCCGAGTTCAACATCTCGAAGTATCTCAAGCCGGGCAAGAACCTCATTGCCATGCAGGTGATGCGTTGGTGCGATGGTTCTTATTTCGAGGATCAGGACTTCTGGCGCTTCACGGGCATTGCCCGTGAGGTGTATCTCTATGCACGTCCGAAGCTTCATGCTGCCGACATCCGCCTGAACGCTGCCTTGGAAAACAACTACCAGGATGGTGTGTTGAACTATCAGGTTTCCCTGAAGGGAGGAAAGACAGACGTTTCCATCACCCTGTGTGACAAGGATGGCAAGCAGATAGCCGAGGCCACCGGAGCCCAGGGCGTCATCAAGATGCCTAAGGTGAAGGCCTGGACGGCTGAGACACCTTATTTATATAAGGCGTACATCACCCTGAAGAACAAGCAGGGTGCCACAGAGGTGATTCCGCAAAGAGTGGGATTCCGCAACGTGGAAATCAAGAACGCGCAGCTGCTCGTTAACGGACAGCCTGTGCTGGTGAAGGGTGCCGACCGCCACGAGATGGATCCTGACGGTGGCTACGTGGTGAGCATAGAGCGCATGATTCAGGACATCAAGATCATGAAGCAGTTGAACATCAATGCCGTTCGCACCAGCCACTATCCATGTGATCCTCGCTGGTATGACCTTTGCGATGAATACGGAATCTACATCACCGCTGAGGCAAACCTCGAATCTCATGGTATGGGTTACGAAGAGAAGTCGCTTGCCAAGTTCCCTGAGTACATCGTGCCTCACATCGAGCGTAACGAGGGCAATGTGAAGCCGCTCATCAATCATCCTTCCGTCATCGTATGGAGCTTGGGTAACGAGAGCGGCTATGGCGTCAACTTCGAGAAGGCTTACGACTGGGTGAAGGCGTGCGACCCTACCCGTCCTGCGCAGTATGAGCGTGGCGGATACGACAGCAAGACCGACATCCACTGTCCGATGTACATCGGTTACGAGGAGAGTGAGAGCTATTGCAAGAGCAACGGTACCAAGCCATACATCCAGTGTGAGTATGCTCACGCCATGGGTAACTCTGAGGGTGGATTCAAGGAATATTGGGATTTAATCCGCAAGTATCCTAAGTACCAGGGCGGTTACATCTGGGACTTCGTTGACCAGGGTCTGCGCGACAAGAGTCCTGTCACCGGCAAGGAAATCTTTACCTATGGTGGCGACTACGGCCGCTATCCGGCCAGCGATTACAACTTCAACTGCAATGGAATCATCGCCCCTAACCGCCGTCTGAATCCTCATGCCTACGAAATCCAGTACTATCTTCAGAATGTATGGATCAAGAACTTCGATGCAGCCAATGGTGCCATCAGCATCTACAATGAGAATTTCTTCAGGAACATCGACGATTTGCAGCTCTCGGCTGCCATCTATGCCAACGGCGTGAAGCTCTCAACCCTGGAGATTCCAGGTACTAAGGGCATTGCTCCTCAGGCAACCAAGCTCGTTAAGAGCGATGCGTTGAAGGCTGCGGTTGCACAGGCTCAGGCTGAACATGCAGGCCAGGAAATAGCCGTTAACTTTGCCTTTGCCAGCGATGGCAGTCAGCCGCTGGTTGACAAGGGGCAGGTGATGGCTCGCCAGCAGTTTGTGGTTAACGCATACAAGTTCGATAAGGTTGATACGCCTGCCCAGGCTGCAGCTCCAGTCAACAAGAAGGCCAAGGTGCAGCAGGCTAGCAATATCGAGGTAGAAGAGACCAACAGCTACGTGAAGGTTTCGGCAGAGAGAATGTCGGTTACCATCGGCAAGAAGACCGGTATGATTGATTATCTCGATGTAGATGGCGAACCGATGCTGAAGTTCCGCGAGAGCATGACTCCAGAGTTCTGGCGTGCTCCTACTGACAACGATTATGGTGCTTCTTTGCAGAAGAAGATGAGAGTCTGGAAGAACCCTCAGATGAATCTGAAGTCGTTCGACAAGAGCGAGAGTAAGGACAGCGTGGTTCTTACCTCCCAGTTCGAAATGCCTGAGGTAAAGGCGCAGCTGATGCTCCGCTACCGCATCAATGCGGCTGGCGAGGTGGCTGTTACCCAGCAGATGACAACCGATAAGGAGGCAAAGGTAGCCGATTTGTTCCGCTACGGAATGCAGTTGCAGATGCCTGCGTCATTCTCTAAGTTGGAATATTATGGTAGAGGACCTGAGGAGAACTACATCGACCGTCACTCTTCAGCTTTCATCGGCAAGTATGAGGCTAACGTGAAGGACGAGTATTATCCATACGTCCGTCCGCAGGAGAGCGGTAACCATACAGACATCCGCTACTTCTCTATCTTCAACCCAACCACCGGCAAGGGAATCACCTTCGAGGGCTATGCTCCTATGGAGTGCAGCGCCATCCCTTATCTGGTAGAGGATTTGGATGCAGGTATTGAGAAGGAGCATGCCTGGGGACAGCACAGCGGCGACCTGGTAGAAAAGGGTCTCGTACAGTTGCACATCCAGCAGCGCCAGTTTGGTCTGGGTTGTATTGACAGTTGGGGTTCTTCGCCAATGGAGAAGTACCGCATGCACTATCAGGACCGCTGCTTCCGCTTCGTGATTAAGGCAAAGAAATAAAAAGAAATAAAGAGAAATAATAGGATTTATGCACTTGTGTGTAATCATGTAATTCATTAGCTAAGTGCTCCGTCTGCAGCAATGCAGGGGAGCACTTTTTTGCATTTTATGGGGGAAAAGTTTAAAAATAGATTAAATCCTTTGTCGGTTCCCCCTTTTTTTCTTATTTTTGCATTTCTAACAAGAAATTAAAAGATAGACAAAGATAATGGCAAACGATAATAAAGGTCTTACGCCGATGATGCGGCAATTCTTCGAGATGAAATCCAAGCATCCCGAGGCATTGCTGCTTTTCCGCTGTGGCGACTTCTACGAAACTTATTGCGAAGATGCTATCGAGGCTTCACGCATCCTGGGCATTACCCTTACCCGCCGAAACAACGGCGGAGCTACGGGCAGCATCGAGATGGCGGGCTTCCCCCATCATGCACTCGATACTTACCTGCCTAAACTCATCAGGGCAGGCAAGCGAGTTGCCGTATGCGACCAGCTGGAAGACCCGAAGAAAAAACGCCAGGAAATCAAGGGCAAGAAGGGATTGAGCCAGATGGACAAGATGGTGAAGCGTGGCATTACTGAACTCGTTACTCCTGGTGTGGCGATGGGCGACAACGTGCTCAACTACAAGGAGAACAACTTCCTGGCTGCCATCCACTTCGGTAAGACTTCCTGCGGCGTAAGCTTCCTCGATATTTCTACCGGTGAGTTCCTTACCGGCGAGGGAACCTATGATTATGTAGAGAAACTGATGGGTAACTTCATGCCGAAAGAGGTGCTCTACGACCGTGCCCGAAAGAATGATTTCGAGAAATACTTCGGTACCAAATACTGCACCTTCGAACTCGACGACTGGGTTTTCACCGAGCAGACGGCGATGCAGAAACTCCTGGGACACTTCAAGACCAAGTCGTTGAAAGGCTTCGGTGTGGAGCATCTCAAGAATGGTGTCATCGCCAGCGGTGCCATCATGCAGTATCTGGAGATTACCCAGCATACGCAGATTAACCATATCACGGCGCTTTCACGCATCGAAGAGGATAAGTTCGTGCGCATGGACCGCTTTACCATCCGAAGTCTGGAGCTGGTGGCTCCGATGCAGGACGACGGTCTGTCTCTGCTCAACGTCATCGACCGCACCGTAACGGCAATGGGTGGCCGAATGCTCCGCCGCTGGCTGGTGTTCCCATTAAAAGATGTGCGCCCTATCAACGAGCGCCTCGACATCGTGGAGTATTTCTTCAAGGAGCCGGAGTTCCGTCAGCTCCTCGACGACCAGCTTCATCGTATCGGCGACCTGGAACGTATCATCTCCAAGGTAGCCGTGGGCAGAGTATCGCCTCGCGAGGTGGTGCAGCTGAAGAATGCACTGGAAGCCATCCAGCCTATCAAGGTGGCTTGCCAGCATGCTAAGAACGACGCTCTGAAGCGCATCGGCGAGCAGCTCAACGTCTGCGAAACCCTGAAAGACCGCATAGCCAGGGAGATTCAGCCTGATCCGCCTCAGCTTATCAACAAGGGTGATGTGATAGCCGATGGTTTCAATGCCGAACTCGATGACCTTCGTGCCATCAGCCGCCATGGCAAGGATTATCTTCTGAAGATTCAGGAGCGGGAAATAGAGAAGACGGGCATCAGCAGTCTGAAGGTAGGATATAATAATGTCTTCGGATATTATTTGGAGGTGCGCAACACCTTCAAGGACAAGGTACCTGAGGAGTGGATCCGCAAGCAGACCTTGGCGCAAGCCGAGCGATATATTACCCAGGAACTCAAGGAATACGAGGAGAAGATTCTCGGTGCCGATGAGAAGATTCTGATTCTGGAGGCGCAGCTCTTCAACGAACTGATTGCTGCCATGCAGGAGTATATTCCTCAGATTCAGATCAACGCCAACCTCATCGCCCGCATGGATTGTCTGCTCTCGTTTGCCAAGGCATCAGACGAAAACCACTATGTGCGCCCGGTTATTGATGATTCGCAGGTGCTGGACATCAAGCAGGGCCGCCATCCTGTGATTGAAACCCAGTTGCCGCTGGGCGAGCGATACGTGCCAAATGATGTGTTGCTCGATACCGAGAAGCAGCAGGTGATGATGATTACGGGTCCTAACATGGCGGGTAAATCTGCCTTGCTCCGCCAGACGGCGCTCATCGTGCTGCTGGCCCAGGTGGGCTGCTTTGTTCCTGCCGAGAGTGCAAGGGTGGGTCTGGTGGATAAGATCTTCACCCGTGTGGGAGCCAGTGACAACATCTCGCTGGGCGAATCTACCTTCATGGTAGAGATGACGGAGGCTGCCAACATCCTGAACAATGTGTCGCCCCGTTCGCTGGTGCTCTTCGATGAGTTGGGTCGTGGAACATCCACCTACGATGGTATTTCCATAGCCTGGGCTATCGTGGAATATCTTCATGAGCACAAGAAGGCGCAGGCTCGTACGCTCTTTGCCACTCATTATCACGAGTTGAACGAGATGGAGAAGAATTTCCCTCGCATCAAGAACTTCAACGTGAGTGTGAAGGAGGTGGATGGCAAGGTTATCTTCCTGCGCAAGCTGGAGCCGGGTGGCAGTGAGCACTCCTTCGGTATCCACGTGGCAGAGATAGCCGGAATGCCGCGCAGCATCGTGAACCGTGCCAACGATATTCTGAAGCAGTTGGAGCAGGACAATGCTGGGGTAGGCGGTGCCGGCAAGCCTAACGTGCAGCATCTGGATGAGCCTAAGGATGGAGTTCAGCTGAGTTTCTTCCAGTTAGACGACCCAGTGTTGAGCCAGATTCGTGATGAGATTCTGGGCCTGGATATCAACAATCTCACCCCGGTAGAGGCATTGAATAAGCTCAACGACATCAAGAAAATCCTGCTGGGCCGATAAAATGCTCTCTAGAACGGATAAAAAAGGTTAAATATCCCCATCACAGAGGGGATATTTTCCTTCTACTGCGTTTCGTTGGTAGAAGTATAACTAATATAAAAGGGAAGATTATGAAAGTGAAGTTTTTGCATTGGTACAATGCTTTGGCAGCCACACTCTTGTCGCTGCTGGGATTCTCTTCTTGCGGTGAGATTGGAAATGAAGAACCTTGTTTGTATGGCTCTCCAACTAGTTCTTTTCACGCTAAAGGTAATGTTACTGCCGAAGATGGCACCCCTATCAAGGGCATCAAGGCGGTAGTGGTGGAGGACTATGGTAATGCAGGGTGTTATCGAATGGATTCAGCTTATACCGACAGCAAGGGTGATTATGTTACCAAGGCAAAGAGCATGGATGGCACCATCGACTGGGTTCATAAAGAGAAACGACTGAAAGTGATTCTCGAAGATGTAGATGGTGGAGCCAATGGTGGTGAATTTGCCACGGATACCATCAAGTCGGAAAATATCACTGTAGAGCAAGTGGAAAAAGGTAAAGGAGATTGGGATTGTGGCTCATTTGAGGTTACTGCCAATGGCAAGATGAAGAAAAAGTTGTAGTCGTATGACAAATCCAGAATCCTTATCCCTTCGTCGCCGCTTGGCATTGGAGATAGCTCGAAGCCTTTATCTGCAAAAGGTAAAGGAGCATCCTTTGCGCCAACTCTTCTGGGAGTGTACCCTGCGCTGCAACCTACATTGTCGCCATTGCGGAAGCGACTGCAAGGTGAAGGCTGGGCAGCAAGACATGCCTCTGTCAGACTTCTTGCGAGTACTAGACAACATCAAGCAGCATACCGATTCTCATCAAGTGTTTGTCATCGTAACGGGTGGCGAACCCTTGATGCGTGAAGACATTGCCCAGTGTGGCGCAGCCATCTATCAGAAAGGTTTCCCTTGGGGTATGGTGACCAATGCCCTATATCTTACTCCTCAGAAATTCAATGATTTGCTCCGTGCTGGTCTCCATGCCATGACCATCAGTATGGATGGCTTGGGCGAGGAGCACAACTGGATGCGAGGCAACAAGTATAGCTTCGATATGGTTTCGCAGGCGATAGATATGCTGGTGGCTCATCCAGAGATTAAGTTTGACATCCTCACCTGTGTGAATCGTCGCAATTATCCCCACCTCTCTGCCATCAAGCAATTCCTGATAGATAAAGGTGTCAAGCACTGGCGAGTCGTAGCCGTATTCCCAGTGGGTAGGGCAGCAACCGACCCCGATATGCACCTCACTCCTGAAGAATACCGTGGTATCTTAGACTTCATCAAGCTTACTCGTAAGGAGGGCTTGATTGATTGCAGCTACGGCTGTGAGGGCTTCATGGGCAATTACGAGGGCGACATCCGCAATCATTTCTATTCATGCCAAGCTGGCGTAACAGTTGGTTCCGTTTTGGTGGATGGCTCCATCTCTGCCTGTGCCAGCATCCGTTCCAATTATCATCAAGGCAACATCTACCAAGATAATTTTATGGAAGTGTGGCAGCATCGTTTTGCCCCTTATCGCAACCGAGAGTGGATGCGCAAGGATGAGTGCGCCCAGTGCCGCCACTTCCGCTATTGCCTAGGCAGTGGTATGCACTTGCGTGATGATGAGGGAAGGCTCATCATGTGCCCGCTGCATAGGTTGAAATAAGTTTTTTATTAGATAAATTGATTCAACCGTACATCGAAATTGTTTTTAAGACTAGAAGAAAGTTCCGTTCAGCGACGTTGAACCTACATTCAGCGTCGCTGAACTTACATTCAACGTCGGCGAACGGAGATTCAACGTCGCTGAACGAAACTTTCTACTAACTCTAGAAACATTTTCCTTTAAAGGTAGATAGTAATTCCTTTAAGGGAAGAATTATTTCGGCAATGCGCAGCGCTACTTAACTTTGTTCAGATGAAAGTTCTGCTTTTTTCTAATTTTTCTATTAGCTATACCGACTATACACATATGCTCTTTGGCAATGCAAGTGTCGGATTTAATTGGGGGAAGGATAAGTCTAATACGACCAAATGGGTGGAGCGTGATTTGGTGTTCTATTCCAAGGAGAAGGGTAACAATACCTCTAGGGGAACCATGATATTGGGGAGTCTTAGCAAGAGAATAGAGGGGATAAGAGGAATGGTTAATGCCAAATGTCTAGGCTTTCTCAATCGGGCAACTATCTTGCAGAATGGTGAATCTGTCTTTAATCAGAAATATTATAATAATACATCATATACAGACTTGAGTAGTTCTTATCGTAAGTTTTCGCTTCGTGGTCGTACATTTCTGCTGAGTGTTGTTACTTATTTCTGATACCCTTTTCCTTCACCAGCAATTCTGGTAATTGGAGAATCGCCATCTTATCTCTTTTTTATTGAAACTATCAAGAAAAGGTATTCGTAAATTCTAGTTTAGGTATTCTTTTTCTTATTTTATAGGGTGATAGTATTTTTATGGGATATTGATATCAGCTCAGATTGGCTAATAATTACTAAAAGTTACCCTAAGGTAAGTTACCTTTGGGTAACTTTTTGTATATTATCATGCTTTATTCTTCATCATCCTTGTTGTCTGCCACAATCTGCGGACCTCTTACCTTGTCCTTCAGGCTCAGACCTTTCTTGATTTCGATGTTCACACCATCGCTTAAGCCGGTGGTTACCTGTTTGCGCTCGTATGTCTTCTTCTCGCCGCTGCCCTTTACGATATAAACAAAGGTGCTGTCGCCGCTGAATTCGATGGCACTCTCCGGAACGGTAATCACGTGGTTAGCCTTTGCCAATACAATCTCGGCATTGGCGCTGTAGCCAGAACGAATCTTGCCGCCCTTTACTGAGCGGACGGCTGCCTTTACCTCAAACTGGTTGGCACCATTGTTTTCTACTGCCTTTGGTGAAATGTACTCCAGGTCGGCATCAAACTTCAGGTCCTGCATCGCTCCGATGGTAATCTTCATCGGCATTCCCACTACCAGATTGCCGACCTCGGTCTCGTCGATGTTGCCACGGAAGATGAGGTCGTTCATGTTTGCCACGCTGGCGATGGTGGTTCCATCATTGAAGGTGTTGGCAAGAATCACGGAGTTACCCACCTTGACAGGAGTATCGAGGATAATTCCCGAAATGGTAGAACGGATGAGGGTGGAAGAGGCGCTGGCGTTGCTCTTGGAAACACCATCGCGAACCACTTCGAGCGCATCCAGGGCGGCAACCTTCTCCTCCTTCGCCTGCTGCAACGACTGCTTTACCTTATCAAACTCATCGGCGCTGACCAGCTGCTTCTTGTAGAGCTGCTCCTCGCGACCGTAGTTTACCTGTGCCTGCTTCAGGTTAATCTCGGCAAGGCGCACACGAGCCTGCGCCGAACTGAGCTGTCCCATATCCGGAATCACCTTTACCTTGGCGATAACCTCGCCTGCCTGCACGAAATCGCCTGCCTGCTTGCAGATTTCGGTGATGATACCGCTGATCTGAGGCTTTACGTTCACCTCGTTGCGAGGCTCTATCTTACCCGTAATCACCGTGGTTTTCAACACATCGCCCATCTTTGGGGTAAACTCGGTATATTCCACAGGCTTAGGCTGTGATTTCTCATAAAGGAACACGAAGGTTCCGATGAAAATCAAGGCGACTATCGCCGCAACTATCAACTTTGAATACTTTTTCATATCTTTTATATCTTATATTTTCTTTTATTCGTCTCTCATTGCATCTACCGGTTTGATGCTCATGGCTCGCCACGCTGGGGCAAGTCCGGCCAGGCCGCCGAGGATGCAGATGAGGATGGCCGAAGAGATGGCCGTCCAGAAATCTACCTGGAAGTGGGCGGTGAGAATGCCATCCGTGGTGTTCGCCATCTCCAGCATCTGCAGGATGGCTACTCCGAAGATGATGCCGCTCATGCCTGCCACCAGGGTGAGGAGAATACTCTCTGAGATGATTTGCGAGAGAATCATCTTCGGCGTGGCGCCGATGGCTCGGCGAATACCTATCTCGGTGGTTCGCTCCTTCACCGTTACCATCATGATGTTGGAAACTCCGATGGCGCCGGCGAGAAGGGTGCCGATACCTACCAGCCAGATGAGGAAGTTGACGCCCTTAAACAGATTGTCGAGCATCTGGAAGAGCACCTCTGTGTTGAACACCATGATTCCTTTTTCATCTGAAGGGTCGATGTTGTGGGCTCTGGCTATGGTTTCGCGCATTCGCTGGGCGATGCTGCTCATCACTACGCCCGGCTTACCGGTGGTGGCGATGATGTCGATGGAGGTTCCGCGGTTGTAGGCGGTGCGGAGCACGGTTTGCGGAATGGTGATGGTTTCGTCGGCTCTACCGCCGAAGTTCACGCCATTTCCCGAGCGGTAATCTACACCCACCACCGTGTAATAGGTGGAATCCACTCGCACGCTCTTGCCGCATGGGTCACCGCCGCCGGGGAAGAGGGTCTTGTAAATCTGTTTGCCGATGACGCAAACCTTGCGCTGGCGGCGCACATCCATCTCGTTGATGTATCTGCCGTAAAACATCTTAGGCACGGAAACCTGGGCGTAGTCGGGATTCACGCCCTGCGTGCTGCCGCTGAATTTCTTGTCGCCAAACACCACCGACTTGTTGCCTCCGAAGAGCAGCGGGGTAATGACATCGAGTTCGGGCACCCTGTGGCGCAGTCGCTCCAGGTCTTTCTCTTCCATCTGCCAGGAGCGCCCCTTGTTGAATCCCTTGTAGGGCTTGGTGGTGTTCTGCGCCCAGATGATGGCGGTGTTGGTGGCGAAGCCTGCGAAGTTGTTTTGCAGTATCTCCTTCAGTCCCTGCCCGCCACCCATCAGGGCGATGAGCATAAACACGCCCCAGAACACGCCGAAGCCCGTAAGCAGACTGCGGCTCTTGTTCCTCGTGATGGTGTCGAGTATTTCTTTATATGTATCTAAATCTAATCGCATAATAATAATTTATAGTTTATTCCGCTCTCAGCGCCTCTATCGGTCGGATTCTTGCAGCCTTGATGGCTGGGATGAGTCCGGCGATGGTGCCTGCGATGACGATGGCGATGGTAGCACCGATGCAGGTGCCGAGGCCCACCGTAGGGTTCACAAACATGGCGGCTTTAAACAGTCCGGTATCTACGGTGGTGTGACCGATGGTTGCGTCCATGATTTCGTTTGCCGCCACGCCGCAGACCATTCCGATGTAGCCGAAGAACGAGGTGATGATGATGCTCTCGGTGATGATGAGCTTCAGTATCGACCAAGGTTTGGCGCCGATGGCTTTTCTTACACCAAACTCTCGGGTTCGCTCCTTCACGGTGATGAGCATGATGTTGCTTACGCCCACGATGCCGCTCAGCAGGGTGAACAGACCCACTATCCAGAGTGCCGTCTGCATGATGGCGATTCCCTGGTTCATCTGGATATTGTCCATGTATCGGTTCCAGAGCCAGATGGTGCGGTCGTCATCAGGGGCTGCCTGGTGGTTGTTGTTGATGCTGGCACGATAGTTCTTCTCAAACTGCTCGTTATCTTCCTGGGTCTTCAGGTTCTTGATGGTGAACTCCAGACTTCCCGCATCATCGCCCTTGGCGTAGATGGTCTTTATGGTGGAGTAGGCGATGAAGGCTTCGGTATTGTTGCGCGATTCATCATCCTTGTAGATTCCTACCACCTGGAAGTTGAGGTTGCTGATCTTTACGTTCTTGCCCACCAGCGAACGGTAGTCTTTGCAGAGTTCCTTGGCCTGGCTTCGGCTCAGCACCACATTCTTGCGCTGCTCCTTCATATCGATTTCGTTGATGAATCGTCCGGCAATCAGCTCCGTCTTGTCGATTTTGGGATGCGTAGGAGCCACACCCACCAATGACTGGCTTGCCACATAATTATCACCATAGTTGATGTTCACGTTATACTGTTCCAGTCTTCCGCCCACATCATCTACGTATTGACCATAGGTCTTGTTGCTGATGAGGATATCCTTGTCGTTGAGCGTGATGCTTCTGCCTTCCTTCAGTCCCTTGTAAGCCTTGGAGGTTTCGCCCGGGAATACTCGCATGGAGTTGGCTAGGAATCGGGTGCTTTGCTGCAACTGGGCATTAATCAGTCCGTTGCCGGCGCCCAGCAGGAATATCAGCATGAAGATACCCCAGGCAACGGCAAATCCCGTGAGCGAAGTGCGAAGCTTGTTGCGCTTCGACGTGCTCCATATTTCTTTGATTAATTCTCTCATTATTTTTAGTTAATAATTAATAGTTGATAGTTTATAGAGGGCTGGCGCCATCAGCAGTTCTGCCCTATTAACTATAAACTTTAAACTATAAACTTCTTACTTCACGTAGTCTTTCGATACGAGATGATGGTCTCTGTTGTCTTCGATGCTTCCGATGAGTCCGTCCTTGATATGGATAACCTTATCGGTCTCGTTGGCTACACCGCTTTCGTGGGTTACCACCACGATGGTCATTCCCTCTTTCTGGTGCAGTTCCTTCAGCAGGTCCATCACTTCCACGCTCGTTTTGGAGTCGAGGGCTCCGGTAGGCTCATCGGCAAGGATGATTTCGGGTTTGGTGATGAGGGCACGGGCGATGGCTACACGCTGCTTCTGTCCTCCCGACATCTCGTTAGGATAATGGTTGGCCCATTGCTTCAAGCCCAGTTTTTCGAGATATTCCATCGCCAGTTCGTGGCGCTTCTTGCGGCTCACGCCCTGGTAGAAGAGTGGAAGCTCCACGTTTTCCACCGCCGTCTTGAACGAGATGAGGTTGAACGACTGGAAGATGAAGCCAATCATCTTGTTGCGGTATTCGGCAGCACGGGTTTCCGAGAGGTCTTTGATGAGCACATCATTGAGTCGGTATTCGCCCGTATCGTAGTTGTCGAGAATACCCAGTATATTTAATAAGGTGGATTTTCCCGAGCCGGAAGCACCCATGATGCTGACGAACTCGCCACGTTCGATGTCGAGGTCGATGCCCTTCAGCACATGGAGAGGCTGAGCACCCTGATAGGTCTTGTTGACGTCTTTTAGATGAATTAATGACATATAATACGCTTGTTTATTGATATGAATTTAAAACGTTAGACGCTTGCAACTCTCTGAAAGTTGCAAGCGTAGCTATTTTTTTAAAACGTTATTACATACACCTTATTATATATAAGGCAAAAACAGAAGCTATAAATATATATTTGAGGATGAATAGTGTCATCATATCTTTATCTTTTTGAGATTCTTCTCCAACTCTTCCTTCACTTCGTCGATGGAGATGTCGAGAAGCTGCATTTGTCGGGCGAGTTCCGGGAGTCTTTCTTTCATAAACTCCTTTTTGCGGGTCTTTTTGATCTGCTTCTTGGCTCCAGCGGAAACAAAGTAGCCCAGACCTCGCTTGTTGTAGATGATCTCATCGGTGGCAAGCAGGTCGTATGCCTTCACGGTTGTGTTGGCATTTACCTCCAGCAGCACGGCGTATTCTCTGACGCTCGGTATTCGCTCGTCTTCCTTGTACTTGCCCGCCAGAATCTCATCGCTCAATCGCTCGGCTATCTGTACGTATATTGCTTTATCATTACTGAAAATCATAATACTTTTATTTTAGATGTTAATCCACTTGTTGCAGATAACCTGCATTCGGGTGAAGAGCTTATAGGATGCCCAGAGGCTGCCGGCTGCCAAAGCAAGGAATACGACCGACCAGAAGATTGTCGTCATGCTGAGCGTGGGTGCCTGACTGTAATAATTCTCATAATAGTGGACTCCGAAAACTCCCCATTCTTCGAGCTTGCTACCGCAATAACCTATAATCATGAAAATGATAATACCTGATACGGCTGTCAGGATGATAGGCTGTTTGCGGAAGAAGGTGCCGCCTAGCAGAGTGAAGGAGTAAATCATGATGAGAAAGCTCCCTCCGAGCAGGGCTTCATCTATTTTATATTGCCACACTAAGATATAGATAGGGTTCCGCGCAAAGATACAGTTAGGGTTGTTACCGGTATTGGTTGCGGCTTTGTATATTTGACTCAGAGAACTTCCGATGATGCTTGCATGGTAACCGGGAGTCATGAAGAAGCTGAATACAAACTGCACGAAGTCGCCTATAAGGGTTGCAATCAGCATGATGAGGATACTGCCTACACTCATCATCAGGAAACGTGCTGCATATTTCTCCAGATTGTTGGCTGGCAACATCATAAAACTCTCACGTTGCAGCTTGGTCTTCATATTGCTGAAGATGTTGCAGGCAGATATGAAGAAAAACAATATGAAAATAGCGGTAAGGAATCCTGTCATACTACCTTCGTAGTAATTACCCAAATCTCCTCCTTCTTCAATGATATGGCTATGAGGGAAGGAATAAAGTCTGGAAATGGAAAGCATGATGATACCGATAGCCAATCCTGCAATACTGTAGAAATAGCTCTTCCAGTTGGTAAGCAAATCCCAACGCAGCACCATTCCGAATCTATGTAAATCAAAAGTCTTGTTCATAATCGTCGTTATTTAAAGATGATTTTATATTTTTTCTAATTTTCCGCCAATTACTGCATTAAACAGCAACTCCAGGTTCATCTGTGTTTCCTGCTCGCCCTCCTGTCGCTTGCAGATGGCGGCATTGCCCTGCAGGGTTGGCTCGGCGTAGAGCACGGTGTCGTCCATCTCCTGTGGGTTGCGGTACTCGAAGGTGTATTTCTCGCAGATGTCTGAAACCGAAGCGTCGAGCAGAAGCTGGCTCTGGTTCATGATGATGATGTGGTCGAGCAACGACTCTACATCGTGCACCTGATGAGTAGAGATGATGAGGGTGCGGTCTTCCGTCATGTTGTTGGCGATGACCTTACGGAACTGGCTCTTCGATGGGATGTCGAGACCATTGGTTGGCTCGTCCATCAGAAGAAAGCGGGTACCCGTGGCGAGTGCGAAACTCATGAATACCTTCTTCTTCTGTCCCATCGAGAGTTCGTTCAACTTGAGAGAGAGTGGTAAATCAAAATCCTTGAGGCAACGGTCCAGCACTTCCTGCGAGAAGTTAGGATAGAACCCCTGGTTCATCTTCACGTAGGTGGCGAGGGAAACGTTGGGCAGTTCAAACTCTTCGGGCACCATGAAGATGTCCTTCAGCATCTCGGCTTTGCGATCTTGTGCCGAAATGCCATCCACGAGAACGGTTCCTTGTTGCTGGCGGAGCAATCCGCTGATAAGGTAGAGCAGGGTGCTCTTGCCTGTACCGTTCTTACCGAGCAAGCCATAAATGTTGTTCTCCTTGAGTTCCAAAGAGAAATCTCTAAATACGAGGTGCTTGCTACCTGGATATCTGAAATCAATGTCTTTAATCTGTATCATAATCGTTAATGTTTGAGTGTACTACTTCAATAGAACACTGCAAAGGTATGCTTTTTCCAAATAAGTTCCAAACTTTTGGGCAATTATTTTCTTACTTTAACGTAATGTTAACATTATCACCTTATTATAAAAGCAAAGGCATCGTTCATAAGAGAAAAAGATGTTTTTCTAAAAAACAAAGGCATCGAAAAGCCTTCACTTTTCGATGCCTTAATGCTTTAAGAGAGTTCGAGTTTGAAGCCCATTTTAGGGATGGTTATGATATTGATGTCTTTATCTGCAACAAATATCTTGCGCAGTTGCGAGATGTAGTTGTCGAGACTGGCGTCGGAGTCATTGCCGTCTGGCCAAAGTTCGTGCTTCAATTCTTGTCGGGAGACCGTTTCGCCTTGATGTTCCAAGAGGAAAACAATGACTTGAAATTGTTTCGTTGTCAGTCTGTATTCTGTTTTATCATTTAAGGAAAGCTCCCTTGTCTTGATATTGAGTGAATGTGTTCCTATGGATACGATGGATGCTGCATCTTTTTTATTTTCAATGTTGGCAAACCGCAGAATATAGGCTGCAAGTTCTTCTATCTCAAAGGGCTTTTTAAGAAAGTTGACAGCTCCCTCCCCAATGGCTCTAGTCAAATATCCTGCGTCTATATGTGATGACATGAAAATAACAGGTATGTTGGGTGCATATAGTTTAAGCTGTTGCATTTGGTCGATACCATTGTCTTCTCCGATTTCTACATCAAGCAATATGATGTTAGGGGATGCTGATTGTATGGCAGACTGCAGACCAGCCAAGGATGTTTGATAGATAGGTTGCATGCCCAGTGCATCCAGCCCTAGTGTAAGAGTTGCGCCTAACATAGCATCGTCGTCAACGATGAGAACTTTTATCTTGTCCATGATGTTTTTTTATTATGTTTCATTAGTGTCCAATAAAAATTGGACACGTTAATTAATTAATCAAATAGTCCCTT